>Ga0307372_10003768_pt1 | contig 23961 bp, 15 predicted proteins | sample OX1MG_FD_202533 | JGI IMG/M metagenome (GOLD analysis project Ga0307372, IMG submission 202533) | Soil microbial communities from Risofladan, Vaasa, Finland - OX-1 | ecosystem: Environmental > Terrestrial > Soil > Coastal area > Acid sulfate soil | place: Finland: Risofladan, Vaasa | collected...
TCCAATCCACAATCGACCAATGCTTGGACCAGCTTTCAACGACCCACAAGCCCGAACTGGAGACCTTGATCACCCTCAAATTTCAGTCTTTCAAAAATGTTTCAATCCTGGCAGCGTGAAGTATACAATGTCGCCGTTGACGTACGAAACGGCAAGTCGCTTGCCCGTCGGATCGAACTGCAGCCCATGCGTCATCTGGCCCGCGAGCACGCGGGTCTCTTTGCCAGTCGCAACATCAAACAGCTTCGCTTGTGAATTGCGGTGGCCCACGGCGAGCGTTTTGCCGTCTTTGCTAAAAACTGTCGTGAGTCCGCCAGCAATCGGCCCGACGTCAAACTTGCGCACCAATTCGCCGCTGGCGACATCCCACAGCGCGGCGTGCGTGCCATAGCCGCCGGTGGCGAGCAGCGTCCCATCGGGGCTGAACTCCATCTCTGGCTGCGGGTTGCGCGTCTCAATAGTCTTGATCTCGCCCGTATCGAGTCGCTGTATCTCGACCTTCGTATTGTTTTCGCAATAGGCGACCACCTTTCGATCGGGACTCAACGCGACGTGAATCGGCGCCTTGCCAACGCCCAACGAGCCGAAGCGAAATAACGTCTTCGCTTCGCGAATTTCGGCTGGCTTTTCCCAGCCGAGAAACGCGACGCGGCTGCCGTCGCGGCTCCACTCGATCTCATGGAGATCGACCGGCATTGTGGCGATCACTTCCAATTGATCCAGGTTCTCCGCAGTGATCTTCGGGCGATTGAATTGCAGGCCGAGCCAGATCGCAAAAACTGTCACCGCGATCAGAAACGTCCGCAACGAAAACTGGAACAGACGGCGGGGAATGCGTGCCATGGCGCCATTTTACAGCGAACACCGCGCCCGCGGAAAGACTTTGAGCGACTGTCAAAACGCACAAGCGGGGATCCTTGTGCTATGGCTAGGCTTCAAACCGCTTGTCCCACGCGATCCCGAACGTCGCGGCCACGGCCTGGTTGGTGACGTGGCCGTCGACGATGTTGATGGCGCGGGCGATGGGCTTGAGGGTTGCGGCGGCGGAGAGAATGCCGCGGTTGGCGATCTGCAAGGCCCAAGGAAGCGTGACGTTGCACAAGGCGTAGGTGCTGGTGCGGCCGACGGCGCCGGGCATGTTGGTGACGCAGTAGTGGACCACGTGGTCGACGATGAACGTCGGCTCGCTATGCGTCGTCGGACGGCTGGTCGCCACGCAGCCCCCTTGGTCGATCGCCACGTCGATGATCACGCTGCCCGGCTGCATCAGTTTCAGGTCGTCGGCCTCGATCAGCCGCGGCGTCTTGGCGCCGGGAATCAACACCGAGCCGATCACCAGGTCGGCCCGCGAAATCTGGTCGCGGATGGTGTGGCGGTCGCTGAACAGGCAATCGACGTTCGGCGGCATCACGTCGTCGAGATAGCGCAGGCGGTCCATGTTCACGTCGAGCAAGCCGACGTTGGCGCCGAAGCCGGCCGCCACCTTGGCCGCGTTGGCGCCGACCACGCCGCCGCCCAGAATCGTGATCTTGGCCGGGGCCACGCCGGGCACGCCCCCTAGCAAAATGCCGCGGCCCATCTGCGGGCGTTCGAGATACTTGGCCCCCTCCTGGATGCTCATCCGCCCGGCGACTTCGCTCATCGGCGTCAACAGCGGCAAGGCGCCGCGGTCGTCGCGCAGGGTTTCATAAGCCACGGCCGTGACGCCCGAAGCCAGCACGGCCTCGGTCAGCTTGCGGTCGGCGGCGAAATGAAAGTAGGTGAACACGATCTGCCCGCGTCGCAACAGCGGCCATTCGGCCGCCAGCGGCTCTTTGACTTTGACGATCAACTCGGCTTCGCCGTAGACCTCTTGCGGGCCGGCGACCAGCCGGGCGCCTTGCTCGGCGTACATTTCGTCGAGGAGGCCCGAGCCGAGCCCGGCGCCCGATTCCACCAGCACCGCGTGCCCCGCGCGGCGGAGCTCTTCGACCCCGACCGGCAGCAGCCCCACGCGATACTCATCCCGCTTGATTTCCTTCGGCACGCCGACAATCAAAGGTTCACCTCGTCCGCATCCTGCGGCAGGTCCCGTCCGTCGTGTTCGGCAAGTTCCTGATGCTCGCCTTCCTGATTCTCGACGCCGCGCTGGCTTTCCGTTGGCGCCTCGCCGGCGCCGCCCGGCACGGCCCCTTCGCGGCGGCGCAGATAGAGCTTGATCGGCACTTCGCCGAACGGCAAATAGTCGCGAAACACTCCGAGCAAGTAGCGGCGATAGTTCGCGCCGATGGCTTGCGGGTTGTTGCAAAACAGCACCAGCGTCGGCGGTTCGACGCCGACCTGCGTGGCGTAATAGATTTTCGGCAGGCGGTGCTTGTAGAGCGGCGGCGGGTTGCGCTCGATGGCGGCCCGCAGCACGCGGTTCAAATCGGCCGTGCTCACGCGCTGGCGGGCCTGCTTGTACAGCATTTGGGCGTGATTCAGCAGCGCCTTGACGTTCTTGCCCGTCTGACCGGTGATGAAGGCGATCGGCACGTGGTGCATGGTGCGGAACGTGTCGCGCAGGTAGGCCACCCACTTTTCGGTAGGCAAGCCGCCGGCGAATACGTCCCACTTGTTGACCACGAACACGCAAGGCTTGTACTGTTCGGCCACGTAGTCGCAAAGCTGCTTGTCGACCTTGCTGATCCGCTCGCTGGCGTCGAAAAACAACAGCACGACGTCGGCCCGGCGAATGCTGCGTTCGGCGCGGTGCGTGCTGTAAAAGTCGATGTCGGTCGAGATGCTTTTGCGCCGTCGCAAGCCCGGCGTATCGATGGCCGTGAACGCCTTGCCGTCGAGTTCGAAATGTACGTCGACGCTGTCGCGCGTGGTGCCCGGCACCTCGCTGACGATCATCCGTTCGGCCTGCGCCAGCGTGTTGACGAACGTGCTCTTGCCGGTATTGCGGCGCCCGACGATGGCCGCTTTCATCGTCGATTCGGGCGGCGGCTCGCTGCCGTCGCGATCGGGCAAGCGCTCGAAGATTTCGTCGAGCAGCTCTTGCCGGCCGCGGTTCTCGCGCGTGCTGACGCGGATCAGCTTGCCGCGGCCGAGGCGGTAGAACTCGTCGGCCTGCGAGTCGAGCGAGGCCGCGTCGGCTTTATTGGCGATGCAGAGCACCGCAGCGCGGGCGTACCGCAGCCGCCGGGCGACCTCCTCGTCGAGCGGCGTGAGGCCCTCGCGCGTATCGACGACGAACAGCAGCAAATCGGCCGAATCGACGGCGGCGGCGATCTGCTCTTCGATATGAACGGTCAGATTATCGACGTCTTCGACGCCCATGCCGCCGGTGTCGACGAGTTCGAAGTACCGATCGCCGACGCACATCAGGTGCGTCAAACGATCGCGGGTCACGCCCGCCGTGTCGTCGACGATCGCCACGCGCTTGCTCACCAGCCAGTTGAACAAGCTCGATTTGCCGACGTTCGGCCGGCCGACGATAACGACTTGGGGAACTCCCATGACCTTCGCTCGATATTTTCCAAGCATCCGACACAGTTGAAGAATCAATGATAGTTGATTCGCCGCGGGTGCGACAGTCGCAAAGGCCGCCGTCGCGGGCCGATCGGCCCCTTGATTTGCGGCCAAGAAGCCGCCAGCGGGCCCTTTCCAGCGCGCCGCCGGGGCCTATACTGAATCTGCTGTCGATGGCCGCATCACACTTTGGGCGCGGCGGTCATCGCCGCGGCCTGCTTTGTCGCTTTTCGGGCCGCCAGCTCAGGGAAGCAAAGCCGCAGGAAGGAGCCGCAGGTTCGTGGATTCCGAAAGCTTCGATCTGGCGACCGCTCGCCGCGCCTTGTTGCAAGGCCTGGAAAGTCTCGAACGAGCCGGCGTGACGCATCTGCCCCGGCCGCCGTTGGTTGCTGCGGGGCCCAAAATGCCTGTTTCCCCGCCGCAAACCCCTCTGTCGCAAAGCAACCGGCCGCCTGAAGCCCTTGCTGTCGCGGCAAGCGTTGCGAGCGGAGTGATCGCGGGCGGCGGGCCGGCGACCGCGGACAAAGAGACGCTGCGAAGTAAAGAGACTCTGCCGATGAGAGAAACAAGAACAACGCCGGCGACGCCGCTCTTCAAGAGCGGCGATGCGCCCCGTGTGCCGCCGGCCGAATGCCCGGCTGCGTTGCAGGCCGTCGCCCGTGAAGTGGCTGCCTGCACGGCCTGCCGCGAATTGGCGACGACGCGCACGCAAACGGTGTTCGGCGTCGGCAATCCCCAGGCTCGGCTTTGTTTCCTGGGCGAAGCCCCTGGCGCCGATGAAGACCGGCAGGGCGAGCCATTCGTGGGCCGGGCCGGGCAGTTGCTCGACAAGATCATCGAGGCCTGCACGATGAGACGCGAGGAGGTGTATATCCTCAACACGCTCAAGTGCCGTCCGCCCGGCAACCGTAATCCGCTGCCCGACGAATTGTCGAATTGCCGCGGCTTCTTGGACCGGCAACTGGAGATTATTCGCCCCGAGTTCATTTGCTGTCTGGGCGCCGTGGCCGCCCGAGCATTACTGGCGAAAGAGGCGCCGATCGGCCGCCTTCGCAAGCAGTTCTTCGAGCATCGAGGCGCCCAAGTGATCTGCACCTATCATCCGGCCTATTTGCTGCGCAATCCCGCGGCCAAAAAGGACGTCTGGGAGGACATGCAATTGTTGATGCGCGAGATGGGCGTCAAGCTGCCTGGGAAGAGCTGAGCCGGTCGCGCAGCGCGCGTCGCGTAGGTTATGCTTCAGCATAACGGCATTCGCCAAAAAGGTCATGCTGAAGCATAACCTACGACTGGGCGCTTACTCGGCAGGCGGCGTCGCCGGCAGAATTTTGGCAATGATCTCCAGCAGATGCCGGACCTTGATCGGCATGCTGGCGACGACGCGGTGCGGGGCCAGGCTGGCTTCGACTTTGGATTTCCACGAGCCTTGGTCGGGCCCCAACAGCAATAACGCCGGAATCTGTTTGGTTTGTTCATCTCCGGCGAAGCTTTGGAAGGCGTCGATGGCCGACTGGGCCAACTGCCCCGTGCTGAAAATCGCGCACTCTGCGGGCTGTTTGTCGTCCTGAAAACGCTGCAAGGCGCGGCTCGGATCGCTGGTTACCAATACGCGATAGCCGGCCTTCTTGAGTGCGTCGCGAATCAGGTCCTGCATGCGCGAATCCGATTCGACGAACATGATGCTGCGGCGCTGGCTGTCGCTGAGCAAAGCAGCCGCAATCCGCTCGCGCTCGGCCTGCCAGCGGTATTGCTCAGCCGCGTCGCCGCCTTCGTCGGCGCCGCCTACATCGCCGGCCGCCAATCGCTCGGCCGCGATGTTTAGATCGACTAGCATCTGAGCGGGAGACTGGTAGCGGCGATCGACGTCCAATTGCATCGCCTGATTGACGATGGCCGACGCCACCCGCGGCATCGAGGGGTCGGCCTGGTGGATCGGCACGACGTCTTGAAACCGGGCTTTCGACAGCCGCTGAATACGATCGCGGGTTTCCTGCAACGGCGCGCGGCCGACGAGCATGTGATAGTAAATGCAGCCCAGAAAATAGATGTCGCTGCGCGCATCGTCCTTGCGGACCCCGGTCGCCCGCTCCAAACCGGCATAGTCGATGGTGCGCTGATTCAGTTGATCGCCCGAAACGTCTTCGGAAACGCTAGCATCGGTGGCCGCCAATCCGAAGTCGACCAGTTTCGCTTGCCCCTTGCTGGAGACGAGAATGTTGGTCAGTTTCAGATCGCGGTGCGAGACGCCGTGCTCGACGGCGTATCGCAGGCCGCTGACGACGTCGATCATCAGCCGCGTCGCTTCGGCCGGATCGAGCTTTTTGCGAATCTTGACGAATTCCCGCAGGTTGCGACCTTCGACGAATTCCATCACCAGAAAGTGCGTAAACCCTTTCGAGTAGACCTCGTAAACCGGGACGATATTCGGGTGTCGCAGCGTGATGCCGACCTGCCCCTCGCGGCAGAAATGTTCCGTCTGCTCCGGACTGTCGCTGTAGCGCTTGCGCAACACCTTGACGGCCCGGACGACGCCAGTGTCCTTGTGTACTGCGCGGTATACGCGGGCGAAACTGCCCCCGGCGACCATGTAGAGGACTTTGTAATCGCCGTAGAAGAAGCCGGCGCGTTCGCCTTTGAGCAGGCGATCCAGTTGAAAATTCGTCAGCAGTTCTCGCCGCAGCAACAACTGGACGAAGTCATCTACCGGAACGTTGCGTCGACCGAAATCGCCCCAAATCTCTTGAAGCTGCCGTTCATTCAGCAGATCCTGGTCGAACGCGCGCTGAGCAATTTGTTCAGCGGTCAGCTCGGCCATTGCACTCATTTCCCCGCTCTCCTTGTTCCTTCCTCCAGCCAGAAAAGCAGCAAGCGATCCCCAAGTAGCGGGGAATCGTTCCCACTTGTCAGACCGGCTGCTCCCGAGCCCTTATCGTATGCTAGTCTCGCGGAAGCCGCAACGAATTATATGCAGCTCCGCAAACGCGGCGATTTCAACTTTAGTCCATCTGGCGCCGATAGCCGTCTCGTTCCCGGCGAGTCGCCTCCAAATCGAACAGCAAGTACTTCATATCGAGTCGGAGCTGGCTCAGTGCGTCTTGCACCAAGTTCAGTATGCGACGCCTCCGCCGGGTGCTCTCGACCACTCGCAAGACGAAGGGGCTCAAACGCTGCTTGAGTTCAGGCGGCAAACCGTCGATCGCAGCCGTGAGTTCGACAAGATCGATGGGCAACTCTTCGGTCGTCGATGCGGCGGTTCGCGAAATCTGGCTCATGTGTAGCGCTCTCTTGGGGTGGTGGTTAACGAGATTCATTAAGAGCAGGCCCTGTGCCAGTGAGCACGCCTCGCTTTGTGCTTTGAATGCAAGTCCTTTACTTGTAAGCGATTAGGTGCGGATAAAGCAAGCACTTTGTCCGCCGCGGCTGATGAAAAAACGCGACATCCGCTCTGGAGACGATTCGCAAATGCTGATAGAAAACGGGTTTACAGAAAGACTGCGGTTTGGCCTCAATGACGTAAATTCGCCACACGGAGCTTGGTGTGGAAGCGGCCGGCCGCACGAAGGGTAACGGACGGATCCGCTCCTATGGCTTTCAGGCTGGCTCGCCGATTTTTGGCGCTCGTTGCGCTGGCTTGCTGGCCGGAGTTCTGCCACGGTCAAAACGTCGTCCTGGAGGGGTTCGACAGTCCGGAGGCGACCTGGCGCGACGCTGGCGGCGACGTTGCGCAGTATCGCATCGATGTACACAAACGCACCGCAGAAGGCGCCCGCAGCGGGGCGGGCTGCGAATACTTGCAACTCAGCGCGGGAGACGGAACTTCGGTGCGGATCGCTCTGGCGATCGGCCAAGGGCGCGTAATCCCGGAGTTGAAGGTCGGGCTTTGGATGCGGGCGGATCGCCCGGGATTGCAACTGTTGGGACGGGTCGTTTTGCCGCGAACCATCGACCCGCGCACGAAAAAACCCGTGACCCGCTACATCGCGGGCACAAGCTATTCAGATGTCGATCGCTGGGAAGAGCTGCGGCTGGACGACCTTCCGCGGCTCGTGCAGCAGCAAGTGCGAGTGCTGCGGTCCGATCTGGGGCAAGACGTCGATTCGCGCGAAGCGTATTTGGACCGCCTGGCTCTTAACATTTACGGCGGGCGAGGCAAGACGCAGGTCTGGATCGACGACTTGCAAATCACCGGGTTCTTCCCCCCTGCCGGCCGCGCCGGGGATGCGTTGGCAAACGCAGAGGCGCCCTTGTCATTCGGCGGCGTGGAAGAGGTCCGGCGCAATCGGCCGAAGGTCGAACTCACGTCTTCGATACTACTGGTCGATGGCCGCCCGATGTTTCCGCGGCTGATCGAATACCAAGGCGAATCGTTCGGTTTTCTCAAAGAAGTGGGATTCAACGGCATCTTGCTCAGCGAAACCCCAACGGCTTTGATTTTGGAAGAGGCCGCCCGCGTCGGATTCTGGGTGGTCTGTCCTCCGCCGCGCCCATCGGGACTCAACGAGCCGAACGGACCACAAGGCTCGTTGGCGCCGTTCGACGCTCGCTACGATCGCGTTCTGGCCTGGCATTTGGGGCAAGGCTTGACCAAGCGGGAGTTAGAAACGACCGAGCGCTGGGCGGCCGAAGTGCTGCGCGCCGACGGCGATGCGTCCAGACCTCTCGTTTGCGACGCCGAATCGGAACTCAAGCCGTACAGTCGAATCCCGTCGATGATTATGCTGACTCACCGCTTTCCCGCGGGCACGAGCTTCGAGTTGGCCGACTACGGCGCCTGGCTGCACGATCGCCCGCGGTTGGCGCTGCCGGGCACGGCCTTCTGGACCACGATCCAGACGCAATTCGCCCCGCAATTGGCTCAGCAGGTTGCGCTGCTCAGCGAACGACGGGCGCGGGCGCCTTCGCTCCAAAGCGAGCAGATCCAGTTGCTCGTGCAATCCGCCGTTGCGGCGGGGGCGCGCGGTTTGGTTTTCGCTTCGCGTTCCGCGCTGGATGCGACCGACGGCGAAACGCAGCAGCGGGCTCGGACTTTGGAACTGATCAACCGCGAACTCGCGCTCATCGACCGTTGGGTCGCGGTCGGCGAATTGCGAGCCAAGCTGTCGGGCATCGATGCTTCGGACGCTAATCCCGGGGTAAGCGCGGCCGTTTTGCAAACGGATCAGACGCGCGTGCTGCTGCCCGTTTGGCTGGGAACCGACGGGCAGTACGTGCCCGGCCAATCGGCCGGCAACAACATCACGTTCATCGTGCCGGGCGCACCCGAGTCTCACAAGGCCTTGGAGATTACTCCGGGCGGCTTGCGGCCGATCGTCAAATTGGCGCGCAAGCCCGGCGGGATGCACGTCCAGCTCGAAGAGTTCAGCCTCACGGCGATGGTCGTGATGACCGATGAGGTGGCGATCGGCCGCTTGACCCGAGCCGCGCTGATTCAAGGCCCGAAAACCGCCAAGCTCGTGCTCGACCTGGCCGTTTACAAGTACAATCTCACGGTCGGCGTCGACGCGCAGCTAACCCGGTTAGGTCGCAAGAGCGAAGACGCTGCGCTGTGGCTCGGCGAAGCCCGCCGCAATCTCGCCGAGGCGGACAGGGGCCTGGCCAATCGAGATTATCGTTCGGCGACCGTCCATGCACAGCGCGCCATGCGGCCCTTGCGGATGCTCGAGCACGATCATTGGAAACGTGCGGTCGCCGCCGTGGGCCGCCCGGCCGCGTGCCCGCTGGCCGCCAGCTTCGCCACCTTGCCACAGTACTGGATTCTGCTCGCCGATCTCGACTCGGCCGAGCGATCCCGAAACCTGCTGCCCGAGAGCGATATGGAGGACGTTGATCGCATGTACTGGGCCGGCTGGCGGCTCAACGCTCACTCTCTGAGAACAGAAGAATCGCTCGCTTCCGGCGCGGCATCGGTGCGGGCCTGGGGCGAATTAGTCGGCAGAACCAAGCGAGGCGGCGATCCTTACGCCGGCGATTACAGCTTTCATCTCAAGGCCATTGCGACCGACCCGGAGAACCCGCCCGAATTGATCGAAACGCCGCCGCTCTGGCTGACGTCCCCCGCTCTCCCTCTGCAAGCCGGGCAATGGGTGCGCATTCACGGCTGGGTCTACGTGCCCAAGCCGATTACGGCCAGCCTGGACGGGCTGCTGATTTTCGATTCGCTGGGCGGCGAGCCGCTGGCGGAACGCTTCGGCGTAACAGACGGCTGGAAAGAGTTTACGTTGTATCGCGCCGTCCCCGCGACGGGCCCGATGACGCTGACCATTGCGCTCACGGGCTTGGGCGAAGCTTGGGTCGACAACGTCTCGGTGGAAGTGCTCCAACGCAGACGGGCGGCGCCGCTCGCGCCGCGCCCCTCGGCGGGACGGCCTCTTGGAAACGGAAGACAAATCCCGGCTTCAAGCGGCCGCCGCTGAGAAATCGCCGACGAGCCGCAGCAATACTTCGCGAGTGACTTGGGCCGAGAGCGGCCGCCGCACGTCGCCCGGTTCTTTCTTCCAACGGCGCAAGCTCAGTTCGCCTCCCTTGCGCACGAGCAGTTCGTAATAGCTTGTGCTCTGCTCGTCGCGCTGCGGCGGATTGGAGCGCAATTGCACGACGCATTGCTCGGCGTCGATCTCGATGGGCGCGATTGGCTCGAGCAAATAAGTCAGCCGCGCCGACAGGTCCTTGCTCACGCTGCGAAGTCGGTCGATTGCGGCCCCGGCAAGCGCCTCGCTGTGCAAGGCAAACCGCTCGAATGCACAACCCAGCGTGTCCAAGGCCGTCAACTCGCATTCGAAGCGCTGTCCCGAGTGCTGGGCGAGCAACATTTGGCCGCCGCCGGCGAAGGCCGGCAAAGCGGCGAGGGAGGTCCGAGTCTTCTCGATCAGAGTCATGGCTGCGTTCCTTATCGTGAAGAAGGCTTGAACTGCTCGATGGAGTGTTCCGAGCCGTCGTAAGAGAGAGTCGTCTTGATTTCGTCCAGCACCGTCTCGATGTGGACCGGGCGCTTCCAAAGCCGCTGGAGATTGACCAGCGTGTCGCGAGCGTAGCCCGCCTGCAACTCGACGCCGTTGAATTCGTGTGCCAAGAACAATTCGCCGCGGTTCTTGTAGTTGCCGTCGCGGACCGTGATGAACGGCTGCCCGCGATGCGTCAGACTGAACAGCAGCCGCTGCTTGATCTTGGGGAACTCGCGGCTCTCGATCTCGTAGTAATTGGAGTCTTCGTTGTAGCCGAACGAAAACAGTTTGTGCTGGCGGCAGAAATCGAGCGTCAGGAAGGTGTCGATAAACGTCAGATCGTTGTGGATCTTGCGGACTTCGAAGATTTTGGCCCGCCCCAGACCGGCGCCCGTGTCCCAGTCGCGCTTGGCGACCAGATCGTCGCACTCGTCGTACTCCTTGCCGAACCGCCCCTTGTTCCAGCGATCTTCGATGTCGCGGAGCAATTCCAGGCCCAGCTTGTAGGGATTCAGCCGGCCCGGCGAAGTGGCCATCGTGCCCGAATGATGATCGCAGTAATTGACGACGTCCGAAGGCAACAGCCCCTGACGCGTCATGATCGTGGAGTGCCAATAGCTGGCCCAGCCTTCGTTCATGATCTTGGTTTGGCCCTGCGGCGCGAAGTAATAGGCCTCGTCGCGGATGATCGACAGCACGTCGAGCTGCCAAGGCTTGAGCGGAGCGTTTTCGAGTACGAACAGCATCAAGTCGCGAACCGGCTCCCTGGGGAATCGCTCGTCGACGATTTGCTGCTCGGCGCGCTTGGCCGCTTCGGCCGCCAGGGCGTCGGGCGGATTGATGAACTGGTCCATGTAATTCTTGGCCCGAAAGCGGCCCGGCCGCGGCGGTTCCTCGTCCTCTTCCGCAGGCGTGAAATGGCTCCTCACCGGCGAATCGAACCGCTTGATGAACGGCGAATGGACGTCGATCAAATCCTCGATGCTCAGGCAGGCGTCGATGAACGTTTCGACCTCTTCCACGCCGAACCGATCCATATAGCGGCGGATGCGGTTGCCGTGGTTGGCCATGTGATCCATCATCTTGCGGTCGGTCTGGCTGAACCAGAAGTTGTTCTTGAAGAAGTCGCAATGCCCGTAGACGTGGGCCATCACCATCTTCTGGTCGGTCAACCCGTTGGACCGCATCAAATACGCGTAGCACGGATCGTTGTTGATCACCAATTCGTAGATCTTCTGCAAGCCGTAGGCGTAGCCCTTCGAGAGCTGTTCGTACTCCATGCCGAACCGCCAGTGCGGGTAGCGAGTGGGGAAGCCGCCGTAGGCGGCGATCGCGTTCAGCTCGTCGTGGTCGATCAGCTCGAAGATCGTGGGGTAAAAGTCGAGGCCGTAGTTCCGCGCGTGCTGCTGCATCTGGGCCTGAATCTCGGCCAGGTAGGCGGGCAACGGTTCAATGCGACAAGTAGCCATGATCGTTACTTCCCTTTGCCCAGGAAGACCTTGATCGACTCGTAAATCGCGTCGCGGTCGCGAATCTCGGAGAGCACCAGGTTTTCGTGGTCTTTTGCCGGTCCGTCGCGCAGCGTCCGCAGGAACTCGCCGCTGCCGTAAGGACTTTCGACCTGGCCGTAACAAAACAGGTTCACCTGCGGCAGAATCTTTTCGCCGAGCAGCCGGAGGCTGATCTGGTTGTCTTCCCCCCAGTTGTCGCCGTCGGAGAATTGGAATACGTACAAATTCCATTCCGAAGGCGAGAATTCTCGATCGATCAACTCCAGGCAGACCTGATAGGCCGAGCTGATCCGCGTGCCGCCGCTCTCGCGGGTGTGGTAGAACGTCTCTTCGTCGACCTCTTTGGCCGCCGCGTCATGGATGATGTAGCGCGTTTCCAGCCCGTCGTACTGGCTCTGGAGCCAGGTATCGATCCAAAACGCCTCGGTGCGGACAATTTGCTTTTGCTCGTCGGTCATCGAGCCCGAGACGTCCATCAGGTAGATCGCCACCGCGCTGGCGTCTGGCAGCGGCGTGGTGGTCCAGGCGCGGTAGCGCTTGTCGTCGCGGATCGGCACGACCAGCGGCCGCGAGGCGTTGTAACTGTTGGAGGAAATCTGCCGCCGCAGCGCCTCCATATAGGTCCGCTTGAAGTGCCGCAGCGATTCGGGGCCCGAACGGCGAATGCTCGTGTAGCGGGCTTTTTCCTCGGTGATGTTCGCCTTGCCCTTGGGCTCGATCCGCGGCAACTCCAATTGGTCGCCGAGAATCCGAGCCAAATCTTCCAGCGAAACCTCCACTTCGAGAATGTGCCCGCCCGGGTTGCCGCCGGCGCGTCCTTCGCCGTCGCCCTCTTGGGGGTCGCCTTGCGCGATCGGCGAACCTTCTTCGCCGTCGCCCTGGCCGACGCCGCCCGAGCCGTTCTGCCCGTAACGGAAATGGGGCACGTCGAGCTGAGGAATCGGAATGCTGACCAGATCGCGGCCTTTGCGACCGATCAATTCGCCGTGCGTGACGTATTTCCGCAAGTTGTCGCGGATCTTGCCGCGCACGATCTGTTTGAAACGCGATTGATCTCGATCGATTTTGACGTACATGGCCCGCTCCCTGTGTCGCCCCGCTCCCCTCTTGCAAAACGTCGAAACGAGCAGTTCGGCTGCCTTTAGCGCTTCGCGTCGCCGCGGGCGAAGATGCTCGCGACGTAGTTCAGCACGTCGGTGGCGCTTTCGTCGTCGTAGCCGTGGGCGCGAATCAGCCGCTGCTTCACCACGTCGATCTTGGCCTGCGTGTCGGCGTCGACCACGTTCGAAACCAGGCTGGTCAGCTTGATCGTGTCCTTCTGGTCTTCGAACAGCTTCAGCTCCAAGGCCTTGTTCAATCGCTCGTTCGTCTTGTAGTCGAACGTCCGCCCGTCGATCGACAGGGCGCCGATGTAGTTCATGATCTCGCGGCGGAAATCGTCCTTGCGGCTGTCGGGGATGTCGATTTTCTCCTCGATCGAGCGCATCAGCCGTTCGTCCGGCTCTTCGTACTGGCCGGTGAACTTGTTCTTGACCTTCTCGCGCTGCGTGTAAGCCTTGACGTTGTCGATATAGTTGCCGCACAGCCGCTTGAGTGCGTCTTCATCCGCGGCAATGGCGCGTTGCACTTCGTTTTTCACGATGTTTTCGTACTCCTCCTTGACCACGCCCAGCAACTCGCGGTATTGATTGCGAGTCTCTTCGCTGGTGATCAAGCTGTGGTGCTTGAGGCCCGTTTCCAACTCGTTGAGCACCATGAAGGGGTTGATCGAGCGGGCTTCGGGGTGCACCACCAAGGCGTTGGAAATCTTGTCCTGGACGTAACGCGGCGAAATGCCCAGCATGCCTTCGCTGTCGGCCTGCTCGCGCAGTTCCTTGATGTTGTCTTCGGTAAAGCCGGGCAGGCTTTTGCCGTTATAGAGCTTGAGCTTCTGCAACAGCGTCAGGTTCGCGTTCTTGGGTTGTTCGAGCCGCGTCAGAATGGCCCACATGGCGGCCATCTCGATCGTGTGCGGGGCGATGTGCTTGCCGTGAACCTTCTCGCGGTTGTAGTCCTTTTCGTAAATGCGAATTTCGTCGGCCAGCCGCGTCACGTAGGGCACATCGATCTTCACGGTTCGATCCCGTAGAGCTTCCATGAACTCATTGTTCTGCAGCCGGCGATATTCCGGCTCGTTGGTGTGGCCCAGAATCACTTCGTCGATGTCGGTCTGGGCGAACTTCTTGGGCTTGACCTTGTGCTCCTGGCTGGCGCCCAGCAGGTCGTAGAGAAACGCCACGTCGAGCTTGAGGACTTCGACGAACTCGACGATGCCGCGGTTCGCCACGTTGAATTCGCCGTCGAAATTGAAGGCCCGCGGATCGCTGTCGCTGCCGTACTCGGCGATCTTGCGATAGTTGATGTCGCCCGTCAGTTCGGTCGAGTCCTGGTTCTTCTCGTCTTTCGGTTGGAAGGTGCCGATGCCGATGCGGTCCTTCTCGCTTAGCAGCAAACGCTTGACGCGGATGTCGTCGACGACCTTGGTCCAGTCGCCCGAATAGTGCTTGAGCCGCTCGCTGTAGACATAGCGGCAAAACGGGCACAATTCGCCCTCGATGCGGACCTGATAATCGCCCGGGCTGTGCCCGGCATTGAGCTGCGCGAGTACGTCGGCGCGGAACCGCCGCGGAATGACGTGCAGCGGCTCTTCGTGCATCGGGCACCAATGGACCGTCTGTGAATTGGCCAGATCGACCCAGCCGATGGTGAACAACGCGCCCTGGTCGCTGTTGGAATATCGCTCCAGGCCCTTCTTCAGCAAGCGGGCGATCGTGCTCTTGCTGCTGCCCACCGGGCCGTGCAACAGCAGCACGCGTTTCTCGATGCCGTAGCCTTGGGCGGCGCTTTTGAAGGCGTTGACCAAAGCGGCGAGCGAATCGTCGAGCCCGAACACGCCGTCCTGCCCGTTCTGATCCGGATCTTGGAAGAACCGGTAGCGAACGCGCTTCTCCCGCGCCTGCTCGTAACTTTCGGTGCCGTACGACATGATCATCTCGTAAACGCGCTCGAAGGCGTTGCGGGTGATTTTGGGGTCCGCACGCACGACATCCAGGTACTGCTCGAACGAGCCTTCCCAGTTTTTCTTGCGAAATTGCTCTAAGTCTTGGCGTTGCGCCACGAGCGAAATGATCGAGCGTCCATCACTCATTGAGGGATCTCCTCGGCATGTTGAGAGACTCAACGGCCTTTTCTTGCCCCTCTAAATTGCCCTATCCATCCGATATCCAATGTTCCGCATCTTGCGGTGGTCGAGTTGCTTATTCGGGTCAATTCGAGCGGCGTTCGCTCAGTCCGGACGTTTTTGACAAGGCCCCCCCAGATCGAGATGTCCGCGCAGGAACTGACGGGGACGGGTTCGAGAACGGCAAGCGGACGGCGGCTCGTAATGCCGCAAGTTCAGAAGAGATCCGAGAGATGCGGCACGACGGTCGGCCCGGCGACGCTACACATTCCCATCAAGGGCAGCAGCCTAAGCTTCGCGTAAGCGACCAGGGGAGAACTTGCGAAAGAACACCCGGAACTGAGGCGAGGCGGGACGGGGGAAGGTCTTGCTTCTTCTCGCTCGCCGGCGTGCGAGACTCCGCTTCCCGCACCTCTGCCGCCGTAACCTAAATCAAGTATCTACTCGAAAAGGCCCACGGGCAATATCAACTTTCATGAATGCGAGTGGCCGAGCGTTTCAGCTTCGCTCTAATCGAGGACTGCAAACTGTTTGGGAATAAGCTGTTGCGCGATGGCGACCTGGCGTCGTGAATCTGGAACATTTTTTAGATATTCGACCGCCGAGGTGGAAAAGAGACTCGTCGGGCAATTCGGACACATAACCGCGCGCGGCCGCAACCGGTGAGCTTCCTGGTCCCAAGTCGAAGACTAAGCCAATAGCCGCTCGACGCTATCCATCAGCCGATCCATCGCGAACGGCTTGCGCAAGTAGTCGTCGACGCCCAACATTTCGGCGTATGCTTTGTGCCGGCTTCCCTCGTTGGCGGTGATCATGATCACGCGCATCGGCACGGGCCGGCTGCGACGCAGCTTTTCCAACACCAGGAAACCGCTGCGTTTGGGCATCATCATGTCGAGAATCAACAGATCGGGATCCTCCCGCTCGGCCATGGCCAAGCCCTGATTGCCGTCGCGGGCGACCATGATCTTGTATCCGCGCGACTCCAGGGCGATTCGCATCGACTCGATGATCTCGTAATCGTCGTCGACGAGCAAAATCCGCTTCGCCTCGCCCTCGCCCTTGGCGGGCTTTTCCGATTTTTCGCCTTTTTCGGCCTTCTCGCTCTTGTCGTTTTTTTCAGCCATGAAGTTTCATCCTAGAGCCGCCTTAACTCGCCGCGGCCGACCACACCCCGCTCGACCTCAAAAACGTCCCCCCTTGAGCACGCTCTCTTGGCGAACGGCCCAAACCAACACAACTAGCTTACCCGACGCCGCTTTGCAAGCGGCGTTTTCGAATCGGGGGCGTCCAACCGTCCTCGGGCGGAGTGCAGGAGGTCCGGCTGCGCCGCCATTATTCGGCGGGCTCTGCGGCAGCAGGAGCAAAGCCGCGGCGCATCGTGTTCTCGGTGATTGTCCGCGGCAGGACGAATTGAAGCAAGTAGTCGTGCCCGCCGGCTTTGCTGCCGATCCCCGACATTTTGAAGCCGCCGAACGGCTGCCGGCCGACGAGCGCGCCGGTGATGCCGCGGTTTAGGTAAAGATTTCCAACCAACAATTCCCGTTTCGCGCGCTCCAGATTCGCAGGGCTGCGTGAAAACATGCCGCCGGTCAGGGCGTAATCGACGCCGTTGAAGATGCGGATCGCCTCGTCGAGATCGGCCGCGCGAATCACCGCCAGAACCGGGCCGAAGATTTCTTCTTGCGCCAATCGCGAGTTCGGCGGCACGTCGACGAAGATGTGCGGGCCGATGTAAAAGCCGCGATCGGCCAACTTGCCGACGTCGACGGCTAGCGCCTCGCGCGCTTCCTGCCGGCCGAGCCGGATGTAGCTTTGCACGCGTTCGAAGGCCTCGCCGTCGATCACCGGGCCGACGTTCGCAGCCGGGTCTTCGGCAGGCCCCACGTGCAGGCTGCGGGCGCCTTCGATAAGCCGCTGGAGAAAGACGTCGTACACGTTCGCCAGCACGATCACTCGCGAGCAGGCCGAGCACTTCTGGCCTTGGTAGCCAAAGGCGCTTTTGACCACGGCCAGCACGGCTTCGTCGAGATCGGCGTCGTCGTCGACGATAATCGCGTTCTTGCCGCCTAATTCGGCGATCACGCGTTTGACGAAGCCGATGCCCGACGCGGAGACTTCCGCCGCTTGCCGATGGATGGCCAGCCCGACCGGCCGCGACCCGGTAAAGGCGATCACCGCGGTGTCGGGATGCTTCACCAGGCCGGCGCCTGCCGTTTCGCCGTCGCCCGGCAGGTAATTCAACACGCCCGGCGGCAGCCGGAGTTCGTCGAAGATTTCCATCAGCTTCGCCGCGATCACCGGCGATTGCTCGGCAGGCTTCATAACTACCGTGTTGCCCGTGACGAGCGCGGCGGTCGTCATGCCGGTGAGAATCGCCAAAGGGAAGTTCCAAGGAGCGATCACCGCGGCCACGCCGCGGGGCAGGTACGAAAAACGGTTCTCCTCGCCCGGCACGTCGACCCCGTGCGAGGCGGCGAGCGCGACCGCATCGCGGGCGTAGAACTCGCAAAAGTCGATCGCTTCGCACACGTCGGCGTCGGCCTCTCGCCAGCCTTTGCCGCACTCGAAGACCTCCCAGGCCGCCAATTCGAAACGCCGCCGCCGCATGGCTTCGGCCGCGCGCTGGAGAAACTCGGCCCGACCCTCAGCGCCCAACGCGTTCCAATCGGGCAGTGCGGCTTTGGCGGCCGCGACGGCCTGTTCGACGTGCTCGGATTGCGCTGCGGCCGTCTCGCCCACGACGCGGTCTCGCTGCGAGGGATCGAGGGAAACCAGCTTTTCGGGCGATTCGACGGCTTGGCCGCCGATCCAGAGCGGATAGGAGCGGCCGAGTTGCGCTCTGACTTGCGCAAGCGCCTGCTGCATCGAGCGTCGCTGCAATTCGCGGGCGAAATCGGCCGTCGGTTCGTTCTGGAAGGGCGCCGACGGTTGAGAGAGGGGCAAAGATTCCACGGCGGGCGAAGGCAGTGCAGGTCCGTCGCCGCCGGTCATATCGAGAGGATTCATCAGCAGTTTATCCGGCGAAACCAGATCGGTGAAACTCGCTTTGAGGAAGGAGTCGTTGGACGTGTTCTCCAGCAAGCGCCGCACAAGGTAGGCCATGCCGGGGATCAGTTCGCCGTAGGGCATGTAGGTCCGCATGTGGTAGCCCATGTCGACCAGAACTTGCTTTTCCAAGTCGCCCATGCCGTAGAGCATTTGCAGTTCGAAACTGTTGGGCGGCAAGCCGAGATGCCGAGCCGCGGCGAGCCCATGCGCCAACGAGCGAATGTTGTGGCTGCCCAGGGCGGGCCGCAGCAGGCGATGGTTGAGCATCAGATAGCGGGCCAGCCGCTCGAAATTGGCGTCCGAACGCCACTTCTGCTGAAACACCGGCACGGGCCAGCCCAACTGCGCGGCCAGCACGGTTTCGTAATCCCAATAGGCGCCTTTGACCAGCCGCACCCAAACCGGCGCGCCGCGGCGTCTCGCCCATTCGGCCAGGTTCTTGAGATCGGCTTCCGCGTCTTCCAGATAGGCCTGGATGACGATGCCGACGTCGAACCAGTCGCGGAACTCGTCTTCCAGCATGATTTGTTGGAAGATCGCCAGCGCGAGATCCTTCGTCTGGTACGATTCCATGTCGACGTGGACGTGGGCGCGGTTTTTCCGGGCACGCCGCAACAAGGTCCGCAACCGCTCGCCGACGCGCTGGGCGGCGCCCTCGGGATCGATCGGATCGAACCGGCTGTCGAGCGCCGAGAGCTTGACCGAAACATTGACGCGCGGCAATTCGTCCGGCCCTGCACGGTCGATTTGCGGGATCTCCGGCCAGGCGTTGACCGTCGGCGCGATCTGGTCGAGCAAATCGAGATAAAGCTGCAAGTAGCGGTCGGCCTCGACTTCGCTGGTCACCGCTTCGCCCAGAATGTCGAGCGTGAAGCCGCGGCGCAGTTTGCGTTCGCGCATCGCGGCGGCCAGCACTTCGGCCGAGTTCGTGCCGGCGATGAATCGCCGAGCGTGTCCCATCGCCTGGCGCCGCGCGGTCAGCGCCAACGCCCGACCGGCCAGCGAATGCGGCGTCGCCACGGCCAGACCCAAGCGCACCGCGCCGGGCAAATGCCGTTCGACTTCGTGAAAGTATTCGTGCAGATGGCGGATCGTCGCGGCGCTGTCGCCGAGCATCGGCAACACGTCGATGAAGCGAAACATCTGCACCTTGACCGATTCATCCTGCATAGCCCAGGACATGATCCGGTCGTCCCACCACCGCCGTTCGAGCACGCTGGGCTGCCGGTGCGAGATACGCTGGAAGATCGCCCGGCCGATTTCGCGCGTGGTCGCTTCGATCTTGGCGAGCGCCGAATCGCTGAAATCGTCGGGTTGCCTGATCGTGTCTGTCACGCGGGTCGATTCTCACAGGCCATCGGCAAGCGCCTGCCTCGCGGTCCGCGCCGCAGCCAAAAGCGCCGGGGGCCGCCGGCTCTGCGTCACCCGGCGGCGTCCGGATGAATCCTAAAGCCCGGATGGAATGCGTCAAGCCGATCGGAAGGCGAAGGGGCGGCCCCCGCAGCGAAACTGGGCATTTCGGCCGCTGCGCAAAAACACGCGGGGCGCACACAGTTGGCCGCGTGCGCCCCGCGATTGAGAATCGGAGAGAACGACAGTCGAGGAGCCTACTTTAAAACTCTAACGAGCTTTGGAAAGACTCGCCTCGCTGGTCAGGGCAGTCTCGCCCGGGCTGGGCTTCTGTTCTTCGTCTTTGCTGTCTTCTGCTTCGCTCATGGCCTGGTTGACCAGCGCCATGCCCGCCCGCAGTTCTTCCGCGCTGAAGTAGGGCTCGCTCGAGCCGTCGGCATGTTGGATGCGCTTGCTCGCCAGCTTCTCCCAGCTCATATCGTTGTTCAAGTGCCAGGCGGCCACTTGCGCGGCGCGCTGATTGATCTTGCCGTAACCGAGCATGCGGCACAATTCCTTGACGCCCGGCTTTTTGCTGAGCGTTTCGATTGGCGAGAGCTTGTAGGTCATCGCCGACCGCGGTTCGGGCTTGCCATGTTCGAGGCACATGCAGGGAACCTTGAAGTTGCCTTCTTTCTCCGCGGGCACGTTGAAGAATCCGCCCCCCATGCCCATGCCTCCCATACCACCCATGCCCATGCCTCCCATTCCGCCCATGCCTCCCCTCGGCACGTTAAAGAAACCACCCCCCATGCCGCCGCCCATGTTCCCCATGCCGCCGCCCATGCCTTGTCCTCCGCCGCCTCCACCCCCGCCCAAGGCACCTCCCATTTGGGCCAGGACCGGAGTTGCAGCGAAGGCTTCGGGAAGTTTGACGTTCAACGGCTTCTTGGTCTTGTTTTGAATGATCACGCGACCTTGCGTGGAGTCTTTCGGGATCAGCTTGACCGCGATCTGTCCGGCTTCCATCGCCTCGAACATATTTACGGTTTCATCCGCCGGGTTGTAGAGGCCCAGCTTCTTCGGGCGCGCCTTGCTCTTGCTCGCCGAGGAGGAGGCAGGCTTTTTGGTCGACGATCGCGAGCGACGCGACGCAGAAGCCGAGTGCGAGCCCATCGACACCGCCGCAATCAGAAACAATGGAACCATGATGGCCGACATCACGCGCCACGCGCGGTTGGTTCGATTGAGCGAAGTCATGTTCCTACTCCCATCGTGTCTTTGTGTCTCTTGACTATTCCGTACCAAAGAGATGACGCACCGGTACTTAGCTTCGCTCTAGATTACTCAAGCCACGCAGGAACTCCAAGAAAAATCCGCCCCGTCAGACGGAGTTTTTCGGGAAATCCACGCCGGTTTTCGACACGCGTGGAAGGTTGACGACCTTGAATCGACGCCTTCGCCTCGGTTTGAAGGTCGGCGGGCGGGGCCCTCGTTTGAAATTGGCAATTCGGCGCAAACTATTTGTCTCTCGTCTCTTACGTAAACGTGGCGGCCGGCGTAAGCGGGGTGAGCCCAGGTCGGACCGATGAGCCGCGTCCGAGCTTGTTCGTCGTAGCCGGACTTGCCATAGCGAACGGGATACGAGTGCGACCAAAGCGGCTTGCCCGTCTATTTCCCCAGCAGCCGCTTCGCTTCGCCGAGCAAGAACTTGGCGTCGGTGAACGGCTCGTAGCTGATGTCTTGCCAGCGGACCAGGCCGTCGGCGTCGATCAGAAAGGTGCCGTGCAGCGGGACGTTTTCGAAATCGTCGAAACAGCGGTATTCCTTGAAGATCGACAAATCGCCGTTCGACACGAGCGGAATCGGCAGCGGCGTTTCGCCCGACTTCGCGAGCATGGCCAGGCCCTTTTGCAAGAGCTCGTTCGACTCGGAGCTGATGGCGATCTCCGAGATCCCGGCGTCGGCGTACGCCTGGTACAGCGGCGCGAAGGCCTTGAGTTGCTCGACGCAGTGCAGGCAGCCGAAGCCTAGATAGAAGATGACGACCACCGGCTTGCCGCGATACTGCGAAAGCGAGACCGGCTCGCCCGCCGCGTTGGCCAGGCTCCACTCGGCCGCGGGCGACGGAGCCCAGCGGAACGGGCCGAGCGAATCGAGTTCCGGACGCTGGCCGACGTCGTCGGCCGGTTTGAGCGGCTGCTTCCATTCGGCCGGCAAACCGAGTTGCGGCGCCAGCGCCGTAAGCCGCTTGAAGATCGGCGCCGACATGTCGATCGAGCCCGAAATGCCTTGCAGCTTTTCGAAGGCCTCGGTCGCTTCGGCGGTCTTGCCGACTTTGTGCAATATTTCGACGTAATTCGCCAGCGGATTCACCCGGTTGACGCCCTGATCGGCAGCCTCTTTGGCCAGTTGCTCGGCCTTGGTCTTGTCGCCGGCGCGCAGATAGGCTCGCGAGAGGGCCTCCTTGGTCATGCCTTTGGCTTTTTCGAAATGTTGGATCGCCGCGGCCGCATCGTTGCCCGCCAACGCCCAGTAACCTTGCACCTCGTGCAAAGCCGATTCAAGCGTCTCGATCCGGCCATTGTGGCCCGCCAGAGCGTCGGCTTTGGCCTTGGCAATCTGATCGTCGGGCTTCTTCTCTTCGCGAGCCTTGGCTTCGGCGGCGGCGCCGGCCGCCTGCTGCTCCGCCTTTTGCTTGGCGAGCAAATCGGCGAGGGCGGTAATCTGCGCCTTGCCTTGCTCCAAATCATTGATGGCCAGATAGGCCGCGCCCAAGGCCCGCAGCCGCCTGACCTGCTCGTCGAATACGTCGGTCGGTTCCGGGTACTGAGATTGCGATAGGGCGATCAATTCGTCCCACAACTCATATTCGGCGAGCACCTGGAACAAGCGGCGGCGGCCCAGCTTGCCGCTGCCGTTGCGGGCCAGCGTGTTGTAGCGAGGGTGCCGCGGCAACTCGGAGAGGTTTTTCGCCAGATCGAGGGCGTCGCGCACGCGGCCGATGAAGCTCAAGTTCTCGACCAGCCAGTCGTTATTGTGCGCGTAATTGTGAATCTGATCGGGCATGACCCGGTCGCGCATCATGTGGGCATGGTCGACGCGCGCCGAGGCTTCTTGTTGCCAGGCGGCGTCGGCGTAGCGTTTGACCCTCGTATAGGTATGGCCGGGCATGTGCCACATGTGGGCGATGCCTGGCGCCGATTGGCCGCACAGCGAGGCCGACTTGAGTGCGCGTTCGGGCTTTTCGTAGTCCCAGAGATGAATCCGATAGTGATGGGCCGGGTGCATCGGGTTGGCCGCATGCACTTCTCGGAGCAAGGCGTCGACCGCCTCGTGGCTCGAAATGGGGATGCCGGAACTGCTGTTCTGCCAGATTTGCACGGCGAGAAACGCTTTGGCTTCGATCTCGTCGGGATACTGATGAATGATGCTCTCCAAGGCCCTGACATACGCGCGGCGACGCTGGTTGGGGTCTTTTGGTTTTGCGTCGGCGAAATAGGCGGCCAACGCGTCGATCCAGGCTTGTTCTCGCGGGCTGGCCGAGGCTTTGCGCTTGACGGCCTCCGCAACGAACCCCTTGCCTCGCTTGGCGTTGTCGCGGTTGGCCATCGCCATGCCCCAGTAAGCCATCGCGCAGTCGGCGTCGAGCGCCGCGACTTGGCGGAACGAGCGTTCGGCCTCGAAGTACCAGAACCCGTGCAGTTGGCCGAGTCCTTGATTGAAGAACTCCTGCGCTTGCGGCGACTTAGTGGTGACCGCCAACGAGACCTGGCCGGTATTACCCATCAGATAGGCCCGCTGCCGCGGCCCTTCGTTGAAGACCTCGCCGTGCAGCGAATGACCGGCCTGCGTTTCGGCGAGCGTTTCGGCGCCCGATTTGGCCGCAGGCTCTTCGGCGCGGACCGGCTGCGAAGCGGCGAGCGGCAGGATGACCATGACCGAGAGAAACGATCGATATCGGCGGCTTCGCATGCACGATCCTTTCCAGGAGTGGGGCGGCCTTCCAGGCCGTCAAATGCCGACGAACTAGGAAGGTCGCCCCACGACCAACGCACGTCTCATTCTCAACCGAGCACGGTATAAGGTTGGATTTATTCAAGCGCGTAGGGTCTGCCATCCCCGCCGTCGAACCGGCCAAGAGCGATCTTTCACCCAGCAGGCCCGCGGCGCAAGACTCGGCGCCGCATAACAGCCTAACGCCCGGCGAGGCCGATTCCTAGTAGATTCGCGGCGTTCAATCCGTGCTATACCACACGCGGGCGCCAACGAGACGCTCGGGCGGCATGATAGGGGTAGGGAGAGCCGATTGAGTTCGGCTCCCCCTCCCTCCGAACCGTACGGGCGGTTTTCCCGCATACGGCTCTCCGGTTAGGAGGTTCCTGTGGATTGGACGAAACGAACGTGGGTCGCA
>Ga0307372_10003770_pt1 | contig 23945 bp, 21 predicted proteins | sample OX1MG_FD_202533 | JGI IMG/M metagenome (GOLD analysis project Ga0307372, IMG submission 202533) | Soil microbial communities from Risofladan, Vaasa, Finland - OX-1 | ecosystem: Environmental > Terrestrial > Soil > Coastal area > Acid sulfate soil | place: Finland: Risofladan, Vaasa | collected...
TGGGTCGCCCGCGCTTCTACTTCGAGTCAGCGGACCGCACGAGCGTTCCGGGAGTGGCGACGGGCCTGGCCGTGACCGGTGCCGGTGGCGATGTCCTCTTCGTCGAAGCCAGCGTCGCGGACGGTCCCGAGGGCCTGACCCTGACGGGCCAGTTGGGCGACGTCATGAAGGAATCGGCAGAGATCGCCATGTCCTATGTCCGCAGTCACGCCAAGGAGCTCGACATCGATCCGACGTCATTCGTGGGGAAGAGATTTCACCTTCACGTTCCCGCCGGCGCAGTCCCGAAGGACGGCCCCTCAGCCGGCGTCACGATGACGACGGCCCTGGTGAGCCTGCTTCGCGGCGAGCCAGTGCGCGCCCAAGTGGGCATGACCGGCGAGGTCACCCTTCAAGGACTCGTTCTCCCAATCGGCGGCGTCAAGCAAAAGGTCCTGGCGGCTCACCGAGCCGGCCTGACCGAGGTCGTCTTGCCCCTACGGAACGGACCGGATCTGGAGGACGTTCCCGAGGAGATCCGCGGCATCATGACATTTCACCTGGCGGGGACCGTTTCTGATGTGCTGAGTCCGGCCCTCACCAACGCACCCGCGTCGAAGGAGGCCAATCACTTTGCCGCGGTTGCGTGAGGTGAACTGACTCACCACTGGGCGGGTGAACCGACGCCCGGGAACAGGCGAATATCTGACGGCCGATGAACGGGCGCAAGCCCGTGAACAGTACGGCGGACGCGTAACTGCAGCTCCAATGAACCCTTCACTGCCCTAGCTCGTACTCCCCTGCAGTGGCGATTCGTAACAGGCACGCGGATCGTCGGACACCGTCCTTGGCACATGGACTGCCCGGGCGCGTCGTCCAACGAGAGCAAGGGGTACGGCGCATGGCAGGGATAAAGAGGTCAGGTGGGTTGCACGTGATCCGCTCCGCTCGGGTGGCGGCCGTCGCACTGACGGTCGGGGGTCTCGGCGCCCTGCTCAGTGGCGGCGTTTCCCTGGCGGCCCTGACCAGCCACGCGTCGAAGAGTGTCGTGATCTCGACCATCAAGACCGTTAAGCACGGCACGATCTTGATGGACGGGCGAACGGTTTACACGTTGCGGCCGTCGGGCGTGGCGTGTCACAAGGCGTGTCTCGCCATATGGCCCGAGGTGCTGCTGCCACGTGGCGTCACCCACGCGACGGCTGGCACCGGCGTCAACGCATCGAAGCTCGGCACCGTCACCCGCGCCGGTGGAGCGCGCCAGGTGACCTACGCCGGAAAGGCCCTCTACTGGTTCTCCTACGACACCGCCCGCGGCCAGGTGAAGGGCAACGTCGCCGACAAGTGGGGTAGATGGTCAGTCGTGGTCGTTGTCAAGCCCGCGGGCACGCGCTCGCCAACGACCACGACGACCAAGCCAACCACGACAACGCAACCACCTCTAACGACAACAACGTCGAGTGGCGGCGGGGGCGGTATCGGGTTCTAGCGACGCACAGATCCGCCGAGTCAACCACCTCGTCGCCGAGTTGGTCGCGCGACGCAACGTGAAGGTCCGCTTTCGCGCGACTCGGATCTCCATCGCGCGCCCTGAGGTGTCGACGTTCAATTCCTGCGCTCAGGACGAACGGACCGGTTAGATATTTCGTCCGGCGTCCTTCCAGTAGGGGTCGCGCAGAAGTCGCTTGTAGAGCTTGCCGGTCGGCGAACGCGGTAGTTGGGCTTCAAAGTCGACGGACTTGGGGGCCTTGTAGCCGGCCAGGTGCAGGCGCGCGTACGAAATGATCTCGTTCGCCAGTTCGGGCGAGCCTTCCAGACCATCGACGAGCTCAACTGAGGCCTTTACCTGCTCACCCATCTCCTCGTCGGGAATCCCGAAGACCGCGACGTCGGCCACGGCGGGGTGCGTTACGAGGACTCCCTCGATCTCGGCGGGATAGATGTTGACGCCACCACTGACGATCATGTCGATCTTGCGGTCACTCAGGTACAGGTAGCCGTCCTCGTCGAAGTAGCCGACGTCGCCGATGGTCCCGGTCCCTGGCGCGAGGTGCGCCGAGCGTGTCTTCTCCTCAGACTTGTGGTATGCAAAGTCGCCTCCACCCCGGCTTCGAAAGTAGATCTGACCTACTTGGCGCGCGCCCAGTGGCGTGCCCTGGTCGTCCACAACGAGGACTTCGCACCAGGGCTGGGGTCGACCGACGCTCCCGGGGTGGTCCAGCCACTCCGCGCTATCGATGATGGTGAGAAACCCGCTCTCGGTGCCGCCGTAGTACTCAGTGAAGACCGGCCCCCACCAGTCGATCATCGTGCGCTTGACGGCCACGGGACAGGGTGCCGCGCCGTGGATGACCGACACCAGAGAGGATCCATCAAATGCACTCCTCTGTTCGTCAGACAGCTTCAACAGTCGACTGAACTGGGTGGGGACGAGGTGGATATTGGTCACCCGGTGGCGATCGATGAGGGCCAGGTGCGACGCCGCGTCGAAATGCTGGCGCATGACGCACGTGGTGCCCACGTTGAGCAGGGGATAGAGCGAGAGGGCCAGCTGCGCCGAGTGGTAGGCCGGGCCATCGAGCAGGGAGACCCCGCTGTTCGGGATACCCAACGATGCCCCGACTCCCGCGGTGGCCATCCGAATCAAACTGAGCTCGATGCCGACCGTGTTGATGGCCGAGCGCACACCTTTGGGGAACCCGGTCGTTCCCGAGGTGTAGAACATGGGTCCGCCGCTGGCCTGGTCATCGGGTTCCTCGGCAGAGCGGTCAGCCAACAGTCCCTCGAACGTGGAGAATCCGTGCAGATGACCCTCACCAATCACGACCCGGGTGGCGCAGCGTCGGGTCCGGGGATCGTTCAATGCGTCGCGTGCCACGTCGGTGTACTGGTCCTCGACGAAGAGCGCCTTGACGTCGGCGTCGTCGAGCACGTGGGCGAGCTCCTCGCTGACCCAATGCCAGTTGACGGGGACAAACACCAGTGACGTGTGAATCGCGGCCGTGGCAATCTCGAAAAGCTCTCGCCGATTTCCCGACATGATGGCGATGGTGTCCCCAGGCCGCAGGCCCAGGTCGCGCAGCAGATGAATGCACTGATTCACACGTCGGTTGAAGCTGAACCAGGTCTCCTCACCGTGTTCGTCGATGAGCGCAGTCGCGTCACCGCGTTGCTGCGCCACCTCCCGAACCAGCTCGGCCATGACTCCCCTTTTCGGACTGGAGTATTGCAGGTCCCCTCATGACTCACGCACCGACCCCGTGGACATTGGACTCAGCGGCGCGACGCCACTGAGTTATAGATGGCGTCGCACTGGAACGAACACACGGGCCGCGGTACTCTCGCCCAATGTCGTCTTTCAACCCGGCTCCCGATCGCTACGACACGATGCCGTATCGCCGGTGCGGCGGAAGCGGACTGCTACTCCCCGCCATTTCTTTGGGGTTGTGGCACAACTTCGGCGACGATCGAGCGATCGACACGCAACGAGAGATTCTTCGCCGGGCGTTCGATCGAGGCGTCACCCACTTCGACCTGGCGAACAACTACGGACCGCCGTACGGCAGCGCTGAGACCAACTTCGGTCGACTGCTGCGTGAGGACTTCGCCTCGCTGCGCGATGAACTCATCATCTCGACCAAGGCCGGTTGGGACATGTGGCCGGGTCCCTACGGCGACCTCGGATCGCGCAAGTACCTTCTGGCCAGCTTGGACCAAAGCCTCACGAGACTCGGCCTCGACTACGTCGACATCTTCTACCACCACCACTTCGACCCGAGCACGCCACTGACCGAGTCACTCGGGGCCTTAGACACCGCCGTGCGCCAGGGTAAGGCGCTCTACGTCGGGATCTCGTCATACTCGCACGAGCGCACGACCGAGGCGATTGCCATTCTCCGCGAACTGGGTACTCCCCTGCTCATCCACCAGCCGTCGTACTCCATGTTGAACCGATGGATCGAGGATCGACTCCTCGACGTGCTGGGTGCCAACGGCGTCGGGTGCATCGCCTTCTCAGCCCTCGCGCAAGGCATGCTCACGACCCGCTATTTCGACGGCATCCCCGACGGGTCTCGCGCTTCGAAGAACGAGGACCTCACCCCGGACATGCTGAGTGATGCCAACCTCGACCACGTTCGTGAACTGCAAAAGATCGCGGTGGCACGAGGTCAGCAGGTTTCCCAACTGGCGATCGCGTGGGCGATGCGCGACGCGCGCGTCACCTCAGTGTTGATCGGCGCTAGCAGCGTTCGTCAGCTCGACGAGAACCTCGACGCACTGGGCAACGTGTCATTTTCACCCGAGGAGTTGGACCTTATTGATCAATACGCCCTCGACGGAGGAATCGACCTTTGGGGCGGTCCCGCCACGAGCTAGACAATCCCACATCAACTGCCGGGTGGTGCCGGCGCAACGTGGCCGGGTGATCGTCGCTCCTGGGCGGCAGCGGCGGCTCTTACTCGAGCCCGACCTCGGCGAGTGACACGACGGCGAGCGAGGCCGCTCTTACCGCGGGCTCCTGCGGGTCGCGGTGGGCGCCCACCATCACTCGCGCAACGATCGCGGCTCCCACGAGCAGCGCCGCGCTCACTTCGAACGCACTGGTGAAGCCGTGCACCGTGGCGGTCCTCACCACCGAGGTCGTTGCGACGCGCGAGGTCAGGTAGGCCGCGGTCGCCGACGCGGCCACCGTGTTGAGGAACGCCGTGCCGAGCGCTCCGCCCACCTGCTGGGTGGTGTTGACCAACGCGCTCGCCACACCAGCACTGTCTTCCTCCACGCCGAACAGTGACGTGCTGTTCATTGGTACGAAGGCGAGTCCCATGCCCACGCTGACGAGGATCTCGGGAGCGAGCACGTGCGACAGGTACGAGCTGTCAACACCGAGGCGCGTGAACCACACGAGTCCCGCCGCCGCGATGGACAGCCCCGTGACCATGAGGTTGCGAGCACCGATGCGCGGGAGCAGTCGACTGGCCAGAGTGGCGCCGAAGATGATCCCGCCGGAGAACGGCAGGAACGCGAAACCCGTGCGCAGGGCGCTGTAGCCCAAGATGCCCTGGAGGAAGTACGTCAGGAAGAGGAAGGTGCCCAGCAGGGCGAATCCGACCAGCAGGGACGCCAGGAACGATCCGCCACGGTTGCGCTCCAACAACACCTTCATGGGAAGCAGTGGGTGCGTTGAACGCATCTCGATCACGAAGAAGGCACTGAGCAACACGAGAGCGCCGCCGAGAAGCGACTCGACGAGCACCGATCCCCAACCGTGCGACGTGACCATCGTGAAGCCGTAGACGAGGAGGAACAGTCCCGCGGTCGACGTCAACGCTCCGGGCAGGTCGTAGCTGTGACGCACCTCGACGCGACTCTCACGAACCACGCTCCGCGCGGCAACTGCCGCCACCAGGGCCACGGGGACGTTGATGAGCAGGGTCCAGCGCCACGACGCGTACTGCGTCAACACGCCGCCCAGCACGAGACCGATCGCCGCGCCGCTCCCGGCGACCGCGCCGTAGACGCCGAAGGCTCGGGCCCGCTCGTGGGTCTCGGTGAAGGTCACCGTGAGAATCGACAGCGCCGCGGGGGCCATGAGTGCGGCAAAGCCGCCTTGCAACGCCCGAGCCCCGAAGAGCATCGCGGAGTTCTGGGCCAGTCCCGCCAGCGCGGACGCCGCGGCGAAGCCGAGCAGCCCGATGATGAACACGCGACGTCGGCCCAGGTAGTCCGAGACCCGGCCACCGAGCAGCAAAAAGCTGCCGAAGATCAACGTGTACGCGCTCATCACCCACTGACGATTCGCGACCGAGATGTGCAGAGCGCGCTGCGCCGACGGGAGCGCCACGATCACGACGGACGCGTCCAGGACGATCATCAGTTGGGCGACGGCAATGACGGCGAGCGCCCAATACCGCTTCGGGTCGGGGGTTTGGTCCTCTGCCGGTACAACGGGGCTGAGCAGGTCGGTGGTCACCTGACCCTCCTTTTCTGATCGAGTTGGTCTCTGATCTATGGGGTGAAACTGCTGAGATTTGGGGTAAACTGGGGGTGCTACGCAATTATCCGGAACTTTCGTTCCGTATCCACCGGATAATAGTAACGTCGGTTCCGCTTGTCAAGGACGGATCGGGAGGTTTCTCAGATGGTCGAGGTTCGAGCCGGACACGAAGGTCCGTCGAACGCAGCTGAGTCGACCCCTGAGGACGACGCATTCGCGGCGGAGTCCAAGCCCATGCGTGTGGACGCGCAGCGCAATCACCAGAAGATCCTCGAGGCCGCTGAAGAGATCTTCGCGCTGGACGGCGTGACGGTACCCATTGACCTGGTGGCCGAGCGGGCCGGCGTGGGCGTCGGCACCCTCTATCGCCACTTTCCTACGAAGGAGTCTCTCTACGAGGCCATCGTCATGACCAGACTGACAAATCTGTCTGAGACCGCGGACGAGTTCGCCCGTTCGCAAGATCCGGGAAAGGCCTTTGAGGGATTCCTCCGAGAGATGGCCGTCCAGGCAGTGGAGAAACAGGACCTCTTCGAGGCCCTCGGCCAAGCGGGCATCGACGTGAAGGCGCGCTGTTCGGACATGGTCGACGATCTCATACGGCGCGTCGACGTGCTGCGTCGCCGCGCCGTCGACGCGGGCGAACTACGCGACGACGTGGACACGAGTGAGATCGTCAACCTGGTGATGGGCACGTGCAATGCGGCCGGCCACAATCGAACCGATGTCGCCGGCCTGCAGCGCCTGGTGAGCATTGTGATCGCGGGACTGAAACCGATCCCGTCAACCTGACGTCACGCGCTACCAAACTCTCGGTACCCGACCTCTCGTCGAAGGCCGCGACACGCCTTACGCACCGGGGAACACGAGGGACATCGACCGCTCCCACAGGCCGCGCGCGAGCTCCGCGTCGTTGGCCTGCTTCGATCTCCTCGCGACCCGGCGATCCTTGTAGTACTCGCCCGGCTGCCACCCGTCGGTGGTGGCCAGCCAGACCAACGTGTCGGCCCCCTTCGCCGGTGAGCGAAAGAACCAGCGGACGAAGGACGTGACCCCCAGGTGATACACATTCCCGGGCTCCGAGGCGAAACTGGTGCGCACGACACCCGGGTGGAAGGATACGGCCCGCAGCCCGCGCGGCCCGAACCGTCGCTGCACCTCGCTGGCGAAGAGGATGTTCATCAACTTGGCCGACGCGTAGGCGCTCGTCGGCGTGTAGCGACGCGCGTGCGTCAGGTCGTCCAGGTCCAGGTGACGCGCCGTTCGGTGTGCACTGCTCGCGGTGCAGATCACGCTGGCCTTCGAGGCCGTCAATCGGTCCATCAACAGATTCGTGAGGAGAAACGGCGCGAGGTGATTGACCTGAACGGTCCTCTCATTACCGTCGGGCGTCGTCGTACGCGGTCCCAAGACGCCGCCCGCGTTGTTCGCCAGCACGTCGATTCGGGGTAGGTCCTGCAGCAACCGTTGGGCCAAGGACCGCACGTCGTCCAATTCGGCGAAGTCGGCCAGGTAGAACGCAGCACCTAGTTCGTCCGCGATCGCCCGTGTCTTCGTCGCCGACCGGCCGACGATGACAACGCGCTGGCCCTGCGCGCTCAGCGTTCGCGCGGCACTCGCTCCGATGCCGTCACTAGCTCCCGTGATCACGACAACCTTGTCTGACGTCACGTCGCTCTGGGGGTCGTCTCGGCACTTCGAGTACGGGATCGGGACAACTTAATCAGCCCTCCTTGCAGAGACGAACGTATGTCCGTTCTCAACCTATGTGGGGCCGGAGCGCCTTCCGTCCAGTGTGGTCAACGCCGCGTAGAGGTCCGGGCGACGATCGCGGAAGAGACCGAAGCCCGCCCGGGCGAGGGCGAGCTCGTCGAGATCGAACGAGGCGAGAAGCGACGACTCGCTCTCACGATCGGCAACGGTGACGAGGTCCCCGGTGGCGTCGCAGATGAACGACGAACCGTAGAAGGTCAATGTCGTCTTTTCACCGACCTCGCGACCCACGCGGTTCGACGCCACCACGGGGACCATGTTGGCGGCCGCGTGGCCCTGCATGACGCGGCTCCAGTGGGCCGAGGTGTCGTAGGTCGGATCGTTCGGCTCGGAGCCGATGGCGGTCGGGTAGCACAGGATCTCCGCGCCCTGGAGCACCATCGATCGCGCACACTCGGGGAACCACTGGTCCCAACAGATCCCGACACCGATGGCCCCGACGGCAGTGGTGAAGACCTGGAAGCCGGTGTCGCCGGGTGAGAAGTAGTACTTCTCCTGGTAACCCGGTCCATCGGGGAGGTGGCTCTTGCGGTAGAAGCCCCGAAGGGAACCGTCCGAGTCGGCAACCGTGAGCGAGTTGAAGTAGCTCTGGGCGGCCCGTTCGAAGAAGGAGATCGCCATCACCACGTTGAGCTCACGCGCCAGGGCGCTGAAGCGCCGCACGACGGTCGAGTCCGAGAACTCCTCGGCCAGGGCAAAGTGGTCCACCGACTCGTCCTTGCAGAAGTACGGGTCGGCGAAGAGTTCCTGCGGGATGATCAGTTGCGCCCCATTGGCGGCACAGCCTCGGATGAGCGTCTCCATGCGGTCGAGATTGACCGCGCGCGACGTCTCGCAGGCCATCTGGAGGGCCGCCACCGTAAGTTCGCGCATGTCAGCCTCCGAACGCTTCGGCCGGTCGGGCCTCGCTGGGGTCATGGTATCGAGTCGACGCTCCCCCATGGTGGGACGTGCACGGTGCGCGAGTCGGCCCGCCGGGACGACACCGCGGCTCGCTCATTACTCTGGGGGCACCCAGTGACGAGGAGGATGCATGACTGATCAGCCAATGTCGAAGGAGGACATGGCCAAGCAGGCCAACGCCTGGAACTCGCAGATCATCGCTGAGTTCCGTGCCAACGCCGGCAAGGTCGGCGGAAACTTCGAGGGAGCTCCCGTGCTCATTCTGCGCACCATCGGCGCGAAGTCTGGCAAGGAACGCATCAATCCGATGATGTACCTCAACGAGGGTGGCCGGACCTACGTCTTCGCGTCCAAGGCCGGAGCCCACTCGCACCCCGACTGGTTCCACAACCTCGTCGCCAACTCGCGCGTGACCGTCGAGATGGGCACGGAGACCTTCGATGCGGCGGCGGTCCCCGTGGTCGGCGAGGAGCGGGACCGTATTTATGGCATCCAGGCGGAGCTCTACCCCGGTTTCCGTGAGTACCAAGAGAAGACACACCGCGTGATCCCCGTCGTGGAGTTGGTGCGCCTCTAGGTTCTCGACCCGATGGCGACGGCTCCGGCGTTCGATATCGGCGTCAAATGGCGTGCACCAACTTAAGGATGATGACCACGATCAGGACCAGGATTGCTAGCCGAATGAGGGTCTTCAGTCGCAACTTTCGGCGACGACCAAATCTCATGGACACCTCGATGTCATAGGGTGAGACCTTCAATCACCCTCGAGTTGATGAGCTGACGGGCTTCGAGGGGCAAACCCTTCGTCCAAGGCGGCGCCGTACAAGGCGCGTGACACGTCAGCCTATCGCGGGACAACCAAAACCCTCCGGGCTCAGTTGACGGTTCCACGGCTGTTCGACGATCCACTGTGGAGGATGCCTAGGGCGTGTCGCGTGCGTCAGGACGTCGGAATCAAGACTGCCCGGGCGGCCGCGCCCACACCGATGCTGATGACGGGATGCTGCGCGGGATCGAGCCACCGCATGAACGCGTTCAGCGATCGAGCAGAGACGGCCACGCACCCGGACGTCGGTGCTCCATAACTCACGTGCAAGAACATCGCCGAGCCCGCTCCTTTGATGACGGGGTTCGTGTTGTAGTTGATGACGACCGCGTGCGCGTACGCAGCTCCGGCGTAGTAGAGGTTCTCGGAGTGTCCGCCGGGCGAAACGCGACTGATCACGAGGCGGTTGTAGCTCGCCGACGCGGGGTCCTCATCCCACCAGTCATCAGGTCCGGTCCGCAGGTAGGGCAATCTGGTGCCGTTGTTGGGCGCGCTGCCAAAGGCGCGTGTCAACGTGAACACGCCGGCGGGAGTGCGGCCGGAACCCTCATGGACACGACCGACGCCGTTCCTTCCGACGTAGGCGCGAATCGGTCCCATGACCTGCTCGTACTGGCCGTCCGCCATGAGTTGCCACGCCCTCACGATGCCGACAACCGACCGGGCGGTCGCGACCTCCACGGTGATGACCTGTTCTGGGGGGACCGTGGCCGCCGACGCAGCGCTCGCAAGAGCGCCACCCGCGACTGCTGACACGACAACGGCCAGAGCGCTCAGGAGGACACGGCGGGCGAGCAGAGTACTCCCCTCTCTCAGGACCGCACGGTCCGGATTGTGAAGATCGAACGTCACCTTATGAGGCGACGTCGCTCGCGGCACTGGCATCTCGAGGCGCCGGGCGCCACTTCGGCCGCGTACAGTTCGTGGCGTGCCCATCACACCGGATTCCAAGGACTGGACGTGGGTGCTCGATCGGCCGTGCGACGAATGCGGATTCGACGCGCGCAACTACCCCAAGGAGCTCATCGCGCAGAGCATTCGCGAGGACTCCGCCATCTGGGACGAAGTGCTCGCGCGCGACGACGCCACGCGACGACCCGACAACCACACGTGGTCGGCACTGGAGTACGGGTGCCACGTCCGTGACGTCTACCGGGTCTTCGATCATCGCCTGGAGCTCATGCTCACCAGTGACGATCCGGTGTTCGCCAACTGGGACCAAGACGAGACAGCCGTTGCCGAGCGCTACGACCTGCAAGACCCCGCCACGGTCGCGCGAGAACTTCACGACGCGGCCGGGCGTTTCACCGACCGGATCGACTCGGTGACGAGCGACCAGTGGACTCGTCCGGGGACGCGCTCGAACGGCAGTCGCTTCACGGTCGAGACGCTCGGCCTCTACGGGCTGCACGATCCCTTCCATCACGTCTGGGACGTGACCAAGGACCGCTGAGGTTCCGAGAGCCCCGTGTGCGGGCAGGTCGCGACTAGTTTGAGCGTGCCCAACGTCTCGGACGTCGCCAGGAGGGTCCCGCATGACGCAACCCACGCTCGTTCTCACCGGTGGCCGGTTGTCCTCCCCTTCGGTGCCGGGCGGTGTCGCCGAGGCCATAGCGATGAGTGGCGACACCATCATCGCCATCGGCACCACCGACGAGATCAACGCGCTGCGTGCCCCCACGACCAGGACCGTCGACCTCGCGGGTCGTCTCGCTATCCCGGCCTTCGGCGACGCGCACGTCCACGCGGTCTCGGGCGGACTCGAGAGCCTGCGCTGCAATCTCCTGGGACTGCGCAGCCGGGCCGAGTGCCTCGATCGCATCTCCACCTACGCCGCCACGCTGTCGGGTGACAGTTGGGTCCTCGGGGGTGGTTGGTCGCTCGAGTCCTTCGCCTCCGGGCTTCCCACCGCGCTCGATCTGGACGCGGTCAGTGACGGCCGACCAGCCTTTCTGCCCAATCGCGACCACCACTCCGCCTGGGTCAACACGCTGGCCCTCCAGCGAGCCGGCGTCGATGCGAGCACGCCCGATCCCTTTGCCGGTCGCGTCGAGCACGACGCCCAGGGAGAGCCCACCGGGGTGCTGCACGACAGCGCCATGGGCCTGGTCGCCCGGGTCCTACCGGCGACGTCGCGCGAGGAGCTGGCGAAGGGACTTCGCGCCGCGCTGGCCCGGTTGCACGGACACGGGATCACCCACTGGCAGGACGCCTGCGTCGGCGCGGCGGGCGACATCGGCGTCACCGACACCTTCGACGCCTACGTCACGGCCGCCCATGAGGGCTGGCTGACCGGTCGGGTCCGCGGGGCGCTCTGGTGGGACCGCTCCTCGGGCCTCGATCAGACCGCGTTCCTGCAGGGCCGTCGCGAGATCGCGCCGGACGGCGCCTTTCGTGCCACCACGGTCAAGATCATGGTCGACGGGGTGTGCGAGACCTTCACCGCGGCCATGTCGCGCGCGTACCTCGGCGAACCGGGCCGCGAGGGCACGCACCGCGGCGACCTCTTCGTCGAGCCGGACCTGCTCGCCGAAGTCGTCAGAACCCTTGACGCGGACGGCTTCCAGGTCCACTTCCACGCGATCGGCGACCGGGCGATCACGACCACGCTGGACGCGATCGAGGCACTCGGACAAGCGCGTTGGGGGATCAACCGCCACCACATTGCCCACTTGCAGTTCATCTCGCCGGGCGACCTCGACCGGTTCTCGAGGCTGGGGGCCGGCGCCACGTTCCAGCCCCTATGGGCGTGCAACGACCCACAGATGGCCGAGCTCACGATCCCCTTCGTCGGCGAGGACCTCACGCCGTGGCAGTACTCCATCGGTTCATTGCACGAACGCGGTGCGCGGCTCGCCTTTGGCTCCGACTGGCCCGTGTCGAGCCCTGACCCGCTCCAGCAGATCCACGTCGCGGTGAACCGCATGCTGTCGGCGGGCTTCGGGCGGCCGGACACCCCCGAGACCACCGAGCCATTCCGCCCCGACCAGGCACTGTCAGTGCGCGACGCGCTCGACGCGTTCACGCGCGGCGTGGCCTACGTCAACGGCGACGAGGACCTCCTGGGGGTGCTCGAGGTCGGACGTCGAGCCGACGTCGCCGTGCTGAACCAGGACATCTTGTCGATACCCACGTCCGACATCGGCGACACGACAGTCGAACTCACGGTGGCTGGCGGGGCGGTGGTGTACGGCGACGAGTAGAGGCAAGGCGATCGCCACCCTCTAGCGCCTCGCGACGAGCCTCAGTATCTCTCCGCCTCATCGCGGTGCCCGCTGAAACGAAGAATCAGCAAGCCGAGCAGCAAGATGAGCACCACGCCCACGCCGACCCCCAGTGACACGAGCGTGTCCTTGAAATCGGTCTGGGTGAGCGAGCTGCTGAGGGTCAGGTGGGCGGACTCGCTCAAGATGTCTCGCACGCCGGCCAGGATGCCGATGACCAGGAACGGGCGCACCGGGAACACGAAGGATCGAAGGTTGCCAAAGACCGTGTGGGCGATGTCCAGCAGGATGATCACCACCAGGATGCTGTCGATGGCCGCCACCACGGACTCGGGAAAGGATCCCCAGTTGGAGAAGAAACTGACGACCGCGCGCACCAGAACCACGCCCGCCACGGTGAGCAGACTGAGCACGATGGCGTACTCGATGGCGATGATCAGCCAGCGAATCGACGTGTCGGCTCCTTGACTGATCGAGGGTGTCTCCTTCGTGGCGTCCTGCATGACACCGGACGTTACAGGACCGCGCGTTCGGGCCGCACCGGCGCACCGCGGACGCACGGTCGTGGGTGACAGACTCACACCGTGAAATTTCCTGTCGTTGACGGACTGCGGGCGTTGGAGCTGGGAACGCCCGGGCCAATGCGCGAGCGGCTTAACGCCCTCGTACGGGCCGGTGCCAAACGGGCCACGGCAACGACGACCGACGAGTACGAGGACAATGTGCACGAGTACGTCGGCGAGCGACTCGCCCTCGTCGACGACGACCTCCGGGGACTCGCGGTCGTGCGGGTGACGGCAACCAGCCTGACCACCTTCGCCCAGGTTCCGTGGTCCTTCGCCCAAGCGGAGGCTGAGGGCGACGACTCACTCGAGGAGTGGCGAGGCGGCCACCGCGGTTTCTGGAGCGCCGAGGGAGTAGTCGCTGTCGACGACATGCCCGTCTTCCTCATTTACTTCACCCTCGAACCCACTTTCGTCGTGGCCGACCACCCGTTGACCACATGACAACGCTGCCCTGGCCCGTCCTCAACCGACCAGGCCTGGATAGTAAAAATAGTCCTGACCATGACGGTCATCGTGTAGTGGAGGAGTTGCGGTGCGCATCTCGATGAGGGTCGTCGTGGCCACGGTTGCGTGCGGCACCGTCGCCCTGTCGCTCGCCACCCTTTCGCCAGGCGTCGCCTCGGGGAACCCGGCGAGCTCGCCGCTCGCGCGCGCAGTTGCGCACACGTCGGCGATGAGCGCCGACGAAGGCACCAACCGTGGCGGGCTTTCACGAGACGGTTGGTATCCGGAGGCGTCATTGTTGACGCCGACCAACGTCGCCCAAGACGGGTTCGGCCCCTTGTTCTCCGTTCCGGTGACCGGCGAGGTCTACGCCCAGCCCGTCATGGATCAGTCAGAGGTCATCGTCGCAACGGAGCAGAACTGGGTCTACGCGATCAATCAGATCACGGGCGCTCGCCAATGGTCGGTCCAGTTGGGTGCCAACGTCGGGGCTCAGCCCTTTAACGACCAGGCCCCGACCGTCTCCTCGTTGGCCCCGTGGGAGTGCAACGATCTGGATCCGTACGTCGGAGTCACCTCGACACCGGTGGTCGACCCGAGCACCGGTGTCATTTACGTCGTAGCGATGGAACAGCTGTCAGACGGCACACTCGGGTACTTCCTTCACGCGCTTGATCCCAAGAGCGGACTCGAGGAGCCCAACTTTCCCGTCGAGATCAAGGGCGCTGCCCAAAACGATCCCGAGGTCGTCTTCAACGCGTACGAGGAGTTGCAGCGAGTGGCGCTGACCCTCACCAACGGGGTGGTCTACTTCGGTTTCTCCAGCCACTGTGACTCGTTGCCCTACCAGGGCTACGTAGCGGGGGTGTCGGTGACCGGACACCTGACGACGCTGTGGACTGACCTCACGAGCGGCACCCCCAACGGAGGCGGCATCTGGCAGACCGGCGGCGGGTTCGCCTCCGACGCCCCGGGCCAGCTCCTCGTCGCGTCGGGTAATGGCCCCGCGGGTGATTCGCCCTCGGGCGTGATACCCGGCCGATCCCCTCCCACGACGGGCTCGCTCACCGAATCCACGCTGCGCCTCGTGACCCAGCGCGACGGATCGTTGAGCGCGACCGACTTCTTCACCCCCTACGACGCCGCCACGCTCGATTCCGCCGACCTCGACCTGGGAACCGGTTCGCCCGTGCTGCTGCCGAGTCAGTTCGGCACTACCGCCGACCCCAACCTCCTCGTTCAAGCGGGCAAGGAGGGCTACGTCTACCTGTTGAACGCGCAGAGTTTGGGTGGCGTCTCTCCGGGCGACGCCGGCACGCTCGCCGAGACGGGAACCTACGGCGCGTCGTGGGCGACGCCGGGGGTGTGGCCCGGCGACGGCGGTTACATCTACATCCCGAGCGCCAACGGGGGATCGCAGTCGCTGGGCAACGCGACGCAGGGTGACTTCAACGTCTTCCAGGTGGACAAGCCCGTCGCACCGTCGTCGTCGTTCCACCTGCGCCTGGTGGCCAAGGACAACCAGGCCGTTGGCTTCGGCACCTCGTCACCCATCATCACCTCCGACGGCACAACCCCGGGGTCCGCGGTCGTGTGGATCGTGCAGTTGCCCGACGGCAGCGGGACTGAGGCCAACCTCCAGGCCTACAACGCCGTGCCCACTCCGGGTACCGGTCTGGGCACCCTGACGCTGATCAACCAGTGGCCGATCGCCAACGCCACCAAGTTCGCAGTGCCCGGGGTGGGCGACAACCGGTTGTACGTCCCAACCAAGGACGGCCAGTTGCTGGTCTTCGGACTCAACTCGCCCTCAATCGTGTCGGGCCACGGCGCGACATTCACCGCGACGACGATTGGTCGCGTCACGAAGCGCACGCTGATGTTCCACGCCACCAGCGCGATGACGATTGACGCCAGTGCGGGTAGCTGTGGCGTGTGTACTCGAACATCGCAGTTCAAGGCCGTGGTGACGTCGCCGGCGTTCCACGGTGGGCGCCTCACCCTGAACGCCGGTCAGGCCATCACGGTCAGCGCGAGGTTCCAACCCACCGTGGTCAACGGGTTCCGCAGCGACGTCTTGCGCATGGTGACGTCGTTGGGCGAGGCCGACTTCACGTTGGGCGGCACCGGTCGGGCGGCAGGCCCGTGGGTCACCCCGTCGACGCGCGGACTCACGCTGCCGAACTACTTCGTCGGGAGCCGGCGCGCGGCCACGTCAACAGTCACCTTCACCAACTTCGGGGCCAGACCCGCGACCATCACCAGCTATGGCCGCGCTGGCTCGCCTTTCCGCGTCTCTGGCATTCCCCACGTCGGCGCGACGATTGCCCCCGGCGCGTCGTTCACCGCGAAGGTCTCATTCTCATCCATCTCGCCCGGTACCTTTCGCGGAACCCTGGTCGTCGCCACCAACTCTCCGACGTCAGTCAAGAGATCGGTCATTCAACTCAGCGCGGTGGCCAGCACGCCGGCCCAGGTAGCAATCCTCCCCGGATCGCTCGCGCTCTCGTTCGGTTCCAGTGCGGCGCCAATACCGGTTGGAGCCGGTGACGTCGAGACCGTCGCAGTCTCCAATGTGGGCGGGTCAATCCTGACGCTGTCCTCCGTCGCGACGACCGCTTCGTTCCTCCTGCTCAATCCGCCACCCACGAACTACGAGATCCCGCCGGGAGCGCAGGTCGATCTGCACGTGCTCTTCCTGCCGTCGGCTGCCGGCACAACGACGTCCACGCTGGTGATCTCACCGCTGGGTCTCGCGCCCTCGACGGTGTTGCTCACCGGCTACGGCGTTGGAACCGGGTACGCGATACCACCACCCGGGACCGCTGGTTGGGGGCTCGCTGGCAGCGCGTCCATGACGGGGAAGACGCTCAGGTTGACGCCGAACTTGCCGAGCCAAGTCGGCGCGGCGTTCTGGTCGACCCCAGTCAGCAGCGGCGCGTTCACGGCCAGCTTCACCGCGATGGCCAGTCTGGGCATCGGTGGTGACGGCGAGGCCCTCGTACTAGCCGACACGTCAACACTCGGGTCACCCCCGCCGCCACTCCTCGGCCGCGGCGGCGACCAGGTGGGCTTCGGGGGGATCCGGGGACTCGCCGTGGTCGTGGGTGACTTCACGGACCCGGGCACGCCGGGCACGCGCTGGGTGGGTGTCGCCGACGGCGTCGACAACTCCACGGGTGGGTTGCACTGGGTGAGCGCGCCCGTCGGCCTGAGCGTCAGCACCCAAGACACCCCGAACGTGGTGACGGTGGTCCTGTTCCAGTCCACGCTTGATGTGTGGGTCGATGGTTCCCTGGCCATCGATCTGGCGGTCTCCGCACCGCCATCGTTTGTTCTGGGATTCACCGCGGGCACGGGACTCTTCAGCAACCAACACGACGTGTCGGACGCGTCCATCGAAGTTGCCGGTGCGCCACCCACCTGAACGGTGACGGTTGGGGCAGGCGTCGCACAGCGTTCCAAGTGCGCGAACCCCCACCGAGTAACGAACAGGCCGTGAGTACACTTCGCTCCACTCCCGGCTTGCGAGGTGCCGTCATGAACCGTCCGATTGTCGCCGTGGCCGCGACCCTGGCCAGTGCCGCGTTACTCGCCGCATGCGGCACAAGCACAACCACAACCACGACCCGCGCGACCACGACGATGGCCACCACGACCACGATCGCGCTGACGCGTGACCTCGTCGTCACGACAGCAGTGCGCCAAAGCCTGCTCGCGGCGGGAGCGGCGTTCCACCACCTGCCGATCAGCGACTACGTCGGCCTCGCCGCCGGCACGACCTACTACGCGTTCGATCCCGCGGCCGCGACGTACTTCGCCGCGGCCGGCCTGGTAGCCAGCCACTCGTCGCTCGCAGCCCAGGTCGGAACCCAGGACGACGGCGCGTACAACCTGTTCACGAGGCGGGCCGGGGCCGCGAGATGGACCGTCTACAACGACGGACTGGGTGGCGTGGTCGGAGCACACTGTCCCATCGTCCTACCGAGCCCCGTGCTGCACGTGTGGAACTGGTCTGCGCATGGGTGCTATCCGCCCGCGCCGGGTTGAGCAACGGACCAGCAAAGTACATTCGTGATCGGTCGCGACAGTCAGGGGCTGCCATGCACGGACGGGTAAGGGTGCGGGTGGCGGCGATGCTCATCCTCGCGACTCTGATCACCCCGATGGTCGCCTCGACAGGCGTACTCGCGGCGTCCGCGACGAGAACACCGTCCCCCGGCTGCGCGGCGGCGGCGAGCGCCGGGTCGACCACGCTGAGCCTGACGGTGGCCGGACGAGCGAGAACCGTCATCGTGCACGTGCCGAGGGGGTACCAACCCACCGTCCCGACGGCGTTGGTGCTGAACCTGCACGGCACCGGCTCGACGGCGCAAGCCCAAGAGGGATTCTCCGGGATGAATCGCACCGCGAACGCGGACACCTTCCTCGTCGCATACCCGCAAGCCGCGATCCCCTTCTCGACCGGCTACGCGTGGAACGTCCCACACGAGCCGCTCTTCGGCGGCGCGCCGGTGCCGCCTGGCTCACCTAACGACGTGACCTTCCTGGCAGCGGTCGTGGTGCAGCTGGAGACCAACTACTGCGTCAACGAGAGTGAGGTCTACGCCGCGGGCTTCTCCGACGGAGCGCGAATGGCCAGCCAACTGGCGTGCGACGAGTCCGGCATCTTCGCGGCGGTCGCCGCGGTGTCCGGTTTGCGACGTCCGACCCCGTGTCCCACGACCCGGCCGGTATCGGTGATCGCCTTCCACGGACTCCTGGACCAGATCGACCCCTACCGGGGTCACGGCCAGGCGTACTGGACGTACTCCGTACCAACCGCGACGTCGAAGTGGGGGCACCAAGACCACTGCTCGGTGACCACCATCACGACGAAGTCGTCACACTTCTCTGAGACCACCTACCCGCGCTGCGCCGGCCACGCGACGGTTCGGCTCTACACGATCCCCGGCGAGGGGCACGAGTGGCCCGGAGGGCCAACGATGCCGCCCGCCCTCACCAGCGTCCTCGGCCCCCAGACCAACGTGGTCAACGCCAACGATCTCATGTGGTCCTTCTTCGAGGCTCATCCGCGCGCCTAGTGGCCGGCCAGGCCCCTGCTTGAGACAGTCAGTTCACGATAAGTCGCACGGGACTCGCGTCATCGGCGTGACCGCTCGCTCATTGTCAGCGCAACATCGCGATTGCGCGTCGCCACGTCGTGTCCAGGTCGACGCCGTTGGCGAAACGACCGGTGAGCTCGAGGTCTACCAAGCCGTGGACCGTGCCCCACACGGCTCGTGCGCCCTCATCGCGCTGACCGCTGAGAGCGTTGATCATCGTCGCGACGTCTTTCTCGAGTTCCTCAGACAAGCGTCCGCGATGAAGTGGTCGACGCACACAGATCTCGTAGAGGTGTCGATTCTCGAGTGCCCAGTCCCGGTACGCATAGACCGCGGCCGACGGCCACGCACCGGCCGCGGTGACTGCTGCGGCCAGCGCCTCGAGACCACGCGCCTGCAGGTCAAGAAGAATCTCGTCCTTGTCGCGCACGTGTTTGTACAGGCTCGAGGCCTTGATGTTGAGTCGCTCCGCCAACGCCCGCATGGAGAGGCCCGCCACGCCACGCTCGACGAGCAGGCGGTACGCCTCCTCGCGGATCCGATCCCGGGTCGTCTCGGTGGGGATAGCCATTCTTTCGTAAGGCTAACAGTGTTAGCCACGTCGACCGTTAGGACCCTGATGGACAAGCCCACGGTCCTCGCGGCTCGTAGTCCACTCCCCGCACGATCGCCTGTCCGGAACACGGAGATCTCAAGGTTGGATGGCGTGACCAACGCGGATTCTGGCCGGTTTGTCACGTATGCGACGGGCCATCGTCGCGCCGGGCACGACATCTTTCGTTGCCTGGCCGGGCCGGTCGCGAGGACCTCGAGAACTAACTCGGATCGTCCGCACGCCACGACGCGTCTTGTTGTCCCCCTACGCGCGACCGACGTTGTCGCCAGCCGCACAACCCTCGTTGCCGTGAACCCATCGCTTCGCGCCGCCGCGATTTAGACGTGGCGTCGCCGCGCGATAGAAGCGTCGACTTTCGCGACCGAACCAGTAAACAGTGTGGATGGCATCTAGCGCCGCGGCTTCTGCGGGACCATCTGCCGGTCCGCTCGCTCTCGTCGGTTCAGGCGAGTACCTGACCCAGATGATGGACATCGAGGGGGCGCTGATCTCCGGACGGCCACCGCGCTACGTGCAGCTCGCCACAGCGGCGGTGCCCGACGGTGCGGCGGTGGTCGAAAAATGGCATCGGCTCGGACGCGAGCAGGCCGAACGTCTGGGGGTCGAGGCCGTCATTTTGGACGTGCAGAGTCGCGAAGACGCTGACAGCCCCGAGATCGCAAGCCAGATCGCCGGCGCCGGTCTCATCTATCTCTCTGGCGGTCACCCCGACTTTCTCGCGGACACACTTCGCTCCTCGCCAGTGTGGGCGGCGATCGTGGAGGCGTGGCAGTCGGGTTCTGCACTCGCCGGTTGCAGTGCCGGCGCGATGGCCATGGCGGCGAGCGTGCCGTCCCTGCGCCACCCACGAGAGGGGGGCACCGCCGGCTTGGCCCTATTACCTCACCTACGCGTCATCCCTCACTTCGACGCCTTCATTTCGCGAGTTCCGGGCTTTTTGGCGAAGTTTCTGACTCCACTCGACCCCCACGTGACCGTGGTGGGGATTGATGAGAAGACCGCGCTCGTGGGCGGCCCCACGGAGTGGACCGTCCAAGGTCGATCCTCGGTGTGGCGACTGACGGGGAGTGCGCGAGAGGAGTTGCCAGTCGGGACGACGGTGGTCACGCCGACTCTGCCGACTTAGCGCTCCTGTTCTGCATCGGCGGCAATATCGTCGCGCGCGTCATCTTCCAGGCGCCGCAATCGATGCAGGATCGAGTCAACTCCGGCCGTCAACTCCGACGCCGGCGCGTAGGTCTCCAGGCGAGAGCCGGCGACGCCGTGCAGATGGGCCGCCAGCGCACCCGCCTCCAACGCGTCGTGCCCGCGAGCGATGGTGGCGGCGATGAGTCCCGTCAGGACGTCGCCGCTGCCGGCGGTGGCGAGGGCCGAGGTTCCGGAGCGGACCACGCGCAGTGTCCCCGCGGGGTCGGCGAGAATCGTCATCGGTCCCTTGAGGAGAACGACGCACCGCGTGTCGCGCGCGAGCGCGCGCACGGCGCTGACTCGATCGGAAGGTAGGAGAGCCCCGGTCAATCGTGCGAACTCCCCGGCGTGCGGCGTCAGCAGCCACTGGCCGGACTCACCCGTTAATAGGTCGCGGTCCAGTCCGTCGGCGTCGAGCACCACTGGCACCGACACCGAACGCAGCGGGCCAGCCAACCACGCGCCGGCGTCGGGACCCAACCCTGGCCCCGCCGCCACGGCGCGGCAGCGCGGATCCACGTCTGGCGCCTCAACGCGCACAACCTCCGGGGGCAGGTCGAGCGTCCGCACGTCACCGCGCGTGGCCAGGCGGATCATCGAGGCGCCGCCGGCCAGGGCCCCGCGCGCGAGCAGACCCGCGGCGCCCGGCATGAGCGGGGAACCGGCGAGGGCCTGGACCGCGTGACTCCACTTGTGGTCATCGCGTGCGCCGCGCACCAGCCCAGTCAGGTCAGCGTCCTCGACGACCCCGTCAACGAAGTCGTCAACGATGCCGAGCCCCGAGAAGCGAAGCTCTCCCGCCAGTCCCGACGCCTCTCCCGTGACGTGGGCCAGTTTGAACGCACCCAGCGCCAGCGTGACGTCAGCGCGCAGGGGAGCGCCGAGGACCTCTCCGGTGTCGGCGTCCACGCCCGAGGGCAGGTCAACGGCGAGGACCTTCGTGCCGGCCGCGACGGCGGGAGCCACGTAGGGTCGCGAGCACCCCAGTCCGAAGGCCGCGTCAATCACCAGGTCGAAACCCGTCAGTGCGCGCGGCTGATCTTCGACGCTCACCAAATCCACCCGGGCGCCGCGCGCGCGAAGCCAACCGGCAGCCACCCGTCCGTCAGCGCCGTTGAGACCGGGCCCCACGAGAACCGCCACTCGCGCGCCGTAGCAACGACCCAGCAGACGTCGAGCCTCCAGACCTGCGGCCGTGCCTGCGGCCGCGATCAGTGCGTCGACGCCGAGCCCGGCGACGGCGCGCGCGTCGGCGTCGCGCATCTGCGCGCTCGTCAGTATCGGCAGCACGGAACCTCCACGGATCGGTCCTCTCCATTCAACACCGACCTGATGACGGGCGCCGTCGTAGAGCGCTTGGCGAGCGCGCACGCTCGCAACCCATACACTCACCTCGACAAAGGAGACGCCATGCCCACGAGGAATGCCCACACCACTTGGACCGGAGGAGTACAGGACGGGTCAGGAGTCGTCACGCTCACGTCGAGCGGCGCCGGATCGTTCGACGTGTCGTTCCCCAAGCGCGTCGCCGACGACGCCGACGGCACGACCAGCCCCGAGGAACTGATTGGGGCGGCGCACTCGGCTTGCTACTCGATGTCGCTGTCCGGCGGTATCGCCCGCGCCGGAGGGACTCCCCTGGGTCTCGACGTCGACGCGGCGGTGACCCTCGGTCCCGATCCCGCGGGTGGATTCCACATCTCGTCGATCGTGCTCACGGTGGTCGGACGGGTCGAGGGCCTCGACGCCGAGGGTTTCCAGCGCGCCGCCGAAGAGGCCAAGGCGAAGTGTCCGGTGAGCAAGGCGCTGACCGGGACCACCATCACGCTCAACGCGTCTCTGGCCTAACGCCCGCGCTACTCCGCTCGCGACGAGCGCCGGCGCAGAGACACTTGCCGTTACTAGGGCTACCTTGGATGGGGACCCGAGGAGGACGTCATGGCGAGTCGGGAGGAGGAGGCCGAGGGACGCGGGCTCCTCGCGCCGATGACCGCCTCGCCGCTCGAGACCGACGTCGACGACACGGACCCACAGCGCAAGGAGTTGCGCCGATGGTTGGCCGAACACCATCATCCGAGCGGCCGCACGTTGGCCGAGGCCGGACTCGTCGCGCCACAGTGGCCCGCGCCCTGGGGCCGCGGCGCCGACGCCGCCTACCAACTCCTGATCGCCGACGAGCTCAACCGGGCCGGCGTCGCTCGTCCCATCAATCCGATCGGCATCGGGTGGGCGGGACCCACGATCCTCTTCGCCGGCACGCCCGAGCAGCAGGCGCGGTGGCTACCCGGTCTGCTGAGCGGAGAGGAGTTCTGGTGCCAGCTCTTCAGTGAGCCGGGTGCCGGGAGCGACCTCGCAGCACTGACCACCAGCGCGACGCGCGACGGCGACGAGTGGGTCATCACGGGCCAAAAGGTCTGGACGAGCTACGCCCACATAGCGACGTGGGGCATCCTGCTGGCGCGAACCTCCACGGACGGTCCCTCCCAACGCGGCATCAGTTATTTCGTTTGCCCGATGAAGGCGCCGGGGGTCACGGTGCGCCCGATCGTCGACATGACGGGCGACCACGCCTTCAACGAGGTTTTCCTCGACGCCGTGCGGCTCCCGGCGGACCACCTCATCGGCGAGGTGAACGACGGCTGGCGACTGGCGATGGTGACGTTGGGCAACGAGCGGGTCTCGCTCTCGGGCGAGGGCGCCCTCTGGGGACGCGGGGCCACCGCGCAGGACCTGGTCGAGTTCGTGCGCGATCGGCGCGTGGAGCACCACGAGGTCGAGCGCGACGAACTCGTGCGGTGCTGGTCGCACGGCGAGATTCTTCGCCTCCTGCGGCTGCGCCTCCAGGAAGCGGCCCTCGCGGGCCGCGAGCCGGGCACTGAGGCCAGCGTACGCAAGGCCCTCGCCGACGACCACGGACAAGAGGTGATGGGTCTGGCCCACCGCCTCGCCGGTGCGGCCGGGATGGTGGCCGGTCGTGGGCCGGGTGGTGTCGACGGCACGGAGGGTGACGCGTGGTACTACGGTCTCCTCTACTCCCAAGCACTCACCATCGGTGGGGGGACCTCAGCGGTGCAGCGCAACATCATCTCCGAGCGGATTCTCGGTCTGCCCAAGGACCCCTCGACCTGAGCCCGGCTGGGCCGTCCGCGCTGCGTGGGAGAATGACACGGTGAGCACCCCGACCGTCATTGTCTGTGACGGCGACCAGACCGGCCAGGAACTGCTCGTCGAGGCGCTGCGCGTCATGACGCCGGAGCTGCTCGGCGTCACGTTCGACTTCGCGCACTACGACCTGTCGCTCGAGAACCGGCGCCGCACCAACAACG
>Ga0307372_10003773_pt1 | contig 23935 bp, 17 predicted proteins | sample OX1MG_FD_202533 | JGI IMG/M metagenome (GOLD analysis project Ga0307372, IMG submission 202533) | Soil microbial communities from Risofladan, Vaasa, Finland - OX-1 | ecosystem: Environmental > Terrestrial > Soil > Coastal area > Acid sulfate soil | place: Finland: Risofladan, Vaasa | collected...
ACTGCCAGTGCTCCGAATTTTGGCTGAGATGGAGGCGCTCGGGGTCAGACTCGACGCCGCCCAGCTACGCGCGATCTCCTCCGCGCTGACGGTTCAGATTCAGGAGTTGGAAGCCGAGATGTTCCGGCTAGCGGGACGACCCTTCAGCCCAGGGTCGACACCCCAGCTGGCCGTCCTCCTGTACGACGAGCTGGGATTGAAGAGTTCTCGCCGCACCAAGACAGGTCGATCCACCGACGCGCAGGCACTGGAGTCCCTCCGCGAAGAGCACCCGATCGTCTCGCTCCTGTTGGAGTGGCGCCAGGTGACCAAGCTCAAGAGCACCTACGTGGATGCTCTGCCGGAGCTGGTCGATGCCGACGACGGCAGGGTCCATACCAGCTTCAATCAGGCGGTCGCCGCCACCGGCCGGCTGTCGTCCAGCGACCCCAACCTGCAGAACATCCCGATTCGAACCGAGCTGGGACGGCGGATCCGGGCGGCCTTCATCCCCGGTCCCGAGAACTGGGTGCTGGTGTCGGCCGACTACTCGCAGATCGAGCTTCGAGTGCTTGCCCACCTGAGCGGCGATGCCCACCTGGCGGCCGCCTTCGCCCGGGGCGACGATGTCCACGCCGACACCGCGGCCCAGGTGTTCGGGGTCTCCCCAGGGCAGGTTTCGCCGGAGCAGCGGCGGATGGCCAAGGTGGTCAACTTCGGAATCCTGTACGGCCTCTCCAGCTATGGACTGTCGCGCGACCTGGGCATCGCAGTGGAGGTAGCCGACGACTTCATCCGGCGCTATTTCGCGACCTACTCGGGGGTGCAGACCTACCTTGAGTCGGTTCGCGAGGAGGCTCGGCGCCGAGGGTTCGTGAGCACCATCCTGGGCCGCCGCCGCTACCTGAGCGACATCAATTCCAGCAACCGTCAGGTTCGTGAGGCGAGCGAGCGGATGGCGATCAACATGCCGATTCAGGGCTCGGCCGCCGATGTCATGAAGTTGGGTATGATCCACACCGCTCAGGCCCTGCGGGCGGCGAAGATCCAAGCTCGGATGCTGCTCCAGGTGCATGACGAGCTGGTCTTCGAGTGCTCTCCCGCAGCGGTCGCCGAGGTGGCCGAGCTCGCGGTGACAGGGATGGCGGGTGCGATCGAGCTCTCCGTTCCACTCGTGGTCGACCTCAAGAGCGGGCCCAACTGGAGGGACTTGCGACCTCTCGAGCGGGCCTCGAGCTGACCAGGACTTGCCGGAACTTCCCGAGGTCGAGACGATTGTTCGCGGCCTCCGTCCTCACCTGATCGGACGCACCTTCGCCGAGGTCGAGCTGGTGCGCTCCTCGGTGCTGCGCGTCCCCGATCCGGTGACCTTCGAGGGCCTCGTCCAGGGTGCCCAGGTGGTCGGAGTGGGGCGACGGGGCAAGTTCATCCACCTGGTCCTCCGCGGTGGCCCTCATCTGGTGATCCATCTCGGAATGACCGGGACACTTACCCTGCGGAAGGCCCCCGAACCGCGGCTGGCCCACACCCACCTGGTGCTGTGGCTCGACGACGGTCGCGAACTGCGCTATCGCGACCCCCGCCGCTTCGGTCGGGTTCTGCTGGGGACGCCCGGCCAACTGGAGCGGCTCGGGGCGTTGCCTCGGCTAGGCCCGGAGCCGCTCGCGCCCACGTTTGGCCGAAGCGGGTTTGCCGAATCTCTGCGGAGAACTACCCGCCCGCTCAAGGCCGCGCTTCTCGATCAGGCGGTGGTGGCCGGGTGCGGGAACATCTACGCCGACGAGGCCTGCTTTGTGGCCCGGGTCAGGCCGACCCGCCGGGGTCGGACGCTGAGCCGCGCCGAGGCGATGCGCCTCGGCGCCGCCCTACCTCTCGTTATGCGGCAGGCGCTGGGTCTCCGAGGCAGCTCATTCGCGGACTTCCGCGACGGCTTCGGGGCCAAGGGTGAGGCCCATGAAGCGCTCTTCGTGTACGGTCGGGGCGGGCTACCGTGCGTGCGCTGCGGCGTTACCCTGCGACAAACGAGAGTTGGGGGGAGAACCACGGTCTACTGTCACCGATGCCAGCGCTGACCGCCCGAGTCGCCCTGCTCTCCTATGACGACGTGCCCCCGATCGGGGGGCAGGGTCGCTACGCGGGCGCGCTTGAGCAGACGATGCCAAAGATCGGGTACGAGGTGGACATGGTGACCGCCCGCCGAACTCCCTGGGGACCGGGGTTGCGGATCCCCAAACGAACCAGGAGGGCTCCCCTCGACTTCTCTCTCTGGCTGCGGCGCCGGCTGCCCGAGGTCGCCACTGCACTCCGGCCCGATCTCTGGCACGCGCTGGGCGGTCCCGGCGGCGTGCTGCTCTTCCGGCACCCACCGACCGCGCCCCTGGTGTACACCGCCAATCACACCTACCGAACCGCGCACGGACGGAGGTTGGCGACTCGGCCCCTGGGTTCGATTGAAGCCCGCGCCTACCGGTTCTCGGAACACGTGATCTCGATTTCCCCGTCGACGGCCAGTTCGCTGGCGGCGGATTACGCTGTCCCCGCCGATAAGATCTCGGTGATCCCAGTCGGGATCGACACCGAGTGGCTCCGTCCCGACGGGGGGTACCAGGAGCGAGACACTCTCCTCTTTGTAGGTCGCCTGGTACCAATCAAAGGGGTCCCCCAGTTCATCGCCGCCTTTAGGGAACTGAGCCAGAAGTTCCCCCGGCTCAGGGCCGAGATCTGCGGCGAGGGTCCCCTCTACGAGGCGGCCCAAGCCGCCGCCCCCGACTTCAACGGCCGACTCCTGGTTCGCGGACGGGTTTCCGAGAGTGAGCTGGCGCGCTCGTATCAGCGGGCGCTCTTGCTGGTGGTCCCCTCCCGCTACGAGGGGCTGGGAGTGGTCGCCCTCGAGGCGATGGCGTCGGGGACCCCGGTGCTGGCCACCGACGTGCCCGGGCTCACCGACCTGAAGGGGGGAGGGGTGGCCCTGGTCCCGCTCGGCGACGCTCCGGCCATGCTGGCTGCAGCGGAGAGCATCCTCGGTGACAAAGCCCGGTGGGATCAGCTCTCCGGAGAGGCCCGGGCGACGGTCCTGGAGCGCTTCTCCTGGGACGCGGTCGGGCCTCAGATCGCCCAGGTCTATCGCTCGGTGCTCGGCTCTCGGGACAGCCAGGTCGCGTAGGCCGATTCCAGGGCGCCCTGAACCGTCTCGAAGCGGCTCAGCGCCGCCCGACCCTGATCCGGAGTGCGGTAGGTGTCGGGGTCGGCCAGCATCGCTTCCAGCCGGCGTTTCTCCTCCTCCAAAGTCTGGATCCTAAGTTCGAGCTGGCGGCCGGCGGGGCCGGCCGGCGCGGGCCCGCTGTTGCGGGCCCGAGGATTGCGGGTCTGGCCCCGCGGCTTGGAGGGCTGGGTGGCCCGCGTCGGCGGGGGCGGCGCAGAACGGCGTTCGATGAGGCGACCATCCTCCACGTCGAAGACGGTCTGGGCGACCGAGTCGACGAAATAGCGGTCGTGGGAGACCAGCACGACCGCTCCCGGATACTCCGCCAGAGCCTCTTCGAGAACCTCCTGCGACGGGATGTCGAGATGGTTGGTGGGCTCGTCGAGGAGGAGGCAGTTGGCATCGTCCATGCCCAGCCGGGAGAGTGCCACGCGGGCCTTCTCGCCCCCGGAAAGGTCCCGGACCCGGCTCAGAGCGCGCTCGCCGCTGAAGAGCATGGCACCCAGGACCGCCCGCGCTCTCTCCGGCAGCGACCCGGGGTGATCATCAAGGAGGTTCTCGAGTACGGTTCGCTCGGAGTCGAGATCGGCGAAGTCCTGGTGATACTCGCGGATCCGGGCCCTGGCCCCGGGGATAACTCGGCCCCGAACAGGCGGCAGCTGGCCTGCCAGGGTATGCAGCAGGGTTGTCTTCCCTGATCCGTTGGGACCGAGGACGGCGATGCGCGCTCCCCGAGCGACTCCCATGTCGGGCACGGAAAAGAGCGCCACCTGGTCGCGGCCGCAGGCCAGGCTCTCAGTGCGGAGCACAACCTGAGCGCTCGGGGCCGCGTGCAGGGTGAGTCGCATGCGCTGCAGCTCGGTTGGCTCCGGAACGCGCTCTAACCGGTCCAGCAGGGTCTGCCGCCCTCGGGCCTGACGAGCACGCTGACCGGCCTTGTAGCGCCGGATGTACTCCTCTTGATGGGAAATGTGGGCCTGCTGCGCCTCCCAGGTTCGGCGCCACCGCAGTCGCCGTTCCTGACGCTGACGGAGGTAGCTCGTGTAACCCCCCTCGTAGACCTCGGCCCTTCCGGACTGGAGTTCCACGATCCGGTTGCAGACGCGCTCCAGAAGGCGTCGATCATGCGCGACCAGGCAGAGCGTAGGGGCGCTCTGGAGGAGGTGGGCCTCGAGCCATTCGATGGCCACTAGGTCGAGATGGTTGGTGGGCTCGTCCAGAAGCAGGAGGTCGACATCCTGAAGGAGCAGCTTGCTCAGTTCGAGTCGGCGCACCTGGCCGACGCTGAGTTCGCGCGGCGAGCGGGACTGCTCCCCATCCCCGAGTCCCAGTCCGCTCAGCACCGCCCGCGCCCGCGCCTCAAGCTCGTAGCCACCCAGACCGTCATAGGCGGACTGAGCCTCGCCATAGCGGGCCAGCTGGGCTTCGCTTTCGGGTCCGGGAATGGTCAGCAGCTGCTCCAGATGGCCCAGCTCGTCCCGGAGCCGGGCCAGGTCGATTCGGCTGGCCATGGCCTCGCCGAGGACCGTCTCCGCGACCGGATCGGGTGACTCCTGGGGAAGGTGCGCCACCAGCAGTCGCCCCTGGCGGTCAAGGCGGCCCGCGCTGGGAGCCTGGGTGCCGGCGAGCAGGCTGAGAAGACTGGACTTGCCTTCGCCGTTGCTGCCCACCACCCCAATCCGGTCGCCCGGCTCCAACTTCAGGTCGAGCCCGGCGAAGACGACCCGGTCCCCATACTCGACGGAGACCTCAGAGCAGCTCAGCAGTGCCATCCCAACCCCCCGGGTCCGCCCGCTGGGGCGGTCCAGCGCTGCGATACTCGCCCGATGGCCGCCTTCGAGCTTGAGTCACCCTTCGCGCCTACCGGGGACCAGCCGGCGGCCATCGCCAAACTCACCTCGGGGGTGCAGAAGGGCGAGCTGCAGCAGGTCCTGCTCGGGGTCACCGGCAGTGGCAAGACTTTCACCATCTCCAATCTGATCGCGCAAGTGCAGCGGCCGGTGCTGGTGTTGAGTCCGAACAAGACCCTGGCCGCGCAACTCTGGGCCGAGTTCCGGGCATTCTTTCCCAAGAACGCCGTCGAGTACTTCGTCTCGTACTACGACTACTACCAGCCAGAAGCCTACATCGCCCGCACCGACACCTACATCGAGAAGGACTCGTCGCGCAACGAGGAGATCGACCGCTTGCGCAACGCCGCCACCCGATCGCTGCTCACGCGACGCGACGTCATCGTGGTCGCGTCGATCTCGTGCATCTACGGCATCGGGTCCCCCGAGAACTACCTCGGCGAGTCCCTGGAGCTGCGCCGGGGCGAGAGCTGGCGGCGGGACATCCTGCTCCGCAAGCTGGTCGACCTCCAGTACGCGCGCAACGACCTCGATTTCGGGCGCAGCCGGTTCCGAGTCCGCGGCGACGTGGTCGACGTCCAACCCGCCTACGAGGAGGTCGCCAGCCGGATCGAGTTCTTCGGCGACGAGGTGGAGCGCATCGTCAACTTCGATCCGCTCACTGGAGAGCTGCTCGGCGACCGCGATGACCTGACTGTCTTCCCCGCTTCCCACTACGTCACCCCCCGGGACAAGCTGGCCCAGGCCATAACCGCCATTGAGGAGGAGCTGGAGTGGCGCTCGGGCGAGTTGGAGCGCCAGGGGAGCCTGCTCGAGGCTCAGCGCCTGCGCCAGCGCACCATGTTCGATCTGGAGATGCTTCGGGAGACGGGCTCCTGCGCCGGGGTTGAGAACTACTCACGCCATCTCGGTGGCCGCCGCGAGGGGGAGCGGCCCTTCACCCTGATGGACTACCTGCCCCAAGACACTCTGATCGTGGTCGACGAGTCCCACGTCGCGGTGCCCCAGATCGGGGGCATGTATGGGGGAGACCGATCCCGGAAGATTCCCCTGGTTCAGTACGGCTTCCGGCTGCCCTCCGCCCTGGACAATCGTCCCCTCACGTTCGCCGAATGGGAGGCGACGGTGGGCCAGGTGATCTACGTCTCGGCCACTCCCGGTCCCTACGAGATGGAGCACTCGACCCAGGTTGCCGAGCAGCTCATCCGGCCCACCGGGCTGCTCGACCCGGAGATCGAGGTCCGCCCCTCCAAGGGACAGGTCGACGACCTCCTGGGGGAGATCCACAAGACGGTCGCGGCCGGGGACCGCTGTCTGGTGACGACCCTCACCAAGCGGATGGCCGAGGACCTTACCGACTACCTGCGCGAGGCGGGGGTGAAGGTTCAGTACCTCCACTCGGATGTCGAGACCCTGGAGCGAGTGGAGATCATCCGCGACCTCCGGCTCGGCGTCTTCGACGTGATCGTCGGCATCAACCTGCTCCGGGAGGGGCTTGACCTTCCAGAAGTCAGCTTCATCGCCATCTTGGACGCCGACAAGGAGGGCTACCTACGCAGCTTCCGCTCCCTGATTCAGACCTCCGGTCGGGCCGCCCGCAATGTCCACGGGCGGGTGGTCATGTATGCCGACCGGACCTCGGACGCGATGCGGGAGACGCTCGCTGAGACCGACCGCCGGCGGGCGGTCCAGGCTGCTCACAACCAGCTTCACGGCATCACCCCGGCATCCATCGTCAAGGCGGTCCGGGAGCAGGAGATGGTGCGCGCCGAGCTGCAGGACTCGGCGGCGGAGTTTCAGGATGCGGTGGGGCTCCCCCCGGATCAGCTCCTGCGACTCACCAAGGACGTCGAGAAAGCGATGCGCACTGCGGCCTCCAACCTGGAGTTCGAGCGCGCCGCGCTGATGCGCGATCGGCTGGTCGTCCTTCGCCGCATGACCACCGACATGGGCCAGTCGGCGGCCGAGTCGGAGAACCGGGCGGGTCGGCCTCGCCGCCCCACCCGCCGACCGGCACGGCGGCCGCCGGCATGAGCAGAGCCGGCCTGAGGCCTGGCCCGGTCGCATGGCGGCCGGTCCTCCGCGCCGGGGGCAGTCAAGCGCGTCCGGCCGGATGATCGGCGACCGGCCCATCGATGAACCCCTGGGGGAATCGAGTAGCCACCTGACAACCTCCCCGCCGGCTCCGGGGACCGTGCCGGAGTCGACCCTGGACCGGCTGTATAACGCCCTGGGCTCGCCTGACCCCCATCTCCGCGAGGAGATCGCGGCCGGGACGCTCAGCCAATTGATCGTGGTCGAGCGTGCCCTCAGCCCGGCCCAGCTGCGCTCGCTTCACGGTCGGGCCTGCTCGGATTCCGGAGCGCTGCACCGGATCGGCGAGTCGGGCACCGACTCAGTGTTCGGGAGGAGCTTCTCGATCCTGCTCTTGGCCTTCATCCACGCCGAGGACAACCGGTCCCAGTTCCTGAGCGGGGCGGAATGGGAGGTCGGCCTGGAGACCATGATCAGGTACGGCGAGAGTGAACGGGACGTTCGGGCCCAGATCCCGGGCTGCGGTTGGGCCCACGCCATCGCCCACGCGTCCGACCTTGCCGACGAGCTCGCTCGGTCGGCACGGTGCAGTCGACCCGCCGGGCGGAGGATCCTCTCGGCGCTGAGAGAGCTGGTGGGCCGGGCCGAGGAACCGTTTGGTGGCGAGGAGGAGGATCGGGTAGGCCTGGCGCTTGCCGCCCTGATCAACCAGCGGTTGATCAGCGTCGAGGACGTCGCTCGGGAGGTGCCCACGACGGAGACGGAGCCGGGCGCCGCTGCCCGGGCAAATTGGAAGGCAATCGCCCGAGCTCTGTATTTTCGCCTTGAGGATGACACAGCGCGCCAGGAGGCTCACGCCCTCCAGGCGACCCTGACTGTGGTCTGACGGCTCGGGACCATAGAACTCGGGGCCGGAGCGGAATCGGCACCACACCTGGCGGTAGCCTTGCGCTCCCCTCGGGCCGGTCGAGGCGGTGGTGCGCACCCGGTCCCGTGCTGCGGATGGAGTTCCGGGGCTTGGCTCAGCTATCGAGAGTTGGTGCCGCCTGCAGAGCGTGTCGCACCGCAACCGTGGCCGGCGCCCCCGAGCGACGATCCCTAACCGCACGCGGGAGGCGGGAGCATCAGGGGAGGCTACCGCCGCGCTCCAAGTGCTGCAGGGCCTTTAGAGTCGGTTGGGAACGGATTGCGGTGGGACGAACCATTCACTTTGTTTGTTGACAGGTACGTACCACACTCGGTACGGTCACGGCATGGAAGCCGTACTCCGGGCGCTGGCCGACGAGAGCCGACGGAGTCTGCTGGAGAACTTGATTGGCGGCCCGGTTACCGCGGGTCAGCTGGCGGCGCAGCTGCCGATTGCTCGCCCAGGCGTATCGCGGCATCTCCGGGTGCTGCGGGAGGCGGGGCTGGTGGAGGTGCGGCGGGAGGCGCAGCGGCGGGTCTACCGACTTCGCCCCGAGCCGCTCGCCGAGCTCGACCGATGGCTAGGCCCGTACCGGGCCTTGTGGGAACAGCGGTTGGATGCCCTGCACACCGAGGTGGCCCGGGGGAAATGCGCAAGAAGGAGCACCACATGACCAGCAATCCGCCTGGCGGCGGCCGCATCTTGGGCAGCCTGCGATCGGCCGATGGCAAGGGCGTCGTCCGCATCGAAGACCGCTTCGACACCGACATCGACGACCTCTGGTCGGCGATCGCCGATCCTAGCCGCCTGTTTCGCTGGTACGGCCGGGTCGAAGGCGACCTCCGCCCGGGCGGAGAGTTCCATCTATTCCTCGAATCCAATGACTGGGAAGGCGCTGGGCGTGTCGAAGCCTGCGAGCCCCCGAGACGGCTGCTGGTGACGTGGAGGGAGTCGGACGCGTCCTGGCGAAAGGGTCGCGGCGTCCCGCCGTTCGACGCGACCATTGAGGTCACCCTGACCCCCGACGGCGAGGAGACCGTTCTGGTCATCGAGGTCCTGGGCCTGCCCCTCGACGCGATCGCCGCCTACGGAGCGGGGTGGCAGATCCACGCCGAGAGTCTCGCCGCCTACCTCGCCGGGCGGGAAGCCGGCGGCATCGAGGCGCGCTGGCAGGAGCTCGTCCCCGCGTATGACGACCTAGCCGAGAAGCTCACTTAGAGGTACCGCCGTCGGGCTTCGTGGCGCGGCCACGCATCGCGGCGGAACCGAGGCGCCGCGCCTTCGAGCCCGAGGAGGATTCCTGACCGGATTGTCCCGAACTACCCAGGCGCCATCCCGAGTCCCCCCTGGCGTCGGAATCGATGGGCATCACCGTCCCCAGATAACCGCACCTACTGAAGCGAGGTCACCGGCAACTGCTGACCCAGGTACCGATCCTGGGGCGATCCGTCCCAGGGCGGACAATGAGCTCTATGGGCCGGACCCCTGCTGGGCTTGATGAGCCCTGGGCCAGCTCGCTCTGAGCACTGGAGGTGTGACCACGATGACAGTCAGGACAGCGCGGGCCAGCTGGGCTCCCAGTGCGGAGGGCGGGGGCGGCAACATCCGGACCGAGAGCGGCACGGTGGCGGCGACATACTCGCGAGGCTCACGCTTCGCGTCCGACCCGGGCACCAATCCGGAGGAGCTCCTCGGGGCCGCCCACGCGGCCTGCTTCAACCTCGCTCTGGCGGGGGCGCTTACCGGGGCTGGTCACCCCCCCGACCGTCTCGAGACGGAGGCTGCGGTGACCATCGAGAAGTTGGACGCAGGGTTTCGGATCACGACCATCCACTTGAACATCGTGGCCGAGGTACCGGGGCTGAGCGACGAGCAGTTTCAGGAGCACGCCCACCGGACCAAGCTCGGCTGCCCAGTCTCGGTCGCGCTGGCCGGCACCGACATCTTCTTGGAGGCGAAGCTGGTCTGAACCCGGGTGCCATGGTCTGGCTCAGAGGACCGGCGGTCGGAACCTCGGCCAGGCGCTGGCCTGCTCGATCTCCTGGGAGATCCGGAGCAGGCTGGCGTCGGTTCCCGCTCTACCGATGAGCTGGACCCCGATCGGTAGACCCTGGCCCAGGATCATCGGCACCTGAGCGGCCGGCCAACCGGTGATGTTGGCGACCGTGGTAAAGGGGCTGAACCGGTCGGAGCGCTCCAGCACCAGCATGGGCTCGGTGGTGGACTCCTGGAGCAGATCGCCCACGAGAAGCGGCGGCAGGGCCAGGGTGGGGGTGAGCAGCACGTCGCAGCGCCCCCAGATCCGGGCCACCTGGGCAGCGAAGCGATTGAGCCGCTGGCGGACCATCAGGTAGTCTACCGCGTCTAACCGGGCGCCTAGGTCGGCCAGCTTTCGGACGTGAGGCTCCGCCAGCTCAGGGCTTCCTCCGAGGGCGGCCACTTCCTGCAGAGACATCCGAATCGAGGCGGCCCAGGCCAGCCGGAAGTCCCGAGCTGCCCCCAGCCCCTGCCAGGGTGGGTTCACCTCCTCCACCCGGTGGCCGAGCTGCTCGAGGAGATCTCCGGCGTTCCGGACGGCGGCGGCACAGGCGGGGTCGACCGGAACCTCGTCGGGGGGAACACAGGTGAGCCCTATCCGCAGGCGCTGCCCGGCATCCCCCACGGCCGCCGAGAATGAGAGCCGGTCCGCTGGGAGCGGGTACGGGTCTCCCGAGGAGGGGCCAGCCACGACGTCGAGTAGGAGGGCGCTGTCGGCGACGGTTCGAGTCAGGAAGCCCTCCACCACCAGACCACCTAGACCATCTCCGCCCTCGGCCCCGAGGGAGATCCGGCCTCGACTGGGCTTGAGCGCGAAGAGACCGCAACAGGAGCCTGGGATCCGGAGGCTGCCCCCGCCGTCGTTGCCGTGGGCCGCGGCGACCAGCCCGGCCGCCACCGCTGCCGCCGAGCCGCCGCTCGAACCGCCCGGGGTGTGGGCCAGGGACCAAGGGTTGCGGGTGACCCCCAGTCGGAGACTCTCGGTCACCGGGATGGCGCCGAACTCGGGGAGGGTGGTCTTGCCGATCAGGATCGCTCCCGCGGCGCGCAGCCGCGCGACCACCTCGGCGTCGGCTTGGGCCGGCTGGCGGGGCACGGATAGGGATCCGTATGTCGTCTCGGTGCCGGCCACCGCCCGGTTGTCCTTGATGGCGATGGGGACGCCTTCCAGGGCGCCTATGGCACCAGCCCGGAGCCGCCCCTCGGAGGCAGCAGCCTGGGCCAGGGCGGACTCGGCGAGCACGCTGACGAAGGAGTTCAGCCGCCCATCCAGGCGCTCGATCTGGCCCAGGCAATCCCGCACCGCCTCGGTGGGGGAGACCTCACGACGGCGCACCGCCTCGGCCAACCGGGCCACACCTCGCCAGGCCAGAGATTCGGAGCCGCCGGGTGCCGCCGGGGAGGGGATCATCGAGGGAGTCTGCCAGGTGGCAGCGGGTGGTCGGGCCGGGAGCTCGGCGGCGGGCACGTGCGGTTTGCCGCAGTTGGCGGGACGGTAGGCTACTCAGGGATGGGACAGGCTTACATTTCGATCCGCGGCGCCCGCGAGCACAACCTGCGCGATGTCGACCTGGACATTCCCCGGGACCGGCTCACGGTGATCACCGGGCTGAGCGGCTCGGGCAAGTCTTCCCTGGCGTTCGACACCATCTACGCCGAGGGCCAGAGACGGTACGTGGAATCACTCTCCGCCTACGCGCGCCAGTTCCTGGGCCAGATGGAGAAGCCCGATGTCGACCACATCGATGGGCTCTCGCCGGCCATTTCCATCGACCAGAAGGGAGCCGGGCGCAACCCGCGGTCGACCGTCGGCACGGTCACCGAGGTCTACGACTACCTGCGCCTGCTCTACGCGCGAGTCGGTCACCCCCACTGCCCCAAATGCGGGAGGGAGATCTCCCGCCAGACCGTGGAGCAGATTGCCGACCAGGTCTCCGCCCTGCCCCTTGGCAGCCGGCTGCTGATCCTGGCACCCATGATCCAGGGCCGCAAGGGCGAGCACCTGGCCACCTTCGAACTCGCCCGGCGGCAGGGTTATGTCCGGGTCCGGGTGGATGGCCGGGTGCACTCCCTGGATCAGGTCCCCGCCCTCGACAAGCGGCTCAAGCACGACGTCGACGTGGTCGTCGACCGCCTGGTGCTGGACCGGGAATCCCTCTCCCGGCTGCGAGAGAGTTGCGAGCAGGCATCGCAGCTCTCGGGAGGCACGGTGCTGGTGGCCCCCGCCGAAGACCAGCCCGGGCTGGAGGACATGCTCTTCTCCGAGCAGTTCGCCTGTGTCTACGACAGCCTCTCCATGGAGGAGCCGCAGCCCCGCAACTTCTCCTTCAACAATCCGCACGGAGCCTGCCCCGACTGCACCGGATTGGGGGCTCGCCTGGAGGTCGACCCCGACGCGGTCGTGAGCGATCCCGAGAAGTCGATCAGCCAGGGGGTGATCTCGGGGTGGAGCTGGGGACCCGCCCAGCAGTGGATGGCCGAGCTGATCGAGGCGGTGGCCCGAGAAAACCGGATTCCCCTCGACCGTCCCTGGCGGCGCCTGCAGGTGGGACAGCGCGACCTGCTGCTGTACGGGCTGCCCAAGGGGGAGACGGTGGCGATGCGCTTCCGGAGTCGGGGCGGGCGGATGCACAACTACGAGGCCAAATTCGAAGGCGTGATTCCCAACCTGGAGCGCCGCTACCGGGAGACGGAGTCGGCCGCCGTCAAGGAGGGTATCGAGCGACTCATGATGCAGCGCCCCTGCCCCACCTGCAAGGGCAAGCGGTTGCGGCCCGAGTTCCTGGCGGTGACCGTCGCCGGGCTGGGCATCATGGACTTCTGTGCCCAGCCGGTCGACCAGGTGCTGACCACCCTGGCCGGCTGGCGCCTCTCCGACCGCGAGGAGCTGATCGCCCGCCGGATCATCAAGGAGATCAGGGAGCGGGTCGGATTTCTCTTCGACGTCGGGCTGCAGTACCTGACCTTGGACCGCGCCGCGGCCACCCTTTCCGGAGGAGAGGCGCAGCGGATCCGGCTGGCGACTCAAATCGGCAGCCGGCTGACGGGAGTCCTCTACATCCTCGACGAGCCCAGCATCGGGCTCCATCAGCGGGACAACGGCAAGCTTCTGGCGACCCTCTTCAGACTCCGCGACTTGGGTAACACGGTGGTGGTGGTTGAGCACGACGAGGAGACCATCCGCAGCGCCGACTTCGTGGTCGACATGGGTCCCGGGGCGGGCGAGCACGGGGGCCACGTGGTGGCAGCCGGCTCGCTCGCCGAGCTGCTCGAGAGCGAGGGCTCGCTGACCGCCCAGTACCTGCGTGGCGAGCGCCGCATCGAGGTGCCCCAGGCCCGGCGCCCGGGATCCGGACAGATCGTGGTCCGGGGCGCTCGGGCCAACAACCTGCGCAATCTCGACGTCCGCTTTCCGCTCCGCTGCCTGGTGGGGGTGTCGGGAGTGAGCGGCTCGGGTAAGAGCACCTTGGTCAACGACATCCTCTACCGGAGCTGCGCGCAGCACTTCTACTCCGCCAAACAGCGCCCCGCCGTCCACGACCGGATCGACGGGCTCGATCAAATCGACAAGGTTGTCGACGTCGACCAGGCCCCCATCGGCCGCACCCCCCGGAGCAACCCGGCCACCTATACGGGCCTTTTCACCCCCATCCGCGAGCTCTTCGCCCAGCTTCCCGAGGCCCGGGCGCGCGGCTACAAGCCGGGGCGTTTCTCCTTCAACGTGCGGGGGGGACGGTGTGAGGCATGCGAGGGCGACGGCCTGATCAAGATCGAGATGCACTTCCTGCCCGATATCTACGTTACCTGCGAGGTCTGCAAGGGCCAGCGCTACACCCAGGAGGTGCTCGAGGTGCGCTTCAAGGGCCACTCCATTGCCGACGTCCTCGGCCTCTCCGTCGCCGAGGCCGCAGCGGTGTTCCGCAACCAGCCGGGCATCGCGCGCAAGCTGCAGACTCTGGTCGATGTGGGCCTCGGCTACCTGCACCTGGGACAGCCGGCCACCCAGCTGAGTGGGGGAGAGGCCCAGCGCGTGAAATTGGCCACCGAACTCTCCCGGCGAAGCACCGGAAGCACCCTTTACATCCTCGACGAACCCACCACCGGACTGCACTTCGCCGATGTCGGTCGGCTGCTCGAGGTCCTCCATCGCCTGGTCGAGCAGGGCAACACGGTGGTCGTCATCGAGCACAACCTGGACGTGCTCAAAGCAGCCGACTGGCTGATCGATCTGGGTCCCGACGGGGGGGCGGCGGGAGGCGCCATCGTGGCCGAGGGCACTCCTGAGGAGGTGGCCTCGAGCCCGGCATCATCGACCGGAAGCTACCTCCGGGCCGCTCTGGCCGCGACCGCCCAGCACTCGGCCCCAGACCGGGACCGGGTCGCGGTGTGACCGGGTCGGCTGAGAACGGGAACCCCCCGGAACCACCGCCGCGCAGCTTCCAAGGATGGCAACGGGTCGCGTGCCTGGTTTCGGTGGGGCTGCTCCTTCTGTTCATGATCTTGCTGGTGGTTGGTGCCGCTCTCGGCGTGGTCGGGGTGCACTGAGGTGGTGAGGGCCAAGACCGGCGCGGCGGAACTGGGTCTGGCAGCGGACGCCCGCCCGGGGCGGGAGGGGAGTGCGGGCGCAGAGCCTCGGCTCCGCCATCGGGCGGCTCTGCTCAGGGCCCGGCTCAAGGCGGCCCCCACCACTCCCGGCGTGTACGTCTTCCGGGGCTCCCAGGGGCAGGTGATCTACGTCGGTAAGTCGTCCAACCTGAGGTCCCGGCTGCGCAGCTACTTCTCCGGCTGGGACTCCCATCCGGTGCGGATCCGGCGCCTGGTCGACTCCGTCTTTGATTTCGAGGTGATCGCCGCCGCCAGCGAACAGCAAGCGCTGATCCTGGAGAACACCCTGATCAAGCGCTACCACCCCCGCTTCAACGTCCGCCTCCGAGACGACAAGAACTACCTCTATTTCAAGATCCCGGTGCCGCCGGCACCTGCGCCCGGGATGGCTCCCCAGACTCCGGCGGAGAAACTGGCAGTATTTCCCCGGCCCTCCTTCGGTCGGCGCCTGGGCGACGACCTAGACCGCTCCTTTGGACCCTACACGGACGCCAAGGCGCTGCGTCGCACGGTGCGCGAAGTGCGGACCGTCTTTCCCTTCCGGGGGTGTTCAGACCCCATCTTCCGGCGGGGCCGGGTGTGCCTCGACTATCACTTGGGAATCTGTGCCGGCCCCTGTGCGGGCCTGATCGAGCCCGCACCGTATGCGGCCCTCCTCGACGACGCGGCCGCCTTCATGGGGGGCCGGATCAGGGCGGTCACCCAGCGGCTCAGCTCGGAGATGGAGGGGGCCAGTCGGGACCTCGATTTCGAGCGGGCTGCCGCCCTCCGAGACCGGCTCCAGACGGTGCAGAAGCTGGTCCACGAACAGGTCACCAGCCCGCGCCTGGGGAGCGACGTCGACGTGGTGGGGGTGGCCCTCCAGGATGCTCAGGGGATGGCGGCAGTGCTCCTGGTCCGGGACGGACGGCTGCAGGGGATGGAGCACCACCCGCTCGAGGGGGTGGGGGAGCTCAGCCTGGCCGAGGTGGTGACCAGCTTCGTCTCCCAGTACTACGCCAACACGCCCCACGTCCCCCGGACCGTGTACCTGCCCGTGGAACCGCTGGCGCGCAACGTTCTCATCGCCTTCCTGGCGGAGCGGCGCCGGACCCGCGTCGACCTGGTGGTCCCGCGCCGGGGCCGTTTCAGGTCGCTGCTGCACCAAGCTGAGCAAACCGCGGCGGCCTCCCTGGGTCAGGCCCGAATCGCCCAGGACTTCGACGCCGGCCGGGCGACGACGGTGCTGGAAGACCTGCGCCGGGAACTGGGCCTGGACCGGCCGCCCAATCGGATCGAGTGTTACGACATCAGCAACACCATGGGGGAGCAGAGCGTGGGGTCGATGGTGGTGTTCGAGGCGGCCCGGCCCAAGCCATCCGACTACCGGATATTCGGCATTCGTACCGTCCAGGGGCCCAACGACTTCGCCAGCATGGAGGAGGTGTTGTCCCGGCGGCTCGCCCACCTGGAGCGGCCCGGGGAACGGGATCAAAGCCTGGGGGTGCGGCCCGACCTGATCATCGTCGACGGCGGTCCCGGTCAGCTTGCCGCGGCCAGCCGGGCGCTGGCGGCGCTCGGACTCGACGACCTGCCCCACGTCGGACTGGCCAAGCGCTTCGAGGAGCTGTATCTCCCGCTGCAGGCGGAGCCAATTCATCTACCCGAGGGAAGCGCCTCGCTGTTCCTGGTCCAGCGGTTGCGCGACGAGGCCCACCGCTTCGCCATCACCCGCCATCGGGCCAAGCGCTCCAGGGCCGGGGTACGGTCGAGATTGGATGAGATCGGGGGGCTCGGGCCGAAGCGCAAGCGGGCGCTGCTGCTCAAATTCGGGTCGGTGGAGGGGATTCGAGCCGCTTCGCTTGATGAACTGAAATCGGTTGCCGGGGTGACGGCGGGAGTCGCCGCCGCCATCAAGGAGATCCTTTGAGCGACCAGATGGGAGCGGACTCGGCTCTGCCGCTCCTCGTCTTCGGACCCCCAGGAGCGGGGGTTCCGCTGGTCAGGGCCGCCCTGCTCGAGACCGGGATCCCGGCGATCGGGTGGGAGGGGGGCCAAGATGCGGGGTGGGAGGGCCCGACCGGCCGACCAGGCCCGGGACCGCGGCAGCTTCTGGTAGGGCTGGAGGCATCCGACCTGGCCTGCCTCGGTCGAGCGTCCTCGGAGTGGTCCGACCAGTCCCTTCCGACCGAGCTGAGCAGGGCCGTCCGGGCGCTGCAGCAGTCTCGGGAGCGGCTCCTTCCCGCCCGGGTGCGGGCTGACCTGCTCCTCGACACCAGCCAGCTCAGCGCCCAAATGCTCCAGGCCCGGATTCTTCAGCTGGGCGCCTGCCTCCAGCCGCAACCCGCTGACCAGCCGGCGGTGGTGGTCGAGTCCTTCGCCTATCCCCGGGGCGTACCTCTCGACCTGAGCTGGGCAATTGACGCCCGAGTACTGCGCAACCCGTTTTGGCAGCCTGAGTTGCGGATGCTGTCGGGCCTGGATGCCAAAGTCCAGGAGTTCGTCCTCACCCAACCTCTCGCCGAAGGGCTGCTGCGAACCGTCGAGGGGACGGTCCAAGCGCTGCTGCCGGAGCTGCGAGCCCGCGGCCGCCGGATACTGCGGATCGCCATCGGCTGCACCGGAGGCTTCCATCGCTCGGTCGCCATCACCGAGGAGCTGGGTAGGCGCCTCCGGAGCGCACGGCTCCCCACCGTGGTCTGGCACCGGGACCTCGTCGAACGCGCCTGAACTCGCCAGCCGCTCGTCTGAGGCGGCGAAATGGTCGACCGCCCCTATACTCCCCGACGGGATACGCCGCCTGGCTGGTCACTCCCTATCGAAGGCAGGCCGTGTGCCCAGGAGGTAGACGGGTTTGGCGACCCGAGTAGGGATCAACGGCTTCGGCAGGATCGGCCGGAATATCTTCCGGGCGGCTCGTGGCTACGACTCCTTCGAGGTCGTCGCCGCCAATGATGTAACCGGGGCCGCGACCCTGGCCCACCTGCTTCGTCACGACTCCATCCTCGGGCCTTACCCGGGGGAGATCCGGACCAGCGAGAACACCATTCTGGTCGACGATCGGCCGATCCAGATCTTCTCGACGGCGGCGCCCGGGGAGATCGACTGGGCCGGCCTTGGCGTAGAGGTCGTGATCGAGTCTTCAGGACTGTTCACCAATGCGGAACGAGCGCGGGCCCACATCGACCAGGGAGGGGCGCGCAAGGTGATCATCACCGCCCCGGCCCAGGGTGAGGACATCACCATCTGCATTGGAGTCAATGACGCCGCCTACCGACCTGACCAGCACAACGTGATCTCGAATGCCTCCTGCACCACCAACTGCCTGGCCCCGGTCGCCAAGGTCGTTCACGAGAACTTCGGGATTGAGAGCGGGCTGATGAGCACCGTGCATGCCTATACCGGCGACCAGCGACTTCTTGACGCGCCCCACCCCGATCCCCGCCGTGCCCGGGCCGCGGCCCTCTCGCTGATCCCCACCAGTAGTGGTGCCGCCGAGGCCGTGGCCAAGGTACTGCCCGCCCTGCAAGGGCGCTTCCGAGGCATGGCGCTACGGGTGCCCGTACCCAACGTCTCGATCGTGGACTTCACCGTGCTGACTTCCCAGGAGACGACCGCCGAGGCCGTCAACACGGCCTTCCGCTCCGCCGCCGAAGCCGAGCTGCACGGGATTCTGCGGGTCGAGGACGAGCCCCTGGTTTCGATCGACTTTCGGGGCGACTCGCATTCGTCGGTCGTCGACGGCCAGCTGACGGTCATGGCTGGGCCTCGCCACCTCAAGGTGCTCGCCTGGTACGACAACGAGTGGGCCTACTCCTGCCGGGTGGCCGACCTGACCAAGCTGGTCGCCACCTCGCTACCCAGCCTTCGGCGCGATTGAGATGGGATCCTCAGGGGCGGTTCCCAAGGCTGGGTTGGACGACATCGACCCGGCCGCAAAGCGGGTCCTCCTGCGGGTCGATTTCAACGCTCCTCTGAGCCCGGACGGTAGTCTCCGCGACGAGACCCGGCTGATTGCCGCCTTGCCGACCATCCGCGAGTTGCTCTGGCGAGGGGCCGCGGTGATCATCGCCACTCACGTCGGCAGGCCTGAAGGCAAGCCGGATCCGGCGCTGAGCACACGGCCTTTCGCAGCCCACCTGAGCCTCCTGCTGGGGATCCCGGTCGAATGGGTGGACGACTGCGTCGGGCCCGAGGTGGAGAGCCGAACCAGGGCCTTGCGCTTCGGCCAGGTTCTGATGCTTGAGAATCTGCGCTTCCACAAGGAAGAGGAGGCCAACGATCCCGCCTTCGCAGCTCAGTTGGCAGCGCTCGCCGACATCTACGTCGACGATGCCTTCGGCTCCGCCCACCGGGCGCATGCGTCGATCGTGGGCGTACCTCGCCTCCTGCCCGCTGTCGCCGGTCGTCTGATGGCTCGCGAGGTGGCCAACCTGGGCATGATTCTGGAACACCCGAAGCGTCCCCTGCTGGCAATTGTGGGTGGTAGCAAGCTGAGCACCAAGTTGGAGCTGCTCACCCACTTGGTAGATCGGGTCGACGCGCTCTGCCTGGGCGGCGCCATGGCGGCCACCTTCCTCAAGGCGGCCGGCCGCGAGGTCGGGCGGTCGCTGGTGGAGGACGACTTCCTGGATCAGGCTCGGGCGATCGTTGGCCAGGCGTCAGGCCGACGGGTGGATCTGCAAATTCCCATCGACGCGGTGGTGGCCCTCTCGGTGGAGGCGAAGCCGACGGAGGTCAAGGTCCGTTCGGTGGAGGAGATCGGGGCCGACGAGATGATTCTGGACGTCGGACCAGACACGATCACTCGCTGGGAGCAACTGGTGGCGCGGGCCGGAACCATCGTCTGGAATGGCCCCCTCGGGGTATATGAAAAGGCGCCCTTCGCTCAGGGAACGCAGCGCCTAGCGGAGGCGGTGGCGGCTAGCTCGGCCCGCAGCGTCACCGGCGGCGGAGACTTACACGCAGCCATCCGGACCCTGGGCCTGGAGTCCGGGTTCACCCACGTCAGCACCGGAGGCGGTGCGACGCTCGAGTTCCTGGAGGGTCGCGAATTACCTGGGGTGGCGGCCCTTCGGGACGCCCGCCGCGTGCCCCGCCCTGCGGCCCGGTGAGCGCGCCCCGGCGCCGTCCCCTGGTGGCCGGCAACTGGAAGATGAACACGACCGTCCCCGAGGCACTCATTCTCACGGCGGCTGTTCGCCAGCGCCTTGATCCCAACCCCCGGGCGGAGGTCGTTTTGCTGCCCCCGTTCATCTCTCTCTGGGCAGTGCACCAACTGCTTTCCGGGGATCTCCGGCTCGAAGTGGGGGCCCAGGACTGTTTCTGGGAGCAAGCGGGCGCCTTCACTGGGGAGATTTCGGCGCCGATGCTGCGCGAATGCTGCCAGCACGTGCTGGTCGGCCACAGCGAGCGCCGCCAGCTCTTTGGCGATGACGAGACGGCTGTCCGCCGCAAGTTGGAGGCGGTCCTGGCGGTGGGGCTGCGGCCTCTGCTGGCGGTGGGGGAGACGGATGCGGAGCGGGTCGCGGGGAGGACGCAAGCCGTTCTCGCCAGCCAGGTGGGCTCGGCGCTGCGCGGGCTGGCCTCGGAAGAGTTGCGGCGCTGTGCGCTTGCCTACGAGCCGGTCTGGGCGATTGGCACGGGGAGATCCGCAGATCCGGCCGACATCGACCAGGCCGCCACCGACCTCCGCCAGCTGCTCGATGAGCTGGTTCCGGGCGCGGGCTCCTGGACTCGGGTCCTCTATGGAGGAAGCGTGACGTCTGCTTCGGCACCGGGGATCTTCGCCTCGGGGTCGGTCGATGGCGCCTTGATCGGGGGAGCGAGCCTGGACCCGGAGGAGTTCTGCCTGATCGTGGCTGCCGCGGGGCAGGCGACGCAGACCTGACCCCGGCGGCGGACGATCAGCGCGCCGGATGGTAGGCTCAGACCGCCGTCCCGCAAATTTGGGTCGTGATCGTCGGCGGGCGGACCCGCCCGCCACGGGGCTGCCGCACCTCGCCGACGAAATTCGGCCCGGAGAATCGAGCATTTGAGCCAGCCGAGCACGTACCCCGCCCTCCTCTGCGTCTGTGACGGCTGGGGCTACCGCGAGGAGACCGCGGGCAATGCGATCGCCCGCGCCCGCACCCCCAACTACGACCACCTCATCTCCCGCTGGCCCCACACCACTCTGGCCGCCAGCGGCCGTGCGGTTGGGCTGCCGGAGGGTCAACAGGGCAACTCCGAGGTCGGTCACCTGACCATCGGCGCAGGCCGCGTGGTCCGGCAGGATCTGACCCTGATCGACGACGCGATTCGCGACGGTAGCTTCTTCGCAAATCGGGCGCTAATCGCCGCTGTCGAGCTGGCACGGGATCGTGGCACCTGGCTCCATCTGATGGGGTTGGTCTCCAGCGGAGGGGTTCACAGCCACCAGGGCCACCTAGTTGCGCTCTGCCAGCTGGCCCGCCGGCTGGGCCTGGAGCGGGTCGCCATTCACGCCTTCACCGACGGCCGCGACACCCCTCCGGCCAGTGGTCGGGAGGCGCTGGCCGAGCTTGAGGCAGAGCTGCGGTCGATCGGGGTGGGCCGGCTGGCGTCGGTCGGGGGCCGCTACTTTGCCATGGATCGGGACCGGCACTGGGAGCGTACCGAGGAGGCGTTCCGCACCATCTTGGGTAGAGGCTCCCGAGAGGTCCCGAACGCCCTCGAGTACCTGGAGGCCCAGTACGCGGAGGGGGTTTGGGACGAGTTCATTCCGCCCGCCTCGATTCTGGGGTCCGAGGTCAAGGTCCTGGGCCTGGATGAAGGGGACTCGGTGATCCACTTCAATTTCCGACCCGACCGCGCCCGCCAGCTGTGCCACGCCCTGGCCGACCACGACTTCCAGGACTTCGACCGCGGCCGGCCGCCCAATCTCGGTGGACTCTGCACCTTCACCCGCTTCGACGAGTCGCTGGAGGCAGAGGTCGCCTTTCCCAAACCGCTGGTGGCTAACACGCTGGCAGAGGTGGTCTCCCGGGCCGGGCTGCGCCAGTTCCACGTCGCCGAGACCGAGAAGTACGCCCACGTGACCTACTTCCTCAACGGGGGCCGGGAGGCTCCATTCCCCGGAGAGGAGAGACTTCTGGTTCCTTCGGCCCGCGTCGCCACCTACGACCAGGTTCCCGAGATGAGCGCGGCCGGCATCACCGAGGCGGTGCTCGAGCAGCTGAGGCGGGGCGAATTCGCCTTTATCGCGGTGAACTATGCCAACGCGGACATGGTCGGCCACACCGGCGACCTGGACGCGACCATCACCGCGGTCGAATACCTAGATGGCTGCCTCGGCCAGGTCGCCCGGGCCACCGCTCGCACCGGGTACCGGCTTCTAATCACGGCCGACCATGGCAATGCCGAGCTCAAGGTCGATCCCCTTGACGGCTCGGTCCTGACTGCCCACACCACGAGCCGGGTCCCTCTCATCCTCGCTCACGGCAGGGAGGATGTCCAGCCGGCCGCCGGAGGCGGCCTCCAGGACGTGGCCCCCACCCTCCTGGCCGCGATGGGGCTCCCCAAACCCTCCGAGATGACTGGAGCAGATCTTCTCTCCCGGGACTCCGCGTGACGCCGGCCAGCCCCGGCGGACCGGCTCCCCGGGCGGCCCGAGCGGCCCGCCGGGCCAGGCAGGCCGAGGCTGAGGCCGAGGCCGCCCAGCCGATCTCCTCCGGGGTGGTTGCCCTGGTGGGTCGGCCCAACGTGGGCAAGTCGACGCTCTTCAACCGGCTGACCGGCGAGCGGAGGGCGATCGTCTCCGACCAGCCCGGGCTCACCAGGGACCGGATCTATGGCGACGTCGAGTGGCGGGGGAGGGCATTCACGGTTGTCGACACGGCCGGCCTGGAGCGCGTCATCCGCTCCCAGGCCGAGGGCGACCTGCCCGCTAATACCCAGGCCCAGGCCCGAGTGGCGCTTCGGGAGGCGGACGTAATCTGCTTCGTTTGCGACGCCAAGGCCGGTCTTACCGCCGCCGACCGGGAGGTGGCCGAGGAGCTGCGACGCGCCCGGCAACCGGTCATCCTGGTCAGCAACAAGTACGAGGGACGCGAGGATCGGCTCTGGGGCCATGAGTTCCTCGAGCTCGGCCTGGGTGACCCGGTCGCTATCTCAGCCCTCTCCGGCGGGGGGAGCGGTGATCTGCTCGACCTGATCGTGCAGCGGCTACCCCCGCCTCCGGATACCGAGGAGGGCGCCGGTCCGGTGGTACTCCGCTGCGCCATCGTTGGCCGCCCCAACGTCGGAAAGTCGTCGCTGCTCAATGGAATCCTCGGTGAGGACCGGGCCCTGGTCAGCACTGTGGCGGGCACTACCCGCGATCCCGTCGACACCTTGGTGCGGACCAGTCGCGGGGACGTCTTGCTGGTCGACACGGCGGGCATCAAGCGCCCGGGCGCAACTCAGGACGCCGATTACTACAGTCTGCTGCGCGCGGTCCGAGTCGTCGAACGGGCGGACGTGGCCATCTTGGTGGTGGATGCCACCACACCGCTGCGCGCCCAGGACCGGCACATCGCCGGCCGGGCCCGCGATGCGGGCGCGGCCAGCCTGGTGGCTCTCAACAAGTGGGACCTGCTCGATGAGGACGCCCGCCGTGACCGGGGCTTGGTGCGCGAACTGCGCGCCGCCTACGACTGGGCACCCGGCACCCCCTTTTTGTTCACCAGCGCCCTCACCGGCCGGGGAATCGGCAAGGTGCTCCCGGCCGCCTTCGAGCTGGCCGCCGCCCGGGCCTTGCATATCCCCACCGGCGAACTGAACCAGTTCGTGCGCTCCGCGCTGGAGCGGCGACCACCACCCAGCGGCCGGGCCGGGCGCCGACTCCACATCTACTACGCGGTCCAGGCCCGCAGCCGGGTGCCGACCTTTGCCCTCTTCGTCAACGACCCCGACCTGATGCACTTCAGCTACGCTCGCTACCTGGAGAACCAGTTCCGCGAGCGCTACGGATTCCAGGGAGTGCCGCTGCGGCTCAGGATCCGCCGCTCCGAGCAGACGCGGTGAAGCTGGCCGTTCTGGGCGCGGGGTCGTGGGGGCTGGCCTTGGCCGAGCTGCTCAGCTCAGCCGACCTCGAGGTCTCGCTCTGGTTCCGCCGGCCGGAACTGGCCGAGGAGGTGAGCCGGACCCGGGTGCACCCGCTCTACCTTCCCGAATTGCATCTGAGTGCCGGGGTGCGGGTGACGGGCGCGCTCGAGGAGGCCTGCGCCGGTGCCGAGACGGTGATCTTCGCCGCCCCCACCCACGGGCAGCGGGCCGTCGCCGAACGGGCCGGCCCACTGGTTCGGGACGCCTCGCTGCTGATCAGTGCCGCCAAGGGATTCG
>Ga0307372_10003775_pt1 | contig 23924 bp, 21 predicted proteins | sample OX1MG_FD_202533 | JGI IMG/M metagenome (GOLD analysis project Ga0307372, IMG submission 202533) | Soil microbial communities from Risofladan, Vaasa, Finland - OX-1 | ecosystem: Environmental > Terrestrial > Soil > Coastal area > Acid sulfate soil | place: Finland: Risofladan, Vaasa | collected...
CTGGCCGCCGGTGACGACGCCGCCAAGAAGGAGCTGCTGCCCGGGATCGCCTCGGGTGAGACCATCGCCACCCTGGCCCTGACCGAGGACAACGGCCGTTGGGACGTCGAGGGCATCCAGCTCAAGGCGACCAGGTCGGGAGACGGCTACACCCTCGACGGCCACAAGATGTTCGTGATCGACGGTGGCATCGCCAACCTCATCATCGTCGTGGCCCGGACCGATTCGGGCATCGCCTTCTTCAGCGTCGAGGGCGACGCCTCGGGCCTGACCCGCAAGAACCTCTCCACCATGGACCAGACCCGCAAGCAGGCGCGCCTGGAGTTCGCCAACACCCCGGCCCGGCTGATCGGCTCGGAGTCCGGGGCCGAGGCCGCTCTCACCAAGACCCTCGATCTGGCCGCCGTGGCTCTGGCCGCCGAGCAGGTCGGCGGGGCCCAGCGCTGCCTGGACATGTCGGTTGAGTACGCCAAGGTCCGTATCCAGTTCGGTCGGCCCATCGGCTCCTTCCAGGCCATCAAGCACAAGTGCGCCGACATGCTCCTCGAGGTGGAGTCGGCCAAGTCGGCCGCCTATTACGCCGGCTGGGCGGCCGCCGAGGACTCCGATGAGCTACCGGTCGTGGCCTCCCTGGCCAAGGCCTACTGCTCCGAGGCCTACTTCCACGCTGCCGCCGAGAACATCCAGATCCACGGTGGCATCGGCTTCACCTGGGAGCACGACGCCCACCTGTACTTCAAGCGGGCCAAGTCCTCCGAGTTGCTCCTGGGGGATCCCACCTACCACCGCGAGCTGCTCGCCCAGCGCATCGGAATTTAAGCTCCACCCTCCTCCTGTCGGGCCGGTATATCCTGAGCCCACCAGAGAAAGGAGGTGGTCCAAATCAGTCATCAACGTTTTGGGACCCTGGAGGTGGCTGGCCGCTAGACGGCCTGCTGGACCACCTGGCGATTCCAAACCAGACACCGCCCCGAAGTCCGGTCGAGAGCCGGTCCCACTCGAAGCAGTACGGATCAGGGGAGCCTTTCCAGTAGAGGAATTACGACCGAGGGGGCGCTCCGGCGCCCCCTCGGTGCGTTTAGGTTGCAGGTCGTGATGGACACGGTCGTAGCCAGCGGAGCGGGTCAGCTGGCCGCCCACCTGGCCCGGCCCCGCCAGCGGGCCGGCTTCGCCCGGCCCGGCCTCATCCTCTGTCACGGCTTTCCGGCCGCCGAGATGGGCGCAGTCCAGGCCGGGGCCAGCTACCCGCAGCTGGCCGACTGGCTGGCGGCGGAGGCCAACTGGACGGTGCTGGCCTTCAACTTCCGGGGCGCCGGCTCCTCGGCCGGCCAGTTCTCCTTACGGGGCTGGATGGCCGACCTGCGGGCGGCGGTCAACTGGATGCGCTCCGATCAGGAGGTTTCCGGTGTATGGCTGGCCGGCTTCCGGGATGGAGGCTCGCTGGCTCTGTGCCTGGCCGGAGAGGACCCGGACATAAAGGGAGTGGCCGCCCTGGCCGCCCGGGTCGATTTCGAGCGCTGGGCCAGCGATCCCCGCCGGTTCCTCGAGCAGGCCAGGCGGGTCGGGGTCATCACCGAGCGCAGCTTCCCGCCCGATCCGGACGCCTGGTCCCGCGAGCTGCGGGAGCTACGCCCCCTGGTGGCGGCGGCGGCCGTCCCGCCCCGTCCTTTCCTGGTGGTGCACGGCACCGAGGACACCGTGGTGCCGATTATGGAAGCCCGGGCCCTGGTCGACGCGGCCGATAACCAGGTGGAGTTCCGTGTACTCAACGGCGCCGGCCATCATCTCCGTCACGACCCGCGGGCGGTTGCCATTCTCCTCGGCTGGCTGGAGCGTCAGGGGGTCTGAGTCATCGCCTCCTCGATGGCCCGGCGCAGCCGTCCGGCTGCCCGTTCGGGATCGGCGGCCTCGGTCAGGTAGCGGACCACCACGAAACGGGTGGCTCCGGCGGCAGCCATGGCCCCGACCGTCTCCGGGCTGGCTCCGCCGGTCACGAAGAAGGGCACCGCGCTGTGGGCGGCGGCATAGCCCAGATACCCGAGGCCGGTGGGTTCCCGGTCGGGGTGGGTGGCGGTGTGGACGACGGGACCGGCCGAGATGTAGTCGGCCGGCTCCCGGTTGGCCGAGTCGATCTGGCCGGGGGCGTGGGTGGACAAGCCGATGATGGCCGCCGGGCCCAGGATCCGCCGGGCCGCGGAGGGTGGGCAGTCGTCCTGGCCGACGTGGACGCCGTCGGCTCCGGCGGCCAGGGCCAGGTCGGGTCGGTCGTTGAGGATGAAGGGCACTCCCCGGGGCCGGCACTGTTCGGCCACCACCTCGGCCCGGCGGAGCAGTTGGCGGGCCTCGAGATGTTTCTCCCGCAGTTGGACGATGTCGACCCCACCGCTGATGCAAGCGGCCACGAACTCGCCCAGGTCGGGCCGGTCGGGCGTGCAGAGGTAGAGCCGCCGGTCCCCCAGAGGGCCGGCGCCGGGGGGCTGGGTCAGCCGACCGACTCCCTGGCCTTGGAGGAAGCCTTGGGTGGCCCGGCCTGGGAAACCTCGGCCTTGGCCTTTGCCTTCATCTCCTTTTTGAAGGCCCTCACCTGGTGGAGTGTGTCCGGGCCGGTGATGTCGGCCACCGACCGGAGGCTGCCCCTTTCCCCGAACGTGCCGGCGGCCTCGGCCCAGCCCTTGGGCCTGACCCCCAACTGCTTGCCCAGCAGGGCCAGGAAGATCTTGGCCTTCTGCTCCCCGAAGCCCGGCAGCTTCTTGAGTCTCTTCAGCAACTCCTCGCCCGTCTTGGCGCTGGACCAGATGGCGGCGGCATCATTGTCATAGTCCTCGCTCACCACGCGGCACATCTCCTGGACGCGCCCGGCCATAGAGCCGGGGAAGCGGTGGAGGGCGGGCGGGGTGGCGAATAGCTTGGCCAGAGGCTCCGGGTCCATGGCCGCTATCTCGGCCGCGTCGAGCTCCTTGCCTAGACGCTCCTTCAGATCCAGCGGGCCGCGGAAGGCCTTCTCCAGGGGAATCTGCTGGTCGAGAACCATGGCGACCAGGAGGGCCAACGGGTCTTCCGAGACCAGCCGGTCGGCCTCTTCGTGCTGGGCGATATGCAGTTCGGGCACGGATCGGAGACTACCGGCCCGGAGGACGTAGCCGCCGTAGCATCGGGGTATGGCCAGCCAGTCTGCGGATGGGTTGGATGCAGACCCTCATCCGTGGCCCCGTCGCGGAATCGTCGCCCGTCCGGTAGCCATTCCCGACGACATTGACGAGCCGAGGACTGCCCCCGTCGGCGGACGGGTGATTCTGCCTCCGAACGTCTCCTGGAGTGGCACCCCTCGGGTCTACGACCTTGATTCCCAGGCCGACTCGATCTCGGTGTACGAGCAGGTGCTTCAAGAGGGAACCGTCGACGATGTTCGAGCGTTCATCGATCTCGACCGGCTGATTCAACTGTGGGACGACCTCGTTCTCCCACCCCACGTGCGCCTGGCTTGGGCGCATTGGATCTCTGAACATCGCGGGCTCGATCTGGCTTGCTGACGCCCCTGCAGGAGAGGATTGCCGCAGTGGTCCGCACCCTGCCCGAGGCTGGACCATTTGTGCTGGCTGGGGGCGCGGCCCTCATTCTGCAGGGTCGGACGGCGCGAGTGACCGATGACCTTGACTTCTTCGCCCGCTTGCCGAGCGAGGTCGATGCGCTTCTTCCCGCACTGGAACGGGCTTTGGCCGTGGCGGGACTGTCAGTTGAGCGCCGGCAGGTCGGCGCCGGGTTCGCCCGGTTGGAGGTCTCCGACGGAGGCGATCGTTGTCAGGTGGACCTCGGCTACGACTACAGACTGATGCCGGTGCAGGAGTCACACCTCGGCCCGATCCTCTCGGCGGAGGAGTTGGCCGCCGACAAGGTCCTGGCCGTCCACGGTCGTGCGGCTGCCCGGGACTATCTGGATCTCCACTCCCTGGTCCAGCAGTTCGGCTACCTACGGCCCCTTGAATGGGCTCGTGAGAAGGATCCTGGGTTCAGCCCGGCCGTCTTCGCCGACCGATTGGGCCAGATGGACCGCCTGCCCCGGCAGGACTATCGGATCGATGACGACGGTCTGGAGACCGTCCGGAGAGATTTCGGAGAGTGGAGGGGCCGGCTACTTCGGGTGGGATTCTGAGTACTTGGTTACCCGATCTGCTGGTATTGCTGGTCGGGGAGGTCAAACTCCTCCCGCCGGAACCGGTCGAACCGGCCGAGCATCTCCGCAAAATACTGAGGTCGGAAACCCAGGTCCTTCTGACCGGCGAGCTCCAGAAGTCGGTCGAGACCGAACGCCTCCTCCAGGGCAAAAAGATCGCTGAAGTCCCTCGCCTCCGCCCGGCTGAATATGGCCAGCACCTTGTCAGCACCAAGCTCCGGTCCAGACAGGGTCGGAGCCGGCGTCGTCGGTTGTACCGGAAGCAGCCGTGCATCGGCTGCCAGGTCGAGCTCGGTCTGGTCGCGCCCGTCGCCAATCTCCAAGCGAGCGAAGCCCGGATTGACCATGACCCGACGCACGGTCAGGCCTGCCTCGGCCAGCGCCGCCTCCACTCGTGGCAGCAGCCGATCCACGGCCGCAGGGGCGGGGCCGAAGAAGTCGAGATCGCGGGTTCGCCGGCTGATCCTGCCCTGGACGATCAAAGCGGCGCCTCCGGCCAGGGCGAATTCATGGGCGTCCTCGATGCCCGCCACGAGGGCGGCCACCTGCTCCTGGAGCGGGACTGAGCACAGAACTAAGGCCGGCGCCGCAGCCGCCGGATCGACTCCCCCCAGGCGACCCGGACGTAGGCCGGTAGCACCATGGTTCCCCAGTGCTCCAGCAGCCGGTCGGACCTGACGTAGAACCGGACGTCCTCCTCCGTGCCCTCCCGTAGGACTTGCTCGTATACCCGGGCCCTGTCGGCCGGGTCGTCCAGGTCGTAGGTCAGTTCAGGGCCACTCCAGCGAATATGTGCCGGGAGCCGGACGACGCCTTCTGCCTTGGGTCCCTGCTCCAGGTCGAAAGGAACGGCTACGGGCCGAGCCGAGGGTCCCAGAGTGGCGGAACGGGTGTTGGCCACGCGCTCAGGCTAAGCCCCAGCGGAGGTATCGGCAGTTGTTTGTATTCCAATCTGCTGGTCGAGAACCATGGCGACCAGGAGGGCCAACGGGTCTTCCGAGACCAGCCGGTCGGCCTCTTCGTGCTGGGCGATATGCAGTTCGGGCACGGATCGGAGACTACCGGCCCGGAGGACGTAGCCGCCGTAGCATCGGGGTAGGCCAGCTAACTCGGGAAATGTCTTCCGTCTCTGCTGAGGACGATGCTGCTCGGGAACGAGCTGATATCTCCTGAGGCAGGAGCGCCAGCGGGCCAGGAGGGGTAGGATTGGCGGGCCGCCTCAGCGGCACCGCCCCGGACCCCGGTGGGATTCAGTCGGAGTCCGAAGATCGGTGGTGGGCCATGCCAGACGCAAGACTGGCAAAGGCGGAAAGCTCCTCGGGGAGCGGGGTGGCTACAAGCACCTTCTCGGGCACGGCCGTGTTCCACCTTCAAGGCGAGCTCGATAGCGCTTCGGCCGAAGGATTGCGGGTCGAGTTGAACGCCTCCGTCGGTGAGTCGATGGTGCTCTTTGACCTCACCGGGGTGGTGACGATCGACAGCGTCGGGATCGGCGTCCTCCTCGGAGCTATCCGTGGCATCCACGAGGGTGGCGGAGTAGTCGCCATCGGTGGAGCCGACTCACGGGGGCGCGTCACGGCAGCATTGCGGACCGCCGGCGTTGACCGTCTTGTGTTCCTCAGCGACTCCCCGGCGGGGGCCATGCAATGGCTCAGCGAGCTGTGAACCAGTCCACTCTCCAGCCGGCGGACTGGACGTCGCGGGCCGCCTGTCGCGGCTGTCCTCCGAGTAAATTCTTCCCGCCCGCCGAGGACCCGGGCGAAGCTGCCAAGTCGGTGTGCCGGGGGTGTCCGGTCCAGGGTCCGTGCCTGGACCATGCCCTGCGCTACCGGGAGGCCGGGGTATGGGGGGCGACTACCGAGCGTGAGCGCACCCGCATCCGCCGGGCGGCGTCGGGGCGAGCGGCGGTGGCGGGCCAAGCTCTTCGCCTGGCCCAGACCCATCGTGGCTGACGAGCGCCTCCTCCACATCCTCTCCCGTCTGGTGGAACTCGATCCAGGCGGCGGCACCGAGCACTTGTGCCAGCTAAGTGCGGAGGTGACCGGGGTGACGGGGGCCGGGATCATTCTCATGTCCGATGACCCCTTTCCCCGGGGATCGCTGTGCAGCACCGACGCGGTGAGCGCTCTGATCGAAGAGCTCCAATTCACCCTCGGCCAAGGTCCATGCATCGACGCATTTCGGGACGATCAGGTGGTTTGCGAGCCCGATCTGGCCGGGCCGACCTCCTTCAGGTGGCCAGCCTTGTGTCCGCCGCTGCTGGCCGCCGGCGCCCGGGCCCTGTTCGGCTTCCCCCTCCGGGTGGGCGGCATACGGATGGGTGCACTCAACCTCTACCAGGATCACCCCGGGGACCTGAGCGCGGCCCAGCACTCCGATGCCATGAGCCTGGCCTACATCTCGGCGCGGGTCGTCCTGTCGCAATCCGGGAACCTGGATGTCCTGAGCGCCGGTCCAGGAGCTGACTTCCACCTGGTCGTCCACCAGGCGGCCGGTATGGTTTCGGTACAACTCGGGGTGAGCCTGGCCGAGGCCCTGGTCCGGCTCCGGGCCCGAGCCTTCGCCCAGGATACGAACGTTGATGAGATCGCCGATCTGGTGGTAGGCCGAAGCCTGAGGTTCACTTGAGATGCCCGAGACCAACCCGCTGAGGTCTGGCCCAGCAATTGAGGCGCGATGCATATCCCGGAAGATGACCCCCGCTTTGCGGGCTGACCGAGGAGGTCGGACGAAGTGATCAACCAAGAGCTCCTGGTTCAGACCATGGTCGAGTTGGCCGACAGCCTGGTCGATGACTTCGACGTGGACGAGCTTCTCCATCTTCTGGTCGGACGTAGCGTGGAGATCCTCGACGTAACCGCCGCCGGACTGATGCTGGCATCCCCGGGGGGCGAACTTCGAGTGGTCGCCTCGTCCACGGAGGCCATGCGGGTCCTCGAGTTGTTCGAGGTCCAGTCCGAGGACGGACCATGCATGGACTGCTTCCGATCCGGCAAGGCCGTGGTGAGCACCGACCTCAACGGGGACCCTCGGTGGCCCCGATTCTCCCCCCGGGCGCTTGCCGCCGACTTTCACTCGGCCGACGCCGTGCCGCTCCGGCTCCGGGGCACGGTCATCGGTGCGCTGAACCTGTTCCGTGCGGACCTCGGGGGTCTGGCCACCGCCGACGTGACCGCGGCCCAGGCCCTGGCCGATATTGCCACCATCGCCATCCTCCAGAATCGCGTCGCCCAGGAGGCCAAGCTGCTCACCGAGCAACTGGACCATGCCCTCAACAGCCGCATCCTCATCGAGCAGGCAAAAGGGATCCTGGCTGAGCGAGGACAACTGGACATGGCCCAGGCCTTCTCGAATCTGCGTTCGTATGCCCGCAGTCACAACCTGACCCTGCTGGTCGTGGCTGCTGACGTCGTCCGAGGCACGATCACGGAGCTGTAGACCGGCGGGCGGCGGGCGGCGGGACTGGGGCCAGAATCCCGATGCCAGAATCCCGACGCCAAAATATCGGAAGGAGTACGCTCAGAGGACCACCCCCCAGGGTGGTGCGCCCCGGACCCCGGTGACTCCCCACTTGGTTGGAGACCGCGAGGTCGATGGCAGTGAGTCGCAGAGCTTCAGCAACCCGGCACCGCCGGCTCGGTGAGAACCGGCATGAGAGCCGGCTCAGTTCATGACGTGGCGGATGAGCGCCGGCGACTACATGGGCACGGCCGTCTATCACCTTCAAGGCGACCTCGACGCCAACGCCGGTGCGCTGAGGGCCGAGTTGGCCTATGCGGTCAGCGGAGGTTCTGTCCTGCTCGACCTGACCGGGGTGGACACCATCGACGCCTCCGGGCTGTCTGAACTTCTGCGCGTCATCAGGGCCATCCATGACGAAGGCGGCCGCCTAGCGATCGCCACCGTCCGCCCGGAGACGACTCAAGCCCTACGGACGGCCGGCTTCGATCGGCTGGTGTACCTGGCCGACACCCCGCTGGAGGCCATCGGCTGGCTGAACCAGGGCGACGAGGGCGACGAGGGCCGAGATGAGCCCGAGGCGCTCCATTCCGCTGCTATAGGCGTCCCCGGCCCCAACGGGTAGGGAGTGGTGTCATCTGCCACGTGGACAGTGTTTCAGCGCCTGGCAGGAATTGCCCAGGCCGAGGCCGCCTCCCGACGTCGGCCGGGGGGAGCGGTTCAGTTCCGGGCCAGCTCGGCCAGGAGGGCCCGGCTCCGGTCCCGGGACCCGGCCCGGTCGGCGCCGACGGGGAAGACGGCGGCCCACACATCGGTGGCCCCGGCCGAGAAGAGTCCTTCGACCTGCCGGCTCACCGACTCCTCGTCGCCCACTATGGCCGCCTCGGCCGGCCCCGGAGCCTGTCCGATGTCGAGGATGCGGCGGTAGTTCGGCAGCACCCCGTAGCCGGCAAACTGCTCAGCGGCCGCCTGGCGGGCTTCGGCCTCATCGGAATGGACGGCCACGGGTAGGCCAACCACGATCCGGGGCGCACCCCGCCCGGCCGTGGATGCCGCCTGGCGCAGCTTGGGGGCCACGTGGGTCTCCACCGCTCGGGCGTTGGCCATCCAGAGGATGACCCCGTCGGTGTGTTCGCCCGCCACCCGGATGAGCCTGGGGGCCAGGGCCGCCACCAGTACGGACACCGGTGCCACCGGCTTCACCCCGGCGCCCAGGTGAACCTCGAAGTCCTCGCCTTTGAAGTCCACCCCTTCACCGGCCAGCAGGGTGGACAGGATGGTGAGGTACTCCTCGGTGTGGCGGCCCACGTGGTCGTAGGACATGCCGTAGACGTTCTCGATGACGGGTCGGTGGGAGGGGCCGATGCCGAGAGTGAAGCCGCGGCCGATGGCGTTGGCGACCGCCGCCGAGCGCTGGGCCTGGAGCACCGGGTGGCAGGGATAGGTCTGCACCACCGAGGTGCCGAGCTCAAGAGTCGTGGTGGCCCGCCCGGCCACAGCCATGGCCGCCAACGGGTCGCCCCCGATGGCCCCGGCGTACCAGAGGCTGGTGAATCCGTCTTCCTCGGCCCGGGCCGCCTGGTCGACCATGCGGTCGACGGTGGCCCCTCCCCCCGACAGTCCTATGCGCATGGCGGTAACCTACGCGCTGGGCGCCCCGTTCACCTGGTGCAGTTCCACTCCATTGCCGGAAGGGTCGCTGAGGAAGGCCTGCAGGCTCGTCCCGACCGGGTTGGGATTGCTGACATCGATGCCGCGCTGGCGCAGTTCGGCCACCACCGCGGCCAGGTCATCCACCTGGAGGGCGAAGTGCTGTCCGGGCGCAGGGGTGGAGCTGGACACGATCAGATGGACCTGCTGGCTGCCGGCGTCCAGCCAGGCCCCGCCGAAGCCCAAGTCGGGACGGTCACCCCGCTCGGTCAGCCCCAGAACATCGGTGTAGAAGCTCCGGGCGGCATCTACATCCGACACGTTGATGGACACGTGGTGGACGGCCAGCGGCTGCATGACGGCAAAATCTAGAGCGTCACCGGGTCGGCCGCGTCGGGCTCGATGGCGTACTTGGACAGCGCCTTCTTGACCTCTTCGGGCTTCGCCTCCCCCGTGGCCACCAGGGCGGCCAGCACGGCCACGGTGATGTGGCCGGCGTCTACCTCGAAGTACCGGCGTAGGTAGGCCCGCGAGTCGCTGCGCCCCCACCCGTCGGTGCCCAGTGAGACGAAGTGGTTCGGTATCCAGCGCGACACCTGATCCGGCACCAGTTTCATGAAGTCCGTGACGGCTACCACGGGCCCGTCGGCGTCGGCCAGGGCGGCGGTTATGTGCGGGGTGATCGGGGCCTCATCGGGGTGCAGGCGGTTCCACCGCTCGACACTCAGGGCTTCCTCCCGCAACTGCTTGTAGGAGGTGGCCGACCAGCATTCGGCGGCCACGCCCCAGTCCTCGGCCAGCAGGCGGCGGGCCTCCATGGCCGCCGACCAGGCCGTCCCGGAAAAGAGGATGGTGGCCCGCCGGCGCCCGTCATCGCCTTCGGGCCGCTCGGCAAATCGGTAGAGCCCGGACAGGATGGCGGCGGGCTCGGCCCCTTCCGGACGGACGGGCATGGGGTAGTTCTCGTTGTAGAGGGTTAGGTAGTAGAAGCAGTCCTCGGGCTCGGGACCGTGCATGCGGACGATGCCGTCCTCGATCACCGTCCCCAGCTCATAGGCGAAGGCGCAGTCATAGGCCCGCAGCGAAGGCAGGGTGGCCGCCAGCACCAGGGAGTGTCCGTCGTCATGCTGGAGTCCCTCGCCCTCCAGTGTGGTGCGCCCGGCGGTGGCGCCGAGCAGGAAGCCGCGGCCCCGGGCATCCCCGAATGCCCATATGAGATCCCCGACCCGCTGGAAGCCGAACATCGAATAGAAGAGGTAGAAGGGGATGGTCGGTTCACCGAAGGTCGCGTACGACGTCCCGGCGGCGGTGAAGGAAGCCATCGAACCGGCCTCGGTGATGCCCTCCTCCAGGATCTGGCCGTCCTTGGCTTCCGAATAGCTGAGCAGTAGGTCGGCGTCGACCGGCGTGTAGAGCTGGCCCGTTGAGGCGTAGATCCCGACCTCCCGGAACAGGCCGTCCAAGCCGAAGGTGCGGGCTTCGTCCGGGATGATGGGCACGACGTGGCGACCGATTCCGGGGTCGCGGAGCATGTTTCGCAGCATGACGGCAAAGGCCATGGTGGTCGATACGGCCCGTTCGCCCGAGCCCTTGTCGAACTCGGTGAAAATCCCCGGTTGCGGGGCAGGGATCGGCTTGGAGTGCACGATGCGTTGGGGCAGGAACCCGCCCAGCCTCCTCCGGCGGGTCAGCAGGTATTCCCGGGCCGGGGAGCCCTCCGGGGGCCGGTAGTAGGGGGGCAGTTCAGCGTCCAAGGCCTTATCGGGGATCTCCTCTTGCAGATACAGCCGGTCCCGCAGGGTGAGCAGCTGGGCCTTGGTCATCTTCTTGATCTGGTGGGTGGAGTTGCGGGCCTCGATGGCCGGCCCGAGAGTCCAGCCCTTGATGGTCTTGGCCAGGATGGCGGTGGGCCCACCGGTGTGCTCGGTGGCGGCCTTGTAGGCGGCGTAGAGCTTGCGGTAGTCGTGACCGCCCCTGGGCAGGGATTGAAGCTCATCGTCGCTCAGGTGGTCGACCAGACGGCGCAGTCTCGGATCGGGCCCGAAGAAGTGCTCCCGGATGTAGGCGCCCGACTCGATGGCGTACTTCTGGAACTCCCCATCCAGGGTGGTGTTCATCCGGTTGAGCAGCACACCGTCGACGTCCCGGGCCAGCAGCTCATCCCAGCGCGAGCCCCAGATGACCTTGATGACGTTCCACCCGGCACCCCGGAAGATCGCTTCCAGCTCCTGGATGATCTTGCCGTTGCCGCGGACGGGACCGTCGAGACGCTGCAGGTTGCAATTGACGACGAAAGTCAAGTTGTCCAGCTCTTCGCGGGCGGCCAGGGAAAGCGCCCCGAGGGTCTCGGGCTCGTCGCACTCACCGTCGCCCACGAAGCACCAGACCCGGCTCCCGGATGTGTCCTGCAGGCGGCGGTTGAGCAGGTAGCGGCTGAAGCGGGCCTGGTAGATGGCGTTGATGGGCCCCAGGCCCATCGACACGGTCGGGAACTCCCAGAAGTCGGGCATGGCCCGGGGGTGCGGATAGGACGTCAGGCCGCGGGCGCCCTCCTCGGCGGCGGCTATCTCCCTCCGGTAGAAGTCCAGGTCGCCCTCGTCCAGCCGACCCTCGAGGAATGCCCGGGCGTAGACGCCGGGCGCCCCGTGGCCCTGGAAGTAGACGAGATCACCGGGCCCGCCGTCATCAGGGCCCCGGAAGAAGTGGTTGAAGCCGACTTCGTACAGCGATGCGGACGAGGCGAAGGTGGCCAGGTGGCCGCCGATGCCCGGGGAGCGGGAGTTGGCCCGGGTGACCATCACGGCCGCGTTCCAGCGGATGTAGGCCCGGATGCGCCGCTCCATGTGCTCATCGCCCGGGAACCACGGCTCCTGGTCCGGAGTGATGGTGTTGGCGTATGGGGACGACACGGTGGCGGGGAAGCCGACCTGGGACTCCCTGGCCCGCTCCAGCAGCTTCATGAGCAGGTAGCGGGCCCGGGTGCGGCCGTGGACCTCGACCACCTGATCGAACGAGTCGATCCACTCCCGAGTCTCATCGGGGTCGATATCGGGCAGCTGGTGCGAAAACCCGTCGAAGATCACTGGAGCATGTTCCCCTTCCGACTGACGCCATGCTAGGGCCCATGGACCTACCCACCTCCCCGTCCACCTCCTCCACCTCCACGTCCACCGTCGTCTACACCGATGGCGCCTGCGTGGGGAACCCCGGCCCGGGGGGATGGGCCTGGGCTGTGCCTGGGGGCCGGTTCCGGGCCGGGGCGGAGGCACGCAGCACCAATCAGCGCATGGAGATCCAGGCCGTGCTGGACGCTCTCGGAGTTCTGGACGGCCCGGTGGAGGTGTTCAGTGACTCGACCTACGTAGTCAATTGCTTCCGGGACCGCTGGTACGAGTCCTGGCTGCGCAAGGGCTGGAAGAACTCCCAGCGCAAGCCGGTGGCCAACCAAGACCTGTGGTCGCCTCTGCTCAAGCTCTACCTGGACCGCCAGGACGAGATCACCTTCCGGTGGGTGAAGGGCCACAGCGGGGACGTGATGAACGACCTGGTCGACCGCCTGGCCGTGGAGGCGGCCACCACCCAGCGCCTCCGGGAGGGGGACCGGCCGCCGGACCAGCTGGGCCCGCCCGACCGCGTCTTCGGCTGAGCCGCCCGGCGGCCAACTTTCTCGCCACGGAGTGGCCCCCGTAGAGTCCCGGCCATGGAGATCAACGGTTCATCTGCGGTAGTGACGGGTGGGGCTTCGGGCCTGGGTGAGGCCACGGCCCGCCTGCTGGCCGAGCGGGGAGTGAAGGTGGTCGTGGCCGACCTCCAGGCCGATAAGGGCGAGGCCCTGGCCGAGGAGATCAAGGGCGTCTTCGTCAAGACCGACGTCACCAACACCGACCAGATCATCGCGGCGGTCGACGCCGCCCGGGAGTTGGGTCCCCTCAAGTCGCTGGTCAACTGCGCCGGCATCGGCTGGGCCTCCCGCACCGTGGGTAAGGACGGGGAGTACTCCAGTGCCCATGACCTCGGCGCCTACCGCCGGGTCATCGAGATCAACCTGATCGGGACCTTCGACTGCATCCGGATCGCGGCCACGGCCATGAGCGCCAACGAGGCCGACGAGGACGGCCAGCGCGGCGCCATCGTCAACACCGCCTCGGTGGCGGCCGAGGACGGCCAGATCGGCCAGGCCGCATATTCCTCCTCCAAGGGCGGAGTGGTCGGCATGACCCTGCCCGTGGCCCGTGACCTGGCCGCCATCGGGGTTCGGGTCAACACCATCCTGCCCGGCCTGATCGACACGCCTATCTATGGGGCGGGGGACTTTGCCGATCAGTTCAAGGAGCGCCTGGGCGCCGGGGTCCTCTTCCCCAAGCGGTTGGGCAAGTCCTCCGAGTTCGCCACCATGGCCGTCGAGCTGCTGACCAACAACTACATGAACGCCGAGAGCATCCGCCTGGACGCCGGCATTCGGATGCAGCCCAAGTAGACGCTTGGCGTTCCGGAGCCCGTCCGGGCCCTCGTAGTGTGGGGACCCGGAACGAGGAGGTTTCGTCTTGGCCGAGCAGTTCGACGTCGTCGTCGTGGGCGGTGGCCCGGGTGGCTATGCCGCCGCCCTGTACGGGGCGAACGCCGGCCTCTCCATAGCCCTGGTCGAGGCGGACAAGGTCGGGGGCACCTGCCTGCACCGCGGCTGCATCCCGGCCAAGGAGTTCCTGGAGACGGCCTCGGTGTTCCGCACCGTCGGAGGCTCCGACGCCTTCGGCGTGAAAGCGGGTGCGCCCGACCTCGACTTCTCTGTCAGCCAGGCCCGTAAGGCCAAAGTGGTCGACGGCCTCTGGAAGGGCCTGGCCGGCCTGATGCGGTCCCGGAAGATCAAGACCATTGAGGGCACCGGCCGCCTGGACGGCGGCGGCGTGGTGAGAGCGGACGACGGCACCGAGCTGGTCGGCACCCACACCATCCTGGCCGCCGGCTCGATACCCCGGACCCTGCCCGGCTTCGAGGTCGACGGCCGCTACGTGATGACCTCGGATGAGGTTCTGATGCTCGAGTCGCTGCCCGCCTCGGTGGCCGTGATCGGTGGCGGCGCCATCGGCTGTGAGTTCGCCTCCATGATGTCGGACCTGGGCACCCAGGTCACCGTGCTCGAGGCGCTGCCGCAGATCCTCACCGGCTGTGACAAGGAGGCGGTGGACGTCGTACTGCGCTCCTTCAAGAAGCGGGGCCTGGATATCCGCACCGGCGTCACCGTGCATGGGCATCGGCCCGATGACAGCGGCACCACCGTCAGCTTCGGTGAGGGTGAGTCCGTCCACGTCGAGGCGGTGGTCATGTCGGTGGGCCGGGCCCCCCGCAGCGAGAAGCTGCTGGGCGACGGGACCGGGGTCACCCTGGACGAGCGTGGTTACGTGCCGGTGGACGGGCACATGCGCACTTCGGCTCCGGGTGTCTACGCGGTGGGCGACCTGGTATCGGTCCAGGGCTTGGCTCACCCACAGCTGGCCCACGTGGGATTTGCGGAGGGGATCAACGTCATCAAGGACATCCTGGGCGAGCCGGTCGTCCCGATCGACTATCTGCGGGTCCCGTGGTGTATCTACTGCCACCCGGAGGTGGCCTTCTGCGGGTTGACCGAGGAGGCGGCCCGCACGTCCGGCTACGACGTGGTGACCAAGAAGATGCCGGTGGGCCATAACGGGAGGGCCATGATCCTGGGCGAGTCCGAAGGGATGATCAAAGTGGTGGCGGCCAAGGGCCCCGACGGTCGGGCGGGCCAGGTTCTCGGCGTGCACATGGTCGGGCCCTGGGTGACCGAACAGCTGGGTCAGGCCTACCTGAGCGTCAACTGGGAGGCGACGGTGGACGAGGTGGCATCCTTCATCCAGCCTCATCCGACTCTCTCCGAAGTGTTCGGTGAGACGATGCTGGCTCTGACGGGTAGGGGGTTGCACGGCTGATGTCCGACGTGACGATGCCCCAGCTGGGAGAGACGGTCACCGAGGGGACCATCACCCGCTGGGCCAAGGCGATAGGCGACCGGGTGGAGGCGGATGAGGTCCTCTTCGAGGTCTCCACTGACAAAGTTGACTCCGAGGTGCCCTCCCCGACTGCCGGATTCCTGTCCGAGATCCTCGTGCCCGAGGGCGAGACGGTCGATGTCGGCACCCGCCTGGCCGTGATCAGCGATCAGCCCGGTGGCGCCGGCGGAGGCGATGCGCCGGCGGCCGAGGCCGCTCCCGGCCCCCCCGAGGCTGCCCCCGCCCCGGCCCCCGAGGCCGCTCTTGCGCCGCAGGCCGAAGCCGCGCCGCCGGCCGCCCCCGCCGCCCCCGAGGCCCCTGCTGCGCCCGAGCCCCCAGCTACGGAAGCGCCGAGGGTCGCCCCAGCCCCGGTGGTCCCCGCGGCGGAAGCGCCGGCGCCGGCGTCGGATAATGGCACCGGGGACCGGGTCCTCTCTCCCGTGGTCCGCCGGCTCTTGAGTGAGCACGGGCTGGATCCGTCCCAGATCGAAGGCACGGGGGTGGGCGGCCGCATCACCCGCTCCGACGTCCTGACCGCGGTGGACCGCCCGGGCCGGCCCGGCGCCGGGGGCCAATCCGCCCCGGCGGCGCCGGCGCCATCGGGGTCACCGGCCGCTCCGTCCGCACCAGATGCGCCATCCGCCTCCGCCCCTCCGGCGGCCGCCGGCCCGGCTGCCCCGCCGGCTGCTCGGACGGCGTCCCCGGTCACCACGCCGGAGGGCGATGACGAGATCGTTCCCTTCACCAACATCCGGCGCCGCACGGCCGAGCACATGGTGCGCTCCAAGGCGACCAGTGCCCACACCTTCTCCGCCACGGAGGTCGACTTCCATGCCGTGGACCAGGCCCGAGGGCGGGTGCAGGAGTCCTTCCGGGCGACGGAGGGCTTTTCTGTCTCGTATCTGCCGTTCATCGCCCGGGCCGTCATCGACGCCATCGGGGATTTTCCGCGGATCAATGCCTCGGTCGGAGAGGATCAGCTCATCATCCACAGGCGGGTCCATCTGGGCGTGGCCGTGGATCTCGACCTGGAGGGCCTGATCGTGCCCGTGATCAGGGACGCCGGCTCCAAGCGGCTGCGGGCCATCGCCCGTGAGGTGCGGGACCTGGCCGATCGGGCCCGGACCCGTCGCCTGTCGGCCGATGAGATAGCCGGGGGGACCTTCACCATCACCAACCCGGGCCCGTTCGGGACGCTCATGACGGTGCCGATCATCAACCAGCCCCAGGTGGCCATCATGTCCACCGACGGCATCAAGCGCCGGCCTGTGGTGGCCGAAACGGCCGATGGCGGCGAGGGCATCGTCATCCACCCCGTGGGCCTGCTCGGCCTGTCCTACGACCACCGGGCCATCGACGGGGCCTACGCCTCGGCCTTTCTGGCCCGCTGCCGGGAGTACATCGAGACCAGGGACTGGGCTCAGGAACTGTGAGCGGGTCGGCGCCAACGGTGCCCACGGTGCCCACGGCTTCCCGGCGCGGGCCGGCGCCGGCGGCGGCGGCCCTGCGAGTGCGGTGGCTGGGCCGGGTCCGCTACCGCGATGCCCACGCCCTCCAACACGCTCTTCACGCCGGGGCCACCCGTCACCTGCTCCTGATGGAACACCCGCCCGTGTTCACCCTGGGCGTGCGGGCCGACCTTGCCCATCTCCTGGCCGAGCCGCAATCGGTGGGAGCCGAGCTGGTCCGCACCGATCGGGGAGGGGACATCACCTATCACGGCCCCGGCCAGCTGGTCGGCTACCCCATCCTCGACGTCCCTTCCGGTCCGGGGGCCGTTCCCGCCCATGTCCACGGCGTGGAGCAAGTCGTGATCGACACCTTGGCCGACTTCGGGTTGGTGGCCGGGCGACTGGAGGGATATCCGGGGGTCTGGGTGGACCCGGCCGGGCCCGAGCCCCGGAAGATCGCCGCGGTGGGTATCCGCATCACCCGGGAGCGGTCCATGCACGGATTCGCCCTCAACGTCGATCCCGACATGGCCATGTTCGGCCACATCGTGCCCTGTGGCATAGCCGATCGGCCGGTGACGTCGATGGCGGCCGAGGGCGTCCGGGCCGGCATGCGAGAGGTGGTGGCGGCCCTGACCTCCCACGCCGCCCGCCGCTGGGGCCCGCAGGTTGACCTGGCCGAGGCGGCCTGGACGCTCCCGTCTGTCCCGGCTCGCCCGACGCCGGGTCGCCCCGAGACTCCGGGGGCGGTGGCTGTCACCGACCGGAAGCCCGCCTGGCTGCGGGTGAAGGCGGACATGGGGCCGGACTACCGCCGCATCCGCTCGGTCATGCGCACCCATGACCTGGTCACGGTGTGCGAGGAGGCCGGCTGTCCCAACATCTTCGAGTGCTGGGCCGACGGCACGGCCACGTTCATGATCAACGGGGAGCGTTGCACCCGGGCCTGCGGCTTCTGCCTGGTGGACACCCGGCGTCCCTTCGCCCCCGATCCGGACGAGCCCAAGCGGGTGGCCGAGGCGGCCGCCGGAATGGGCCTGGCCCATGTGGTGGTCACCGCCGTGGCCAGGGACGACCTGGCCGATGGGGGAGCGGCCGGCTTCATCGGCACCATCGAGGCGATCCGCCGGCTTCGGCCGGGGTCGAGCGTGGAAGTGCTGATCCCGGACTGCAAAGGGAATCCGCTGGCCCTGGGCGCCATCTTCGCCGCCCGCCCCGATGTCCTCAACCACAACCTGGAGACGGTGCTGCGCCTGCAGCGGGCTGTCCGCCCCTCCGCCTCCTACGCCCGCAGCCTGGCCGTTCTGGCCCGGGCCAAGGAAGCCGGACTGACCACCAAATCGGGGATCATCCTGGGCCTGGGCGAGATCGCCGAGGAGGTCGAACAGGCCCTGTTCGACATGCGGGCTGTCGGCGTGGACATCGTGACCATGGGCCAGTACCTGCGGCCGAGCGCCGCCCACCTGCCCGTGGCCCGGTGGTGGACGCCGGCCGAGATCGACACCCTGGGCGACGCCGCCCGGGCCCTGGGCTTCGCCCACGTGGAGGCCTCCCCGCTGACCCGGTCGAGCTACCACGCTCGCCAGGGGGCGAGTGCCGCCGGCGCGGCCTCCGGCGCCGCGGCCGGCGGTGCCGGCCAGCCGGTCCCGGTTCCCCTCCTCATCCGGAGCGCCGGGTGAGCGCCGGCGCCACTCCCGATGCCCGTCGGGGCCGGCACGAGCGCATGGACCGGGTCCGCTCGGCCATGGCGGCCGTTGGGGTCGACGCCCTGCTCTTGTCCCTGGGGGCCGACCTGCCCTGGCTCACCGGTTACGAGGCCACGCCCCTGGAGCGCCTAACCATGCTGGTCCTGCCGGCTGACGGCCCGGCCACCCTGGTCGTTCCTCTTCTGGAAGCCCCCCGGGTGCGGGAGGACCCCGACCTCTTCGCCCTCCGCCCCTGGGCCGAGACCGAGGACCCCTTCGATCTGGTGGCCGGGCTGGTCGGTGGCCGCCGGCGCCTGGCGGTGTCCGACCGGGCCTGGTCCTCGGCGGTGCTGCGCCTCCAGTCCGAGTTGCCCGGCGCCACCTGGGCCGTCTCCTCGACCGTCACCGGCCCGGTCCGGGCCGTGAAAGACGAGGTAGAGGTGGCCTGCCTGCGGGCCGCCGCCGAAGCTGCCGACCGGGTGGCGGGGGCGCTGCAGGCCGGTGACATCCCGATGATCGGGCGGACCGAGGCGGCCGTGTCGGGCGAGATCGGTGCCCGTCTGCGGGCCGAGGGTCACCACCGGGTCAACTTCGCCATCGTCGGGTCCGGGCCCAACTCGGCCAGCCCCCACCATGAACCCGGCGAGCGGGTGATCGGCCAAGGGGAAATGGTCGTCTGCGACTTCGGGGGCACCCTCTCCCTCGACGGCGGCCCGGGCTACTGCTCCGACATCACCCGCACGGTGGTCACCGGGCCCCCAAAGGCCGAGATGGCCGAGCTCTATGAGGTGCTCCACGCCGCCCAGGCGGCGGCGGTGGCGGCGGCGGTCACGGGTAGCTCCTGCCAGGACGTGGACCGGGCCGCCCGCCGGCCCATCACCGAGGCGGGCTACGGGGAGGCCTTCATCCACCGCACCGGTCACGGGATCGGCTTGGAGGAGCACGAGGACCCCTATTTGGTCGAGGGCAACGCCACCGTTCTGGCGCCCGGCCACGCCTTTTCCGTCGAGCCCGGCATCTACCTGGCCGGCCGGTTCGGGGCCCGCCTGGAGGACATCGTGGTCGCCTCCGAATCGGGCCCGGACCCCCTCAACCGGGCCGACCACGGACTGGCCGAGGTGGCCTGAGCGGGCCGTTCTCGACCGCCGTCACCGCTCGTGGCGGCACCGCCGCGGGTTCCCCCCTGGCGGCCCCGGGCCCCATCTGTCAACATTCAATGCCTGGCCGGGCTTCCGGTCAGGGCGCGGAGGAGTAGGGCATGAATGGTTCCGCGGGCGGCTGGCCCGGTGAGGGGCCGATCGAGGACCGGCTCACGGAACCCCTGGAGTTGGTGCGCGCCGCTCTGGACTCCGATCCCGGCGCCGGTCTGGAGGCGGTGGCCCGCCTCCGACCCATGGTCGACGCCTGGGAGGACCGCCAGGTGGAGCAGGCCCGGGACCAGGGCTGGAACTGGGCCGAGATCGCCAAGCGACTGGGCCGGCACCGCCAGGCCGTCCACCGCGAATACGCCCGGCGCAACCGGCCCGAGCCGGGCCAGCTCCGCCAGGGGGCCTGAGCGCCCGTCGCCTCGCCGGTGGGGCTCGCCCAGCCGTTCAGCGGGCGACGAAGTACTTGGCCTGGGGGTGGTGGCAGACGATGGCCAGGGTGGACTGTTCGGGATGGAGTTGGAAGCCATCGCTGACCTCGACGCCGATGCGCTCGGCCTCCAACAGCTCGGCCACCTTGGCGTTGTCCTCCAGGCTCGGGCAGGCCGGGTAGCCCCACGAGTAGCGCCCGCCCCGGTACTGCTGGCGGAACAGGCCGCCCAGGCTGGGGCCGTCCTCGTCCACGAAGCCCCACTCCTCACGGATGCGCTTGTGCCACAACTCGGCCAGAGCCTCGGCCATCTCCACCGACAAGCCGTGCAGCATGAGGTAGTCCTGGTACTTGTTCTCGGCAAAGAGACGCGCCGTCTCCTCCGATGCCCTCGACCCCATGGTCACGAGGTGGAAGGCGGCAAAGTCCTCTTCCCCTGACGCCGTCGAACGGAAGAAATCGGCGATGCACAAGAAGGGCTCGCGCCGCTGGCGGGGGAAGGAGAAGCGCATCCGCTCGCCCGTTCGGGACTCGTCCTTCCACACGATGAGGTCGTTGCCCTCGGCATTGACGGCGAAGTACCCGTACGCCACGGCCGGCACCAGCACCCCTCCGGCCTTGGCCTTGTCCAACTCGGCCCGCAGACTCGGGCGGATGCGGGCCTTGAAGTCCGGGTCCGGCTCGCCCTTCGCGGGCCGGAAGCCCCACTGGTTGCGGAACAGGGATGTCTCGTTGATGAAGCTGGCCACCTCGTCCACCGAGATCCCCTTCACCACCCGGCTGCCGAGGAAGGGCGGCGTGTACACCGGGTTGTCCGCCGCCACCTCGGGCGAGCGGGCCGGCAGCGCCTCATCAGGCAGGGCGGTGGCGGCATCGGTCTCGCTCTTGCGGGGCGGCAGGATCCGCTCGGACAACTTCCGGCCGAAGTCGGCGTCCTCCTCACCGGTGCGCTTGAGCTCCATGAGCCGGTCCATGGTGCGCAGTCCCTCGAAGGCGTCGCGCCCGTAGAAGAGACGGCCTTCATAGACCTGTCGCAGGTCACGTTCGACATAGGTCCGGGTCAGGGCGGCCCCGCCCAGCAGGACGGGCATGGCCGACAGGCCCCGGCTGTTGAGTTCCTCCAGGTTCTCGCGCATGATCAGAGTGCTCTTGACCAGTAGGCCGCTCATGCCGATGGCGTCGGCGTGCACCTCCTCGGCTTTGGCCAGTATGTCGGCCAGGGGCACCTTTATGCCGAGGTTGTGAACCTGGTAGCCGTTGTTGGTGAGGATGATGTCGACCAGGTTCTTGCCGATGTCATGCACATCGCCCTTGACGGTGGCGAGGACCACCTTGCCCTTACCACCGTCCCCGGTCTTTTCCATGTGCGGCTCGAGATAGCCAACGGCCGTCTTCATGGTCTCGGCGGACTGCAACACGAACGGCAGCTGCATCTGTCCCGATCCGAACAGCTCCCCGACCACCTTCATGCCCTCCAGGAGGACGTCGTTGACGATGGCCAGGGCGGCCAGCCCGTTGTTCAAGGCTTCATCGAGGTCCCCGGTGAGTCCGTTGCGGTCACCGTCGATGATGCGGGCCTTGAGCCGCTCCTCAACCGGCCAGCCGCTGCGATCCTCCTTTTCGCGGGCACCACTGGTGACCCCCTCGAAGAGGCCCAGCAGTTCCTGGAGCGGGTCGTAGCCTTCACGGCGGCGGTCGTAGATCAGGTCGAGGCAGACCTCGACGTGGTGGGGATCGATGCGATTGAGGGGCATGATCCGGGCCGGGCTGACCATGGCCGCGTCCAGGCCCGCCTCCTGGGCCTCATGCAGGAAGACCGAGTTGAGGACATGGCGGGCGGGCGGGTTGAGTCCGAAGGAGACGTTGGAAACGCCCAGGCTGGTGTGCACGCCGGGCAACTCCGCCTTGATGTTCCGAATCCCCCGGAGGGTCTCGAAGGCGTCCTTTCTGCTCTCTTCCATGCCCGTGGCGATGGTGAGGGTGTTGGTGTCGAAGAACAGGTCGGTCGGATCGATTCCGTAGCGCTCGACGGCCAGGTCCCGGATGCGCCGGGCGATCTCCAGCTTGCGATCGGCGGTGCGGGCCTGGCCAGTCTCATCGATGCACATGCAGACCACGGCGGCGCCGTAGTCGCGGGCCAGGCTCATCACCCGGTCGAAGCGCTTCCCCTCCTCTTCACCCTCCTCCAGGTTGGCCGAGTTGAGGATGGCTTTGCCCCCGAAGCGCTGCAGGCCGGCCTCGACCACCTCGGGCTCGGTCGAGTCCAGCATGATCGGCGCCGTCGACTGGGTGGCGAACAGGGCCGAGACCATGTCCATGTCGGCCCGCCCGTCCCGGCCGGTGTAGTCCACGCACAGGTCGAGAGTGTGGGCCCCTTCCTTGATCTGGTCCCGGGCGATGTCGGCGCAGGTGTCCAGGTCGGCGTTGATCATCGCCTCCAGGAACTTCTTGCCTCCGGTGGCGTTGGCCCGCTCTCCCACGATGAGGACAGAGGGGGACTGGTCGTAGGGGACGTGGCTGTAGAGGGAGGCGAGACCGGGCTCGGGCTCGACCCGGCGTTCGGCCGGCTGCAGCCCGGCGCAGGCGTCAACCACCGCCTTCAAGTGCTCGGGTGTCGTCCCGCAACATCCGCCGATCACCGACACCCCTAGTTCGGTGATGAAGCGGGCATGGTGCTCGGCCAGCTGATCGGGGGTCAGGTCGTAGTGGGTCTTTCCATCGACCACCGAAGGCAGGCCGGCGTTGGGCAGGCAGGAGATGGGTACCGGGCTGTGTTGGGACAGATAGCGGAGGTGCTCGCCCATCTCCCGGGGCCCGGTGGCGCAGTTGAGCCCGATGACATCGGGGCGCAGGGCGGCCAGGGCGGTCAGGGCAGCGCCGATCTCCGAGCCCACCAGCATGCGGCCGGTGGTCTCCATGGTCACCTGGACCTGGATGGGCAGCTCCCGGCCGGCCTTCTGCATGGCCCGCCGGCAGGCGATGATGCCGGCCTTGGCCGCCAGCAGGTCGTACTGGGTCTCCACCAGCAGCAGGTCCACGCCGCCTTCGATGAGAGCGGCGGCCTGGACCTCGTAGGCATCGCGCAACTCGGCGAAGGAGATGTGGCCCAGCGAGGGAAGCTTGGTCCCCGGCCCCATCGATCCGGCCACCCAGCGGGGACGGTCGGGGGTGGAATAGGAGTCGGCCACCTCCCGGGCCAGGCGGGCGGCGACCAGGTTCAACTCGTGGGCCCGATCGGCTATCCCGTACTCGTTGAGCACGGTGGCAAAGGCTCCGAAGGTATGGGTCTCGATGACATCGACGCCGACATCGAGGAAGGCCCGGTGCACATCGGCGGCCACGTCGGGGCGGGTTACGACCAGCATCTCGTTGCAGCCCTCAAGGGCCTCTCCGCCGAAGTCCTCGGCCGTCAGACCGGCGGCCTGGAAGCTGGTACCCGAGGCGCCGTCGTAGATGACGACGCGATGTTGAGCTGCTTCCAGGTAGGAGGACACGCCCACCAGGCTACTTTCGCCGTGGTGGGGACTTACCCGGATATCGAACCCATAGATTCAGGGCCTTGAAGATCTACACCCGCAAGGGCGATGACGGCACCACCGGACTCCTGTATGGAGGCCGGGTGGCCAAGGACAGCCCCCGCATCGACGCCAACGGCGTCGTGGACGAGGCCCAGGCTGCCCTCGGTCTGGCCCGCAGCGAGGCTGAGCCGGGCGGGGAGCTGGACGAGCTACTCATCCGACTTGAGCGCGAGCTCTACGTCCTCATGGCCGAGGTGGCCACCGACGCCGCCAACCGGCACAAGCTGGTGGCGGGCCGGACCCTGGTTACCCCCGAGATGGTGGTGACCCTGGAAGCCGACATCGACCGCCTGACCACCCGCTTCGAGATGCCCAAGGAGTTCGTGGTGCCCGGCAACGGGCGGGCT
>Ga0307372_10003776_pt1 | contig 23922 bp, 27 predicted proteins | sample OX1MG_FD_202533 | JGI IMG/M metagenome (GOLD analysis project Ga0307372, IMG submission 202533) | Soil microbial communities from Risofladan, Vaasa, Finland - OX-1 | ecosystem: Environmental > Terrestrial > Soil > Coastal area > Acid sulfate soil | place: Finland: Risofladan, Vaasa | collected...
ACCACCACTTCTCCCCGATGAACGCAGTCATGTTGAACTGTTTCGTCCAAAGCGTCGTACCGGTAGCGGCGTTCAGCGCGATGATGTCGTTGTACGGGGTAGCTATGTAGACGGTTCCCTGGTCGATCAGGGGCTGGGTCTCTATCCCTAGGGCAGGAGGAGCGCCCGGGATGCTGAAGGGATTGACCGGAATCTGGTAGATCCACCTTAGCTGGAGGCTCAGGACGTTATTGACGTTTATGACCGTCTGAGGGTTGTCGTTGGTGTTCTGAAAGTCGTATGACGGAGCCGGCCAGTTGGGGTTCGGGGCCGCCGCGGCGGCCGCCTGCTGGGCGTGGACCATCACGTTTGAAGACCCGCCGAACGCGAGCAGGAACATGACGGTGATAAGGGACAGCCTTTCTAATTTTCCTCTAAAGGACCCCATCGGAAACGAGTCGATAATTGTCGACTTTATAAGACATTCTCATATTCGTTTGAAAAGTTTTGGTCTATCGAAGCTCCATAACAACTTGGGGGCAGTTAATATCGCCTCTTGGCCGAGCGAGCCCAAGCCAGCGCGATTATCGCCGCCGAGGCGACCGCCACGACGGCGACGGCCTGGGTCGCTAGGAGCGACAGCCCCGAGCTAGCGGCGCCCGGGGGCGCCGCGGGAAGCGTCAGCGCCTGGATGAAGCCTGGGAACGGCGGACCCCAGCGGGTCGACCCCATGTCCGTCAAGACGAGGGTCATCTCCCCGTTGGCGTCCTCCCCGATGGACGGCTGAATGATGAGCGAGCCCCCGATCGTCATGCTAGAGAGGAGCTTCCCCGTGCCCTCGTCGAGCATGCGCAGGGTGCCGTCCAGAGTGGAGGCGTAGACGACCCCGCCGCTGACCGTCAGGCCTCCGCGGTACGGGACGTAAGGGATCGTGTAGTTCCACTTTATCTTTCCGCTGGCCGCGTCTATCGCGTAGATCGTAGCGTTGTCAGTTCCTGTCGGCGCTATCTTTAGGATTTGCACACCCCACGTGAACTCCCAACTCGAGACATTCTCGGGGGTCTTCGGAGGGCCGACGTCGCTATAGGTAAAGAGCTTGGGCTCGTTGTATGTCGCGGCGAAGACCAGGTTCTTCGCCGGGTCGAACGCGAGGTCAGCCTCCAGGGCGCCGGTGTCAGAGGGGTTCTGCACTATCGGCTTGGTCGACGGATAGCCGTCCCAGTTGTACTTGTCCATCTGCGTCGCGTTCAAGGGGTTGAGCGGAACGACGTTCTCATAGTCGATCGAGGGCGGCTTCAGGAACCACAGCATCGACCCCGTGTTGGCATTGAGCGCGAAGATGTAGCCGTTCTTGCAGCCCTTGTAGACCACGGGGGTGTTCTGGCCGTTGATTGTCTCGTTGGCCAGCATGACGTTCCAGGAGCAGTCGAAGTCGCCGAGGGAATGGGGTATCGCCTGGAAGCCCCAAATCATCTTCCCGCTGGTTATGTTGAGGGCGAGGACTGACCCAGACCAGAGGTCGGGGCCGGGGCGATTGGTCGCGTTCCAATCGGGCCCGGGGACATTCGTCCCGATGTATGCGACCCCTGTCTGCTCGTCGATCGCCCAAGCCCCTCCCCAAGCCGCGCTCGCCCCCGCGAAGCTGTTCGTCTTGTTGAAGCCGAAGTTTCCCCAGTCACCCAGCAGCATCTGGCTGAGCTGGTCTTGCGGGAGTGTCTTCAGGTCGACCTCGGCCGTGCCGTTGAAGATGTACGCATGAGACATGTTCGCGACCGAGTCGAGCGACCAGCTGGGGTCGCTCCCGTCCTGTGGCGGGATCACGTACGTCCTCCACAGGAACCTTGGCGTGGTCGTCGTGATGTTCCAGGCCTCGAGGAAGCCTCTCCCCGCGCTGTCACCTTCGGTCACTGAGGGGGAGAACATCAGGACCCCGCGCTGTTGGTCGATTAGGATGTCGGGCGAGTCCACATCGTAGAGCCCGTAGCTCCCCACAATCGTCCCCGATTGGCGGTCCGAGATGAGGGGGTTGAAGTCCAAGACCATGTCTCCGGTCGTCGCCTTCAGCGCGAAGACCTGGTACGTATTAGTGACCACCCAGATGAGAGGCTCGTTCCAGATGTCGGTCGTCAGGAACATGGCGTGGTAGTGACCCAATGGTATCCCCAGCGGACCTGGGACCGAGGGCTGCAGGTACTTTGAGTAGTTGGCCATTATCGGGAGGTCGATATACCAGACGACTTCCCCGTTCTCGGCGTTCAGGGCATAGACGCGGCTCCAGTTCGTCACACCATAGACAACTCCCTCGTAGATCAGAGGAGTTTGCATCACTCCCTCTGCCCCTTGGACCTGCCCGGCGGGAGCCGCAGGTACCGGGAACGTCCACTTCACGTGCAGCTGGTTAACGTTCTGGCTGTTTATCACGGTCTGGTTGTCGTAGCTCCAGTTGAGCGGAAAGTTGTTCTCAGGACCGCTCCAGTTAGCGCTCGTAATCGTGCTCGCGCCTTGAGCGGAGGCTCCCGAGCTCATCAGCAAGACGAAGAGCAAGGCGAGAGTTCCAAGAATCGCCGATGCCGACTTTGGCTTTGAGACCCTCAAACGAGCTTGCGCCGTCGGGGTCCCACGCGACGTTCTGGATTTAGACCCTCCGTCGGGGGGAGAAACCTCCGCACGGATCCGGCCGGTCTCTCCCAAGGTTCAAACCGTTAAATCGGACAGGGAGAGCTTCATATGTTTGAGCGTTCTGGTCGTGAGAACCCGATGTCTGGAGACCTATCAGAAGGAAGGACGAGGCAGACCACCAATCAACCCGGGGTCCTGCGCACCTTCGTCGCTCTCTACACTTCTTGGAAGACCATCCTGACGAACGTGGTCTTCTTCGCAGCGTACTACCTCCTCTTCTACGAAATGATAGTCCACTCGAATGCCGGATTCTTCCTCCTCACGATCCCGTTCTCCCTCCTCGTCTCGTTCGTCCTAGCGTCGTCTGCATTGGCGACGGTCGCGGTCTCCTACCTTAGGCTCTCGCTCCGGCGGCGCTCGCTCCCCGGGGTTGCGCAGAGCCCGATAGGCGTGGCGGTAGGGGCCTTTGTGGCGGGCTGCTCCTGCAACCTTCCGTTGCTTGCGCCACTCATGTACTTCATCGGGCTCAACTCGCTCGAGGTGAGCGGGGTCATCTCGTTCCTGGCCGCATATCAGCAGACCATAATCGAGGCTGTCGTTGTCGTCGACGTCGTGTCAATCTACTACTACCTCAGGCTTATCTCGGGCTCGAGCGGGGCACGAACTCGACCTCATGACAAGGCTCGCGGGGAAACCGTCGCGGCGCCCGTTAATAACACCGTTAATATAATCAATTAACACCGTATGCATTAAAAGCCCGACGCGGAGCGGGAATTTCGTTGAACTTCGCAGAGATGCTGGTCCTCTCGTCGATAATGGGCCTCTCCATCTTCGTATCCCTCCCCATAGTCCTCCACAAGGGGACAGGGCAGCGAAGGACCGCGCTTCTGACCGCGGTCGCCATCGGGATACTCATCTTCCTGATGGGCGACGTCTTCTCCAACGCGGCCGCATCGCTGTATAACGGGTCGCTCTACGGCTACGGCTCGTCCGTCTCTCACGACGTGGCATTCACCATCTCCCTTGGGGCCGGATTCCTCGTGCTCTTCCTAGCCGAGAGCAGGTCGAAGAAGGGTCTCACGCCGACACAGCTCGCGTTGGTCATAGCCATCGGGATGGGGTTCCAGAACCTCACGGAAGGGCTTGTCTTCGGCTCTCTCGGGGTCGCCGTCGGTCTCTCAGGCGCCGCCCTGGTCGTGCTTGTGGGTTTCATTTTCCAAAACATCACAGAGGGCTTCCCCATTGCCTCTCCGTTTCTTGGCAAGGCGCAAGGAAAGATACGCTTGCTTCTCGTCTTCTTCCTGATAGGGGGACTCCCCACGATATTGGGCGGCGCGGTCGGATTCTTCTACAACTCGGCGACGTTCGACCTGATATTCGACGGGGTCGCCATAGGCGCCATCCTCTATGCAATACTTCCGATGCTCAAGGCCATCTTCAGGGAGTCCACGCTGGAGATGCAGAGGCTGAGCTACCTCGGCGTCTTCATCGGCTTCTTGCTCGGCTTCCTAGTGAACTTGGTGTGAGCCGCAGCCCCTGCTTGCCTAGCCAGAGGTCACGAGGAAGGTGAAGTGGAACGAGGGTATTAGCTCGGGGTGGTCCTGCGGTGTCAGGATGGGGTACCTGTACTCGATGGCCTGCTGGTTGGCGAAGGTCGATGGGCCCCACCATACGGACGGGTATACATCGATGGTGTGTATCCCTGGGGCGCCGGTGGCCCGAATCGTAAAGGTCACGTTCCCGCCACTATTGAAGCCGCAGCCGTAGCCCACGTAGGAGTTATCGTAGTCGAAGGCGGCGATGTTGGTGTTGAAGTCCCAGCCGACTCCGTGAATGACGATTTGAATCTGGGTTCCTACGGGCCCCTCGGTCGCGCTTAGCACCGCAGTCCTCTGGATGAAGAGAGTGGCGTTCGAGTGCTCCGTCAGGTTGCCCGCGGCGATGAAGTGCGTGCCTCCGACGGCGGGTGGGACCTTCCAGTTGAACGAGAAGGAGCCGTCCGCGCCAGCCGTCACGTTCCTGAGGGGCTTTTCGACCAGCTTGTAGCCGACGATATTGCTACCCTGCCTCGTGGTCCAGACTAGCGCGAGCTGCGCGTTCGGGGCGAAGCCCTGCCCGTTGACCGTGATGTTATTTCCCACGCTGGCAATGTCCGGAGAGATGCTGATGCGGGGACCCGTGGTGGCGCCGTTCTGAGGGACGTTGATATTCGGTCGGACGACTGTGGCAACCGGGGTGAAGGTGACCTGCGGACCCGATTGCGTCGAGGTGGAACTCTGGAGGCTCGAGCTCGAGTTCGACGAGAAGCCCGCGCTCGCCACATAGACCGCGCCGGCGCCGGCGATTAGCACGATTATAACGACCGCAACGACCGCCCTCGAGATGGCTTCGCGCCTCTTAGGCTCTTTCCTGGAGATGAAGAGCGCGCCGCCTGCGAGAGCGGCGGCGAGAAGCCCGAACGAGCCAAACGCCGCAGGGCCGGAGACGTGGAAGGAGGCCGGGGAGTCCGAGGTCGTCTGCGCCATGACCTGTTCCGGCGTCACCGTGAAGTTAGCGAAGAAGGGTATGTTGGGGGGGGAGTAGACGGCCAAGGCGCTGGGGGATCCCAGTGGCCCCTGCGCCGGGTTGAAGTAGCCTGGCCCTGGATATCCCTCGTAAATGGAGACGAAGTGCGGACCCGGCGTCCCCGAGGCGTAGAAGGTGAAGTTAGCGACTCCGCCCGTGGAGACGGCGGTCATGTAACCCACATACGAATTGTCCCAATAGAGGTGATAGTTGGTCGAAGCGGCGGAGTTGCCTAGTCCGGTCGCGACGACGTTAATTGATGATCCGGCCGGCCCGCTGCTCGGCGAGATTTGGAAGTGCGGTAACAGCGTGAAAGCCGCCACCGGGCTGATTGCAGTCCCGTTGGTGGCATACGCTTGGATTGCGTGCGAGCCACCGTAGTCCGACGGCACCACTATCTGCGCGGAGAAAGACCCGGAGGCATTGCTCTGGGTCGAGCCCAGCTTGTAGACGAGGGGCGAGCTCTTTATCCCTGTGACCTGAGGAGTGGGGATTGCTTGGATCGTCCAGTTTGCATTTTCCGAGGTCCATCCCAGAGCGATGCTGGTGTTTGGCGGGAAACCTGCCCCTGTGATCGTGATTGTGGAGCCAACGACCCCAGTTGTCGGCGAGACGGCCACTGTGGGGGTCGCGGCAGCCACACTGGCCGGCGTAAACACAATGAAGAAACATAACAAGGCAGAGACTGCAGTCAGATAAGTCCCAATGACTCTCGGTCTCGCGTGCAGCTGCCTCCCAGTGTCCATGCTCGGCCTAAGTATTCGCTCTATAATTAGCTATTCAGTTTAGGTCGCGGCGTTCTGAGATCCCCGCAAGGGGTCCTCTTGCTCGGATATCCTGCCATTGGGCCGCGTGTGCGCGAATTGATATAAGCAACCGCATGGAGAGGGAAGCTAGATTAAATTGGGTCGTAGAGCGTCGCCGTCCAGGTTTGCAATGGTAGTTCCTCGCGGGGAACGGAACGCAATTAGCACGACGATCGTGGCAGCGGTCGTCGTAATAATCATAGTTGCAGCTGTAGGTGGATACTTCGTCCTCAGTTCCAGCTCTTCGCATACCTCCACCAGCCAGCCGCTGGCGTCCAGCACCACCTCTACGTCTTCCTCTTCTTCCTCGTCCTCGACCACCTCTACGTCTTCCTCTTCTTCCTCGTCCTCGACCACCTCTACGTCTTCCTCTTCTTCCTCGTCCTCGACCACCTCGTCCAACACTAGCTCGACATCTTCCTCTGGACCTTCGTTTGCGTTCTACTTCGGACTGAACTACGCCTCGCAAGCGTTGGTTTCGCCGGGGGGTTACACAGAAGTTGTGACCCTGTCAATCACCCATGCCCTCGCAGCGAGCGGTGAACCAGTAACTCTCACCAGCACTTCTCCTGCGGGAATCACAGTGACCTACGCTCCCTCCAGCCCGGTGCAGCTGCCGGCTAGTGCGGCCTTGAACGTGACCTTGATCCTAACCGCGAGCCCGAGCGCAACGCTCGGCAATGGCACGATCGCCGTCAAAGGTGTCTCCGGGTCGAGCTCGCAAAGCACGAGCTTCACGCTGAGGGTGGTCCAATACCGCATCATCATGATTCACAGCGCTTTCAGTCCCACGCAATTGAATGTCACAACAGGAAGTACGGTCTATTGGCAGAACCTGGACGGTCCAGCGGCCGGGTGTGGGGCATCCGCGGGCGGAGGTGCTCACAACGTGGTGTTTACCACGCTTCCGGGGGTGAACTCCTCTAAGATAAGCCAGTTCGGTATCTACAGCTATACGTTCAACTCCCCCGGCAGCTACTTCTATTACTCGTCGCTTGATACCGACCACATAATGAACGGGACCATCAACGTCACGGGGGGCGGAGCGGGCGCGGGTATGGTGTCGATGATGCCCGATTTCTCGTATTTCAAGGGAGGCACCCCTGCTGTCGTCACATCCTCCTCCGCGACGGCCAACACACCTGAAACTAAGCCGACAGGCGCGTCCGCGGCGGCCTCGGCTGTGGTGGCAGGTGTCCTCGCCCTGGCGGGCCTGCTCACGTTTGGCTTGACTTCCTCGACGCTCTCTGGCCTCGGGACGAAGGTAAGCGTCGCGGTCCTCGTCAGCCTCGTTGGGCTCGCTCTATCTTCGACGATGTCGGCCGGAGGCAAGAGGAGGATGACCCCGCTCGGCTTCGCAATCATCAGCCGGGTTCGAGCTTCGGACTCACAATAGGGCCAACAAGGGGCATTCGCGAGCAGCCTAGGCGATTTCTCCTAGGTGAAGGCTTGGAGCTTTGCTAAAACCGCAGTCAAGCACCTCGGGTTTCCTTCGCGCCCGTTCTCGAATCGTTTAAATGAACAGGGCCGAATTCTTGGATCGGACATGCGATTCGGAACCCTTCGCGCTTCCGGGAGCGGCTACGCCAAACTCAAGCTCATGGCGTACACCGGGATGACGCTCAGCGTCGTAGCGCTGGTGTTCGTCGCAGGGCTTTCCGTGGAGCTTTCGCGCGGCCTCCACCGGAGCAGTACCTCGACCACGACTGCCCTCGCGCCGATCTTCGTCACGGGCCCTCTGATTAAGCCGCCGCTGTCGCTCGCCGATGCCCCGCCCATCCTGACCCAGGAGCCCTTCGGGCAGAGGCTCACCGATATCAACGTCCCCTTGAACTCGAGCCAGCTAGCCGTGATCAACGACGAGCCTAACTCCTTCTTTGACATCGCGGCGCGAATGTGGCTCAACGGGAGCCTGACGAGCCTCGTGGGGCAGCAGATCGCCGCCGCCCCGCTGCTCACAGTCAACGGCAAGCCGGCGGTGGTGTACCTCGGGGCGATATCCTGCATCTATTGTGCCGAGAACCGTTGGGCGATGGCGCTCGCGCTGAGCCGCTTCGGCCTCTTCCAGAGCCTGTTCTTCGGATACAGCTCTTGGGGTGACCAGGACGTCCCCACCGTCTACTGGGTTCCGGCCCATTACAACACGACCTCCGCGGTCGATTTCGGTAACTTCTACGACGGCACCTATGTCACGTTCCTCTCAATCGATTACGCCTCGCCGATAACGGCGGGGTTCCAGATGCAGACGCTGCCATACTTCCAACAGCAGGCGACCGCAGTCAACAATACAGTCTACGAAAAGGCGACGAGCCTTCTCGTCAACCTGAACAACTTTGCGGGGACGCCCTACACGATTTGGGGTAGGTATAGCGTCCTAGGCGCGGACGCGACGGACTTTGGCGACGTAACGTCGACGTCCTCGACAACCACATCTAGCGAATCGACGTCCTCGACAACCGCATCAACTGCATCCACCGCGGCCCTCCCTATCACGTCGATGACGCACGACGAGATCTTGGCGAGCCTGGCCAATCCGAGCACGCCGTTCGCATGGACGGAGTATGCCGCTGCAGACTACTACGTGGCGCTGATCTGCTCCAGCCTGGGGGTCATTTCGACCTCGTCCACCACGGCCCCGCCGGTATGCTCGGAACCCAACATCTCGGGCATGACCACCACTTTCCTTGAAGCAGGCTGATCACAGGTTTCTCAGCGAAAGCGGTCGCCTCGTCTGACGCTCCTCGCGATCACAAAGCGATTTAATAATTATTCAGGGCGGTCAACGCTTCCATGCGGCAAACTCGCCCTCCCTCATCACAGCGACACTTATTAGTCGGTTGACGAATATCTCCAGATATGTCGTCTCTCGATGCGAAGCTTGGCAAGCGGAAGACCGTCAACATGAGCGAGGACGTCGCCCAAGCGCTCAACAAGCTCGCCAATCTTCAAGGCAAGACCCTCTACAGTCTGATAAACGAAATCGGAATCTGTGCCCTTGAGGCAAACAGGCAAGGGTTCGGCCTCGAAGACGCAGTGACTACGAAAAAACTGGTGCAGAGTGCAAAGAGGTCAAGGATGGTCCTTGTGAATCAAGACCTCTGGTATTTCGCGAGTTCACAGGCAATGAAAGCATCGAAGAACAAGTGGCTCAAATTGATCCGAGATAGCGCCCAATGGCAAGCCAACGTCTTCTTGGCCGGCTCAAGCGATACCGAGTTCGTCGAATCCGTGAGAAGGCTTCTCGCAGACTTCTTCTGGGATTGCGGCGAGGTAAGGCTAGAAGCGGGGCCGCTCGGCGAGACCCTCGCCTTGAGGCTCGCCTTCGTCCCCGAGATGCCGCTGGAGCACACCCAAGGCCTCTTCAAGGCATTTGAAGGCATGTTCAACGCGCACGGATATGCGGCCACCGACTCCATGGTCGAGCCGGGGTTCCTTGCCGTCTCATTCAAGAAAGTAGACGCGAGAGTATCCGCGAAAAACTAGCCATAGCGCCGGGCTACGCTGCGCCCAATGCCTTTTCGGTCTCCCAGATCTCGTCATGCTCTGGGGCGGGTCTTTTGACCTTCGAATTCCTGATATACACAACATACATCTCCCTTAGGCCGAGCGCTACGAAGAGCCCCGCGAGTGCGCTAGGTGGGTCGTTGACGGTGACCATGATCTGGTAGCTGACGCCAGACGCCAATAGCCAGTTCGTCAAGAGGTCCAGCGCTCTGTCCAGCTCCAGGAAGACCAGGCCCAACACTATGTAGTATGGGGCTCTGCCGCCTTTCAAGGCCACGTAGTCGAACCCTTTGGAGAGGCGGACGATTTTTATTGCGTAGTATATCGCGACTGCAACGACCACGACGCTGATCGAGTTGGTTATGTCGTCCGGGACGATCTGGTAGCCAGACGTCGAGTTGAACCAAATGACAGGAAGGCTGAACCAGCTTGGAAGGCTCGAGCTAAAGCGACCTCCTTTCGAAGGAGGAGCCTATTCGCAGGGAGGGCTTCACAGACGCCTACTCTCTGCTCTAGAGAGGCAGTCAGTTAGATAAACACTGTGAGTTCAATTGTTGGCATCGCAGAGAGCCGATTTTCAAGATACCACTGCCCGTCCACGCAATGGCGCGGGCCTTGATTTCCTTAGTTGGGAGACCAGTCGTGATTACTGCCCGCTCCGAGGATCATGCGAAATCCCACTCCCGCGAGGACTAGAGAACCTCAATCTATAGAAATCGGGTGGCCAAGGCAGTTGCTAGGTAAGGCCATACCGGAGAACAGACTGTGGCCTCATGCGGACAGCGGCTCTTGTTCTGCTAAGGACTCACTGTCATGTATCCCCACATGTGCTGAATGCTGTTGCAGACGTGCCCGACTCCTCCTGTGCAGTATCCCGGAGGCTCCAAGAATTCGAACACCCCGGTCTGGTTGGCGACGAAGCTGACCCTCGCTGTTTGACCAGGGAGAATTATGCCGGTGTCGACCCCGAACGCCTTCATCGTAAACCCGTGGGTGTTGTCGTCCGTGTTTAGGATAGCAAGGCTCACGTGGTCCCCTTGAGTTACCGTGAAGTTGTCCGGTGAATAGATGTCTATGGAGCCGGGCGTCACGCCTCCGAGAATCTGGATGTTGACAGTTGTCCCAAATGACCTGGACCCCTGGGTGTAGTATTCGCCAGCTGCGATTACTGCAACGACGATGACCACTATGATCAGCAAAGACCTCGTTTTCAAGACGGCTGAAGACGCGCCCACGAGTGATAAATCTTTTACGAACCGAGTTTTGGGGGAGAAATAGGCCCTAAGCCCCGTCCGTCATGCCCCGCTCCTAGCCAAGAGGACGTTGGCCACGCCAATCAACGTGCCCAACATCACAAGGAATATGCCGAGCGCCGAGGGGATTACGGCGACCTCCATCTGCGCTCCCACGATGAAATCCCCCGCCCCGGAGTAGTTTAGCGACGCTCCTATGTAGCCTCCTAGGAACATGAATATTGCGAGGGCATACGCGCCCACCTCGGTCACAGCGACCTGGGCGAACAGCCAGAAGCGCCTGACCGAGGCCTTGTCAAACATGCTCGGAAGGAGGTGAAAGAAGACGCCCCAGCATAGCATCCCGACTACCCCCACCAGGATGAAGAAAGTGTAGGCCACGACCATGTATATGCCGGGCCACCGCGTTATCAGGATGGGAAACTTGAACTGCGGGTCTAGCAGGGGTGCGGCAAACAACGCCGCCGAAATCGTGTTGATCAGCGCCAACCGGAAGTAGAGGCGCGCCACCCCCTCGGTGTCTATGGTGCGGAGGGGCGTGTCGCGTGCCACCACCCCTACCACGACGCCGCCGGCGCCGATGACGGACACGACCAGCGCGGAATACTGGTAGATGATGATGGCCGCGCGGTAGGTCTCAGAGTGCAGCAAGCCCACCAAGAAGAACATCGCGAATCCGGATGCGCAGACCAGCGCAGCCGTTATCGTGACGACCTTGTTCATTTCTACCGCGCTCTTTCCCTCGTCGTATAAGGATAATCGTCCGCCGACGAGTCGAGCCCGAGACCTCCGAAATCCTCGGCTTCTGGCCCGTCGCCGAAAAAAGGAGAAATACGACGGACGCCCAGCGGTTTCATCGCCCATGACCTTGGAAGCTCTCCGCGACGTCCTCTCCTCGGACTACAAGGGGCCACGGGCGGTCTTCTCCGAGGTGCACGTCCTGAAGGCCATGCTCGCCATCGGCGCGGCGGGGGCCGTCGGCAGGGGGAGGCTCGGAGGCCTTGTGGGCCTCGGCCAGGGGGAGGTGAGGACGCTCATCAAGCGGATGAGGGAGAACGACCTTATCCTCATCCAGCCCGACGGCTGCAGGCTGAGCAGGAAGGGGGAGCGCGAGTTCCTAAAGCTCAAAGAGAAGATCCCTTGGTCCTCCCCCGTGGAGGCCAAGTCGCTGCGCATCGGCGAGGAGTGCGCCGCAGTCCTAGTCAGGGGGGCAGGCAAGAACGTGAGGAAGGGGATAGAGCAGCGCGACGCGGCCGTAAGGGTCGGAGCGAACGGGGCCTTCACGGCGCTCTTCGCCAAGGGCGGGTTCACCATCCCGGGGGAGGGCACCGACTGCGAGAAGGACGGCCCTCGCGGGCTGTGGTCGGAGGCCAGGTCAGCCGGACCCCGAGAGGGGGACGTCCTGATAATCGTGGGTGCAGATTCCGAAGAGGCGGCGGAGCTCGGGACCCTCGCCGCTGCGCTGACGCTATTCTAGGCCTTTTCGGTCCTGTTATTAGATTCGCGTTTAGGGGGTGTGCGCGAATCATGAAGTACACGACCGTCGTCGTCGATGACAAACAGCACTGCCTCGAGATAATGAGGCGTATGGAGGAGGAGTTCCGGAAGGGGGACGAGGGCTTCTTCATCAAGGTCATGGAGGATGAGCCCAGCCTGGTGCTCAGGGTGCACGCCGTGACGATTCTTGCCGACCTGGGCAGCGAGGCGGCCATCCCAACGCTCACGAACGTCTTGCTCCACGATCCCGACCCCCTTGTCCGCCATGAGGCCGCCTTCACCATGGGCCAGATAGGGCTGACATCCGGAGTCCGGGGTCTGGAAGAGGCAACTCTGAAGGACAGGGACCCGATAGTGCGGCACGAGTCCGCCGCGGCGCTCGGCTCGATAGGGAGCCAGTCTGCCAAGGCCACCCTCCAGGCAGCCCTGAAGGATGTGGACGAGCTCGTAAGGAACTCGGCTGCGGCGTCGCTCTTCAACCTCGAGTTTCTAGAGACGTTCGCGGTCGGCGGCACTGCGAGGGACAGGGCTCCCAGGCCCTGAAAGCGAGCCGGTCAGAGCCTGACCTTCGCGACAATGTAGCCTGAACCGTCTTCGAACTCTGCGCCGGGGAACTGCTCCGCAACCGCGGCCCGGAACTCTTCACTTCGGCTGCCGTGCTTGAAGAGCCTGCCAGCCTTGATATCCCTGACGTAGACCATGCCGCCCGGCTTTACGACCCTTCTCAGCTCAAGGAGCGCCCTCCGGGCGTCAACGAAGTGGTGGAAGGAGGCCATCGAGATGGCGACGTCGACCTCTCCGGCAGGTATCCCTGCGAGGTCTTCCGCTCCAGCCACAAGGACCCTGATGTTCTTGATACCCCCCTCATCCGCCCTCCTCGAGACCTCCTCGGCTCTTTTCGGGTCGGGTTCGACCGCGTAGACTATCCCGTCTTCCCCCACGATCTCCGCGGCGGGAAACGCGAAGTAGCCGTACCCCGCCCCGATGTCGGCGACCTTCATCCCCTTCGCAACCCCGATCTCTGCGAGGCGCGCCTCTGGGGGCGAACGCCTCCTGCGGAGAGCTTCCAACACGGACGCCCACACTGTGAGACTCTCCTCCGGCCCTGCTCGCGCGTCCGCCGCTCAAATACTTAAGTCCGGGCGGGGGCCCTTGCGAGCGTTTGAGGCTCAAGGATAAGGTCGCGGTGATCACGGGCTCGAGCACCGGCAACGGGGCGTCCATCGCGCGGGCCTTCGCGAAAGAGGGCGCTGACGTGGTCGTCCACTACCGCAGCTCGAAAGGGGAGGCCGAGAAAGTGGTCGCGGCGATCAAGAAGATGGGCCGCGAGGCGATCTCGGTCAAGGCCGATATCTCCGTCCCTGAAGAGAGCAGGGCGCTCTTCAAGCAGGTCAAGAGGAGGTTCGGAAGAGTCGACGTCCTGGTCAACAACGCCGGGCTCGCCGACGGGAGCATCTGGAATGCGAAGCTCGAGGACATCACCCGAGAGATGTGGCTCCGGGTCTTTTCGGTGGACGTGTTCGGGGCGTTCGACTGCGCCCAGAACGCAGTCCAGCTCATGCCGGACGGGGGAGCAATTGTCAACGTCTCATCCACACCGGTCCTCGTGGGGGACACGCAAGGGCTCGTCTATGCCTGCGGAAAGGGCGCGGTCTTCACGATGACCAAGATGCTCGCAAAGTCGCTCGTCCCGAGGATCAGGGTCAATTGCATGATACTCGGGTCGATCAAGACCGGGTGGCTGCAGTGGTTCGACAAAGCCGCGGCGGACGCACTCCGCTCATCCATACCGATGGGCAGGTTCGGCGAGCCCGCCGACGTGGCCAACCTGGCGGTGTTTCTGGCGAGCGACGAATCGAGCTACATGACCGGGCAGGGAATCGTGCTCGACGGCGGAGAAGTGACCCACTGAAATCCCCTTCCGAGGATGACCTTCCCAAGCTATCCCGACGCCTCGTAGAGCCCCCCGGCCACGTCTATCTTCGATAGCGCGAGCGCCACCTCGTCCTCCCCTGAGACCGTACCGTTCTTGATGACCTTGTCCCACATCTCCATGTAGATGTCGAGCGCGTCCCTGATCTGTGGGGGCTTCCCCTTCTTCGTCTCCTTGAGCTGCTCGAGGTACTCCCTCACGACCATCTTGGGCTTTCCTGGCATGTGGCGTTCTGGGGAGTTAGCGCGGGGGAGTAATTAATCGCTGCGAAAGAGACGCCCCCGTTCTTGAGCGATGAGATTGTGAAGCAGGCATCTGCGCTTTTATATGGAAAGAAGCTTCGCATCAGTGCTCACCTACAAGTTCCGCATCTATCCCACGAGGCCCCAAGAAAGGCTGCTCAGTGAGACATTTGAGACTTGCAGGCATCTCTACAATGACCTCCTTTCTGACCGAATCGAGAATGGGACAGATGTTTGGTAACTCCAGAATTCCCTCCCAAAGCTGAAGGTCGAGAACAAATTCTTGCGGGCCGTTCACTCCCAGGTCCTCCAAGATGTCAACTTCAGGCTGGACAAGGCCTTCCGGGCCTTCTTTGCTGGAATCGCGAGGCGTCCGAAGTTCAGGCGCAGAGGACATTACAATTCCCTCACGTATCCACAGCTCGGTGGGTTCAGAATCGACGGCAACAATAGGATCAGCTCTCGAGGATTGGCGGAATGAGAATCAAGTTACACCGTCCGATGGAGGGCGTCATCCCAAAGACGTGCACCATCGTTAGGGATATCGACCAGTGGTACGCCTGTATATCCGTTGAAGCGCCAAACGTCCAGAAAAGTCCAACATTGGGGAGACCTTCAGTTGGCGTTGACCTCGGGGTCACGAATCTCGTGGCCCTGAGCGATGGCACCGTGATTCCTAATCCTAGGTTCCTCGTCCAATCTTCTTTCAAACTAAAGTCCCTTCAGAGAGACCTCTAGAAAGCAGCTTAGTTCGAAGAACAGGGTGAAGACAAAGATCAGGCTCAAGAAGGTCTGGAGAATCCTCCGGAGGCGGCGAGATGACCTAGCTCACAAGCTCTCTGATCGCCTGACGAAGGAGAACGAGGCCGTCGTTTTCGAAGACCTGAGAATTCGAAGCATGGTGAAGAATCATTCTCTCGCATCGGCAATAATGGACTCCACATGGGGAAGCTGCGCCTGTTGGGCGCCTACAAGGCGGAGATGCGCGGTGGACGGGTAATTCTCGTCAATCCGAGTGGAACATCGCAGAAACGCTCTGGATGCGGCGAGATCGTTCCGAAAGACCTCTCAACAAGGAAGCATGTGTGCCCTCGTTGTGGATTGGTCATCGACAGAGATGTGAACGCCGCAAAGAACATCCTGAAACTGGGTCTGGAACAGGCCCGTCTCGAGGCCGGATCTCTACTATCCGGCGAAGAGGACAAGCAAATCTGGCCGATGAAGCAAGAAACCCGCATGCTCCAGATGTGGGCAGTTCACTCGCTGCTGAGTCCGGCGCGCCCTATCCTCGCCGCCTCGCCCACGCCCGAAAGGACCGTCTTGTAGCCCATGCGCGCAACAGCCCTCCTCACCTTCTCCTCGTCCTTCTCGCTCGTGTTGATGAATACCGAAGGGCCGGTCTGCATCGAGAAGTAGGCCTCCACGCCGTTCGAGCGCAGCTCTCTCACCTTCGTGATGATCCTGATGGTGTCGGGGCTCATGATCACGAGCCTGTTCCCGCCGGTCATGGTGACGGCGTGGAGCTCGAGGGTGTCCTGCTCGGTCAGCTCCCCAACTCTTCGGAGGTCGCCTCCCTTTATCGCCCTCTCCATCTCCTCGCATCTCTTGGAGGCAGACTCCACCCTGGACTTGAAGAACGGCGAGCTCTCCACCTCCCGGTGCGCGTCCTCAGTCCTGACGGCCGACGTGAGAGGTACGATCACCATCCTCAGAGGGAGGTCTTTCTCGTCGGCGAACTTCTCCGCGTAGGTGTCCTCGTATCCCTTGCCCGCGTAGAGCCTAGAGTAGCCTCCGACGACCGTCCTCGAGGCGGAGCCGGCGAAGAGGCGGGCGACCCTCGAGAGCTCCTTGTAGTCGGGTTTGTCCTTGCTGACGGCGTGGAAGAGGGCGAGCGCGAGCGCGGCGCCAGCAGAGGAGGAGAAGCCAAGACCCTTCGCGTCGAGTCGGGGGAAGTTGCCCGATTCAAGGTGTAGCCTCAGGTCCTCGAACCTCTTCCCCGTCAGCCGGCTCGAGACGTTCTGGAGGCGCCTGAGCGCGTCGTCGTTCTTCTTGCCCTCCACGAGCAGGTCACCCTCGCTCCCCCTCTTCGCGTCGCGCACGACCACCTGGCTCCCAAGCGAGGTGGTGTTCACGGATATGCTGTCGTGGTAGGGGATCCTCAGCTTCCAGTCCTTCAGGCCGTGGTATTTCACGAGAGCCTGCATCGTGTTAGCCGTCGACTTGAATGGGGTCAAACGTAGACCTCTATCCTGAGAATGCCCGCCGCCTTGGGGGATTTCAAAGTTCCCACCAGGCCGCGGGGTATCTCTATCGCGGAGGACTCCGCGCGGATGGCCAGAGTCCTGCCGCAGACGAAGCTACTCCTCCTGATGACCATATCGGTGGGGCTCTCGAATGAGAGGTCCTTGCTCCCCCTCGCGACGAAGGAGAACTCGCCGCCGGGCGCCACGATCGTGAACCTCACCCTCGCATCGTCCGACCTCAGCGCCCTCTTCACAGAAGGCGAAAGCTGCGCGATCCCCTTCGACGCCCCGACGCCGATGATGCAGTCCCCACTCGGCGTGAGGTAATCCTCGGTGGTGATCTCGATCGTCCTCTCGTGCGTGGCCCTGACCATCGCGTGGCCGACGAATGCGATCTCCTCCGCCACGCAGACCTCCTCAGGCGACGTCTTCATCCCAATCGCTCCTTTGTCAGTGGGCTCCAGGGTCCCCGGTTAATTGTTTGGCTGAGACGGCGTCGGCTTCGACCGGGTCACCCAATCCTGGAGTCCGTTGCAGTGGCTGCACCTCTCGTCCTCATCCGCGACAGGCGTCGAGCAGAAGGGACAGAAGTGCTGCCCTAGCGGGGCCTCGACGCGGTCCGTAACCTCTTCGAGCACAAACCCACAGACTAGGGCGACCGCTCCTCCGGCGGTCAGAGCCAGCCACGCCTCGCCGTCTAGCGCAACCCAGAGCACTACGCCCGTAAGGATGATCATCCCACCGGCGACCACCAGGCTTGAGCGCATCGGTCAAACAGACGAGTCGATGGGTTTATAGATTTTGAAGGCGCGGCGACTCCTGTCCTTGGTCACAGAGTACGAGCAGCTCCTCACCAGCATGCTCGAGGAGAGGAGGGAGAAGCTCGAGGCGCTGAGGGCGGGCAAGGAGAGGAGCGAGAAGAAGATCGACGCCCTGCTCTCTGAGATAGGCTACGTGGAGGTCGAACTCGAGCGCTACCGGAGAGGGATGACCCTCTTCAGGTCGAAGGACATCCCCAAGGTGGGGCGCTGGGGCAAGCCCGAGACCGTGCAACAGGGCGACGCGCTGCCCTGACTCTCAAGGCCCTTAAATAACGAAAAATAATCGGGGAGCTCAAAGAATGGAACGTCCGCTTTCTAGCCTCATGCTCGCCGAGGCATACGGCACCTTCATCCTCACATTCATAGGCGTGGCCGCGATAACCGTCGCGAGCGACGCGAACCTCTTCTCGATCGGCCCGACGCTGGGCCTGGGGTTCATCGGGCTCGCCTTCGGCTTCGCCCTCATCGCCGGCATAGCGACCGTCGGGAGCGTCTCAGGAGCGTACTTCAACCCGGCGATAACAATCGCGGCCTTCGCTGCGGGAAGGCTCCCGAAGAACAAGGTCGCACCTTACATCGTCGCCCAGTTCGCCGGTGCCACGCTCGCGGCGGTTGTAGTATTCGCTCTGGTGGGGAGGAGCGGGGCGATGGCCGCAGACCTTGGGAGCACCCTCCCAAACCTTTCCCTCCCGACTCCCGTCTTCTCTGCGGTCCTCGCCGAGATAGTGGGCACCACCTTCCTGACCATGGCGGTGCTCGGGGCCACAGACCAGGACTCCTCGAGCATATCCTGGGGCACCGTTGGCATAGGCCTCGTCTTGGCTGGGACAATCTGGGCGCTCGGAGCGATATCTGGGGCGTCCCTCAACCCTGCGCGGAGCTTCGGGCCGGCCCTCGTCTCTCTCCTCTTCAGCAACACCCCTATGCTTGACTACTGGATCGATGTTGTGGGCCCCATCTTGGGAGGGCTGCTCGCCGCGATGCTATACAGGATGATATACAAGCGCAGGTAGTGCGATGAAATCCCAGCCGAGGCTTAACCGCGAGCGGGCGAAGGAGCTCCTCGCCGAAGTTGACATGCTCATCTCGCGGGCTCAGCAGCCGGCGGCCCTGAGAAAGAGCGTGGTCCAACTCCTGAACTTGGAACCGACCTACAACTGGGTGGGTCTCTACCTCCTCAAGGGTGGTGAGCTTCGCTTAGACTCATGGAAAGGACCTGCCCCCACGACACACACCTCGATCCCGCTAGGAAAGGGGATCTGCGGGTTTGCCGCCAAGTCGGGGCGGACCGAGATAGTCTCCGACGTCTCGAAAGACCCACGGTACCTACAGTGCTTCGCGAGCACCCGGTCGGAGATCACCGTGCCAGTCCTGCACGACGGGAAGATCGTGGCAGAGATCGACATCGACGGGGACGTAGTCAACGCCCATTCTTCCGTGGACAGGGAGTTCCTTGAGGCCCTCGCCGCGAAGATCTCGAGGTTCTGCGTCTGAGCGCAGCGGCCTTGACGACGCTCTTGGCGCTTCCGGGAGTTCGCTACTTGACCTTCGCCCAGCGCGCGTAGATGAGGAACGCCGCGCCAGCAACGATCAAGATGACAGAGAGACTGCGGAACGCGTTCGCGAAGCCCTGCACCGCGATGAACGTGCCGATCAAGAAAGCCGCCAGACCGTAGCCCACGTGCTCAAGGGCGTGGTTCGTTCCCATTATCGCGGCGCGGTTTGAGGGATGGCTCGCCTCCGCAAGGATGACGAGCTGGCTGACGCGGACAGCGCCGATGGAGAGGCCGTAGGCCACCGCGGCTATGATGAACGACACGAGCGAGGGAGGGAAGAAGAACACTATGGATAGCGAGGCCGAGGCCCCGATCAGTCCGGCGACAAGGTACGGCATCCGCCTCTCCGTCCTGTCCTCGTAGTGGCCGAGGGGCACCATGAAGAGCACACCCGTGATAGCCATGATCGAGGCGAAGTACCCGAAAAGGTACTTGAATTGTGGCACGACGCCGTCGAGCCTCAGCGCGTAGAGCGGGACGAAGGAGAAGAAGGCCGAGAAACCGATCGCCCCGACCAGCGTGGTCAACAGGGCGACGCCGACTATCGGGGTCCTGAAGGCGTTGACGTAATCTGCCCAGCTTGCGCTGTGGCTGTGAGCGTCGTGATGCGATCGCTCATCCTCGTCATGGTCGTGGCTCGCGCCGATGATCATAGGGGCGGCGGAGGCCCCGGAAGCCGGCCGAATCTCCGGCATGAACACGACCGCGAGCCCCGCTGAGATCAGCAGCATCACGGTGGACATCTCAAAGACGGCAGTCCTGCTGTTGGTGAGGAACGCGACCGTCGTTCCCAAGGCCGGTCCGAACGCGTAACCCGCGAACTCAGCCCCGTCGACGAGGCCATACGCCTTCCCCATAGTCTGGTGCTTCTCCGCGAGGTCACCTCCGTAGGCAAGGGTGCTCGCGGTATAGGTGCCGTGCGCTATCCCTAGCGTGGTGAGCGATATCGCGGTCGCGATTGCGAAGGGCACCAGCTGGGTGAAACCGTTGGCCACGATTAACGACAACAGGGCGGCGGCCCCCACCAAACAGCCGATGATCATCATCCTCCTTCTCCCGTATTTATCGCTGAGGTGTCCCATGTAGATCGCGACGAGCCCCGAGGCGATGAGGAAGGCTCCGGAGATCGTCCCCACGAAGGCGTATCCGGCGTCCCCCAGCCCAAAATTGACCACGAACTTGTCCGACAGGTAGACGAGCACTATGATGAACGCCGCGTACTCGCCCATGTAGGTAAGGAAGCTCATTGCCCCCAGACCGGCGAAGACCCTGAAGAAACCAGGGTCCTTTTGGGGCTCCGTCGGCTGCTTGGTAGTCCCTGTCATCCCGTCCAACGCTCTCAGGAAACTCTCGGACTAGCTGTCATCCCGCGTCCAGTGCAGGCAAAAGACTGAATCCGATTTACCCGTGAAGAAATGTGCGAAAAAACGGCCTATTCCCCGACCCGCAGCGAGGCAGCGACAATAAAAAGGATTCCTCAAAATTCGGCAGATGCCGCATCGACCGCGATTTCCTTGTCCCTCCCCGCCTTTAGGCCTACCTGCTTGCGGGGAGCTTGTTGACGAGCTTCATCATCTCGTCGTAGTGCTCCCTTATGATGATGGCTCCCTTTTGGCCCATCATCGCCTCCGCGTTGGCCTTGCACTGCCCTATCGCCGTGACTATCCCTTCCTTGGTGGGCTGTTCGAAGCTCGCGCCACAGCTCTGGAAGGTGCCCGTGACGAACTGCCTCACCTGGGCCTTTAGGGCCTCCTCGTTGGTAGGCTGGTTGAGGACGTGCATGAACTCCAAGTTAGCGTCTTCAAAGCACTTTAGCAGCTCGTCCCTGACAAGGACTGGGGTAACTTTCCCCTTCGGGACGTCTGGAGCCTTGTAATTGCCTGCCATGAGCGACGGTCGCTGGAGGAGATATATAGAATGTGTTACGGAATTATTCCGAAGCGACTCGAACATCGAGGGTAAATATTCGTGGGTTCATGCCCAAGCGATATAACTTAGGTTATAGATTTATATAACAAAGGCCGACCGCGCAATTAGCAAGACATGTCGAAGCTCGAGATTCGCGACCTCCACGCGACCGTGGAGGGGACAGAGATACTCAAAGGGGTGGACCTCACGATAAACCAAGGGGAGATACACGCGCTGATGGGGCCGAACGGGTCCGGGAAGAGCACCCTGGCCAACACCCTGCTTGGGCACCCGAAATACAAGGTGACCAAGGGCGACGTCTTCATAGACGGAGAGAGCATAATCAACCTCACCCCAGACAAGAGGGCGAAGAAGGGCCTCTTCCTCGCCTTCCAGTATCCCGTCGCCGTCCCGGGAGTGACGATGTTCTCGTTCCTCCGCGCGGCCTACAATGCGGTCCACACCGACGCCAACAACCAAGCGCCGACCATCTTCGACTTCAAGGAGACCCTCGCAGAGAGGATGAAGCTCCTCGGGATGGACGAGTCGTTCATGAACCGCTACCTCAACGAGGGCTTCTCGGGAGGGGAGAAGAAGAGGGCCGAGATACTCCAGCTTGCCATGCTGAAGCCCAAGTTTGCTGTCCTCGACGAGACCGACTCAGGCCTTGACATCGACGCGCTTCGCGTCGTCGCGGAGGGTGTGAGCAAGATTGCGAGCAACGACCTAGGGATACTCGTGATCACCCACTACCAGCGGATCCTGAAATACATCATGCCGACGTTCGTTCACGTGATGTACGAGGGGAGGATAACCGCCTCCGGCGGCCAGGAGCTCTCGCTCAAGCTCGAGGAGAAGGGGTACGGCTGGCTCAAAGAGCAGGCCGGAGTCGTCGCCTAAGTCCCTCAGATGTACTCTGAAGGGTCTACGACGTTCTGGGGCGCCTCACCCCTGAGATAGCGCACCAGGTTCTCAACAGCGACCTTACCCGGCTCCCCGGTCAGCGACGCGCTCCCCCCGGCCACGTGCGGCGTCCCGATGAAATTTGGGAGTTTCACGAATGGAAACTTCGACGAGTACGTCTCTTTCCCCCTCTTGATCTGCCAGACGTCAGTCGCATAGGTGAACTGCTGACACTTGACGAGGTGCGAGTATAGCGCCTCCTCGTCGACTATCTCTGCCCTTGCGACGTTGACCAATATCGCGTCATCCTTCATCGCGGCGAGCTGCGCGGTCCCGAGCAGGCCCACGGTCCGCTTCGAGAGCGGCAGCGCTATCACCACCACGTCGCTCTTCCTCAAGACCCTGAGGAGGCCTTCGTCTCCATGAAACACCTGAACCTGACTCTCCGGACTGGCGTGCCTCGAGAAGGCTATCACGTTCATTCCCAGCGCCTGCCCCATCGAGCCTACCGACCTTCCTATCCCGCCATATCCGAGGATGCCCATCGTCCTCCCCCTCAGGAGCACGACCTCGTGGGCGAGGCCATCCCACTTGCCAGGGTCGAACTCCCCCGTCCGCATTGAGTTGTCGAGCTTTACCACCCGCTTCGCCGCTGCGAACGTGAGCGCGAGAGCGAACTCCGCGACCCCCTCGGAGAACCCTCCCGCGTTGCTGCTGACCATGACGCGCTTCCCGAGGTGCTTGAAGGGGATGTGGTTGACCCCGGCCCACTCGGACTGGATGAAGCGCAGGCGGCTCATCCGCGAGATTCGCTCCGGCGTCAAGGAGTCCGGCCACCACGCCTGCAAAAGCATGCAGTCTATCGACGGGAGCAGGCGGTCGAGCTCCCTCTCGTCCAGGTCGTCGAGCCGGAAGACCTTCGCATATGGGAGCATGCCGTCGAACCTGCCCCTGACGGGAGAGCTCGTCACTAGCAGATTCGGTTTTTCGGCCATCTCACCAAGGACCGCGCTCGACCTGGAGATGGGGCGATAATTAGTCTTCGATTAGGTGCTCCAAGCCTTCTACGGAGATTCTATGGCTCTCATGTGCTCGACGTTGTGATAATGTGAAGACATGAGGAAACAGTTTTCATGCTTTGTACTTCGGCAACGAAGAAAAGCATCGCGAACCTGCGTTTAGCGATGAAAATACGGACTAAAGTATCAATCGCAATTCCTTTCGTACTGTTAGCGGTGTTGTTGACTGCCAACATCGCAGCCAACGCAAGCCCCCCCACTACTGCATCGATCACCTCGACCCCGATAAAGCACGTCGTTGTGATCTTCCAAGAGAACGTTTCGACCGACCACTACTTCGCGACGTACCCCAACGCAGCGAACCTGCCGAACGAGCCCCAGTTCACGGCGGCGCCGGACACTCCCAGCGCAAACGGCTTGACTGGCCCGCTCCTGACGAACAACCCCAACGAGCTGGTCACGGGGAATCCATCGGACAACCCCGCTAGGCTGGACCGGACGCAGCCGGTGACGTGCGACAACAACCACGACTACACAGCGGAGCAGGCGGCCTTCAACGGCGGCCTGATGAACATGTTCCCCGAGCAGACGAGCTGCTCTGACGGCATAGTCATGGACTACTACGACGGCAACACCGTGACCGCCCTCTGGAACTACGCCAACAACTTCGCCCTCAACGACAACGCCTTCGGGACGACATTCGGCCCATCCACTCCGGGAGCGCTCAACGCAGTCTCAGGCCTCGGCGGCCCGGGTGCGGTCACGACCACGACGACCGTGCCAACGTCCACCGCCGTCTTGCCACCTGTTGGGACAACGTCGACTAGCGTTCCAGGAACCATCGTGAACGGCCAGTTCATAGGCGACATCGACCCAACGTATGACGACTGCTCCTACACGCAAGACGGAGACACGAGCACGGGCGCTATGACGACCGGGACAGGCGCGGCGCTGAACGTCGGGAACCTCCTCAATTCCGAAGGCGTGACCTGGGGCTGGTTCCAGGGCGGATTCACCCCGATTGTCCCGTACAACTCGGTGACGGGCGCTCCGGCGGTCTGCAACTCCTCTGAA
>Ga0307372_10003779_pt1 | contig 23913 bp, 18 predicted proteins | sample OX1MG_FD_202533 | JGI IMG/M metagenome (GOLD analysis project Ga0307372, IMG submission 202533) | Soil microbial communities from Risofladan, Vaasa, Finland - OX-1 | ecosystem: Environmental > Terrestrial > Soil > Coastal area > Acid sulfate soil | place: Finland: Risofladan, Vaasa | collected...
GAGTCCACCTTGATGCCCTGCCCCGCGGTCTGATGCGTGGACAAGGTCATGCCCAGGATGGACTTGGCCACGGCCAGCGCTTCCTTGGGAGTCTTGGCGACCTTGATGCCGCCGGCCTTGCCGCGCCCGCCGGCCAGGACCTGGGCCTTGATGACCCACGGGCCCTTGCCCGCTTTCTTAAGCGCGGCGCCCAAACGCCCGGTCGTCTCGATGACGCCGCCCGACGGCGGCACGCTCACGCCGCGGGCCTTCAAGATTTCCTTGGACTCCCATTCGAGAAGCTTCATCGCGCGCTATCGTTGGGCCAGCGGCGGGAACTTGCGCGCCGAGGGGCCTTCGTAAAGCGCGTTGGGCCTAAAGAGCCTGTTTTCCTGCCAGTACTCGAGCACGTGCGCGGTCCAGCCCGCGACGCGCGCGATGGCGAAGATGGGCGTGAAGATGTCCGTGGGGATGCCCATCTGGTGGTAGATGATGCCGGAGTAAAGGTCCACGTTGGGGAAGATGCCCTGCTTGCCCTTCTTCTGGATCATCACCTCTTCGATTTTCTCGGTGATCTGGAAGAGCCGCGAGGACTTGGTCTTCTCGGAAGCGCGGCGGGCGTATTCCTTCAAGAGGCGCGCGCGCGGATCGTAGGCCTTGTACATGCGGTGGCCGAAACCCATGATTTTCTTTTTCTTGGCCAGGGCGTCGTCCACGTAGGCGCCCACGCGGTCGGGGTCGCCGATCTCAAGGAGCATCTTCAAGACCGCCTCGTTGGCGCCGCCGTGCAAGGGCCCTTTGAGCGTGCCCACGCCGGCCGAGATGGCGGAGTAAAGGTCGGACAGCGTCGAGGCCGTGACCAGGGAGGAGAAGGTCGACGCGTTCATCTCGTGGTCGAGGTGAAGCACCATGGCGATGTCCATGACCTTGGCCGTGGTCTCGTCGGGTTTCTCGCCGAAGAGCATATAAAGGAAGTTCGCCGCGTGCGAGAGCTTGGGGTCGGGCTCGACCGGCGCCTGGTTCTGGCGCAGGCGGTGGAAGGCCGCCACGATGGTCGGAAAGCGCACGGTCAGCGCGATGGCCCGGTCCAAATTGGCCTCGGGCGAGCGCTCCGGGTTGTGATCGAAGGCGGACAGGAGCGACACGATGGTGCGCAGCGCGTCCATCGGGTGGCAGGTGTGCGGCAGGAGCTTGATGAAGTCCATCACCTGCTGCGGCAGGCTTCGCGACTTGGCAATCTCGTCCTTGAAAGTTTCCAGCTCCTTCGTGTTGGGCAGACGGCCGTGCCAAAACATGTAGGCGATTTCCTCGTAGGTCGCGGAGCCGTTGACGATCTCCTCGATGGGATAGCCCATGTAGTAGAGCTTGCCCGCGGCGCCGTCGATGGAGCAAAGCTTGGATTTGGCCGCGATCACGCCTTCGAGGCCGGGAGAGTACGCCTCGGCCGTCTTCTTGTCCATCACGGATTTAAGCAACGCATCTGCGTTGGATTTCGCATCGGGCATAAAAGCCTCCTTAGTTGACGCTCCACGTCTCGGTTCCCGCCAAAAGTCTCTGCAGATCCGGCGTGCCGGACTTCTTGGCCTGCGCGATCTGCCCTTCCATGAGCTCGTGCAGAGCCGGCCTCTCGATATCGCGGAAAACCCCCACCGGCGACGGGAACGGCGGGTGGCTCATCTCCGCCAAGAGGTGCGCCAGCGCGGGGCTGGGCGCCTTCTCGTCGTGCACGAGCAAATCGGACGGCGGCTTGGCCGCGTCGAATTGGACCACCTCCGGCGTGAAGCCCTTGACCAGGCGGATGCCGCGGTTCTTGTCCTTGCCGAAGACCAGCGGCCGGCCGTGGGCCAAGTTCACCAGGGCGTCGGCGCGCATGGATTTGTCCGAAGCGTCGGCCCAGGCGCCGTCGTTGAACACGATGCAGTTCTGCAGAATCTCGACGAAGGCCGAGCCCTTGTGCAGGGCGGCGCGGCGCAGGACCTCGCCCAAGGAGGGCAGGTCCGTGTCCACCGCGCGGGCCACGAAGGTCGCTTCTGAGGCCAAGGCGATGGCCAGCGGGTTGATGGGGTGATCGATTGAGCCGTAGGGCGTCGACTTGGTCTTCTTGCCGAACTCGGAGGTCGGCGAGGCCTGGCCCTTGGTCAGGCCGTAAATCTTGTTGTTGAAGAGCAGAATCTTGATGTCCACGTTCTTCCTGAGCGCGTGGATGAGGTGGTTGCCGCCGATAGACAAAGCGTCGCCGTCGCCGGTGATGACCCAGACCTGCAGGTCGGGCCGGGCGCATTTTAGGCCCGTGGCCAAAGTCGGCGCGCGCCCATGGATGGAGTGCATGCCGTAGGTGTTCATGTAATAAGGAAAGCGGGACGAGCAGCCGATGCCGGAGATAAAGACGTATTTTTCCCGCGGGATGCCCATGGCGGGCAGGAGCTTCTGCACGCTGGCCAGGATGGCGAAGTCGCCGCAGCCCGGGCACCAGCGCACCATCTGATCCGACGTGAAATCCTTCTTGGTCATGGCGGGAATGGGTCCCGCGGCCGGCAGCTTGGTCAGTTCGTCATCCATCGCGATTCTCCCCGCGGCCCTTCAGGGCCGCGTCGATGCCCGCCTCGATTTCAGAAATCTTGAAGGGCTGGCCCTTGACCTTGTTGATGCCCACGGCCGGGACCAGGTACTTGGCCCGGATGATCTTGAGTAGCTGGCCAAGGTTTAGCTCCGGCACGATAACGGCCTCGTACTGCGACAAAATGTCTCCCAAATCCGGCGGCAGGGGGTTTAGGTGCCGCAGGTGAATCGCGGCCACGGAGAGCCCCTTGTCCTGGCAGTTCTTGACCGCGGCGGTAATCGCGCCGTAGGTGCCGCCCCAGCCCACGACGAGCACCTTGCCCTTCTTGGGGCCCATGATCGGCGTGGGCGGGATGTCCTGCGCGATTTTGTTGACCTTGGCTTGGCGCAGGCGCACCATGTGCTCGTGGTTGTCCGGATCGTAGCTCACGTTGCCGCTGCCGTCGGCCTTCTCAAGGCCTCCTAAACGGTGCTCGTAGCCGGGAATCCCCGGCGCGACCCACGGCCGCGCGAGGGTCTTCTCATCGCGGGAGTAGGGCTGGAAATTCTCCTTGGCGGGCGGCGCGGGCGGCGCGAAGCGCGGGAGCTTGGCCGCGTCCGGGATGAGCCAGGGCTCGGAGCCGTTGGCCAAGTACCCGTCCGAAAGGAAAAACACCGGCGTCATGTACTTGACCGCGATGCGGAAGGCTTCGATGACCATGGTGAAGCACTCTCCCGGCGTGGCCGGCGCCACGATGGGCACCGGGCACTCGCCGTTGCGTCCGTACATCGCCTGCAAAAGATCGGCCTGCTCGGTCTTGGTGGGCAGGCCCGTCGAGGGGCCGCCGCGCTGCACGTCCAAAATGACCAAAGGCAGCTCGGTCATCACGGCCAAGCCGATGGCCTCGGACTTCAAGGCCACGCCCGGGCCGCTGGTGCCGGTGGAGGAGAGCTTGCCGCCGAAGGCCGCGCCGATGGCCGAGCCAATGGCCGCGATTTCGTCCTCGGCCTGAAAGGTCATCACGCCGAAATTCTTGTGCTTGGAGAGCTCGTGCAGAATATCCGAGGCCGGCGTAATCGGGTAGCTGCCGTACCACAGCGTCAGGCCCGAGAGCTGGGAAGCCGCGACCATGCCGAGAGCGGTCGCCTCGTTGCCGGTGATGTTGCGGTAGACTCCCGGCGCGATGACGGCCTTTTTAACCGTGTAGTGTTGGCTGAAGATTTCCGCGGTCTCGGCGAAGGCGTTGCCGGCCATCAAGGCCTTCTTGTTGGCCGAAACCATCTCCGGGGTCTTCTTGAACTTGGCCTCGATCCACTTCATGGTCGGCTCCATGGGCCGGTCGTAGAGCCAGTACATCATGCCCAGCGCGAAGAAATTCTTGCAGCGGTCGGCGTGGGCCTTGGTCAGGTTCATGCCCTCAAGCGCGTTCTGCGTCAGGCGCGAAAGCTCGACGGGGATGACCCGGTAGCTGGACAAAGAACCGTCCTCAAGTGGGCTCTTGGCGTAGCCCACCTTGGCGAGGTTGCCGGCGGTAAACGCGTCCTTGTTGGCGATCAGGATGCCGCCGTTCTTCAAGTCCTTGACGTTGGCCTTCAAGGCCGCGGGGTTCATGGCGACGAGCACGTCCGGCGCGTCGCCGGGAGTCAGCACCTCACGCGAACTAAAATGAATCTGAAAGCCGCTCACGCCGGGCAAGGTGCCGGCGGGCGCGCGGATTTCCGCGGGGTAGTCGGGCAGGGTGGACAAGTCGTTGCCCGCCAAAGCCGTGGCCGTGGTAAAGCGCATGCCAGTGACCTGGATGCCGTCGCCCGAGTCCCCGGCGAATCGGATGGTGACCGAGTCGACGGTCTCGACGTTTTTTTCGGAAGGCTTGCCTGCGGAGGAGGGAGTCTGGGTGGCGCTCATAAATTCAGGATCCTCATATATGCTGGAATCAAAGCGGTACTACACTATACCTCTTTGCGCCGGAAGAGATCAAACGCGGCGGGCGGGCTAGAGGACGCGGGCGACAACGACGGTGACGTTGTCCTCGCCGCCCGCGGCGTTGGCCGCGGACACCAGGGCCCGCGCCGCCGCGGCGGCGTCTTTTTCCGCGGCCAGGCGCGCCGCGATTTCTCCGTCGTCCAGCATCTTGGTCAGGCCGTCGGTGGCCAGGAGCAGGGCGTCCCCGGCGCGCAGATCGTGGTCCAAGAGGTCGGCCTTGACCTCGGGCTCGGTGCCCACGGCGCGCGTCAAAACGTTGCCGAGGCCCGAAGCATCCGCCTCAGCCTCGCTCATCGCGCCCGCGCGCACGCGCTCCTGGGTCCAGGTGTGATCCCGCGTGAGCCGCGCGAGCTTTTGGCCGCGCCAGAGATAAATCCGGCTGTCGCCCACGTGCGCCGCGGCGAAGGATTTTTTTCCCGCCCAAACCGCGGCCACGGTCGTGCCCATGCCGGCGCAGCGCGGATCCTTGAGGCTTCTCTCGTGGACGGCCGCGTTGGCCGCGGCGACAAGAGAAAGGAGCGCCCGTGCGCGGGCGGAGGGCCCCCCGCCCGCGAGAGCTTCCTCCGGGAACACGGCCAAGCCCTTGGCGCCGCGCATCACCGCCTCCACGGCCAGGGCGCTGGCCACCTCCCCGGCGCGGTGGCCGCCCATGCCGTCGGCGACCGCCATCAAACGCAGGCCCGCGTCGACGGCGAAGCAATCCTCGTTCTGCGCGCGGACCAGGCCCCGGTCCGTCGCGCCGGCGATGTCCAGGCGCAGGGCGCCAGCGATTTTCTTGCCGCTCACGCCGCGCTTGCCCCCTTCATCCGGGCCAGGCAGGCGCGCAAATCCTCGGCCAGGAGCGCGGCCCGCGCGTAGCGCGCCTCCGGCGCCTTGGCCAGAGCCCGGTCGAGGATGACCTTCAACTCCTGCGGGACCAGCGGGTTTAAGGAGGATGGATCGGGATGGGGCTTGTTGGCGATTTGAAAAAGCAGCGTGCCGATGTCGTCCTCGGCCGCAAAAGGCTTTTCGCCGGTCAGAAGCTCGAAGAGAACGACCGCGAGCGAGAAGACATCCGAGCGCGCGTCGGTTTTTTTCCCCGCGGCCTGCTCCGGGCTCAGGTAGTAGGCGGACTCGGGCACGCCCTTCCAGCCCAGAAGCGGGCTCGCGAAGGCGGCCAAGCCCAGCCCCGAGACGCGCAGGCTTCCGTCGTCCTGCGCCCAAAGCGCGGACGGGCTCAAGTCCAGGTGGCAGAGGCCCCGCGCGTGGGCGCCCTCCAAGGCGTCGGCCGCGGCCGCGGCGTAGCCCGCCGCCTTGTCGACCGGGAGGAGACGCTCCCGGCCCGTCCAGGCGGACAGGGACGAGCCGCCGGGAACCTCGCAGACGGCGAACAAGACGCCGTCCGATTCGCCGGCGCGCAAGACGCGGACCAAGCCCGGGAGTTCCAGCGCTGCGGCCGCGGCGGCGTCCCGCAAGAGCGCCTCCTTGATTTTACCGCGGTGCTCGCCGCCCGCGGCCGGATCCAAAGTCTTGATCAAAACCTCGCGCCCAGCCGCGGCGTCCCAGCCGCGGTGCAGCGTGCCGTGCTCCCAGCGGCCCAAATCCTCGCGGACCTCGCAGCCTCCCAAGGACAGCGAGGCCAGAGTCTCGCCGGAATCCGGCGCCTCCGCAATCCGCCCGGGCTCCTCGCGCGCGGGCGGCGGCGCCGCGGCTTTGGCCCGCAGCTCTTCGATTTTCACGGCTGCGGCCGCGCGGGACTTTGAATCTCTATCCTTCAAGTGCTCAAAGACCGCGGCGGCTTTCAAGTATTCCCGGGAGGCCTCGAAGTCCTCGGCCAGGGCGCGCAGACCGGCCTTGACCTCGCGGTTCAAGCGGCAGACGCGCAGACGTTCGAACGCGGCGTCCAAAAGCCCGTGTTCCCGCAGCGCCAGGCCCATCCTCCGGTTGATTTCCTCGGCGGAAGGCTGCTCGGGCCGGCCCAGGAGCAGCAACCGGCGCAGCGACACGATGAGATATCCAAGAATGACCGCGCCCGCCGCGTAGGCGATTTTGATCCAGAAGCCGTTGACGAACCAGTAGGCGCCCGCGCCCGCCAAGGCCGCGACCGCGCACACGCTGAAGACCGCGCCCCAAATGGCGTTCAAGAAGGGCAGGACGAAGATCACGAAGAGCGCCGCCGCGCCCAAAAGCGCCCACTCCAGGGCTCCGGCCCAGGGCGGGCGCGAGAGAAACTTCTGGTCCAAGATGTTCTCCGTCACATTGGCGTCCGCCTCGACCTCGGGCAAGCGCGCGTCGACCGGCGTCTTGTCGAAAGAGGCCGCCTCGGGCGCGGTCAAGCCCACGAACACGATTTTGCCTTGGAAGGACGCCGCGGGCGCGGCCCCGTTCATAACGGCCTTGAAGGAGTCGTAGTGGAATGTGCCCGTCGGGCCGTTGAAGGTGATGAGCATGCGGCCGCTGGGCTCGAGTGGCGCGTAGAAGTTGCCCGAGCGGATTTCGCGCCCGTCTTCCACCGCGACCGAGCCGGGACTGACGCCGCGCGCGGCCAAGGCCACGGCCAGGCCGTAGGACGGAACGTCGGCGCCCCAATAGCGCGAGACCGTCGCGTCGCGCCGCACGATGCCGTCATAACCGGGTTCCATTCCCTCGCGGCCCAGGCCCAGGGCCGCCTGGGCAAATCCCGGGAGCGGGTAGAGCGCCGAGGAATCTCCCGCGGCGGCCAAGTCCGGGAACGCGCCGCCGCCCGACGCGCTCAGGCAGTCGCTCGAGACCGACAGCGGCAAAGGCGCCGGCTTAAAGCCCTCCCCGGAGCCCGGCACCAACGCCAGCGGCAGGACCACGTTGCCGGCCGCGCGCAAGGACGCCAGCAGCCGCGCGTCGCCGTCCAGGCTGCTTTCGGCCGAGGAGAAATAGACCTTGAAGAGATGCCGCCGGTCGATGATGCGGCGCTTGGAAGCCAAAGACTGGTAGCTCGCGGCCAGGGCTTTAATCTCCTCCAAACCCGCGCTCTTCTCGGGAGTGAAAAGCGAAACGTCCAGGGCGACGACCTTGGGATGGGCCGGAGAAATCTTGTCGAGAAGGTCGGCAAGGAGCGTGCGCGGCCAGGGCCAGGCGCCGTAGCGGCGCAGGGAGTCCTGGTCGATGGCGACAATCGTGATCTCGGGGTCGGGGTCGACGCTCTGTCGCAGAAGCGCGCGCGCGTCGTAGGCCTTTAGCTCCAGGTGCGCGAAAAACGGCAGTTTGGCCGGGAACTGGTAGGACAAGGCCGCGACCACGACGGCCAGAAGCCCGGCCGCGGCGTCGCCCCAACGGCGTCTGCTCATCACGGAAATCTCCCCTTAATGCTGGTAAATCGTGAACACCGCCGCGTCCTCGGACCAGTCGGTGCGCGACGCGTCCAAACGCTGGAGCACGCCGAAATAGCCGCCTGAGGACGGATCGGACTCGGCGGCGGTCAAGGGCGTCTTGGTCGCCACGGCGCGGATGGTCTCCGCGGAGACGCTCTGCCCCGGCGGCAGCTGAGCGACCAAGTGCACGCCCTGGGATTTCAAATCCGCGTTGGGATAGGTCCAGGTCTGCCCGGCCGCTATTTTCGCCTGGGGCACGAAATCATTGGGCACGATGAGCTGCGCGGAGTCGTCCATGCCCACGTCGTAAAGGTAGACGTAGCAGTCCTTGGTGCAGCTCGCCTCGATTGCGTCCTCGTCGCCGGGGTTTAGGCGCGTGCGCGACAAGTTCAGAGTCACGCGGAAATCGTCGTCGTGGTAGGAGGGCAGCGGCGCCACGCAGGTCTTCAAGTCCACGGCGTAGCGACATCCCGGGCAGCCCGGCGCGTCCCGGTAGCCCTCGGAGACGACGTCTTCCTTTAAGATGCGCCCGAGTTGGGTGGTGCGCAGGATGTTCTCGACCAGATTCTGCTGGCCGCGCAAATCCTCCTGCTGGAAGACAAAATCCTGCGAGCGAACCGAGACGCCCAGGAGGCTCTTCATCGCGTCGCTGCGCGCCTCGGAAACCGCCTCGGCGTGGAGCTGCGCGCGGCTGTCGGAATCGCCCGCGACCACGGTGGCCGTGCTTTCGGCCCACGTGCAGTCCAAGGTCTCGTCCTTGCCCAAAACCGCGACGGCGGGCGCCGCGGCCGCGGGCGCCAAAACCGCGGAGGACACGGCCTGGCTGCCGCCGTGAACGGCAAGCTCTTGGTTTAGCTCCGCCTGGGCTTTTTGGGCGCGGGCCTCGATTCCGGCGTAGTCCGGCGCGGGCGCGGATTTAGCCGGGGCGTGCGCGCAGCTCGACAAAAACGCGGGCGCCGCCGCTAGAAGAAAAAAGAGTGCCGTTTTTCGCATGGCGCTTTCCGGCATTATAGCGCTTCTTCGGCGTCCGGCAGCCGTTGCGCGCGCGTCCGCGCCAACATCCTCGCGCTCATCCGGCTCCACCCAGGGACGCGAGCTTTTCCGGCCGGGGCAAAAATAGCCGCCCGTCCTTATCGTCCACCAGGCCCGCGCGCTTCAAGGCCCCCAAGGCGCGGCTCAAGGGCTCGCGCGAGGTGCCCAGAAGCTCGGCCAGTTCCCGCTGGCTGTAATCGCCGTCCAAAAATTTTCCTGGGCCCAAGCGCTTGCCGTTCTTGGCGAGTTGTGCAAGCGTCTTGGCCGCGCGCCCGAGCAAATTGCGGAAGAGCAGATCCTCCAGGGCCTCGTTGGCCAGGCGCAGGCGCCGGCAGACGACCTGCAGGAGGTAGAACGAAAGCTCGGGGCTGCCCAAGAGGAGCTTGCGGAACTCGGCCTTGGCGATGAAGAGCGCTTCGACCGCGGTCTCGGCCCGGGCCGCGGCCGAGCGCCGCGCGCCCTCGATGAGCCCCATCTCGCCGAAAAAATCTCCGCGCTCCAGCCAGGAAAATGTCTTTTTCTTCCTCCCTCCCGCAGCGGTGAAAATCTTGACCCGGCCGGAGAGCACGATGAAGAGCCCGTCCGCGGCCTGGGACTTGAGGAAGATAGTCTCGCCGGCGCGGTAGGCGCGGGGGTTGGCCAGGCGCGCGATGGCCGAAAGCTCGCGCGCGGGCAGGAATTTGAAGAGCGGGATGCGCCGCAACAGGCGGACGTCTCTGGCCTCTGGCACAGGCTAAGGATAAGCCAAAACGCGCGCGAATGCAAGGCCGCGCGGCACCGCCGCGCCCTACGCATGAATTGGATCCGCTAAGGCGAGTTCCAGCCGCCCGCGGAAGCCTTGGCGGCGCCCAAGACCGCGCCGAGCTTTGAGGAGTCCACCCGGCCGCGAGCGGCCGGATGGATGCCCTCGCGCGCGCAGTAGTCCGGGTCCATGCCGCAGAAAAAATCCAGGTAGGGCGCCACGCGCTCGTAAACCGTGCCGTGGCCGCTGGTCAAGGATTCGTTCAACGCCACCAGCACCAACCCGCCGGAGGCGTCGCGGCAGACCACGGGCCCGCCCGAATCGCCGTGCTCGGCCGGACCGGGATACTGGACGATGTCCATCGCGCCGGAGTGCCAAGCCGGAGGCCCGATTTGGGGGTTTCCCGGCACTTCGCCGCTGCGGTCGTTCTCCACGGCCGTCACCTTTTGCCCGTGAAGCGAGCCGCCCGCCCAGCCGAAGGCCGCGCATCTTCCGCTATCGACGAGCGCGTCGGCTTCCCGCGTCGAGCGCGGCAGGCGCGGCGCCCCGTCCGGCGGCCCATCGAACGGATCGTTGAATAAGACGACCCCGAAATCCCCCGTCCAGGGCCCGATGAGCTTTATAGGCTTCGCGGCGTAATAGAACTCGGGCTGCTTGGGCTGAGGCCGCATCAAGCCCCAGGAGCTCGGCGCTCGCTCCTGGCCGCCGCAGTCGACCGTGATTTTGGGAGGAACGTATTCCGGAAGCACGTGCCGGGCGGTGATCACCGTATGGCCGTCCAGAAGGAAGCCCGAGCCGCTGATAATCGTCGTCTTGTCCTGCGTGAGCCAGGAGATGCGGCAAGCCCAGGGGACGGACTGCGGGTTTTGCTCGGGCCCGTCCATGCCGGCGCGCGCGGTCGCCCAACAGGCGGCGCACAGCGCCGAAGCGCTCAGGAAACGCCAAAGAGCCGTCCGGGCACGCGGCATGCCCTAAGCGTAAGCCGGAGCGCTCCGGCTGTCAAGGGCGCGGAGGGCATTTGCTAAAATGGCCCGAAAGTGAGAACACGATTCCAGCCGCTGTTTTTGTGCGCCGCCGCGCTGTTTTTATCCCTCCCGGCCTTTGGCCGCACGCTGACCAAGGTGGTCTTGTCCAAGGATTACACCGTCGACAAGTTCTACAAATCCATGGAAGGACCCTCCAGCGTCCAGGACGTCGTCCTGCTTTCGAAAAAACCGCCGGAGCTCCTTTGGATCACGGGATTTAAGACCGAGATGGTGGGCCCGCTGGGCAAAAAGCCCATGCCCGCGGACTTCATGTGCCACGCCAACTTGGATTTCGCCGACATGGCGCGGCACCGCTCGCTTTTCAACTGGAAGAAAAACGTCAGCGTGCGCATCGCGACCCTCTCGCAAGGCCAACTGAGCGTGCGCTTTCCACCCGGCTACGGCGTGCCGCTGATGTCCGACGAGCCCTTGTCGGTGGCGACCCAGGTGCTCAACTTCAACCACCCCGGCCCCTACCACGTGCGCCACAAGATCACCATCGAGTTCTCGCCGGACAAGGGCGCGGGGCGGCCGATGAAGCCGCTCTTCGCCGATTCCCCCTTCGTCATGGTGAGCCTCGACGGCCGCTCCGAGGTTTTCGGCGTGGCGCGCCCGACGCCCGCCCAAGCCGCGGCGGCCTGCCCGCCCGGCCAAGACGCGCCCAATGCCATGATGGGCAGCGTCTACACCGACGCGCAGAGGCGGCGCTATTCCGGACATTTCACCGTACCGCCGGGCCGGCACGTCTACCGCACCTTGGCAACCCGCATCATGAACCTGCCCTTTGACACGCGCGTCCACTACATCGAGGTGCATTTGCACCCTTTCGCGGTGAGCCTGGCCCTGCGCGACGCGACGACGGGCAGGACGCTCTGGACGGCACGGGCCAAGGAGCGCGCCAAGGCACTGGGCCTGGCGGAGGTCAGCTCCTACTCGAGCGAGGCGGGCCTTCCTTTATATAGGAGCCACGATTATGAGCTGGTCGCGGTTTATAATAACACCAGCGGGCGAAATCAGGACGCCATGGCGGTCATGACGCTCTACATGCAAGACAAGGGCTTCCACCGACCCGCCGGGTTTTAATTGAGCGGCTTGCCGCAGTTGATCATCCAGGGCGTGCCGTAGCGATCGACGAACATCCCGAAACGCAACGCCCAGAAGGTTTCCTGCAAAGGCATGTGCACGGAGCGCGCCCCTTCGGAGAGCGCCTTGAAAATCTTCTCGGCCTCTTGGGCATTGTCGACTTCCAGCGTGACGGAATAGCCCTGAGGCGTATAATAGTAGTCCGGCGGCGCGTCCGCGCCCGCGAATTCCTGCCCGCCCGCCGTCAAGCGCGCATGGATAACCTTGTTTCCCCAGTCCGCGGGCCATTCCTTGGGCGCGTTCTTCGCCATGGGCGACTCGCCGTAGCGCATCAGGAAGGCGATTTTACCGCCCAAGCACTTGGCGTAGAATTTGAACGCCTCCTCGCACGTCCCGTTAAAGCTCAGATGCGGCGTGATTTTCATCGCAACCTCCTTTTATCGCGTCGAATGCGGCGGCAGACAGCGCCCCATCCTAGCATTTGGCGGCGCCGAGCCAAAAGGCCCCCCAAATTCAGGGACTTTCGCCTCATGCGGCTTTCCCCGGAACAAAAATAGAATAGAGGCCGTTCCGCTCGGGAACAGGAGGACGCATGAACAAACCAACCATGAAAATTTTGGCGGCCGCCGCGGCGCTCGCCGTGGCGCTGCCGGGCCTGGCCCGGGCCGGATTCGTGGAGGGAAGCGAGCCCATGCGCGCGGACCTCCCCTTTCTTTCCGGCAGCCCGATGCGGGACGCGGCCTCTTTCGGCATGGGCCAAACCATGGGCGAGGATCTCGCCGGCCTTGCCGACATCCAGCTTCCCATTCAGGACCCCGCGGCGTCGGCAGAGCCCCAGGCCATCGTGGAGCATCCCGCCGCGCAAGACGCCTTTGCCGCGGTGGACCAATGCCAGGACGTCGGGCAAACCGCCGCGACGATGGCGGAGGCCGTGGCCAAGGCCCAGGCCTGCGTAGACGCGCTGACGGGCAAGGATGGCCTGACCCCGGCCGCGGCCGAGGGCCAGTCGGTGCGGGTCGCCGGAAACTTCATCCACCCCAACAAGGAAGGAATGTTTTCCTCGGACATCATGGTTCCCGCGCTCATCATCACTCTCAGCGGCCCCGCGGAATACTGCAGCCGGGTCTACGAGAGCCTGAGCGCGGCCCTGGCCCAGCATCAATCCCGGATGTACGGCTATTACGCGGAGTTAAGCGCTCCCCAGTGGCCGACGTTGGGCCAAGCCCATCCGTGGGCCCAGTCCTTGCCCCGGAAAATCTTTTTGCGGCAAGGCGCCGCCGCCCTGTCCAACGCCCGGACCGCGGCCCGCCAATGGGCGGGCAAGAGCGCCGACGGCGATTTCTCGGGCACGGCCGGCCCCGATCCGAAGGCGCCGCCGCGCCAGCCCGTGTTCGATCAAGTCAACGGCATGCAGTGGAGCGTGTGGAACAATTCCTGGGCCAAGGCCGTGCGCGCCGCCTACCTGAGCGGCAAGGGCCTAGTCAAGGCGGACTCTAAAGATCTGCCCGCGTGGCTCTTGGAAGTCTACCAGCGCGAGAGCGCCGGTTTGGCGAAGGGCAACACCGTGGTCGTCTACAAGATCACGATCCGTGGAAAGACCGCCTACGCCGTCGTGCTCAAGGGGCGCCTGCTCAACACGGACGGCCCGGGCGCCTGGGGCGTCAACGCCTATATCGGCGACGAGAGCGGCTGGATCGCCACCGGACAAACGCTCTAAGCGCTAGGGCCGGGTCCGGCCGAGCGCGGCCAAGTCGCAGTTGAAATACCAGGTCAGGAAAACCTGCGGGCCGTCGACCGACTGAGGGATGTCGGGATAGCGCTCCCAGTCGTACTCCACGTCCAGGTTGATTGAGCCGCGGGAGAACTGCACGCCCAAGGCCGGGCCCAGCTCGTCGTAGTAGCGCTCGTTGCGGCTTCTCTCCATCCAGCGCAGCGCGCCGTAGGTGTCGAAGACGACGCCGCCGGGAAGCTTGAACCAGTCCAGCCCCTGCTGGAACCATCCCATGGTTCCCAGGCCCTCGATGGAGTTGGCGTCGTACTGCACGCGGCCCCAGGTGGACAGGGGCGCCGCCAGCGCCTTGCCGGACAGCCAGGACGGCAGGCCCAGGTTCATGACCTTGTACCACGATCCAAAGACCTGGGGATCGCGGACGTATTGGCGCAGCGCGGGAAAAGTCTCCCAGTAGTATTGCCCGCCGACGCTGAAAGCGCCGCGCGAGATCATGGCGCCGGCGTAGGGCCCGTTCTGGTTGTAGTAGGTCTGGTTGTCCGAGCGGGCCATCCAGTAGTAGCCGCCGAACGTGTCGAAGACGGCGCCTCCGGGAAGCTTGACCCAGTCCACGCCCTGCTGCACCCAGCCCTGCGTGACGCCGCCCTGGACCTTGTTGAAGTCGCTCAGAAACTCGCCCCAGTTGGAAAAAGGGTAGGCCAGCGGCTGCCACGCGCGCGCGCCGGCGGCGCACAAAAAGAGCAGCGCCGAGGCCGCGGCCAAACGCGCCAAGCTCCGCCCCGCCTTAACCCCTTGCTTCACGGCGTCGCCTCCGCGACCCTCGTCGGCGAGTCCTCGCGGGGCAGCGTGCGCCATTGCCCGTCCTTGCCCAAAAGATAATAGCGGTCCCCGTCCTTGAACACCTTCCAGGCCGCGGTCTCGGCCAGGTAGCCCGTGGTCGGCAGGGATTGAACCTCCGAGGCCAGCGCTCCCGGCCGCGAGACCAGGAGCGGATCGGAGATCAGATCGGAAAGGAGCTTGGCCACGGCCAGGTAGCTCTCGGGCTTGTCCACGGCGATTTTGGGCGGGGCCGCCTTGAAGAGCGGACCAATGAAGCGCACGGCCACGGGTACCTCGGTGATGCGCGGCAAAGGGATGTCCCTGAGCGTCGGGGCCTGGATGGCCGAGCCGCGCAGGGCGGCGCCGTGCTCCGGGATGATGACGAGCACGGTGTTGCGCCCCGAGCGCGCCAGGTCGTTTTCGAAGGCAAGCACGTCCGACTGGAGCCAAGCGAAATGCTCGGGATAGCGCTGCAAGAGCGACTCCTTCCACCATTCAGGAGTGTCTGGATGGCCGCCGGTGTGCAGGGTGATGGTGTTGTAGAACAAGGCGGCCCGGGGCGCATCGTCCCGGCCGCGGATTTTGAGCCAGCGCTCGAGCACCGGCAGGTTCGCCAGCACCTTCGCGTCATCGAAGCTCAGCAGCTGGGTGGGAAGGCCGTCGACCGGGATGGGCATGTCCATGTCGGCCCATTTATGCAGGTCGCCGGCCATGTGGAAATAGCCCGGTTCGGTGTTCATCGCCGCGTAGGTGCGGTAGCCGACGCGGCGCAGCTGGACCCACAGGCTGCACTGCGGCGGCCAGGAGCGGTAGAGGGCGTCGTGGGCGACTTGGCCGCAGGGCGCGCGGGAAAGCCGAAGCGCCGCCGGCGTGCTGTAGGAGGTCGCGGAATTAAAGCGCGTGAAGACCAGGTTGGCGTTTTGCAGCAGCGCGGGCGCGGTGTCCTCGATGACGCTTAAGTCGTCCCAGGAGAAGGAGCAGATGTGGATGAAGACGATGTCGAAGGGCGGCGCGCCCGGCGGCGGAGCCAAAAAGGCCACTTTTTTTCCGGCCTGCCGCGCGTAGAAGCGGTCGAGCGCCGCGGAGACGCCGTGGCCGCCGCCGCGCAGCGACTCCACGAAGACGAGCATCAGCGCCAAAAAGACCGCGGGCGTGGGGTGCAGCTTTTTCTTCGCCGCGACGAAGCAAACCGCCGCGATGAGGGCGAATTCAGCCAGGGTCGCCTTGTTGGCGGCGGCCGCCGCCAGGAACTGGTTGGAAAATCCGCTCAACATCACGCCTTGGTTGTGGTATAAGAAGCGCATGGTGTAGAGAAACGGCGGCAGGTAGGAGTCGTACCAGAACAGCGCCGCGCCCAGGGGCACGGCCAGGCACTGGCGCAAGATCATGGATTTTTTCACGCCTTGGCCGCGGCTCGGCGCGTAAGGCATGGCCAGGAGCAGGAGCGCCAGATTGGGCCAGAAATGGACGGCGATGACGCCCTTGAAATAGAGGCAGAGCTTGACCGCGAAATAGGCGGCCCACAGCCAGGCGATCACGACGCGGCTCCGGATGCCGCTTCCTCGGCTTCCTGCTGGGCCTTGGGCGCCGGGCCCACGGGCTCAACGGGCTTTTGCTTCGAGGGGACGATGGCCAGCGAAAAGCTCCACTCGCCGTCCACCCCGCCCAGGAACTGCGCCGCGCGGGCCGCCAAGAGCCGGCCTTCGCCGCGCTTGGCCGGAATCCACAAAAACAAGTGTCCCGCGGGAGGCGTGAATCCCCTGGGCCAGCGGACCACGGCGTGCTCCAGGCCCAGTTCATCCAGCTGCACGCGGATGCGGGCGCCCGCGAAAATGAGGAAGGCCAGCGTGCCGCCTTGGTCCCGGGCCGCGGCGACGGTTTTTTGCGGGGCGGCGCGCACGCTGGCGGCGATGATGTCCTTGAAGGACCGGGCGGAATCGCGCAGCGGACGTTCGACGTTGTTCCAGCTCTCCGGCGCCGAGAAAAGCAGGCGCACGAGCTGGTGTGATTGCACGGGGGATATCTTATGAAAAAACACTCCCACGCGAGCGATTTTCTTCCGGTCCATCCAGCGGTTGTGCCGGATTTCGCATTCGGCCAAAAACGTGTCGCCGTCTCCGACGATGTGGATCATGCCCCGCCGGGGCAGATCCGTGCGCTCGCGCAGCTCTAACATGGCGCCGGAAAGGCTCACGTCGAGGGTGCGGCCGGCGAACTCCTTGCCGCCGGCGTGCAGGGTGGCGGGGAAGGAACGCTTCAAGCGGATGGCCCGGCGGTTGTGGGGGCGCTCGCGCGCGACCTCGATGGAGCAGACCAGCAGGAGCAGGTTGAAGACCGCCCAGGCGCAGGAAAGCCCGAAGGCGTCGAAGCTCATGCCTCCGGCCATGAAGTGGTACGTGGCCTTGAGGATGCCGGCGATGAGAAGCGCGCACAGGATGATGTGCGGCAGCACCAGCCTCCACTTGAGCCTTTCCCTGGCGGCCTTCAAGCCCTTGGGCGTGACGTGGAAAACCAGAAAGTCCGGGCGGAAAAGCGTCTCGAACGCCGTCCAGGACAAGGCGAAGCTGGTGGCGGATTCATAGACGTCGGACCAGAAAGGATTGCGGTACTCGCGCGTGAGCAGAGAGAAGACCAGGTGCGAGGCCAGGTAGTGAGGGATGAAGTACCACAGCAGCGCGGGGATGGAGCAGACAATCGGGTTGTAGTGGACCAGCAGGAATGACAAGGGAGCCAGCAGGTAGATGAGTCGCATCCAGCCGTGAAAAAAATAGATCAGGGAGGCAAAATAGTAGAGGCGCTGGCGCAGCGAGAGGCCCTTTTTGAGCAGCGGGTTATCGAGGAAAAAAAGCTGCACGCCGCCCTTGGTCCAGCGCCTGCGCTGGGTCAGGTAGCCGGCGAAGTTCTCGGGCGATAGCGCGGCGGAGAGGATGCGGTTGTAGTAGACGCTTTGCCAGCCGCGGGAGTGGAGCTCCATGCCGGTGTGCATATCCTCGATGGCGCAGTCGGTCTTGAAGCCGCCGATGTCGGAGAGGGCCTTGCGCCGAAACACCGCCGAGCTCCCGGCGAAAATCGTGGCGTTGGCGCCGTTCTTGCCCGGCTGGATGATCTGGAAGAAGAGGTCCTGCTCGTTGACGATGTGCCCTTCCAAGAGCAGGTTTTTCTGGTAGCAGTCCGGATTGTAGAAGTGGTGCGGCGTCTGCACGAAGGCGACCTTGGGGTCCTTGAAAAAACCCAGGGTCTCGCGCAGGTAGCTGCGCACGGGCACGTGATCGACGTCCAAGATCATGACGAACTCGCCCGTGGTGCGGGGCAAGGCCGCGTTCAAGTTGCCGGCCTTGGCGTGCTCGTGATCGGCCCGAGTCAGGTGGTCAAAGCCGAAGCTCTTGGCCATTTCCCCCACAGCGGCGCGCGGCCCGTCGTCGAGCACGTGCACGCGCAGCTTGGCCGCCGGGTAGTCGAGCGACTTGCAGGCGATGAGGGTCTGCTCCAGGATTTCCAGGGGCTCGTTGTAGATGGTGACGAACACGTCCACCTCGGGAAGCTCGCCCTCGATGGGGACGGGTTTGACCGGCTTGGGGGCGAGCACCTGCAGGAAAAACAACATGACCGAGATGAATCCGTAAACCTCGGCGGCCAGCAGCATGGCGCTGATGAGGAGATGGGCGTTGCTGGCGTAGTTGAGCGTGTAGAGGCCGCGCCAGATGAGGTAGCGCAGGCTGAAGAACGCGCTGACGGCGATAAGCGCCCACTTTCCCGTGAGCGCGGCCAGGCGCCCCAGAAAAGTGTATTGGGCCGGCTCCGGCTCCGCCGCCGGCGCCGCCGCGGATTGGACGCTCGGCGCGGGGGCGCCCAGAATCTTTTCCGCCTGCTCCCGCTCGCGGCCGTGAAGCTCCGCCTCGAATTGGCGCAGCCGGTCGACGACGTGGCCGACCGCCGCGGTCTGCAGGCGCACGTCCATCCGCGCGGCCGCGGCGGATTGGCGCATGCGCAGCGGGCGACCGGGCTCTTCGGCCGCGCTCTGCAGGTCCCCGTCGTAGCGGCGCAGGCGCGAGAGCATGGATTCGGCCTTGGCCCGGTTTTGCGCGACGCGCGCCAGCGAGTCTTCGGCGCCGCCTTTTGGCTCGACCTCCGACTGCAGCGCCGCGACCGCGCGCCCGGCCTCGGAAAGCCCCTCGTCGCGCCGCATGGCCGAGGCCAGGATGCCGTCCTTGTCCGTGGCCAGAGCGCGCCCCACGGCCTCGAAAATCTCGTTGACGCGTCCGGCCGGGCGCCAATCGCCCGGAGCGGTGCCCCCGTAGTCGTCCGGGCAGACCAAGGTCTTCAACCCAAAGCCGCGCACCACGGCCAAATCGCCGGCGCCAAAGGGCCCGAAGACGCCCTTGTTGAGCCAGACCAGGTAGCGGCGCGCGCGCGGGGCTTGGGCGGGCGGAGCGGCCGCCGGCGTTTCCGCCGGCGTTTCGACGGGGGTCGCGGCGGCCATGCCGAGCTCGGCCTTGCGGCGATAGATTCCTTCGAGGATTTGGACCACGGCCTCGGCCCGGAGATTTAACTCCGCGCTCAAGGCCGCGGCGGCCTGGCGGCGGCGCAGGGAGCGGCCGGGCAGGGCGAAGACCGATTGGGCGTCCAAGCCGTGCTCCAGGCGGCGCAGGCGCAGGAGCAGGGCGCGGGCTTTTTGCTCCGTGTCGAGGAGTCTCGCGGGCTCGTCGTGGCCCGCGTTTTTTCGCGCGAACTCCGCCTCCAGCTCCGCCACGGCCAGCGCCGCGTAGGAATGGTTCGGGAGAGATTCGCGCGCGGGCCCGCGCTCAAGGGCTTGGGCGATGTCCTCGAAATGCCGCGCCGGCCGCCAGTCGGCGTGGGAAGCGCCTTCCCGGCTCTCCGGGCAGACCAGCGTTTGGGCGCCAAAACCGCGCAGACCGGTCGCATCGTCCAAAGAAAACGGCCCGAGGACGGCGTTGTCGAGCCAGACGAGGTAGCTGGTCATTGCGGGATAAGGAAGTGAAGGAAGCGTAATCGGAGATTGTTAAAATTTCATTATGATGGCATTATTATTTAATTCCTTAATTAGCAACAAAGCGGCCAGGCGGCTATAGCGGCTTAGGATTGGGGCAAGCCGCTTGGCTTGGACTTGGGGGCTTGCCCAGTCTACCCCATCACCACAATCTCGGTATTGGGCCCGGGCCTAAAGACTATGCGCCTTGGGACCTCGGGCCCAAGCGCTCACCCGTCCGCGCGGGCATACTTTCTTTCAGCGGGACGGGCCGGCAGCCGCCCGCGGGAGGATTCGCTCGATGAGAAACGGAAAACGCACGCTCGCAATCGTGGCCGCGCTCGCCGTCTTGTCTCCGGCGCTTGTCCGCGCGCAGACGGATCTGGCTCAGACCTATTTTGTCGCGCGAAAATTTGCCCAAATCGGAAACAAGCGCGTCCAGAAGGCCTCGGCCGCGAAAAAGCACGCTTCCCCCCAAATCATGCCCGAGGCGGGCGTCTACGGCCGGCTCTCCAAAAAAGAAGTCGCGCATTTTAACCGCATAGGCATGGACGCCATCGCCTTTTTAAGGTCGATGCCCTGGGCCTACGGATATCCCGACGCCCGGCAAGTAACGGTGAACAGAGCCGGCCACGGCCTGAGAATTTTCTACCACCTGGGCGCCCGCGAAGAACCCATCCTTGACGCCTACGAGATCATGGCGCGCCGCGGCTCCCAGGGCGGCCTCAACATCTATTTCATCGGCCCGCGCGGCGCCGTCATGAATACGGCCGTCGACGGCGGAGGAGACGTGGGCGGCGACAGGGCCCTTGGCGGCTCCCCAACGCTCTTGAGCCAATTCTGGCACGAAGTCGATTTCTGGATGCAGCAGGACCAGTAGGACATCATTATTAAGGATGTTTCATAGGAGAAGACACGCTTAGAAACCTCAACGCCAAACGGATGCTGACGCGCGCGGCAGCGCTTGCGGCGCTGGCGTGCGCCCTGCTTTGGACCGGCGCCGCCTTCGCGCCCGCGCAGGAAAATGCCGCCGCGCCGGAGGCGAGCCAGGCGGAGCCGGTTCCGCTCGAAGGCCCCATAGGCGCCGCGGCGCTTGTGCCGGTTTCGCCGCAAATCCTGGACCCGAGCCTCCAACTCGGCCTGTTGAACGCGCCGGCTCTCGCGCCGCTGCCGTCGGCGGCGGTTCCGGCATCGGCTCCCAAGGCGGCAAACGCGGCGTTGCCCGCCCCCGCGTCTCTGCCCGCGCCCGCCGCCGTCACTCCGGTTGCCGTCACCCCGGCGAAAGCCGGGGTCCAGACACCCGCAGAAGCCGCGCGAAAGCCGGGCGCGCTGCGAAGCCTCGCACAGGCGGCGCGGCAAATCTCCCGGCCCGGCGCGTCCAAGGGCGGGGCCCTGCGCGCCCTTTTGGACGGCGAGAACGGCGACGCGAGGGATGCCGCCGTCGCCGCGTACGCTGCGGCGCCCGCGCCCTCGCGCCTGTCCCGCTGGGCCCGCTCGCGCTTTTACGCGTGGAGGCTCTCGCGCTTCAAGGACGAGGACTTGTCCACCGCGCTTTTTTACGCGGATAAAATGCCCACGCCCGCGGCCAAAAAGATGATCGCCGGCATGGCCAAGAGGCTCCTGCGCCGCCACGGCGTCGACTACCGGGAGACGGATAAAAATCGGCTCGTCATCACGCCCGGCGGCGGCTCGCGCCTCAACCGCTTCGCGGCGGCCGTCCAGCGGCAGTTTTCCGCCGACGTCGAGTTCTGGGCCGACCAGCTCATCGACTCCAAGGCCGGAGCCTATCACGGCTCCTTCCGGGAGACGGCGGCCTACGAGGGCGGAATGCTGGGGCTTCCCGCGGCCTCCGTGGTCAGCGGGCGGCCGTTTTCGTCTGACGACGCGATGGCCTCCCACGAGATGGTCCACATGGCCACGCGCAAGCGCGGCTTCGCGGACTCCTCCGACCCGATTCACGGCTGGCTCATGAACTCTCCGGCCTTGAAGGACGACCCCGGCTACGCGAAATATTTTTCGCTCGACGAATTGGACGCCTACGACCTCACGCAGAGGCTTCTCGTCGCCAAGGCGCGGACCGCCTACGAGCGCCGCGCGCGAGACCTCGCCGCCCCCGACCCCGTCGAGCTGCTGGAGCAGGCCGAATTTTACTGCGGGCGCCTGCGCGCCCTGCTCGCCGCCGCGCCCGAGGCCGACAAGGAACTCTTGGCTCTGGCCGGCTCTCTGCGCGCGGGCAAAGGCAGGGGCGACAGGTTTGGCGGGGCCGCGCGCCTTTCGATTCACGCGCCGGGCGGCATGATCACCCTCAAGCGCACGGGCTGGATCAAAGTTTCGTTCGACCCCTTCACCACCGGCCTCAAGTACGGCTTCGCCGCGCGGGGCTTGAGCGCGGAATCCTCCGACCAGGACATCGCCGCAGCCTTGGAGCGCCAGGCCGAAGGGCTTGACGATATCGCCGCGAACAAGAGCTACGCCCTGCAAAGAGTCACCAAGCGCCTGGAAAGCCTCCTCCGGCTCCTGCGCGCCCGGCGCGCGCCCTCGCCGCGGGCCGTGCGGCGCGCCTTCGCGGAGCTCATCAGCGCGGAGCATTTTAACCCCGCCACCGAGAGCCAGAGAAAGAGCTGGGCGCGCCGCGCCAAAAAAAGGTAGCGCCGGACCGGACGCGCCCAATGCGCGGCGCCACTTGCGCGCCGTGCGTTCGCGGCCTATACTTCCCGCGAGGTTCAATGTCCCAGCCCAGAGGATTGCGATGAACAAAATAAAAACTGTCGTCGCCGGACTCACCGCCTTGGCCTGCGCCGTTTCCATGGCCGCCGCGCAGCGCAAAGCCATCACCCCCCGGCAGACCGAGCAGCAGATAAAGCGCCTCGAAGCCGTCATCCGCCGCACCCTGACGCCGCAGCAAATCAACAAGGTCCTGGCCAACGCGGGAGACGAGATGTCCTCCGAGGACCCGGTCAGCGCCGAGGACTCGAAGCTCGTGCTTGACTGCGGGCGCGTGGTCAACAAGCCGGGCTTCCTGGGCTTTGGCGGCACGTACGTCGTCCACCACTGCGAGGCGGACATTCCCGCGGCGAGCCTCGCCCCCGCCGGATTCAAGATCGTGCACCGAGGGAAGGACGAGTACGGCTATCCGATGTCGGACGTGCTGGTGGACTTTAAGCTCTACCGCCAAGTCCCGGCCAAGGTTTCCGCCGCCGGTCCGCTGGCGGTCTACAACTACATCCTGGTCCCAGACTCCGTGGTCACGGCCGCGCTCAGGCAGGCCTCGCAGGACGATTGGGCCGAGCTGACGCTCAAGCAGCTGCCCAAGGAAATCAACGCCAAGAGCTTCTCGGGCAATTAGCGCTTAGCAGACGTAGGGGGCAAGCCGGTAGCATCCGCATTCGGGATTAAGCGGATTTCCCGGGCGGCTCTCTCCTATATTAATCCGGCAAATTCCACCCAGTCCTTAGGCCTAGGCCCAAAGCCTCGCGGATATGCCCCAATGGCTCAGGCGCCGGCCGGCGGCCGGGGTCATACTGAAGCGGTGCCGAAACGAGTTGGCTGTTTCTCGGGAGGTTCAACATCCATGAAAAGACTCTCCGCCATGACCGCCGTGACGACTCTATTTTTTTGTTCCGTCCAAGCTTGGCCGCAGGCGGCGAATTTGCCCGCCGCTTATGCCGCGGCCGAGGCTTCGGCGGTTCAGGCCGGCAAGAACCTGGGCCTTTTCCAGGCTGTCCGCCGCGGCGATCCGGCGGCCGTGGAAAAAGCGTTGGACTCCGGCGCGCAGGTCGACGCCTGGGACGGCAGCTTTTTTCCGACTCCGGATGGAACGCCGATCGAATACAACGAGTATTTCTGCGGGCCGCGCAGCGGGCAGATCGAGGACATTCTGATCAAGCACGGCGCGAACCTGACCCGCCAAGACGGCTACGGCCAAAACGTCCTAACCCTGGCCAGCGCCGTAGGCTGCGCGCCGGCGGTATCCGTCCTCGTCTCCAACCCCGTGATTAAGGTTCATATCAACGATCTGGCCAAGGCCGGAACGGCGCTCGACTACGCCACGGCGCCGTTGGAGCGCGACAAGCTGGCCCGGAGTCCGGACGCGACGTCCCTGGAACGGCTTGAGTATCTCTCACCCGAGAGCAAGGCGGCGCAGGAAAAGACCGCGGCTATCCTTAAGGCAAGCGGCGCGAAATCGAAAAGCGAGTTCTCTCCGGAAGACTACGCCGAAGCCGAGGCGCACTTCCAAAAGGACTATTGCCCTGATACCCGGTCCAGCCGGTAGCCAGCCGGCCGCGGAAGTCCTGCCGCATCAAGACCAAGATCGGCAAATAAGGCGCACTCTTTAAGGCAAGGCCGGGCGGAGTTTAACGCCTAAGCTGTTGACCCAGAAATCAGAACTCGCGGCGCATTTGGCCCATATTAAGGAAGCCATTTCCTCGCGTTTAAACGCGCCTTTCATCAACGCCAAAAGCTGGCAAATAGCTGGCGGATAGGGTGTCTAGCTAGCCAGTTGGCTATACGGGGGGTGTATAGCCCTGGCTATAGCTAACGAAGGGATATCCTATTGAGCGCAGTAAAGGTATAAAATGAATTGGTGTCAAAAGAATTTCCTCGCACACTCCTCGAATTTGAGCAGTGGTTTAGAACCGAAGAAGCTTGCAGAGATTACCTCGTTAAA
>Ga0307372_10003780_pt1 | contig 23905 bp, 22 predicted proteins | sample OX1MG_FD_202533 | JGI IMG/M metagenome (GOLD analysis project Ga0307372, IMG submission 202533) | Soil microbial communities from Risofladan, Vaasa, Finland - OX-1 | ecosystem: Environmental > Terrestrial > Soil > Coastal area > Acid sulfate soil | place: Finland: Risofladan, Vaasa | collected...
TTTTATCAGGTAACCGAGATATTTTGAGGTAAAAGACTTATTTTTGTAGGTGTCTTAATTTTCTGCTGGGCTGAATAGTTAAATAAGTTTATTTTCATACTTTAGAAATGAGACTCTTACATACCGAAATATCACCAATAATTAATGATTTTTTACATATTGATGTGAGAGATCAATTGTTTCTTTGTTCTCCGTATACAAAATCATCCTTTCATGCGCACCCAGAACTTAAGCTTGTCTTTGTATTAGACGGTTTTGGAAAAAGGATAATTGGCAACAAAATAGAACCTTTTGAATCAGGCGACATGGTGTTCATCGGTTCTTATGTTCCTCATGTTTGGTTGAGTGATGCCTCTTTTTACGAGGTAAATTCAAAACTGCATTCAAAAGTAATTATTACCTATTTTAATCCCATAAAATTTGAGCAGTTTTTTGATTCCGTAGTGGAGTTTGCCAATATTAAAAAAATGATTCAGCAGGCTATCAGAGGCTTCAGAATATTAGGAGAAACAAGAAATATTATTGCCGAAAAGCTAATTTCGCTCTCTTCAAAAACAGGATTCGAAAAAGTTGACGGCTTTTTACAAATTATGCACCTGATATCAGTATCTGAGGACAAAAACTTTATTATGAATAATGGGGACTGCAAATTCGATCAATTTGATTCTGACCGCTTAGTAGATGTGATCAAATTTATTAGAAGTAATTTTAACAAACATATTTCTTTAAGCCATGTAGCGGGGATTGCTTGTATGACGAAAGAATCTTTTTGTCGTCTTTTTAAGAGTAGGACTAAAAAAAAATTTTCCGAATATCTTGAAGATTTTCGCATGGCACAGGCATGTGAATTTTTGATCCAGCATTCCGATAAATCCATTTCCGATATTGCTTATGACTGTGGGTATAATTCAAGTTCACATTTTTGTAAGATTTTTAAGGATCATTACGGGCAAAGCCCAAGCCAATTCAGATACAGTATTAATAAAAATTTTTGAATGACTATCCGCATTTAAGTGCAAGGTGCATACCACGAGTATAAAGTTGCTACGTTTAGAAAACTATGAAACAAATCTTTCCCCTGCTTTCTCCGGTTAAATTTATAACAAAATTCGTTTAGATAGTTTTGCATGTATGTATCTTTTACGCTGTGATGTAATCCCAATATTTTCTTTTTTATGTTGCTAATTGCAATATGTACCCAGGGGAAGATTTTAGAAACTTGTGTTTTATCTTTTACTATTACCGACTTGTGTTTTTTGGCTATATTTTCTAATACTCTATAGGCCGTTTTCCCGTCAGTCATAACAGTAGCATTTTTTGAAACCATCTTTTTTGTCTCATATTCAATGTCAATTTTAGCGAGAGTTTCTACTACATTAATTTTTAAATAATGCGGAATGGAGTTTGGACGTCCTTCTTTACTTTCAACACCAGATAGAGGTGTTGCAGAAACAGCAACTATCGCTGTTATATTTCTGTCAAGTTCCTTTGTTGGCACCGATACCAGGCCATTATTGTTTTCCTTTTTACGGTAAGCTGGGAAATACCCCTCATCCATTTCAATGAACTTATCTAGTTTATACTTCTCATCTCTGGCTCCCATCATTACTCTTATTTTGTGCATCATAAGCCAAACCGATTCATAGCGGCTGTGACCTAACAAGCCCTGCATTTCAAGAGAAGAAAACCCCTTTTTCGTAAGTGTCGAAAAATAAATCCCCCAAAGCCACGTCTTATAGGGCAGATTAGAATTTTCCATAATCGTTCCGCATTTTAAACTGATGGATTTTCTACAAACCTTGCATTGCCATCTATTTAAACTATCAATCCAATAATGCTGGATACCACCACATTTTCGACAAACAATACCTTTAGATTCGCGTTGTGATTTAAAATAAAGTTTGCAAGCACCTTCTGTTGCAAATTCGGAAAAAAAGTTTTCGATATTCATTTCGCTAATTTTAATAGCAAAGATACTAAAAATATTAGCTTGCACCACATAGCGGATAGTCATTAAATATTTATTATTTGTTTTTCTGTAAAAATCTTTTTGAAATTCTTGTTATTTCTATCATTTATGCACCCAATTTAAACTTAGTTTTTTAATATTCTGTTTGAGTGAGAATGGCTACCTGTTCCACCCATATCTATAATACTACTTGCGGTCCAGGTTTTGCCTTCATCTTTGCTAGTGTAAGTCAGTACTGTATGGTGGCCAGGATGATGCCGCATGATCATGGAAGTAAATACAATGCTCCCATCGCTAGTCTCTGTGATATCCCTAATTGATCCCGTCCAGTCGTCATGAAGTTTTTGTACATCCTGCCATGTCTTTCCCCCATCAAAGCTACGGATAACATAGTTTGGTAAAATTGCACCTGGTGAATCATGAATATCTTTTTGCCAGTTCCAATTGGCTTTCTCTTTCAAATTTACAAATGCCATGATAATTTCGCCACTTTGAGTTCGAATTATAAGCTTAGGAGGGGCCATATTAAATTTATTTGTATCGGAAAAAATCCGGTATTCAGACCACGTCTTAGCTCCATCGTTACTGATACAACTTTTATTGCTATCAACAGTAAGTATGCTGCCATCAGTCAGGCGTATAAAAGGACCTGTTTTTAAGCCTTTTATTTCTTCTACCTTATCAGGTACCCAGTATCCAGAGGAGACAATCTTTCCTTTGTTAGCATCCTTATCAACGCTTTCCGTGTTACAGCAATAAATGATACACGACAAGAGAATGATGATTGCTACCTTTGATCTCATACTGGCTGATCGTAATGCTTCTTTATCTATTGCCACATTAATATCTTTTTTAATATTTATTTATATATCCATTGCAGGTTTAATCGTATTATGGTTGTCCCCATCGTCTTCCAGTTGGCAAAGGCCAACAATACGTATTTTCCAGTGAAATGAATTGCTGTATAGCAATAAACACCATCAGGATCATCTTCTATTATTTTAATATGCTCCCAGCTTTTCCCCTCATTTTTGGAAACAGCAACATTCAATGGGGTACGCTTTTGGTTTGTTCCATTATTATTCCAAACCATCAGGAGATCTCCTGAATCTGGTATTCTTGCAATAGAGGCGGGTGAGAGTGGTGAGGCTATATGAATCGGTTGCACAGGACTCCATGTTTCACCTTTGTCAACTGAATAAGAAGCATATTGAACACCTGTATCTGTCCGGATAAACATAAACAGGCTGTCATTCCTCAGTTGAATTATGCCCGGTTCCTGTGTGGTCACATTTTCCGGATTTGGAACCTCTTTACCGGATTTCCAGGTCTTGCCATTATCATCCGAATAATAAGTAAAAAGACGGCCAATATTTGACCATTTACCATTTGGGACATTATGCAAGGCTACAGGCATTACGAGCCTGCCACTGCTTAATTGAATTACGCGATTATTATTTAATACAAAATACCCTTTTCTATCGGTAATACAAGGTATAGGATCGCTCCAGGTTTTGGATTCATCAGTAGATATCCGTAACATGGGAATACAATTATCATCTGAATTCTTTCTTGCATAAAATAAAGCAACGGATCCATTCCTCAACCTGAGCAAAGAGACTGACATTACGTTCATGTTTCCCTTCTGTTTGACGACTACCTTATCTTCCTTACTCCATGTCTTACCACTGTCTGCTGAAAACCGACTTGCCAGATAGGCATGACCAAAATCGCCACCGGATTTTCCTGTGAAATGACTATAAATAAAAAGAATTTTACTATTCTTTAATGTTATGAAATCTCCTTCACTGTTTCTTGGGTTGTTGGGACCGGTTTCAAGCTTAAGAACGGTCTGTTTACCCTTATCTTCGTTTACATCCCGATAGCTTTGGGATTTACGCGTGAATCCATATACTATTGAGATTACCAATAAGGATACTAACATTTTATTTACGTCAAAGAATCCAAAGGTGAAACCTACTTTTGTCGCCATAATTTCTTTACTTTAATTCAGTACCTATAATAAAAATAACTTCCCGTCAATTGCCGACCCGTGTATGAAAATTCATTTCCCGGACTGGGACAAGGTTCACTTCAGGCTAATAACAGAAACTTTTCCTGTGCGGTTTTTATTGGAATCCGGCTCGCCACCTACCAACCACCACGTTTGGTCTCCCACCTTTATCAAGGGTGCTGTTGCCGCAGAATTTATATCGTCTCCAATTTTATGCATAGACATATTTTTCAGGCCAACGATCCAAACACCCGGATCTACCTTTCCATAAGCCCTGCCCGTAACCAACAGGTGGCTGTCATCTATTGACCCGGCTGACCAGGCGTAACCATCAAGAGGGAGATCGGGAAGCCGTACCCATTGATCCTTTTGGGGATCATAGCGGTACACCTCCTTAAGGGGTGTAAGGGGTGAAACGTTGCTTAACCCACCAAGAAGGTACAGGTATTTACCGGCGCCCACCAAGGCTGGTAAGATTCTTCCCACGCCCGGAACAGGTACACATTCATGCCAGCTGCTTCCTTTCGTGTTAACATCCAGCACCCACATCCTGTTAGTTTTGACGGTATCGATAGATCCGCATGCCACATAAAACTTACCATTTAAAATGGCCCCTGCCCCATAGGCCACTGCCACTGGCAAAGGTGGGAGAGATTGCCACCTGCTGCCCTTTTTTAAAGACCGTAGGTTGTAGGCATCCGTCAAATCCGATTTCCCATTGCTTGTCCCGCCAGCCACATAGACACCCTGATCATCATAAGCATACATGGAGTAGGCAACAGGCCTTGGAAGATCCGGTCCAAGTTTCCAGTTTCCGTCGCGGAAAACGGCTGTATTTTTTAACCATGACTTGGTTTTCTTATCCAGGCTCCAGTCCGTGCCGCCGGCAATGATAACCTTACCATCCACTATACCGCCCACGTGGCCGCCTCTTTTTAATTGACCCGGTAATGAAATACCTTCAGTAACAATACCACAATATTTACATTTTGGCGGCTTAAGGCCAAGCTGGCACAGAAATTCCCTCATTTTTACTAATTCTTTTTCGTTCAAAGTTTTAAGATTTTGTGTTTCTCCTGGTTTAGGGCGGATATATCGATGTGAACCTCCCATATATTCAATAGCCGCTGCCCAGAAAGGGCGGGTCCACCGTTTCATAAATGGAAAGTCATATTTTATCGCAATGGAAACTGCTTCCTTCAGGTCTTTAGCCTGTATGGCATTCCAGAATTTGAGCCCGATACGGGGTGCATAACTGTACAATACGCTAAAGTAGGCGGGAGATCCATAAGGGTAGCCAAAAAGATATCTTGCATCCGAGCCGCCTGCAAAAATCGCGAGCCTTTTACCAAACATAATCTGCCGGTCTACGTAATAATTTAAGTCAGCGACATCTTCTTTTAAAGCTACAATTGATTTTATTTTAACCAGTTCATTCAATAGTTTAACGGAATAAAAACCATGAAGCACGATACCAAGGTGTGTATTTTGGGCAACTTCCCGGTAAAATTGAACCGTTTTTTCCATATTGGAATCTATATTACTATTCACAGGAGGATCTATCTGAACAGCGCTTGCCCCGATCTTTTCAGCATATCGTACATAATCCAATATGGTATCCATCGGCCACTTGCCGGTTGCAGCAATGGTAATCCCCCTCTTACCCACCGTCTCCACCATTAGAGCTGTTAATTTCTTAATTTCCTGGTAAGAGAGCCTGTCATACATGCTATTGCCGGAAGTGAGCGTAATGACCCTGCATCCAAAGTCAAGCGCTCTACTCATCACCCTAGCCATTCCCTTATAATCCACTTCAAAGGTTGAATCAAAGGCAGTTGGAGCAGAGAGAATGGGGCCCTTTAACTTTTCTTTGAATTCCTGGGGAGACATCGGAGCCTTTCCGGCATATGCCCGCGTTTGGGCTTTCATCCCTGTAGGTGCAATAAACGACATCACCGCAATTACCGCGATTATTATCGTTTCCTTCCATAAGGAATTTCTGTATATCTTGTTTTCCCTGTTCATGAATGTAAAAAAGCCTTTATCTGGATGAGATTGATATGTTTCCAAGTATAAATGAAATGAAAATAAAAATTGATTATTCCGGGGTTCTTAAGCACTGTTAATATCCCGGGGTTTGTTGAATTTTAGGATTAAGCGTAATGGTTTCCTGTGTGACCGGCCAAAGAAGAAGGTACTGGCTACCCTGCCTACCCTGAAGAGTTGGAACTATGTCAAATGCTTTTCCAAAACGTACGAGGTCCCACCATCTTTTTCCTTCAAATGCAAGTTCAAGCAAGCGCTCTTTTAAAATAGCATCATCATTTTCAGCCTGGGAGCCGCTAACAAAAATATGTGCTGGAAAATTATTGCCATATGCTCTTTGCCTAACCGCATTAATTTCAGCAGAGGGATCTAATCCTAAAGCATTCTCAGCTTCCGCTTTTAATAAAAGTACCTCTGCATACCTATATATAATAACATCATTAAGAAACAAACGAACTCCATTCAAAATATAGCCTTGTCCCTTAAGAACTACTGAAGTAAAATACTTAGAAACACCATTTACATGAGAATATATATCCAAAAAAGAAGCAGCCTTTCTTTGGTCATCATCCGTAAATTGATTTCTGACAAGGGCGGTTGGAGCCCACCAATTATAATTTCCTCCAATCCCCAAAATAGATGCAGTTGCCGAATCAATGGTCGGTGGAATATCACCTGGAGCTATCCACATATCTCCGAAATAATTATTGGTAGACTCCAAATACTGAAAATGCGCAGCAAAAATAATTTCCTTATTGCCTTTATTAGTATAGCTAAATATATCGCTATAATTAGGTAAGAGGCCTACATCTGGCGTCTGAGCTGAATCGAGGGCATTTAAAGCTGTCTTAAAATCGACTTGGCCTCCACTCATTAGCTTGCCAGTCCATAAATACACGTCTCCTTTAAGCACATAGGTCGCAGGTTTAGACCAGGTACTTCTCCCAACCGGGAATTTGTTATCCGGAAACAATTTAAGAGCTTGATCAATATCAGTTTTAATAAGATCAAATACCTGTCCAACTGGGGTTCGTTCTTTAAAAGTACTGGTTGCATCAAACCCACTGGTTGGATCAGTTATTAAAGGAACATCTCCCCAGGTTTTAGCTAAAGTAAAATAAATGTATGCTCTCATCGCATAAGCCTGGGCTAGGATACTATTTTTTAGTGATTGGTCAGCAAATGGTATTCCAGGCACATTTTTTATAATCAGGTTTGCATAATCTATAATTTGATATGGTACAGACCAATTAAGGTCTGCGTTTGTTGCGGTTAAAGTATTTGTGAAATATTTTATCCTGAAATCTGCATTTTGAATTCCATTGCCCATTATTTCGCTTCTGGCCTCACCAAGTAAATAAAGGTTAGATTGAGCCAGGTTACGAAATGCGACATACATACCATATAATCCGCCCTCAGCATCATCCGAATTTTTCCAAAATGAATTTGCGCTAATTAAACTGGTAGGAGTTAATTTAAGGTCTTTTGTACAGGAAAAACTCGAAATTAGAAAAACCCCCAATAATATATAAATAGATTGCTTTTTCATAATTGATTGTATTTTGATAATTTTAAAAAGAAATATTTGCTCCAAACATGAAACTCTGGGGTACAGGATAACGTCCCGTATCCAATCCTCCGACTTCAGGGCTAAAACCAGTATATTTGGTAAAGTATTTAAGATTACTTGCTGTAACGAATACCCTTAAAACATCTAATCCAAGAGGTTTGTACCAGGATTCCGGCGCATTATAACTTAGTGTGATTTCCCTGATAGCCAAATAATCTCCTTTTTCAAAATTTTGAGAACTCCCCTGGCTTCCTGAACGCGGATCTCCTCTCCAATAATTAGCCTCTGCAACCTGGTCTGCCCAATAATACCTTGGAACGTTAGTTATATCGCCTTGCTTTAACCAGGATTTTAATAAATCCGTCGTTGAGTTAGTCGCTCCAATGAATTGACCATCCAAGCTTGCTCTCAAATAGTTATATATAGTATACCCTGTTTCAAAATCGCATCTAATATACAGACTCAATCCTTTATACGATACAGTACTTGAGAAACCTCCAGACCATTTTGGATAAGGATTCCCCATATAGACCATATCTCTTGTATCAATAGTATCGTTCCCATCAACATCAAGCCAATTTACATCTCCCCCTGATTTTGTTTTATTACTACCAACTACTAATTTATCATAAGGTCCCTGTTCAGCTTCAGCATCAGTAGCATATACTCCTAAGAATTTGTATCCGTACATATCACCGACACGACCGCCTTCCTGTAATCCTCCTAAATAAGTATAATTCTTTATTTTAGGATCATATACATAATAACCTCCCACTCGATTGTTAGCATTACCATTATTAGGAAGTTTGAGAATTTTACTATTAGTGTTTGAAAAATTGAAAGATAAGTCCCAAGTCACATTTTTTGATTTAACAATTGTTGAACCCAATTCAAGTTCTATTCCTTTATTTCCTAAGCTTCCGTAATTTGTAATTATGCTACTAAAGCCTGTTGAATATGGTAAAGGCAGAGAAGTCAATAAATTATCAGTGATTCTATTATAATAATCAAAGGTCAAACGAATACGGTCCTGAAGAGCGCCCGCATCCAAGCCAATATCAAATGTTTTGGATTGTTCCCAACGAAGAGCCTCGTTTGCCAGGGTAGTATATTCTACAGCAGCCGCGCCTTGATATATTTGTCCGACGCTGTATTGTCCCTGAGCCTGATAGTCAGATATATCTCCTAAATTTCCTGTAACTCCATAACTGGCACGTAACTTTAACCTGTTTATTTTAGCTGGGTCATTCCAGAAGTCTTCCTTATGAACATTCCACCCCGCTGAAACACCAGGGAAAATCCCCCATTTATTTTTATCCCCTAAATTAGATGCTCCATCATATCTGGCACTAGCAGAAAATAAATATTTTTGCTTATAATCATATATGATTCTTCCAAAATACCCGTCAATTACTTGTTGAGTTGAAGAACTACTTACGCTAACAGGGAGAGCAGACGCATTTAATGTTGGAATAAGATCTGTGGCAGCACCACTTCCAGTTGCTGAAAGAGTATTATAAACTCTGTTGAAATAGGAAGCACCAATGACTCCTTGAAAATGATGAAACCCACCAAAAACTCTGTCATAATGAAGAACTGCATCAACTTGTTGCTGATCCCACTTGGTATATGAACCTGTTGCAGTCCTGGAATTTACGAATTGAACTGGACCATTAAAATAAGATTTCTGGAAATCATTCAAATCATTTACAATATACAATAAGGAGGCTGTGGGTTCGAAACTTAAGCCAGGAAGAAGATTCCACTTTAATCCTCCTGATAAAGTAATAGTATTCGTGCTGGTATTGTTATTTGTTCTTCCAAGATAATACAATGGATTTCCTAAACTTTGTTCCAATCCAGGAGCTAACGTTCCATCTTCGAAATATAACTTCTGGGTAGGTGGAGATTCGATAGATCTTCCAAAAATAGAATTCTCACTAAACACGGCATTATTACTTGACCTGCTAAAGTCTAAATCATCAAAAACAGAAATATTCTTTTTAACTTGTAACTTGTTGTTAAAATTTACAGTATATCTTTTATAATCAGTATTTATAGCAATTCCATTTACGTCTGTTAGACCAAGACTTAAATCAAAAGAGGACTTATCAGTACCTCCAGAAAAATTAAGGTAATGGTCATTAGTAATTCCAGTTCTAAAAAGTATATCCTGCCAATCATTATTTTCAAAAATAATCGTCTCTGATGGGTTTAAAGGGTCTGGCATACTTTGCCAACCTTGAGATAATTTTATTCTATTAGCATCATTAAGATATTGTGTAGAAAAAGCTGTATTATTTGTTAAATCATTTCCAGTTCCAAAGCCACTGGCCGCAGTTAAATTAACTAATCTTTCCGGATGCTTTTCCCCGGTAGCGGCAACTCCTAACCTACTATAATAAATGTAATCCCTGGCGGAAAGAACATTATATTTTTTTGCCAAACGAGAAAAACCAATTGTATATTTATAACTAATGCTGGTCTTACCTTTTTTACCACTTTTAGTTGTGATAATTACGACTCCATTTGAAGCCCTTGCTCCATAAATAGCTGTAGATGCTGCATCTTTTAGTACTTGCATAGACTCAATATCCGATGAATTAAGATCGTCAATGTTCTGCCGTATTACTCCATCGACGATATATAAAGGGGTTGCTCCACCTGGGTTATTTATTGAGGTACCTCCCCTGATAATGACTGAGGGAGCCGATCCCGGCTGGCCAGATGCTGTTTGAACAATAACTCCCGGAATGGTTCCCTGTAAAGCACTCTCTGCATTTCCAAGAGGTACATTTTGCAATACTTTAGTATCAAGCTTGGATATTGCAGTAGTTAAGGTCGTACTAGACTGTGTGCCAAAGCCAATCACTACTACGCTCTGTAAACTTGTGGCGGTCTCCTCTAATATTACATTTATAATTCTTTTGCCTGAAACAGCTATTTCCCTGCTTGAAACAGCTACTTCCTGGCTGATGTAACCAATGTGGCTAAATATAAGCGTCCCGTTCTCATTTGGTAAGTTGATAGAGTATTGTCCTTTATCATTTGTGCCATTTCCTATGTGCGATCCCTTTAGGATAACTGTGACACCTTGCAGCATTTCACCTTTCGAATCTTTAACATTACCTGTAATTGTTACTTGCCCAAAGGCGCAAATGAAAAAGAATTGAAAGAAAAAAATAAGATAAACGAACTTGAACTGAGAAAATGATTTTCCTAAAAACCAAATTTGAGAATAACCTCTCACTGGTAATTTATTTTCCATAAAGCATAAGTTTTTTAGATGTAGAGTTTGAATACTATTGTTAAGATATGTTGGACATGTAGCAAATATACTTATTTTTTTAAAATAGCAAACTTTTTTAAAAAAAAATTCCTTTTGTCTATGTTTAGTTTCAGTTTCACACTATATCCTTATCTTTGCGACATTTTATATATTATATAAAATATGATTTAAAATGCAGAAAGTAGCAAAAAGGGAAAAGGGCTTTAAACTAGATAAATTAAATCCAATTGAAAATCAAACCCAGGTTGATAAAATCGAGATCAGTTTGCAGAATTTTTTTATCAACGAATCTTTTGAACCCGGAGATCCTATTCCCAACGAAATTGAATTGGCAAAAGCGCTGGGTGTAAGCCGTACTTCTATAAGGGAAGCTTTATCAAGATTCAAAACATTGGGAATTATCGAATCCAGAAAAAACAGAGGTACGGTTATTACTCATCCTGATATATTGTATAATATGGAGAGGGTCGTGGATCTTAAATTATTGGATCATGGTACCATGAAGGATATTTTTGAACTGAGGCTGGTCCTGGAAATAGGAATTGCAGATTTACTTTTTTTGAGAAAGACAAGTTCGGACATGAAAAAACTGGAAGAAATAGTTGAAAAAGATGAGAAATCAAAAAATAAAATGGAATACAGGCAGCACGATATTGAATTCCATTCAATGCTATATAAAATTTCCGGCAATGAAACGATTCAAAGATTCCAAAAGATACTGCTGCCTATATTTGAATATGTAGATAATGGCCTGTTCGATATAAATCCTGATAAAACGGTCGGTTACGTGTATCACCGAGGATTACTTAACACCTTAAAAGAGGGCACTCCCGAGGAATTCAGAAATAAAATGCGAAACCATCTGATTCAATATTTCAACAAACTATAATCTGTGGTTGGTTACCATTTTTACCGAGCGAATCAGGTACCCCTCCCTGCTGTCATCCTTTCCAGGAACACTTGCCCTCAGGTAGTTAAAACCAAATGGCGCTTTTCGCTGAAAAATCATTTCTTTTCTCAATTTCCCGTTACAATAGAGGGAAGCTTTTTCCCCGCTGTTATCCCAACGGATTTCTACGTTTAGTGAAGTAGTATCCTTAATTTGTCCTAAGGTAAAACACACCGGTGCTACTCTGGAAGCTTTTCTATCAGCAGATATTGAAAAATGATCCGTCAAAGCGAGGCTAACCCCTTTTTTGTTTCCCGGGTTCATCGTTATTTCCAGGATCAATTTTCCCTTCGGAGTCATAGGAAAATTCCATACTCCTTCTGTCGGCTTTCGAATCTGTAATGCTTGGTGCCGGTTACCTGCCTCGGACTTTGGAACTGCGGTTGAATCTTCTCCGAAAAAAGTCCATTGTACCAGGCCTCCTGAAAAATCATCAAAGGCCGTATCCTCTTCCAGCCAGTCCGGGTCAAACATAACGATTGCCCCTGACAGGCCCTGCCCTGAGACAAGAACCACTTTGCCTTCCACTGTCCCCGTGGCTGACGGGTAGGCTGTGCCATGATCACCTTTGACTGCCCCGCTTGGAAAGTTGCTGATCAGCACTTCCCTGAACCCTTTCCAGGTCCGTCCCTCATCACCGGTAATAGCGGCATGCAGCACTTCCCTCCCGCCGTTGGCATAACTGCCCGGGTCATCATGGCGCTGGTCACTGCACCAGAAAACAAGGATACGGTTGTCGGAGAGCCTCAGCAGAGAGGCTGGTGAATCGGAAGAAATAAATCGGGTTGGTGTGGGTGACTGCCAGTTGCGGCCACCGTCCTTCGAAAACGATTGGTACAAATATCCTTTATTGGTACGAATCAGCATCCATACCTTTCCGTCGGTAAGCTGCAGGATGGCTGGTTCAATCCCACCATAACGAGATTTCTTCCTGCTGTCCACGGCCACCTTTATGGTGTTTACCGAGCGCTGCCATGTTGCGCCGTTGTCATCTGAGTAGAGTGAGATAATATCATTCCAGCCGTAATCGATAGTTGCCATACCATCTAGCTTTTCTTCCCGAGAAGGCACCGCCCGCGCAAATGCCAGCAGGAGCCTTTTATTTTTTAATTCGATAAATCCCCTGACAGATCCCACATAGCCGTTATAGATCTCCCGGGATTGAGACCAATCTTTGCCGTGGTGGATGGTATGGCAATACCATAGATTCAACTGCCGGCCACGATAGCCTTTGTCTCCTTTCCCGAAGATATGGAACACACAATGTACATTGCCGTGGTCGTCAAGGAGAACGGTATTTGCATGGTAAGCGATCCCAGGCAATGTAAATTCGACTTGAGGCTTTCCCCAAGAGAAACCATTATCCAGGGAAGAAACTGACATCATTTTATCGGCCTGACCGGGCCTGTTGATAAAAAATATTTTCAAGGTACCGTCCGGTAGGCGCAGAATCGTGGATTCATTGGCAGGAGACCTCTCTAAAACAACAGGGGCACCCACCTCATCTTTTACCTCTGGAACCTTTCGCAAACGCATCCCGAAAGAACATGAGCTTTGAGCTTCAGCCCTGTTCTTCCAAAAAACAAAGGCAGTAAAAAAGATTAGGACAGTTACAAAAATTTTCATTTGATGTAAGGATGGACCTATTTACCCATCAACCACACACGGTTGAAGCGGGCGATTCTTATTTCCCTTTTGCCATGGCCCAAGTCCTGTTGCCATACCGCGATCAAAGTACCATCTGCCGCCTGTACCGCAGACGGGTAAGATGCCTGCGGACCGCCGGTGTTGGCTAATATTTTAGGAGCACTCCACGTTTTGCCGCCATCCCGAGAAAGTGCAGTAGCCAAGGGTGTACGACCCGTTGGGGAATTGTCCCAAACCACAAAGATATCTTTTGAATGGTCTAGCTTCCATAAAGCAACCGGGGAATTGTGTTCCGTAAGTTGACCCGGAACCGGCGTTGTCCAGGTCAGCCCACCATCACTACTCCAGCTTTGATAGGCTTTATTCCCTCCTGAGCGCATGATAGCCAAGATCCTTCCATCAGCAAGCACCACTGTTGCCGGTTCGCCCAATCCCCACGTAGCATTGGGGGATGTTTTTTTGACATCTGCATAAAGGTTTCCTCCCGGATGCCAAGTCTCTCCTCCATCCCTGGAACGTAAAACGCCGGATTTAAGATTCATTTCCCCTTCAGTGGCAGCAGGTGTTCCTTGTTCCGCCCACGTATCCCAAGAATAGCCCATGATGAGTGTACCATCTTTTAACCGATGACCCTGGTGAATCTTGCCACAGATATAACGGTGAGGTTTGGCAATATGTACCTCGTCGGTCCAGTTCTCCCCGTCAGTGCTGGTACGCATATAAATATCAGTGCTGTCAATTTTGTTCGGCCGTTTAACAGTTGTCGAAAAGGCAAGGATTCGATTTCCGTCTACCAACAAGTTTGGGTCTGCGTCGTCTTTGCCTTCGTGATCAAAGATCACCTGCGGGGCAGACCAGGTTTTACCATTGTCATCAGATATACTTACCGCATCTTTTAATTTCGGGTGTTCGGCATCTGTTCTTCCTGCAAAAATGCAAACCAACCTGCCATTTTCCATACGGTCAATGACTGGATAAGCACTCAGGGTAAACACCGAATCATTGGGTCCTGATATCGCACCTGTTTCAAAAACCGGAGACTGGGCCCTGGTCATTGCAGGTAACATTAAAATTAAAAATGAAATAACTTTTACTGAGAAACGAATGTGGCTATTCATAAATCCGGTTGATTTCTTTTTAGACATGATTGTTATTTTAAATTGACAAATAAATTTGGATCATCACTTATTTTGAGGAATTAATAATTATTTTTGCAATAGCTTCTGCGATCAGCTCATGCCCCGTGTCATTAGGATGCTCTCCATCTAACAGGAGCATGTCAATCCCTTTATGTTTCTTATGTACATATTCACGAAAGATCTTCCAGGTGTCGATAAGCGGAATCTTCTTACTTCTTGCAAGGTGCCTGACCGCCTTCATATATTTCTTTAGTCTTCGTTCATGAAATCCCCTGTATTTTTCGCCTATTGGATTAGGCGTTAACAAAATCACTTTTCCACCCTCCCGACGAATTCCGTCAATGAAGAAAGAAAGATTATGCCGGTATTCATTGATAGGAATGCGGGATGTCCCCTTTTTACCGGCATCCTGCCAGGAATCATTAATTCCAAAATTAATCGTTACCCAATCAGGATGATATGCCAGAACCGCAGTATCAAACCTGTCCATCCCATGCGGAATTTTAAAAAGGCTATTATCCCTTATAGAACCTGTATGGCTGCCTGGTATCCCTGCATTGATTACTTTATTGTCTATTCCTGCAGTTGTCAAAATCTCATGTAAACGGACAGCATACACCTTTTTTATAGTTTTTCTCGGAGCCGTCGTTGAATTACCAAAAGTCACGATGACTAATTGATGCTTACTTTGGGAAAAGCAATAAGTAACAGAAAATATCAGGACTGCCGAGAGAAGAAAAATTCTTATTTTTTTTTCAAATAAGACCTTAATAGTAAGTTTCATTTTTTATAATTATTTATGCGCGAATTGCTAAATGATTGAACAAATTATTTTTTAAACATAACTAAACATAAGTTTATTAGACACATCCATCAAAATACAAGTGTGTACTTATATGCATTCGCACTATAGGTATCAACATTTTCACCTAATCGTGTCATATAAATTTCAACATTAAGCGTATCCCGGTCCTCCAATAAAGCAAAGTTTGACAATTGAACATTTTTTGTGTCTTGTTTGGGGTCCCGATTGTCAATTACTGTTAAAGAATCTTTAACGAAGGACGGATGATCTTCATCAACTTCTACAATATAAAGAGGGTACCGGGGATAATCTCCATTAGGAGGCTCACTCGATATATTCCCAATCCAATATAGCTTTCCCGTTTTAGAACTGCGAAAAGTTTTGTCAATAGATGCAGGAGAATATAATTGTTCTCCCGTATCATAGTGTATATCTGTTATATCGTTCCATGTATGCCCTCCATCTTTCGACACAGAAAACCATTTCCGTCCTGGGGTTTTTAAAGTATTTGAACCACGCATAATTAGAAGCAAATTCCCATTTTTCAATTCGCTTACGTCGAGTTCCACTAGTCCTCGTGATGATACTTGTCGCGGAACAAAAATGGAGTTCGATTTCTCCCATCTATAATTTTGAATCTCATCGTCCCACTTCCCGATAAAGCAGATTGCACCTGCAACACAGCCTTCACGATAATTATTCGGAAAAATTGACGGATATTTTTCATCCTCTTCGTTCTTATAAGGGATAGGTACTGTAGCACTAATTATCACCGACCCATTCTTTAAAACAATTGAATTTCCGATATACATCTCATTTCTTTCCAACCATTCATGTTTTCCCCAATCCGATGGATCGAAATCAGGACTTTCCTCGTATTTAAGCTGAAAGGCCTCTCCCCACGTTTTACCATTGTCTTTGGAAAGTTGATAAAATCCATGATCCCAAAAAAGTCGTTTTCCTTTCCATGCAGTTTTTAGGGCTTCTTCGGGAGATCCTTGAAATATACGCTGGAAAACAGGTTTAACAAGTCGCCCGGAAACAGGATCATATTGGCCGTCTCCTCTCTGGCTTGCTCCTCCGCTTTGTATATATTGGCCTGAAGTTTGGGTTTGCGTTGGAACTGGCACCCATGCTGACCAGATATGCCCATTATCTTCAGAACCACGGCTAAGATTCATGATATGCCAATCGCTTGATTGCATAAAGGAAAGCGTTTCCTCCCGGCGCATTCCTTGGCCTATGTAATTCATGCCAGTAATTGGTGCCAGGCTTAATTGCGGACATGCAATACGGACTTCTTTCTTTACCTGACAAATTTTCCCATTGGATTTAATCAACGTATTATTATTGTTTTTCCCGCCTATTCCAAAAAGATTTTCCGGAAATACCCGGGTGCCTGCAAGGAAAGCAATTCCTGACTGGGAACTCCCTTTTAGAAATGTGCGCCTGCCTAATGGTTTCATTTGATCTATTTAAAAGTCATTTTGAAAAATTATTTTATAATTCCTTATTTGTATATTAACTAAGAAATGGTGTGGTAACATAATCATTTCGAATAACATCAATTTCAACAAGTTTATTTTTAATGTTATGCACCCAGTTTCGTTGTCGATTGGGTAATAAAAGTTTTGATAATTCTCTAGTTAATTTTTGTTGGTATTCAATGGCTTTAAACTTATCGTTTGATGAACCAGCAGTAAATAAATTGGTAAGTAATTTAATGCATACAACACCTCCCCCGGAAATTATGCCGTCAGCGCCCATGAGCAAACTGGCATCAAAGACGGATTCATCGCCCTGCATAATCGTTCCAGGTCTGCTATTCTTATCCGGGTACCTCCGCAACAATTCTACAAAATTTTTAAAATTCCCACTTGAATCTTTTACGCCAGCAACTTTTTCCATGTTTAAAATTATTTCAGTAGTATTTACATCCACTTCATTACCTGTGAAACCAGAAGCATTATAAAATATCAAAGGTACTTCTGTAATAGCGGCAATTTTTTGAATGTGTAATATCACACTCGCCGGATCGGGATATTTATAGTAAAATGGAGTGGTGCAAACGATATAATTGACGCCTAATTTATTAATAGCTCTAACTTGTTCCAAAGTTTTCCTTGTTGATGGGGCAGAAACTGTTGCCAAAACCGGCACTCTGCCGGCTGCATGATCAACAGAAATTTCCACTAATAATTGCTTCTGCGAATCAATTAAAGCAGGCCCTTCGCCCATAGAGCCACTTATCATAATTCCGTTGGCTCCTTCTTTGATACAATAATCTATAAGTCTTCTTAACGATGCGGAGTCAATATCTTCATTCTTCAATAGAGGAGTCGGCATCGCAATGATGATGCCTTCAAGTTTTTTTGTTACCATTTGACAGTTTTTTTAAATTGTTATATTTATAAATAATAACAGCGATAATTGCTATTCTTTTCTTATTCTATTACTAAATACTTCAAGAGTTTGATTTTACTGTACAGTTTTTCTATTCGTAGTTAAAATAGCTTGAAAAGGGATTTGCGCAAAAACAATTCTTTTCCGGGTATCCGCATCATAAAGAATCCCTATATTCCCGTTCGGAAGCTTTGTCAAACAGGAATAATCAGCGCTATAAGAAGCGCTTCTTTTATATATCGATAATTTCTTATTCCAGGTTTTACCTGAATTGTCACTAATATGAAGCACCAGATCTCGTCGGAATTTTTTATCATCAGGAATAGAGAACAGAAGAAAAGATAAACCATGCGTTTGATAATTGATCATACTGCCCTGGCAGCCAGGTCCAATTAATGTTGAATCAGTGTACACTTCAGACCATGACTGGCCCAAGTCCCTAGTCGTGGCAATCTGCCTATACCCTTCCCCGTCTGGTCGCCTCATATTAGCTATGATACCACCATCGGGTAAAGAAGCAATTTGTGCTTCAACATTATTATCTCCAATGCCATTGCTCATCGACCAGGACCTCCCATGATCCTTGCTGATAATAAGTACTGTTTGTTTTTGCTTCGGATTATTAAAGTTTCCTAAGATTGAATACATTGGGAAAACTATTACACCACCCTTTGCATAGAGACCCCGTCCAGGGGAATTCTGAAGCCAAAAATTTTTTCCTCTTGTTAAATAACTCAAATCCATAGGCGTTGACCAGATAACTCCATCATCGGAGCTTTCTAAAATATGAATTCTGATAATTCTTCCTAATTGCCCTTGCGGATCTGCAATGGCATAATCATACGCAAGCCAAATTACTCCTGTCTGTTTATCCACCACCATGCTCGCATCAGCGGCCGCATCGTTGTCCGGATAATTGACAATGGTCTTCTGTTTAGTCCAAGTCTTGCCACCGTCAAAACTTCTTTTCAATACGAGATCAATTTTGTTAGGAGCATCACCAGGCTTATCTACCCTGGCATCACATACTGCAATTAATGTTCCTTTATTGGTGGTAACCAGTGAAGGAATGCAATACTGACTCACCCTATCTTGTCCACTGATAAACAAGTCATGATACAACAAATGCTCATTTTTGTTAACCAAATTTTTCGACTCTTTATTTTTATTACTCTGCCCATAACTATTCAAATATAAAATACTTAAAGTTAAACCGAGTGTTGTAAAAAGTATCTTTTTAAGCATTTTTGTTTGATTAAATAAAATTAAAAATAAAATAAATCCAAAAAATTTTAGTTAATATGTAGTACATGTGTTCAAATGTACATTTTTTTTCTGAATTCCAAATTTATTTTGAAAATACTATTAGGTGCTTAATTCAATAAAAAAGAGGTATCTCTCAAAAAAAGTTCAGCGATCCAGATTAGCTTTATTTTTATTTTTATTTTTATTTTTTTTAAAATTCAAGACTTTGATTTGTGGGTAAAAAAGCGCTTCTATAAAAAAACTGTAGGAAAGTAATTAATTTTTATGCTGTAAAGTCGAGAAGTGCAGGAGGTAATTTCACTAAAAGTCAATAGAAATGCACCTGCACAAGAAATTGAATCATTTAAAGCAGCTTTAATCTTTAAATCCAGAAGTAGAAGATTATGAATATTGGATACGCCTGAATTTCAACTGCGAAACAATATTTTAATTTACACTCCCGAGGCTTTAAAAAAGGCTTTTAATTAAACATCCGTTTTCTTAAAATCTCCCATCACATACTCTTTTATTTTTTTTAAGTATAACTGTATTTTTATTTTTCTCTTTTATTTTTCTCTTTTATTTTTCTCTTTTATTTTTTCAGTTTTTATTTAACTTCGTGCTAATGGGTTTCATAAAATCTTTAAACGTTAGACTCCAATAGGGTCTCAATCAAATACCCTAACAGATAATCAATTTCAAATAAATAGTTTTCGTTTCTATTTTCCATCCTCAACCTTGTCACTGCTATTCTGCCCATAAGTAGCATTCCCCAACGATCAAGCGATGAATCCATAAATATTCTGAAATTATCTTTATTAACATCTGGATATTGCAGACCAAAATATATTGCAAAGCCGGATCCAGTTGTTGCTCATGCCCACTATCGAGCCATTCCTTTGTATAGATAGAAGAAAAAATTTCGTTCCCTCTTATTCGTAATTTCATAATGTTCATTATATAAAATCTGTTTAGTTCATCAAGTTTATAATAACGGACATTATAAGAATATATCAATACTAAGGAAATGCTTATATAATTTTGAATTCAAATTCCTTTTCGCGTTCTATTTCTTTTAATCCTTGCCCTCCCATTATCCTGGTAATTGGCTCTTTCAATTTCTTCGAGGAAATCACCCAAAATGTCTCCTAACTGCATTTCACTTTTGTACTCAATTTCACTTTGAAGATCTTCTTTACTATTTTCGTTCACAGTTTTAGTGTAGCCATGGTCATCCTTTTTAGAAACAGCCGTTTTTTCTTTGTTTGCTGCGTCCGAAATAAGCAGATCCAATTTAAATAAATCACTTCCCTTGTAAACTTCTCTCCTATTATGATCTATAAGAACATATCCATAAGGCATCTCTTTATTTTTCCCTGAAAAAAAAATAAAATCAAAACCAAATTTTTGTTTTAATAGATTGGTTAAGTCGCTTTCAAACTTTGTTGGTTCAGTCGTGAATTTATGATCGTGGTTGCTTCGCAACTTTCCGGAATAATGTTTTCTGTATTTATAAATAATGGCTTTTACCTGATTGGTATTCTTTTCTGATTTTTCGTTCATGGCTATTTTTTTATCAAGATCTGATAAACTGACACTCCCCTGCTTTTCTCCATACTTAAAAAATAAAAATTGGCCCTCCTTCTTTTGTGTATTATAGCCGTTTAATTCCATAAGCAAAGCAAACTGCGCATGAGTTCCAAATTTATAAGTCAATGCAGAATTTAAATGCTGATTAAATTCCTGGTTTGGTTCTCTACTTAAAATTGCATTGAGGTAATGATTAGCTCTTTTACCCTCAAAACTATCATTGATTTTTTTGCCTTTAATTCCCACCCGGCTGGATACAATATGCACGTGGTTATTCCTGGTGTCATGATGTTCGTAAATCAAAATAGGATTTTCTTCATAACCTAATTGTTGCGTGATCTGTAAGGCTATCTCTTTTAATTGTTCATGACTTAACTCCTTATTTCTGCAACTACATGTTGCATGAAATACAGGATTTTTGATTTTAGTATTGCGGGAAGAATATTCTTGTAAATATTTTGTAAATTCTTCTTTTGATATTTCAGTTTTATCCTGAAGGTTTCCGAAGTTTTCAAAATAAACAAGCCCTGCTTTCCCCTGCTTTACTTTCTTCTCATTATAGTTTACAGCATTAAAGCGGCTGCCTGCGGCGGCCATTATTTTAAAGATGGCGCTGTTCATTTTTAGAATAATTCTTTTCCAAGTAGCTCGCTGATCTCGTTTCTCTTCTCGTTATAAACTTTCAGTTCTTTCACCAACTTCATAAATTCCCCGTCTTCTATTTTCCTGTCGGATTTTATTTGTCGGATCGCTATAGTGATTTGATTGATGTTTTTTCCAATGTAATTAATCTCTTTACAAAGTGCATGTATCGCCAGGAATTTTTCCTTTTCCATTCTATGATCTACCAAGGGTGTATTTTCAATTCTATGCTCAATCGCTTTTCGCATAGAAATATCCATTTCATCAGCTTGCTGTTTTAATTTTTCTTTCAGGCTCTTCGTCATCCTAAAGTTCACTTGTATCCTGACTTCTTTCATTTTGTTACTAATTATTTATTAATCAAAGTTATAAATTAATTCATTTAATTAATAAAAAATAAGTTGCGCAAAATTTTTAATTCCCGCCTTAGCGGGCAAGATAGTCTTTGGAATGTAAAGACAAAGACACATCTTGTCATGTTTTCAGTTTTTTTCAGGTTCGGGAATAGAAGAGATTAATTAATCTTTAAAACTCTCTGTTTGTAGGCATTTGTATGTAATAATCTTCAATTTCACTCTGCATATATCGCTGTTAATCCTTATTTATCTGCATAAGTATTTAAGAATCTTCAATAATATTCAATAGTCTTCAATAGTCTTCAACCATTTTTTAAATAAAGTTATAAGAATTCACTTTTTATCACTTTAATATATATATTTGTAGTAAGTATTAATCTTAATATTATTATGGGTCATAAAATAAGCAATTCCAAAGTAAGGGAGAGATTATTAGGTTCTGATTATGGCAAATTTGATTTGATGGATACTGTTTATTCAAAAGAGGAAATTCTCAATTGCGTACCCAGGGTGCTATTAAAAAGTATTATGGAGAAGTTTTCTATTCCTGAAAATGCCATTAACCGGAGAACCTATTGGTCATGACTTCAGCGTTACAAGAAAAGAAATAAGTCTTTTATTTCTCACGGGACACCCTTTCTCCAGGTTAAAAAAACAGGAACCGAAGATTGGAAAACCTTCGAACCTTCCAATGCTGAATCATTGAAACAGCGCAAAACCATTATTAAACTGATTAAATAATGTTTCTCTTACAATCTTTTAAAACAAAATAAAAAAATATGAAGTCATTTTATTTCAATATCCAAAGTAAAGGGGGAAGTGGCAAATCAATGCTAACCTACCTCCAGGCGCTTAAGCATGAGAAAAATGAGAAGGCGGCTTTCGTTGATCTAGATAGTTCAACCCAAACTTCCACAAGGCAGCTTCATTTTTAGCCCAACAGGAAGCTAACCGTTTATTTTCAGTTGACATTTTTGATAACCTGAAAAAAATTGAACGTGAAAAATTATATGATATTTTGCAGGCTTTTAATTCGCAGCCGTTTGAAGAGATCTATATTGATTTTGGCGCTCCGGAAAGTGAACAACTTCCTTCACTTTTTTCACTGGATTTCACAATCGAAGAATTCAAGGAATTTGAAAAAGAGCTAAAAGCAAAATTTGTGTTCAATGTTATCCTTTGTGGTGGCACCTCGTATGCAAGCACTTTTGAGTACCTGAAAAAACTTACTGAAATCGTGAAGGGCAAATTTGAAATAGTTATGTATCTCAATGAATTGACTTTTCTCAATTACAACCTTTTGATAGATGAATTAAATGAATTCGCGAAAAAAGCTAATGGATGTATTTCAAAGGTGGTACGATTTGGAGATATCCATGTTGACAGAAATTCAGGGCAAATAATTACAGAAAACATTCGAAAGGGAATGGGTTTTTCTTCCTACAATTCTTTTGCTGCCAGGGCAATCATTAAAAGGGAAATATCAAAAGTTTAGTATGACTGATTATAAAAAAATATTAGAAGAATTTAGAACCCACTACCGTAATAAATACGACATCAATTTTGATGATGAAATTCTATATTTTTTTGTCCGGGTAAATGAGATGCAAAAGGATTTAAAAAAGGACATCCGTAGCCTTCCTAAAGTAACCTTTAAAACAGGGTGGGATTATTTTTTGTATGGACTTGGAAAATGGCTTATGCCTTCTTTGGTTGTTATGATTCTTTTTTCAACCTTATTTTTTAGGAATATAATTATCAAACAGCCTCGTCAATTCATGATCCCCGGTAAAATCTTTATGAAAAATAATATTCCATATTTAGAATTAAAAACAGATAGCGCTAATTATTATTTGCCAATTCAAAAAAAATAAAAAAATGAAAAACACGACCACAAAATTATTACTCACATTGATCACTTTGTCTTTATTAATAATTTCATCATGCGGAAAGAAGGATGACAAACCTTCTATTAATAATAATGAGGCTTTGATGAATATGGAGGTCACCTGTAAAGGGGATATTCGATCCCAGGTTGCAGTATTAACCTTTTTTGCAGCGAACGCTTCGGGAGAATTAATAAGCATTGCTAATGATACTACCGGAATTATTACTGCAGGGCCATTTTTACAAAATTCAGATTTTGCGGATCATACCTTAATCTCTTTCCGCTCCACAACGAAGGTTAATTCCGTGAGTATAATGCTTGCTATTTCTCCCAAAGTATATGCTACTTCGCAG
>Ga0307372_10003781_pt1 | contig 23895 bp, 18 predicted proteins | sample OX1MG_FD_202533 | JGI IMG/M metagenome (GOLD analysis project Ga0307372, IMG submission 202533) | Soil microbial communities from Risofladan, Vaasa, Finland - OX-1 | ecosystem: Environmental > Terrestrial > Soil > Coastal area > Acid sulfate soil | place: Finland: Risofladan, Vaasa | collected...
TAAGCACCCGATCCCATCCCGAACTCGGCCGTGAAAGCCCTCAGCGCCGATGGTACTGTGTCTTAAGACACGGGAGAGTAGGTCGCTGCCAGGCCTATCAAGCTCCGTCAACGCTCGCGCCATTGCGCGAACTCCCTCACACCATGTTCCTTTTGTCCTCGGTTGCCGCGGGGTGGAGCAGCCCGGTAGCTCGTCAGGCTCATAACCTGAAGGTCGGAGGTTCAAATCCTCCCCCCGCAACCACGCCAAACCTCTGAAACAAAACGCGTTTCAGAGGTTTTTCGTTTTCAGGATGATCTTGATACGGTGGCGCGGGTAGGGGTTCACGCGGACTCTCACAACAAGGCCAATATTAGGGAGCGGCAATGAATATCAACCTGCCGCGACGTTTTCAGGCCGCGTGCCGCGCTCTTTTTGCGAGCTTGCTTCTTGTGAACGCTGGTCTTCTTGCGAACTTAGATTTGGTGAGTTTGTAGGGTCGCACGAGGGCACTAGCCGGCATTTTCCATTCATCCACTAGCAACCAAATCATCGACAGCGTAAGGCGGCGTTTCCGGTTCAGTACCTCAGATACACGCCCGGATGAACCGACAATCCTCTCAAGGTCTTTTCTGGTACGGCCTGAATTCTCCATACGCGCCTTGATTGCATCGATAGGATCGAGAGCTTCGTCTTTCCATTGCGCGCGCTCGTATCCATCCACCAGAGTCATGAGCAGGTCAAGACGATCGCCTTCGGCAGTACTGGGTTTGGAACCCCAAAGACGCTCTATCTCTTTCAGAGCTGCCTGATGGTCAGCGCTATCACGAATTGGGCGAATGGAATCGGTCATATCGAGTGACTACTTTCTCCCGAAGAGATTTACGGTTAGCGCATCGATGTCGTCATAGGCAGCGTGGGTCCCGATGAACTTGACGAACGCCGCTTGGCGCGGGAAATCGAATGCGACGATGGCGCGATAGGCATTTCCCTTTACGTTGAACACTACGCGCTCGCCGTTGAGTGGCGTTGCTGAAGGGTATCCGTTGAGTACGTCCGCCATCTTGGTCCAACTTGCCGCTCGTAGGGTACGGTTTAACTCACGAACAGCTTTGTCCGCATTCGCATGCTTTTTCCCAAAGCCGAGAAGGGTGTTGCTGTTGAAAACTCTCACGAATCATGACTCCTCTTCCCTGTCCGGGGCTCGTAAGCGGGCGCCGCTCACAATTCCGGATCCTCAGTTTCAAAATTAACGGCCGTACTTCACCGGCGCGGCGAGTACAGCAAGCATTAATATGCCCCCTCCCATCATGGGAGGCAAGGCCTTTTTCTCCCGATTTGGGAGGATTCGCTCAGGTGGGTCCGTAGTCGTTGAACAATTGGGATATGCGTCGCGGCATGACGCGGTAAATCGCGGAAAAAACGTCAAAATGAGACGCTAGGGTAATATGGCCGCGTTCGATTAGCATATCCTACGACAACGTGGCCTCAGCACCACCCCATTCGTCGGTCAACTAGAAGGGCGGCAGGGTCGTCTCAGGGAGGTGCCTCGATCATGGTTTGTCGGCGGTATGCCGCCCGGCGCATGGGCTAGGGCGATGTCAAACGCGCTGGGGATCGCCCATGGGAAGTTCGGGCGCGTCGCGCTCCTTGATATGGACGCTTCGTTGGTCCGTCACGCGCATCCCCATTGCCATGTCCTGATCAAAGCTGAGGGCGCGGACACACACTTCGTGGTGCGCGATGAGCTGGTGCCACTCACCGATGACAACGCAGTACTAATTAACGCCTGGGAGCCGCACGCCTACGTCCATGATCCCAGCCGGCCGCGCACTGTCATCCTCGCCTTCTATATCGAGCCAGGTTGGCTGTCTGATTTTCGCCGGAACTGGGGCGCCAGCGCCGCACCCGGGTTCTTCCAGCGTCACTCGGACTGGATCACCGCTGGCATCCGCCGCCAGGCAAACGAACTCGCCGCAGTGCTGATGGCGGCTCCCGATGGTGGCGACACGCGGGAGACGCTTATCTCAGAATTGATGATCGCGGTGATCGAGCGCTACGCGCCATGGCGCAGCGCTCTGCTGCGTGACTTCGGGCAGAACGGCCGGGTTGACTACCGCATCCGCCGCGCGCTCGCACTGATCCGAGACGATACGGTTAACATCACCGACATGGCCTGTCTGGCGCGCGAGGTTGGCCTATCGCGCGCTCATTTTTTCCGCCTGTTCGGCAGGTCGGTGAACGTCAGCCCACGCATCTTCCTGAATACCGTTCGGATGGAGACTGCCGTCGCCGAGGTGATGGATGGCGATGTCCGCATGGCGGAGGTCAGCGACCGGCTCGGGTTCAGTGCGCCGGCGCACTTCACCCGGTTTTTCCGCGACCATGCTGGCGCACCGCCGCGCGAATTCCGCGCTATCGCGCGGTTCAACGCGCCGCACAAGATCGCGAGTTAGCCGCATGGCGGTGAGCAGCGTTCCGCCGTTGAGGTGGCGACAGGCGGGGTGTTGTCCATGGACGTAACCGCCGGCGAGACCCGGCCGTGGCTCGGCCGCTCGCTGCCGCGCGTCGAGGATGCCGCGCTGCTCACCGGGCGCGGCCGCTATATCGACGATCTCGGCGTACCGCCCGGCACGCTACATGCGGCGATCCTCCGTTCGCCCCATGCCCATGCCGAGATTGCATCAATTGATGCTACGCGCGCCCGTGCTCTGCCGGGGGTCGCTGCGGTGCTTGTCGGCAGCGATGTCCAGGCCCATTCGGCCAGCCTCATGGTTGGCGTCAAGGCGCCGATCGAATGCTGGCCTATCGCGACCGACCGAGTCCGCTATGTCGGCGAGCCGGTGGCCGTGGTCGCGGCGCGCGACCGCTATGTCGCCGAGGATGCGCTCGACCTGATCGAGGTCGCTTACAAGTCTGTACCGGCGGTGATCGACCCGCGCGCGGCGCTGGCGCCCGATGCGCCGGTCCTGCATCCGGGCCTCAACGGCAATCTGGCGAGCGACCGCGTCTTCCGTTATGGCGATCCCGAGCGCGCCTTCGCTGATGCGGCACATCGCGTCGCCATCGAGGTCGATTATCCGCGCAGCGCCTGTACCCCGATCGAGACTTATGGCGTTGTCGCCGAATACGATCCCGGGCTCGATGCCTACGACGTGCTGGCGAATTTCCAGGGCCCGTTCAGCATCCACGCCGTCATCGCGCGCGCTCTCAAGGTGCCGGGCAACCGACTGCGGCTGCGCACGCCGCCGGAATCGGGCGGCAGCTTCGGCGTCAAGCAGGGCGTCTTTCCTTATATCGTGCTGATCGCGCTTGCCGCGCGCGCCACCGGCCGGCCGGTCAAATGGATCGAGGACCGGCTCGAACACCTGGCGGCGTCCAGCTGCGCCACCAACCGCTTCACGCGGCTCGAGGCGGCGGTGGCGGCGGACGGCCGTGTCACCGCGTTCGCCTGGGACCAGATCGAGGATTGCGGCGCCCACCTGCGCGCGCCCGAGCCGGCAACGCTCTATCGCATGCACGGCAACATGACCGGCGCCTATGACATTCGGCACCTCTTGATCCGCGACCGCGTCGTACTGACCAACAAGATGCCGACTGGCCTCAATCGCGGATTCGGCGGACCGCAGGTCTATTTCCCACTCGAACGGCTGATGCAACGCATCGCGCGCGAGCTCGGCCTCGACCCGCTCGACGTGATCCGCCGCAACCTGGTGCCGCGGGGCGCCTTTCCCTACCGCACCGCCAGCGGCGCGCTGCTCGATTCCGGAGATTACGCCGCGGCGATGGAATCGGCGCTGGTGCAAGGCGGCGTCGCCGAGCTGATCGCGCGGCGCGACGCGGCGCGCCGGGACGGCCGGCTTTACGGCATCGGCTATGCCGCTGTGGTCGAGCCGAGCGTCTCCAACATGGGCTATATCACCACGGTGCTGACCGCCGCCGAGCGCCGCAAGGCCGGGCCCAAGAACGGCGCGCAGTCGACCGCCACCATTGCACTCGATCCGGTCGGTTCGGTCACGGTTCACGTTGCGTCGGTGCCGCAAGGGCAGGGGCACCGCACCGTGCTGGCCCAGGTCGTGGCCGACGTGCTCGGCCTCAAGCCCGCGGAGGTGCGCATCATCACCGATGTTGACACGGCCAAGGATGGCTGGTCGATCGCCTCGGGCAATTATTCGAGCCGCTTCGCACCGGCGGTGGCAGGCGCCGCGCATCTGGCCGCGATGCGGCTGCGCGAGCGCCTGGCGCGCATCGCCGCAGCGCAGCTCAACGTGCCAGCGGTGGACGTCGTCTTCGATGGCGGCCGGGTACAGGCGCGGAGCAATCGCGACAATGCGCTGTCCTTCGCGCGCGTCGCCGCGGCCAGCCACTGGGCGCCGGGTACGCTGCCGAGCGAGGCCGATACTGCGATCCGCGAGACCGTATTCTGGACGCCGCTAGAGTTGACCGCCCCGAACGACGCTGACGAGATCAACAGTTCGCTCTGCCACGGCTTCATCTTCGATATCTGCGCGGTCGAGATCGATCGCGTCACCGCCGAGGTTAGGATCGACCGCTATGTCAGCATGCACGATTGCGGCCGCATGCTGCATCCCGGCATGGTCGCGGGCCAGGTCAACGGCGGCTTTGCCCACGCGCTCGGCGCGGCGTTGCTCGAGGAACAAGCCTACGGCCCCGACGGCAGCCTGCTCACCGGCACGCTTGCCGACTACCTGATCCCGACCGCCATGGAAGTGCCGGAACCCCTTATCCTTCATCACGAGACCCCCTCGCCGTTCACGCCGCTTGGCGCCAAAGGCGTGGGCGAAGGCAACTGCATGTCGACGCCGGTCTGCATCGCCAATGCGGTAGCCGACGCGCTCGGCGTCGTGGATGTATCTCTGCCCCTATTGCCGGCGCGACTGGCGCAGCATCTGCACGGGCCCGAACCGGCGCGCAAGGGCCAACCCACGCCGACGCTGGCGGTGCAAGCGGCGCCCGGTGCGCGGCAGCTTTTCGGCGAAGGCGAGGCTGCGGTCGACGCCCCTGCGGCGACGATCTGGGCGATGCTGCTTGATCCCAACGCGCTGATGGCGGTCGTGCCCGGCGCACATGCGATCGAGAAAGTCTCGGACACGCGCTTCACCGCCGAGGTCACTCTGGGCATTGGTCCGGTGAAGGGCCGTTACCGCGCGGCGATGGAACTCTCCGATCTCGATCCGCCGCGCACGCTGACCCTCACGGGCTCGGCCGAGGGGGCGCTCGGCTTTGGCCGCGGCACCGGCCACGTCACGCTGCGCGAGGATACGCCCGGCCGCACCGTGATCGGCTATCGCTACGAGGCCGCAATCGGCGGCAAGGTTGCTTCGATCGGCGGGCGGCTGCTCGACGGTGCGGCCCGCGTCATCATCGGTCAGTTCTTCGCTGGCCTGGCGCGCCAAGCCGGCGGCGGCAGTTCGATCGGTTTCTGGGCGCGGCTGCGCCGTCTTTTGGGGTTCGGCACATGAAGCCGGCGCGCTTCGATTACGTCGCGGCTGCCAGCGCCAAGGAGGCACTCGAGGTGCTGGCGCAGGAGGGCGCCAACGCCCGCGTCCTGGCCGGCGGCCAGTCGCTGCTGCCGATGCTCAACATGCGGCTAGCGCGGCCTGGCGTGCTGATCGACATCATGGGCGTCGCCGAATGGCGCGAGGTCACGCAAGAGGGCGGCACACTGCGGATCGGCGCCGCGGTGCGCCAAGTCGCACTCGAGCAGCTCCCGGACCTGGCGCGGCTCCAACCGTTGCTGGCGGTGGCGCTGCCCTGGGTCGGCCATCCGCAGACGCGCAGCCGGGGCACGGTGTGCGGCTCCATCGCCCATGCCGATCCCAGCGCAGAACTGCCGTTGGTGCTGATCGCACTCGGCGGCACGGTGCATCTGCGCTCGCGGCGGCACAGGCGTGTGCTACCGGCGCGGAATTTCTTCACTGGCATGATGGCGACGGCGCGCGAAGACGACGAGCTGATCGAGGCGATCGAGCTGCCCAAAGCGCGCGCCGGGACAGGTTACGCCTTCCGCGAGGTCGCGCGGCGCCACGGCGACTTCGCCATTGTAGGCTGTGCCGCAGTGGTTGATGAGGTTGGCGCGCGTCTCGCCGTCGGCGGGGTCGCCGACCGGCCCGCGCTATGCGAGCTGTCCACGCCGGGCGCCGCCGGCGTCGACGAGACGCTCGATGACTTCGCCTGGAGCCTCGAGGCACGCGATGACCTCCACGCCACGGCGCGCTATCGGCGCGAACTGGTTCGCCGCCTGGGCCGCACCACGCTCGAGGAGGCCGCGCGATGCCGCGCCTGAGCGCTGATCACCGCCATATGGTGAGCTTCACGCTCAATGGCGCGCTGATCTCGGGCGAGGCCGAGCCGCGCATGCTGCTGAGCGATTTCTTGCGCTACGTCGTCGGCGCCACCGGCACGCATGTCGGTTGCGAACACGGAGTGTGCGGCGCCTGCACGGTCGAGATCGACGGACAGCCGGGCCGCGCCTGCCTGACCCTCGCGGTGCAGGTGCGCGGCGCGCAAATTCGCACCGTCGAGGGGCTGGCGCCCGCGCCCGACCGGCTCTCGGTGCTGCAGGAATGCTTCCGCGAGCATCACGGGCTGCAATGCGGCTTCTGCACCTCGGGAATCCTGGTCACGCTCGACGCGCTGCTGCGCGACAAGCCAGCGGCGTCCGAGCCCGAAATTCGCGAAGCGCTCGCGGGTCATCTCTGCCGGTGTACCGGCTATGTTTCGATCATGCGGGCTGCGCTCGCCGCCCAGCAGCGCCTTGGGAATAAGACAGATGCTTGATCTCGGAACCAGCTTTCTCGCCAGCGTGGCGCGCGATCCCGATGCGCTCGCGATCGTCGACGGCGACCTGCGGCTCAGCTACGCGGCGTGGCTCGACAAGATCTCTTGCATCGTCGCGGGGCTCGACGCGCTCGGCCTGAAGAAAGGCGACCATCTCCTGACCGTGCTGCAGAACAGCTGGGAGGCGGCGACGCTCCATTGGGCGTGCCAGTTCGCCGGCATCATCCTGACGCCGCTCAATTGGCGGGTGAAGGCCGACGAGATCGATTACTGCATCGAGGACGCGGAGGCTGCCGCACTGACTTACGAGGACGTATCGGCCGAAGCCGTGGCCCTGTCGCAACGCGCTGCGGCGCTGCCGCGCATCCGCGTCGGCGCCGCTGCGCCGGACGAGACCGCCTTCGCCAGCCTCCTCGATAGCACTGCGCCCACGGCGACACCGCGTGTCGACGCCGAGTCCTGGTCACTGATGCTGTACACCTCGGGAACGACGTCGCGGCCCAAGGGCGTGCCGCGCCGGCATCGCGCCGAGCGCGCCGCCGCGCTGGCCCATGTCGCGCAGAATCTCTATGCGCATGGCGAACGCACGCTCGGCGTGATGCCGCTCTATCACACCATGGGCGTGCGGTCGCTGCTTGCAATGTCACTGATCGGGGGCGTCTTTGTCTGCCTGCCGCGCTTCGACGTGAGGGCCGCGTTCGGCCTGATCGCGCGCGAGCGCGTGACAAATCTCTATCTTGTGCCGACGCTCTATCACGATCTCGTCCACCATCCGGATTTCGCCAAGTCCGACATGCGCTCGGTGCGCAAGCTCGGCTTCGCAGGCGCGCCGATGACCGATGCTCTGTTGAAGAAGCTCGACGCGGCGTTCAAGCCCGAGCTGTTCGTGAATCACTACGGCAGCTCCGAGGTCTATACCTTCACCATAGACCAGGACGCGGTTGCGAAACCGGGATCGGCCGGCCGCGCCGGGCTCAACCAGATGATCCGGGTGGCCAAGCTCCGCGCCAAGACGCCGGCGGAACTGGCCGTGGTGGGCGAGGAAGGCGAGATCATCGCGCTCATGGCTGGCGACGAATCCTTCGAAGGTTATTGGCGCCGGCCTGACGCCGATGCCAAGTCGCTGCGCGACGGCTGGTATTTCACCGGCGACACCGGCTATTTCGACGCCGCCGGCGACTTGTTCGTTACCGGCCGGGTCGACGACATGATCATCACCGGCGGCGAGAACGTCTCGCCGGTCGAGATCGAAAGCTGTCTCTCGCTGCACCCGGCCGTGTCCGAGGTCGCCGTGGTGGGCTTGGCCGACGAGCGGCTGGGCAAGGCGGTCACCGCCTTTATCAAGCGCGCCGCGCCGGTGACGCCGGCCGAGATCGACGAGTTCTGCCGAAAGTCCGGCCTTGCCAACTTCAAGCGCCCGCGCCGCGTCGTCTTCGTCAAGGACATTCCAAAATCGCCGGTCGGCAAGCTGTTGCGCCGCAAGTTGGTGGCAGGCGAATACCAGCTTGCCGACGTGGTTTCGCGTGCGGAAGAGGAAGCAAAGACATGAGCGACCATGATTCCCGTCTCCAGGACCAGGATGGCTTCCGCGTCACGGTCGATGCTGCCCGCGCGCGCGCCGACATCGTGCTCGACCGGCCGCCCTTCAACGTCATCACCATGCCGCAGCGCGATCAGATCCGCCGCGTCTTCGAGGCGCTCGACGAGGACGAGCAGGTGCGCGTCATCGTGCTCGGCGCCGCCGGCGAGCACTTCTCCTCGGGCGGCTACATCAAGGGCTTCATGGAGGCCTCGCCCGAGCACGTCTCGAAACTCGCCTGGAACATCGCCGCGCCGGCGCGGTGCAGCAAGCCGGTGATCGCGGCCAATCGCGGCTTTTGCTTCGGCGTCGGCTTCGAGATTTCGCTCGCCTGCGACTTCCGCTTGGCCTCCGAAACCTGCTTTTACGCGCTCCCGGAACAGAAGCTGGGGCAGATCCCGGGCTCCGGCGGCTCGGCGCGGCTCCAGAAGATTGTCGGCATCACCCGCACCAAGGACATCGTCATGCGCTCAAAGCGCATACCGGCGAAGCAGGCCTATGAATGGGGTCTTGCCACCGAGCTGGTGCCGGATGCCAAGCTCGAAGCGGCGACTGATGCGCTGGTGCAGGAGCTCATCGGTTTTTCGCCGCTGGCGCAACGCACGGCCAAGAAGTTGCTCAACGACACCGAGGATGCGTCGCTCTCGGTCGCGATCGAGCTCGAGGGCCATTGCTACAGCCGGCTGCGCACGTCGGAGGACTTCAAGGAAGGCGTCGCGGCATTCCACGAAAAGCGCGCGCCCAAATTCCGCGGCGTTTGACCAAACGGAGGATCCGATGCCGGACCAATCCCGCCCCAACGCGCCGGTGGCTACGCCAGTGACCACCTTGCGCGGCTGGCTTGACAATCTGGCCGAGCACGATCGGCTCGCCGTGATCAAGCCGGGAGTGGCCTTGCGTCACGAGTTGGCGGCGATCTCCAAGCGGCTCGATGGACAAAAGGCGACGTTCTTCCCGCGCCCGGACGGCCACGCCATCCCGGTGGTGTCCGGATTGCTCGGCGATCGGAGCTGGATCGCCGACGCCATGGGCGTGCCGGCGGGCGACGTGCTGGCGCGCTTCAGCCACGCCGCGGCCAACCCGCTGCCTTGGCGCGAGGTTTCTCGCGGTCCGGCGCAGGAGGTGGTCCACGACAGCGTCGACCTGGGCAAGATTTTGCCGATTCCGACTCATAACGAGCTCGACAGCGGCCCCTATATCAGCGCCGGGCTACTGATCTCGCGCAATCCGCGCACCGGCGTACAGAACGTCGCCATCCATCGTTGCCAACTGAACCCGCCGGACGAGCTGGGCATCCTTTTGCTGCCGCGCCATACGCTGGCCTTCTATGACGCCGCGGAGCAGGCAGGCCAGGCGCTCGAGATCGCCATCGTCATCGGCGTCGATCCGCTAACCTCGCTCGCCTCGCAGGCGATCGCGCCGCTCGATTTCGACGAGCTCACCATTGCCGGCGCGCTGCACGGCGAGCCGCTCGAAGTGGTGAAGTGCCAGACCAACGCGGTGCGCGTGCCAGCCGGGGCCGAGATCGTGCTCGAAGGGCGCATTCTGCCACGGAGGCGCGAGGCCGAAGGCCCGTTCGGCGAATTCCCGCAATACTACGGTGAACGCGCCGAACGCCACGTTGCCAAGATCGACCGTATCACGCATCGCCGCGACGCGATCTTTCACACCATCGTCGGCGGGGCAAACGAGCATCTTCTTCTGGGCGCGATCCCGCGCGAGGCGACGCTGCTCGGTCACCTGCGCCGCAACTTTCCGAACGTGCTCGACGTTCATCTCTCGATGGGCGGCGTCGGGCGCTACGTGCTCTATGTCAAGCTGCACAAGCGTCAGGAGGGCGAGGCGAAGAACGTGATCATGGGCGCCTTCGCTGGACATTACGACATAAAGCACGTCATCGTGGTCGACGAGGACGTCGACATCCACAATTGGCGCGAGGTCGAATGGGCGGTCGCGACGCGCGCCCAGGCGGACCAGGATCTTGTCATCATCGCCAACGCTCAGGGCTCCAAGCTCGATCCCTCGTCGCGCGATGGCGTCAGCGCCAAGATGGGTATCGATGCGACCGTGCCGCTCTCGGCGCCCGCCGGAAAATTCAAGCGTATTTATGTGCCGGGCGAGGAAAGCGTCGATCTGGCGACGGTCGTGGATGCCAAGATGGGCGGCGACTGGCGCCACGCGAGGGATGGGCAGGGCCAACGAAATGAGACTTCTAGGTAAGCGGGGTGACCGCTCCGTGATCTAGTCTAGCGGCATGGCGCCGCCTGTTGGAACTCGACAGGCACAAAGAACGCCGCACAATAAACCACGAATGATAGGGGGAAACGGGCATGTCGAGCACCGCTGGAACCACGAGCGCAGCCTGGCCGGTCGGCAAGAAACAGATGGTGACGGCGATCGTCGCCTCGTCCCTGGGGTGGTCGCTCGATCTCTTCGATTTGTTCATTCTGCTCTACGTCGCGCCGATTGTCGGCAAGCTGTTCTTCCCGTCGGCCTTTCCGACACTGTCGCTGGCGGCAGTCTATGCCTCCTTCGCCGTCACGTTACTGATGCGGCCGTTCGGCTCGGCGCTGTTTGGGTCTTATGCCGATCGCTTCGGCCGTCGCGGCACAATGATCGTCGCCGTCATCGGCGTGGGCATTTCCACCGCACTGTTCGGCGCGCTGCCGACCATCAACCAGATCGGCGCCGCGGCGCCGGTGATCTTCCTCGCCCTGCGGCTGGTCCAGGGCCTGTTCGTTGGTGGCGTGGTCGCCTCGACCCATACGATCGGCACCGAATCCGTACCGCCCTACTGGCGCGGCGCGATGTCGGGCCTGATCGGCGGCGGCGGTGCCGGCATCGGTGCGTTGCTGGCCTCGGTCGTCTACTTCATCACCACCAAAGCGTTCCCCGGCGACCTTTACGCCGTATGGGGGTGGCGCTGCATGTTCTTCTCCGGAATCATCAGCTCGATCCTGGGATTCTTCATCTTCAGCAGTCTCGAGGAATCGCCCATTTGGTCGGAGCTTGCGGCCAAGCGCAGTCAAGTGATGAAGGCGCCGGTGCGTGCGCTATTCTCGCGTGAGTATCTCCCGGTGCTGTTGGTCAATCTGATGATGACCATCGGCGGTGGCGCCGGCTATTACCTGACTTCGGGCTTTCTGCCGGCCTTCCTCAAGGTCGTGAGCAAAATTCCGAGCAGTTCGGCGTCGCTGATCTTGATCGCTGGAAGTTTCATCGCGATCATTGCGTCGATCACGGCCGGCCACCTGAGCACGTTGTGGGGGCGCAAGCGCACGCTGCTCATCCTGGCGCTCATTCGGATCGTGCTGCTGCCGCTGTGCTATCTCGAGATGGCGAACACGGGTGACATCGCGACGCTCGCGTTTTGGGGCCTGCTGCTGACCTTCTTCGGCAACGCAGGCTACGCGCCCTTGTTGATCTTCCTCAACGAGCGCTTCCCGACGGCGATGCGGGCCACAGGCACCGGCCTGTCCTGGAACATCGGCTTTGCAATCGGCGGGCTGATGCCGACTTTCGTCTCGCTGTTCTCCGCGACGCCCGCCGATCTGCCGAAAATGTTGATGATCTTTGTCATCGGCATATCGATACTGTTTCTGGCTGGCGCGCTGATCATCCCGGAGACCAGGGGCAATTTGAAATAGGCCGACGGGACGGCGCGGCATGGGACGGCTGGACGGACGGGCGATCATCGTCACTGGTGCGGCGCAAGGCATCGGTGCCGTTTATGCCAAGGCGCTCGCGGCCGAAGGCGCACAGCTCGGCCTGTGTGACGTCCGATCGCCCGACACAACGGTCGCGGTCATCCAGCAGACCGGTGGCAAGGCCTTTGGCATGGCATGCGATGTCACCGACGGCAAGGCGGTGGGCCGGCTCGTCCACGCCACCGAAAAGGCCTTCGGCGGGGTGCAGGGCCTGGTCAACAACGCAGCTCTCTTCGGCAACTTGCCGCTAAAGCGCATCGAGGACATCGAGTCCGAGGAATTCGAACGCGTGATGTCGGTCAACGTCCGCGGCTCGTTCGAATGCGTCAAAGCGGTGCTGCCGGTGATGCGGCGCCAGCGCTACGGCAAGATCATCAATGTCGCTTCGGGCACCGTATTCAAGGGCACGCCGATGATGCTCCATTACGTCGCGTCGAAAGGGGCGATCGTCGCCCTGACGCGCAGTGTCGCGCGCGAATGCGGCGACGACGGCATCCGCTGCAACTGCCTCGCGCCCGGCCTGACCATGTCCGAGAACGTGCGCAGCAACCCGGCCTGGGCCGAGGCGATCGTCAAGGCCAACATCGCCAGCCGTTGCATCAAGCGCGAGGCGACGCCCGACGATCTGCTGGGCACGCTGGTGTTCCTGGCCGCCGCGGACAGCGATTTCATGACCGGCCAGACTGTCGTGGTGGATGGCGGCTCGGTCACCCATTAAGGCCGGTCACCAACCCGCCGGTCAACCCGACCGGTAAAGCGGCAGCTTGGTGCCAGCGACAGTACGCTCGGCCATAACGTCGCGGCGAAACCAGAAAAACTGCGCCGGTCGAGAGCGCTGTTGCGCGCAAGTAAAGGCCGTTGTCGATCTTCGGTATGAGGCGGATACAATGTTTTTCAATGGTTCACGCCGCGGCCCGAAACAGCAATTTAAGATGGTTGCGCTCCCCCGCAACCATCTTGACTTGCGCGATCTAGTTCGACGATCCGCGCCTGACTACGCCCAACGACGCTCAAAATCCGCAGGTTCAAATCGGGTGCGATGTCATGGGGACGACGGCCATGTCCGTCAGCTCCGTGCGCTCTTGTGGGCGGTGTTGCAATTCCCGTGACAAGCCGTACTGTGATGTCGTGACGGTTCCCGCGTAGGGGATCAAATGGGAATAGGGTGCGGCGGTTGCTTACCGGCAACGCCAAGGCCCTAGCTGCCCCCGCAACTGTAAGCGGCGAGCCGACGCCAAACGAGGCCACTGGGAAACTGGGAAGGCCGGCGTCAGCGCCTTGAGCCGCGAGCCAGGAGACCTGCCGTCGCTGAGCCAGCGCTAGCCGTGGGCGGGGTTGCCTTCGGGCTCGGACCGACGTCGGACGTCGCTCTTGGCCGCTTCCCCCGATGCGATGGTGAAGATTCAACTCGATCGTACGGGGAGCTTGATCGTGCTCGATTGCGTGTCGCCGGGAGGACCCGGTCGGTTTCGATCCGCTGGCAGCGACGGAGCGCGCTGACATGGCGTTGCCTCCGATCACGCTGGTGCTGGGCGGCGCGCGCTCGGGCAAAAGCCGCTACGCCGAATCCTTGATCGAAAGCCAGCCGGGCGCGTGGATCTACCTCGCCACCGCCGAGGCGCGCGATGCAGAAATGGCGCGCCGCATCGAGCGGCACCGCCAACGGCGCGGCACCCGCTGGCGCACGCGCGAGACACCTATCGAGCTCGTGACGGCGCTCGCTGAAAGCGCCGGCGCCGAGCGTACCGTTCTGGTGGATTGCCTGACGCTCTGGCTGGCGAATTTGATGGAAGCTGGCCGCGATGTCGAGCGCGAGACGGCCGCGTTGATCGCCGCGCTGGACGGACTCGCAGGACCGGTCGTGCTGGTGGCCAACGAGGTTGGTCTCGGCATCGTGCCCGACAACGCCCTGTCGCGCGCCTTCCGCGATCACGCCGGCCAGCTCAACCAATCGGTTGCGGAGCGCGCGCAGGCCGTCGTCTTCATGACGGCCGGGCTTCCGCTCGCGGTGAAGTCGGCGGCGCGCGCGGTCCTCGCATGAGCAGCAAGATTCCCGCAACGGTCGTCACCGGCATCCTCGGCGCCGGCAAGACCACGCTGATCCGCCACATTTTGCAGAACGCGGCGCGTCGCCGCCTGGCCTTGATCATCAACGAGTTCGGCGAGGTCGGCATCGATGGCGAGTTGCTCAAGAGTTGCGGTAACGCGACCTGCGGAGAAGACAACATCATCGAGCTCACGAATGGCTGCATTTGCTGCACCGTCGCCGACGACTTCCTCCCCGCGATGCATGCGCTGATCAACCGGATCGAGCCGCCCGACCACATCGTCATCGAAACCTCGGGCCTCGCCCTGCCGAAGCCGTTGGTGCAGGCCTTCAATTGGCCGGAGATACGTACGCGCGTCACGGTCGATGGCGTGATTGCCGTGGTGGATGCCGCGGCGGTCGCAGAGGGGCGCTTCGCATCCGATCCGGCGAATCTGGCGGCGCAGCGTGCCGCCGATTCCACGCGTGATCACGACAGTCCGCTCGTCGAACTGTTCGAGGACCAGCTCGCCTGCGCCGACATGGTACTCCTCAACAAGGCCGATCTGCTTGGTGCGGTCGAGCGCGCGCGGGTTGCCGATCGCATTCGCGGACAGATCCGGCCGGAGGTCAAATTGGTGACGGCGGAGCATGGTCGGGTCGATGTCCGCGTCCTGCTCGGGCTGGGCGCGGCCGCCGAGGATGAGCTGCACCACCGGCCGTCGCATCACGACAACGAGGCCGAGCACGATCATGACGAATTCGCCAGCTTTTCGCTGACCTTGCCGGAAGCCGCCTCGCCCGAAGCGCTGATCGCCCATCTGAAGCCGGTGATTGCCGCGCATAATGTCCTGCGCATCAAAGGCTTCGCCGCCATCGCCGGGAGGCCGATGCGTCTCGTGCTGCAGGGGGTCGGTGCGCGGCTCCAGCATTATTTCGACCGCGACTGGCGCGCCGATGAACCCCGTGAGAGCCGCCTCGTGGTCATCGGTGAGCGCGGACTCGACGAAGCGGCGATCCGTGCAGCGTTGGGCGCTTAATCATGCATTTGCTCGCCGCCGCGCCGGGTGCGATCGTCGATGGGACTGCGGCCGTCGATTTGAAGCAGTCGCCGGCGGAAATCGTGATGCTCTCCGCCGCCGATACGGAACTTGCCGCGCTCGCCGCGGCCAAGGCGGAGCTTGGCGCCGCGATTCCGACGCTGCGTCTCGCGAACGTGATGCAACTCACGCATAACCTCTCGGTCGATCTCTACGTCGAGAACGTGGTGCGCCATGCCAAGCTCGTGCTCGTGCGCTTGCTCGGCGGCGTGAGCTATTGGCCCTATGGCGTCGAGCGTATCGCCGAGGTTTGCCGTGCCGAGGCGATCCCGTTTGCGATGTTTCCAGGGGACGACCAGCCGGACCCGATGCTGACCGACATCGGCAGCCTATCGGCGGAGGCGCGCCATCGACTCTGGCAATACTGCGTCCACGGCGGCCGCGAAAACATGCGGAACCTGCTCCGCTACGCTGCGAGCCTTGCCGGTCGAACAATCGACTGGACCGAACCGGCGCCGCTTGTGCAGGCGGCGCTTTATTGGCCGCGCCGGCAGCGGCCGACGCTCGACGATCTTCGTGCCGAATGGGTTGCCGGTGCACCCGTTGCCGGCATCGTTTTCTATCGGGCGCTGATCCAGGCGGGCAATCTCGCGCCCGTCGATGCCCTGATCGCGGCGCTGCGCGGACAGGGGCTCAATCCGCTGCCGGTCTATGTTACCAGCCTCAAAGAGCCGGTTTCCGCCGGGATCGTCGCCGCGCTCTTCCAGGCTGCGCCGCCGTCCATCGTGCTCAACGCGATCGGCTTCGCCGTGTCGAGTCCCGACCAGACGCGGCGCGAGACGCCCTTCGATGCCGCCGATTGTCCGGTGCTCCAAGTGGTGTTCGCCGGCGGCAGCGAGCGCAATTGGCGAGAGAGTCTGCGCGGCCTGTCGGCGCGCGACCTCGCAATGAACGTGGCGTTGCCCGAGGTCGATGGCCGCATTCTGTCACGCGCCGTCTCGTTCAAGACGGAAGCGCGCTTCGATATCGAAACCCAGTGTCCGGTCGTCACCTATGCCCCCGTCGCGGATCGCATCGCCTTTGTTGCCGAGCTCGCTGCCCGCTGGGTGCGCTTGCGCGCTGCGCCGCCGGCCGAACGCCGCATCGCCGTGGTGCTTGCCAATTATCCGAACCGCGACGGGCGTATCGGCAACGGCGTTGGTCTCGACACACCGGCCAGCACGGTCGCGCTTCTGACGGCGCTATCCGACCAGGGTTATCGCGTCGCGGCTCCGCCCGGCGACGGCGCCGAACTGATGCGGCGGCTTACGGCCGGTCCGACCAATGCGCGCGGTGCGCGCAACGGCGAAGTCCGTTATCCGCTTGCCGAGTACCGAACCTTCTTTGTGAACCTGCCTGCCGCTGTGCAGGAAGCGGTCGGCAAGCGCTGGGGCGATGCCGAGGGCGATCCCTTTGTCGTCGACGGTCACTTCGTCCTCGCCATCCATCGGTTCGGCAACATCGCCATCGGTATCCAACCGGCGCGCGGCTACAACATCGATCCGGCGAAGACCTATCACGACCCCGATCTGGTGCCGCCGCACGGCTATCTCGCCTTCTATGCCTGGCTGCGCTCGCGCTTCGATGCGCATACCGTTGTCCACATGGGAAAACACGGCAACCTGGAATGGCTTCCCGGCAAGGCGGTGGCTCTGTCTCAGGACTGCTTTCCTGAAGTCGCGTTCGGGCCATGGCCTCACCTCTATCCGTTCATCGTGAACGATCCGGGCGAAGGCACGCAGGCGAAGCGACGGGCCCACGCCGTCATCATCGATCATCTGACGCCGCCGCTGACGCGGGCCGAGAGCTATGGGCCGCTGGCCGAACTCGAACAGCTGGTCGATGAGTTTTATGAGGCCGCCGGCGTCGATCCACGTCGGCTCAAGTTATTGAGCGGCCAGATTCTCGACTTGGCAAGACGCATCGGCCTCGATCGCGATTGCGGTATCGACGACGAAGAGTCCGAAGGGTCGGCGTTGGGCAAGCTGGACAATTATCTTTGCGAGCTGAAGGAGATGCAGATCCGCGACGGACTGCATGTGTTCGGTCGCGCGCCCGGCGGCGACCAGCTGATCGATCTGCTCGTCGCGCTCGTGCGGCTGCCGCGCCTTCGCGGCGAGGGCGGCGACGCATCGCTGGTCCGAGCGCTTGCCGCCGATCTCGCGCTCGACGGTTTCGATCCGCTCGATTGCGTTCTGGGCGAGACGTGGAACGGCCCACGGCCCACCGCGCTTCGCGCGCCTGGCGCATGGCGGACGGTCGGAGATACGGTCGAGCGACTGGAAATCCTGGCGCGCGACTTGGTTTCTGGCGCTCGCCAGCCGGATTCGTCATGGCGACGTGCTGCCGCGGTGCTGGCCAAGATCGCGAGCGAAATCCGGCTCGCCGTGGAATCCTGCGGCAGACGCGAAATTGCCGGCATATGCGCCGGCCTCGCCGGTCGCTTCGTCTTGCCCGGACCATCGGGCGCGCCGACCCGCAGTCGGCTCGACGTGTTGCCAACCGGCCGGAACTTCTACTCCCTAGACAGCCGCACCGTGCCGACCCCTGCCGCTTGGCAGCTGGGGTGGAAATCGGCGGAACTGCTGCTCCAGCGTCATCGCCAGGAACACGGCGCCTGGCCGCGCGCGCTCGTGGTGAGCGCTTGGGGCACGGCCAACATGCGAACCGGCGGCGATGATATTGCCCAAGCGCTTGCCTTGATGGGCGTGCAGCCGAGTTGGGAACCGTCGTCCCGCCGGGTCACGGGTTTCGAGATCATGCCGTTGACGGTGCTCGATCGGCCGCGGGTCGACGTCACGGTTCGCGTCTCGGGCTTCTTCCGAGATGCCTTCCCAAGTCAAATCGATTTGCTCGATTCGGCGGCGCGGGCGGTCGCCGCGCTCGATGAGCTCCACGCCCAGAACCCGCTGGCCGAGCGGGTTGCTGCCGACACTGCGGCGCTGGTCGGTCGCGGCGTCGATGCTAATACCGCGCGGCGGCGCGCCGGCCATCGCGTCTTCGGCTCGAAACCGGGCGCCTACGGCGCGGGTCTGCAAGCGCTCATTGACGAGCGCGGCTGGCAGACCGAAGGAGACCTGGCGCGCGCCTACCTCGCTTGGAGCGGATACGCTTATGGCGGCGGCGCCGAAGGCACGCCTGAACATGGCTTATTCGAAACTCGCCTCAAGACCGTCGACGCCATTCTGCATAACCAGGACAATCGCGAGCACGATCTGCTCGATTCGGACGATTATTACCAGTTCGAGGGCGGCCTTGCCGTTGCCGCGCGCCATCTCTCCGGCCGCACGCCGAGCATCTACCACAACGATCATTCCCGACCCGAGACGCCGAAGGTGCGCACCTTGCAAGAGGAGGTCGCTCGCGTCGTCCGCGCGCGCGTGGTGAACCCGAAATGGATCGCCGGCGTCATGCGCCACGGCTACAAGGGCGCCTCGGAGATGGCGGCGACAACCGATTATCTCTTCGCGTTCGCGGCGACCACACGCACCGTCGCCGACCACCAATTCGATGCCGTCTATGACGCCTATCTGGGCGACGAGCGCGTGCTCGATTTCCTCCAGACGCACAACCCCGCAGCCGCGACGGAGATCGCCGAGCGACTGATCGAGGCTCAGGAACGGGGGCTGTGGCGGCCGCGCTCGAATATCGCCTATTCGCACCTCAAGGGTCTGGCCAATCGGCGCAACGAGGCGGTGGCATGACGCAGCATACCGCCGAGGAGGAGTTGAACGCCCGGGCCAACGAGAAGGCGCGGCGACGGAAAGAGGTCCGTGATCGAATGCTCGCCGGCAAGACCATCGAGAAAGGGCTTCTCATGGTGCATACCGGCAAAGGCAAGGGGAAGACGACCGCTGCCATGGGCCTCGTCATGCGCGCGATCGGCAACGGCATGCGCGTCGGCATCGTGCAGTACGTCAAGGGCAAATGGCAGACCGGCGAGCGCGCCGTCCTCGAACGCTTCCCCGAGCAGGTGACGATCCGCACCATGGGCGAGGGCTTCACCTGGGAGACGCAGGACCGCGCACGCGACATCCGGGCGGCTCAGGCGGCCTGGGCCGCGTCGCGCGAGATGATCGAGGCCTGCCGCGGGTCAAACCCGCGTTACGACCTCGTCGTGTTCGACGAGATCAACATCGTGCTGCGCTACGACTATCTGCCGCTGGATGAGGTTATTACGGCGCTGCAAGCCAGGCCGCAGCAGCTACACATCGTCGCGACCGGACGTAACGCGAAACCCGAACTGATCGCGATTGCCGACCTGGTCACCGACATGACGATGGTCAAGCATCCGTTCCAGGTCGGCGTGAAAGCGCAGAAAGGGGTCGAGTTTTGAGCGGGATCGCGCTCATGCTCCAGGGCACTGGCTCCGACGTCGGCAAATCCGTAATCGTCGCCGGGCTCTGCCGCGCCTTCACGCGGCGTGGCTTGCGCGTGCGTCCTTTCAAGCCGCAGAACATGTCGAACAACGCGGCCGTCACCGCCGACGGCGGCGAGATCGGTCGCGCGCAGGCGCTACAGGCGAGGGCCTGCGGCGTCGCGCCGACGGCGGACATGAACCCGGTGTTGCTGAAGCCCGAAACGGAGACCGGCGCGCAGGTGGTTGTACAAGGGCGCCGCTGGCGCAGCGCGCGAGCCGCCGAGTACCGCACGCTCAAGACCGAGCTCCTGCCCAAGGTTCTTGACAGCTTCGGCAGGCTTCGAGCGGATGCGGACATCGTTCTGGTCGAGGGCGCCGGCAGTCCCGCCGAGGTCAATTTACGTGCCGGCGACATCGCCAACATGGGATTCGCCGAAGCTGCCGATCTGCCGGTGATTTTGCTGGGCGATATCGACCGCGGCGGCGTGATCGCGCAGTTGGTTGGCACGTGGGCCGTGCTGGCAGGTCCTGATCGCGCGAGGCTCAGGGGCTACATCGTCAACAAGTTTCGCGGCGACATCCGGCTGTTTGACGCGGGCCTCGCGGAGATCGGCCGGCGGACAGGCATGCCGTGCCTCGGCGTCGTGCCCTACTTCGATTTGGCGCGCCAGCTGCCGGCTGAGGATGCCATGGCCCTCGCGCGCGTCGACCGCAGCGAGCGGCGTCCCATCCGCATTGCCGTGCCGGTGTTGTCACGCATGGCGAATTTCGACGATCTCAATCCGCTGAAGGCGGAGCCCGATGTGGAAGTACTCCTCGTCCGCGCGGACGATGCGCTCCCTGGCGATGCGGACTTGATCATCCTATGCGGGTCGAAGACGACCTGCGCGGACCTCGCTTATTTCCGCGCGCAAGGCTGGGACATCGATTTGCGCGCGCATCTGCGTCGCGGCGGCAAGGTTCTCGGCCTTTGCGCCGGCTATCAGATGCTGGGTCGACGAGTTGCCGATCCGCAGGGCGTTGAAGGACCGCCGGGCAGCGTCGACGGTCTTGGCCTGCTCAACGTCGAGACCGAGCTCGTCGGCGAGAAGCAGCTTGTCGAGACGTGCGGGATCGACGTCGCGAGCGGCGCCGCTGTGCAGGGCTACGAGATGCACATGGGTCGCACCAGCGGCGCCGGAACCGCGCGCCCGATGCTTGCTCTGGCGAACGGGCCCGATGGCGCGGTTTCCGACGACGGCCGCGTCCTGGGTTGTTATCTGCATGGCCTGTTCGCGGCGGACGAGTTCCGCCATCGCTTTCTTGCGCAGTTGCGACCGCGCGACGCGAGCGGGCTCGACTATGAGGCCTCGGTGGACGTCACGCTCGACGCGCTGGCGGCGCATTTGGAGAAGCATCTCGATCTCGATCAATTGTTCGCGATTGCGGATCGCCGGAATGAACCGGCGGCTCGCGGCGCGTGGAAACGGTAGGGGGACCCTGCGATGGACAGGCTTGGTGTCATGCTCTGCGGGCACGGCAGTCGCGATGGCGGAGCGATCCGCGAATTTTCCGCCGTGGTCGATAAGCTGCGCGGGCGTTTGGCGACGCGTTACGACATCGAGCTCGGTTTCCTGGAATTCGCCCGCCCCATCATCCGGGAAGGGCTTGATCGGCTGGTTGATCGCGGCCACCGCCGGATCCTGGCGCTGCCGGCCATGTTGTTCGCCGCCGGCCACGTGAAAAACGACATCTGCTCGGTGCTCAACACCTACCAGGCGGCGCATGCCGGACTGGTCATCGAGTATGGCAGCGACCTTGGGTTCGCCCCAAAAATGCTGCGCGCAGCCGGCGCACGCGTGCGTGAAACGCTGGCAAACGGGGCGAACGATCTGCTGCCGCATGAAACGCTGTTGGTCGTCGTCGGCCGCGGCACGTCCGACCCTGACGCCAATTCCAACATCGCCAAGGTGATGCGGATGTTGTGGGAGGGCATCGGTTTCGGCTGGGGCGAGACGGCCTATTCCGGCGTCACCTTTCCGTTGGTTGCGCCGGCTCTCGAGCGCGCTGCACGCCTCGGCTACAAGCGCATCGTCGTTTTTCCGTATTTCCTCTTCACCGGCGTGTTGGTCCAGCGCATCTACGAGGCGACAGACGCCGTCGCCTTGCGCCATCCGGCAATCAAATTCATCAAGGCGCCTTATCTCAACGACCATCCGCTGGTTCTCGATACGTTTTGCGAGCGTATCGACGAGATTCCCTCGGGCGACGCGGTTATGAATTGCCAGCTTTGCAAGTATCGGGAGCAGGTGCTCGGCTTCGAAGGCGAGGTCGGCACGCCCCAGGCAAGCCATCATCATCACGTCGAGGGCATCGGTGTCGATCATCGCCATCCGCATGACCATGACGGCCACGGTGGCGTGCATCATCACGAGCATCGGGACCATAGCCACGGACGGGTGCCATATCCGCACGCGGACCACCCCCTTGGTCCGCGCACGCTCATCCAGGACAAGAGATGATGGCCGACTATCTCCGCAACCCGGCTGAGATTTATCGGCGGTCGTTGGCGATGATCGCCGTCGAAGCCGATCTCAGCCGGTTGCCGGAAGATTTGCGTGGTGTCACGACGCGGTTGATTCACGCGTGTGGGATGACCGACTTGGTGGCCGATCTCGTCTGGTCTGATGACGTGGCAAGCACCGCGCGTAACGCTCTCGCGCGCGGGGCGACGGTGCTGTGCGACAGCAACATGGTCGGCGCGGGCATCATTCGGCGCCGTCTGCCGGCGGAAAACCCGGTCGTTTGCATGATTGACGCGCCCGAGGCCGCGACGCTTGCGGCCGCGCGCCGCACCACCCGTTCCGCAGCGGCCGTCGACTTATGGCGATCGCACCTCGGTGGGGCGATTGTCGCCATCGGGAACGCGCCGACCGCGCTCTTTCGCCTGCTCGAACTCATCGACGAAGGGGCAGAAAAACCTGCCGCAGTCGTTGCTTTTCCCGTCGGCTTCGTTGGCGCGGCAGAATCCAAGACCGCGCTCGCGACCAATAGCCGAGGTGTCCCCTTTCTGACTCTACGGGGCCGGCGCGGTGGAAGCGCGCTGGCCGCCGCCGCCGTCAATTCGTTCGCGGTGGAGGAGGGCGTGCCGTGACCCGGTGGCTCTCGGTGATCGGTATCGGCGCCGATGGGTTGACTGGCCTCTCCGTCGCGGCCCGTACGCTGCTCGATCAGGCCGAGGTTCTGGTTGGCGGTGAGCGTCATCTCGCGATGGTGCCCGCCGACGCGCGCGAGCGCCTCGTCTGGACCAAGCCGTTCCACCGTATGATTGACGAGATCATGCGTCGGCGCGGCATGCGCGTGTGCGTCTTGGGAACGGGCGATCCGATGTGGCATGGCATCGGCGCCACCTTGGCCAAGCACATTCCCGCGATGGAGATGACCGTGCTGCCGACGCTGTCAGCCTACAGTCTGGCGGCAGGGCACCTCGGCTGGTCGCTGGCTCAGCTCGATACCATCAGCCTGCACGGCCATTCCCTCGATCTGCTCAACGCTTACCTGCAGCCCGGCCGGCGGATTCTGGCGTTGTCCGAGAATGGCGGGACACCCGCGAAGGTCGCGGAGCTGCTTTGTCGGCGCGGCTATGGGCGAAGTCGATTGATCGCGCTCGAACACCTCGGTGGGTCGAGCGAGCGTATTCGCGAAGGGATCGCGGCAGAGTGGACCTTCAGCGATATCGCCGACCTGAACACGCTCGCCATCGAATGTCGTGCCGATCCCACGATACCGCTGTTGCCGCGCATAGCCGGACTGCCCGACGCGGCTTTTGAACACGACGGCCAGCTCACCAAGCGCGAAGTCCGCGCGGCGACGCTTGCCGCGCTTGCGCCCATACCCGGACAGCTCTTGTGGGATGTCGCGGCCGGCTGCGGTTCGATCGCCATCGAATGGATGCGCGCGCACGCGGATTGCCGGGCCGTGGCGATCGAGCGTGTCCCTGCGCGGCTGAAGATGATCGCGGCCAACGCCGCGACCCTTGGCGTGCCCGATCTCACCGTGATCTCTGGCGAAGCGCCCGCCGCGCTGGCCGGGCTCGATGCACCGGATGCCGTCTTCATCGGCGGCGGCGCGATGACGCCCGGTCTGTTCGAGACATGCTGGTCGAGACTCAAGTGGGGCGGTCGATTGGTCGCCAATGCTGTAACCATCGAGGGGGAGCGGCAGCTCTTCGCATGGCGCGATGCGATCGGCGGCGAGTTGGTGCGTTTCGGCATCGAGCACGCCGCCAACATTGGCCCGTACGGCGCGTGGCATCCGTCCCGGCCGGTGACTCAGTTCCAGGCGAGAAAGCCGTGACGACCGGCGGACGCCTTTACGGTCTTGGC
>Ga0307372_10003783_pt1 | contig 23892 bp, 16 predicted proteins | sample OX1MG_FD_202533 | JGI IMG/M metagenome (GOLD analysis project Ga0307372, IMG submission 202533) | Soil microbial communities from Risofladan, Vaasa, Finland - OX-1 | ecosystem: Environmental > Terrestrial > Soil > Coastal area > Acid sulfate soil | place: Finland: Risofladan, Vaasa | collected...
CCGGTGCGGCCGTTGCGCAGCCGCGAGAAGTTGACCGGCACCGGCCGCGCATAACCGAATACCGGCAGCCGCAGAAACAGCAGGAACGCCGGCAAGACGATGGTGCCGAAGGGATCGATGTGCGAAACCGGGTTGAGCGTGAGCCGCCCGGCGCGCGCCGCGGTGTCGTCACCCAGCCAGCGCGCGACCACCCCATGCATCACCTCGTGCGCGATGATCGCGAAGACGGTCGGCACCGCCCAGATCGAAACCTCGCGGATGAACTCGATAAGGCTGCTCAAAGTCCCTGATCCAGTCCCTGATTTGCTTTGGCCAGCGTGGCGCGCGGATGAAAGGTGCGATGGACCTTGCGCAGATGACTCTTTGAAAGATGGGTATAGATCTGCGTGGTCGCGATGTTGCTGTGGCCCAGCATCTCCTGCACCGCTCGCAGATCGGCGCCGCCTTCCACCAGATGGGTCGCGAAACAATGGCGCAGCGTGTGCGGGCTGAGCCACGCCAGGCGCGGATCGTTGATCGTCCACTGCTTGAGCGCCTTGAAAAACCCCTGGCGCGTCATCGGCCGCCCCAGCCGCGTTACGAATGCCGCCCGCGACGGCTTTGGGAGCCGTGCCGGCCTGCGTCGATCGCGGGGCCCGGCGCCCGTGATCGCGGCCACCCGCGCTATTCTCTCCGCCTCGAGCGCCTTGCGGTAAGCGCGCAACGCCTTGAGCGCCGCCGAGCCAATCGGCACCAGCCGCTCCTTGCTGCCCTTGCCCATCACGGTCACCAGCCGCTGCTCGAGATCCAGTTGATGAAGCTCCAACCCGACCAGCTCCGAAACCCGCAGACCGGAGCCGTATGCCAGCTCAACCATCGCGCGGTCGCGCAGCCCGCGCACGGTGCGGCCGTCGATGGCGGCGAGCAGCGTATCGATATCGCGCCGCGAAAGCGTCCTCGGCAGCGGCCGAGAATAGGGGCGGAGCCTCACCGCGAGGCGCGGATCGTGCTTCAACAGCCCGCTTTCGCACAGCTCCCGGACCAGTCCGCGCACGCTCGACAGCGCCCGCCGCTGACTGCTGACCGCCAGTCCGCGCGCGGCGAGGCTTTCGAGATACCCGGTCATCGCCGCCGCGTCGAGCGCAGCAGGAGCGACTTCGCGCCGCCGGCAGAAATCCTGAAAATCGCGCAGATCGCGGCCGTAGGCCTCCAGCGAGTTGCGACTCAACCCCCGTTCGACCGCCTGGCGCCGGAGGTGGCGATCGATCAGCTCATCCCATCCGGCCTGCTTCAACCGCCCGCTCCGTCGTTGTTCTCGGTCAGTTTGGCCTGCAGCGTTTCGCGCAGCTCGCGCAGCCTCTCGAGCTCGACGATTTTCCGCCCCTCGCGATTACTCACATAAAAGACGTCGAGCGCCTGGTCGGCATTGGTCGAAATCCGCGCCAGGTGAATCACCAGCCCCAGCTCGAACATCGTATGAGTGATGGTGAACAGCAGCCCCAGCCGATCCTGCGTGAAGACGTCGACCACCGTGAACTGCTCGGAGCTGCGGTTGTCGACGGTAACCTCGGTCGGCACCCGGCGCACGAAACGGCCACGCCGAGGCGCGGAATCGCGATGGGCGATGGCAACCAGCTCCACCACATCGCGGTCGCCGCGCAACACCTGCTCCAGTTCGCGCTCGACCTTGAGCCAGCGCTTTTCTTCCAGCGCTATCGCGCCCGCGCCGATAGTATGCGAGACGCGGAAACTGTCGAGCGCGATGCCGTCGCCGCGGGTGGTGATGCGAGCCGAGAGGATGTTCAGATTGTTGGCCGTGAGCACGCCTGCGATCTTCGAGAACAGCCCCGCCTGATCCGCGGTCGCGACCAGGAACTCGCTGAACTCGCGCTCCAGGAAGTGGCGATGGCGGCATACCAGGGCGAATTCGCTATCACCGTTGGGTAGCGCCCGCATCATCTCGAAATGCAGCGCGATATCGCCCTCCGGCGCGGTCAGGAAATAGCGGTCCGGCATCAGCTCCAGGAACTGTCCGATCGCCTCGGCCGGCGCGTGCTGGCCCTCGAGCTGCAGGCGGACCGCGGCCTTGACCTGCGCCAGCCGGCGCGCCGGGTCGACCGCCTCGCGATCGCCCTGCTCGAGGATCTTGAGCGCGTGCATGTAGAGATCGCCGATCAGCATCGCGCGCCAGTTGTTGTAAACGTTGGGCGCCACCGCCCGCATGTCGGCGAAGGTCAGCAGGTAGAGCGCCTTGAGGCGCTCGATCGAGCCCGCCGTCCGCGCGAACTCGGCTACCACCTGCTGATCGTCGACATCGCCCTTCTGCGCCACCTGCGACATCAGCAGATGGTTGCGGACCAAGAATACCACCGCATCGGTCTGCTCCTCGCTGACTCCCAACCGCCGGCAGACCTCGGCCGTGAGCAGCGCACCGCGTTCATGATGGTCGTGGCCGTGGCCCTTGCCGATATCGTGCAGCAGCAGCGCCAGAAAGATCAGCGGCAGGCAATCGAGCGCGCGCGCCACCTCGGTCAACAGCGGCGCGCTCTCCTTGAACTCGCCCGCGCGCAGCCGCTCCAGCTCGCGCACCGCGACCAGCGAATGCCGGTCGACCGTGTAGATATGGTAGAGGTCATGCAGCACGCGCGCGTAGAGATTGCCGAACTCCGGGATGATCGCGCCGAGCACGCCGGCGCGATGCATCGCCTCCAGCGTCTCGGCCACCCGCTCGCGCGCCTCCAGGATCGTCATCAGGATCGCGCCCAGGCGCGGGTCGGCGCGCACCCGCTCATCGATCAATCCGAGGTTGTCGCGCAGCAGCTGGTAGGCGGAGCCTGAGAGCTCGACGCCGTGCGCCTGGCAATCGCCGAAAATCGTCACCAGGTTCAGCGGGTCGCGCCGGAAAAAATCGCCCGCATCGATGCCCAGCAAGTGATTCTGGATCACGACGCCCGGACGAATCTGGCGCGGCGTGTTGCGGCGCAGGAAGCGGCCCGGCGTGATCTCTTCGGTGGCGCGCGCGATCAGCCCCTCGGCAAAGCGGTGGATCGTGCTGGCGTGGCGATAATAGGCGCGCATCAACGAGGCGTCGGCGCCCAGACCGTCCTCGGCCCCAAAGCCGAGCAGCGGCGCAATCCGCTCCTGGTACTCGAAGGTGAGCTGATCTAAATGCCGGCCACTCAGGAAGTGGAGCGAATTGCGCACCCGCCACAGAAAATCGCGCGCGCTCTCGACCTCCGCCAGCTCCTCCTCGCCGATCACCGCCTTGTGCACCAACTCGTCGAGCGAATGAATCTTGTACTTGACCTTGGCGATCCAGAGCGCGGTATGGAGGTCGCGCAGGCCGCCCTCCCCTTCCTTGAGATTTGGTTCGAGCAGGTAGACCGAATCGCCGAGGCGGGCATGACGCTCGCGGCTTTCTTTGAGCTTGGCGCGAAAGAACTTGGGCTGATCGTGGTTCAGCACCTCGCGCGGCAGCAGCTTCTCGAGATCGTCGAACAGCGCGCGATCGCCGGCCAGGTAGCGCGCGTCGAGGATGGCGGTCTCCTCGATTAGATCGTTGTTCGCCATCTTGAGCGTGCTCTTCACATTGCGCACCGCATGCCCGACCGTCAGACCCGCGTCCCACAGCGCGTGCAGGATAATTTCGGCGACGATTTCCAGGTATGGACCCGGCTTCCAGTCATGCAGGAACAGCAGATCGATGTCAGAAAAAGGATTGAGCTCGCCGCGCCCGTAACCGCCGCGCGCGACCACCGACAGGCGCTGATCGAGCCGCGTGAAGCGCCGCCCGTGGGCCGCGTCGGCGTGACGATAGAGCGCGCGCATCAGGACGTCGACCGCAGCCGTGAGCGCGTGCACGATTTCGCCGCCGCTGGCGCCGGCGAAATGGCGCGCCGCCAGCTCGCCGCGCACCGCCTGCAGATAGGCCCGCGCCACCGTGCCGGGACGCTCGGCCGCCTCCAGCGCGGCCAGCAATCCCGCTTCGTCGCGCGGCACCGGGAGCATCGCCGCCGCGGCAAGTTCCTGGCCGAGCGCCTCGGGCTGGCTCACAGGTTGCCCACTGCCGCGTCGGAATTCAAAAAATGCACTACCGCCCCGGCGATCCCGTCCGCCAGCGCCTGCTGATAGCTATCGGAAGCGAGCCGCGCGGCCTCGGCGCGGTTCGACAGGAAGCCGCATTCGATCAGCACCGCGGGCATCAGCGCGCCGACCAGCACATAGAACGGCCCTTGCCGCGCGCCGAGATCATCAACCCTGACACCAAGCTTCGCATCCAGCACCGCCACGGTTTGCGCCTCGATGATGCCCGCCAGGGAGGCCGCCGCAGCCGCTTTATAATTCTGACGCAGATCACTCAGGATGTAGTTTAGGTCGAGCGCCGAAGATGCGCCATAGTTGGCGCCGCCCGCCGCGTTCTCCATCCGCGCCAGCCGAATCGTCGCGCGATCGGTGGTGTTGTTGAGATAGTAGGTTTCGATTCCGGAGGCGTTCGGATCGGGGCTGGAGTTCAGATGAATCGAGACGAACAGATCGGCGCCGGCCTGGTTCGCAAGCCGGGTCCGCTCAGGCAGCGGCACGAAATAATCCCCGTCGCGCGTCAAGCGCGCATCGACGCCGCGCGCCGTCAGCGCCCGCGCCAGGCGTAGCGAGATTTGCAGCGCGATGGTCTTCTCCATCAGCGGTGCGCCGGCCTCGGTACCGGGGTCGTAGCCGCCATGGCCCGGATCGATCATCACGATCGGCCGCCGCCCGGCGCGCGCCGGCTTCTCCACCGGTGGCGGCTGCGGCGCGAGCGGAGCGGGCGGAGCGGGCGGACGGAGCGTGGCGAGCTCGGTGGCAGGCCGCGGCGCCCCGGCGCGGCGCGCGGCCCGGACGCGATCGCGGCCGGTCAGCAACGGCGCGGCCAGGTTCGGGGTCGATCCGCCCGGCGCCAGCCGCACCAGCAAGGCGTGCGCGCTCTGCGCCATCGCCCAATCGCAGCGCTGGTCGACTTCGATTACCAGCCGCGCGCCGCCGTCGTCGGTGGTCAGGATTCGCACCGAATCGACCGGTGAGGTCTCGCGTCCCGCCAGCGGACGGCGGGGTAAATCGATCCGGGTGTGGCCGAGATCGATCCAGAGCTGGCTGCCGTGAGCGCTGAGCGCGGGCCGGCTCGGCGCGCCGTGCATCGTAAACCGCAACTCGACGACCTTGCCGAAGCGCGCAATCGAAGCGCCGGTAAGAGCGGTGGCAGAGGCCGACTGGACACCGACCGCGATCCAGACGATCGCAAGCGCGACGACGCAAAACTTCCGCTGCCGATTTTCCGCTCCGCCCCACCGCCGCCGCATGCGAGCTCCTCAGCCGCCGCGCTCGCGCAGCCCGAGCACCAGCCGGGCCAGCAGGTTGAGCGCCTCGACGGGGGTGAGCCGATCGACGTCGAGCGTCTTCAGCTCCGCGATGGTGCGGCTTTCGGCGGGCGCAAAGAGTCCCATCTGCTGCGCCTCGGCGGGCCGTGAAGCGCCGGAGGCGAGCGTATCGTTCAACTCGCCGCGTTCCAGATTCGACAGAATCTCGCGGGCCCGCGCGACGATCGAGTCCGGTAATCCCGCCAGCCGCGCCACCTCGATACCGTAGCTCTGGCTGGCCGGCCCCTCGATCACACGGCGCAGGAACAGCACCTCGCCGCCCCACTCCCTCACCGCCATGCTCAGATTCTTGACCCTCGGGCGCTCTCTCGCAAGCTCGGTCAGCTCGTGAAAATGAGTCGCGAACAGGACCCGAGCGCGGGTCGCGTCGTGCAGATACTCGGCCACCGCCCAGGCGATCGCGAGTCCGTCGAAAGTGCTGGTGCCGCGGCCGACCTCGTCGAGCAGCAGCAGGCTGCGCTCGCTGAGTCCGGCCAGCAGCCGGGCGGTCTCACGCATCTCGACCATGAAGGTCGACTCGCCGCGGCGCAGCTCGTCGCGCGCGCCGATCCGGGTCAGCACCCGGTCGGTGAGTCCGAGGCGCGCCTCGGTGGCCGGCACGAAGCTGCCGATCTGCGCGAGGATCGCAATCAAAGCCGCCTGTCGCAGGTAGGTCGATTTGCCCGCCATGTTGGGACCGGTGATCAGCAGCAGCTGGCGCTCGTCGGAGTCGGTGTCGAGATCGTTGGGCACGAACTCGCCGGCGCGCATCCCGGTCTCGAGCACCGGATGGCGTCCGTCGCGAATCCAAATCCGCACCCCCTGGTTCATCTCGGGCCGCACGTAGCCGCGCCGGCGCGCCACCCTGGCCAGCGACATCAGGGCGTCAAGCTCGCCGACGGCGCGCGCGGTCTCCAGAATCTCGCCGGTAAAAGCGACCAGGTCGCGCAGCAATCTCGCGAACAGCCGATGCTCGAGTTCCTTGACGCCCGACTCGGCGCTCAGGATTTTCCGTTCCAACTCCTTGAGGCGCGCGGTGGTGAAACGCTCCGCCCCGACCAGGGTCTGCTTGCGCTCGTAATCGGCCGGCACGCGATCGAGATTGGCCTTGGTGACTTCCAGGTAATAGCCGAAGACCTGGTTGTAACGGACCTTGAGCGAAGGAATCCGGGTGCGCTCGCGCTCCTCGGCCTCCAGCTGCGCCAGCACGCCGCGAGCGTCGACCGCCAGCGCGCGCAGCTCGTCGACTTCGGGATCGAAGCCGGCGCGAATCAGGTTACCGTCGCGCGGGTTGACCGGCGGATCGTCGCCGAGCGTGGCGGCGATTTTCTCCGCCAGCTCGGGGCGCGGCCGCAGGCGCGTCGCGGCGGTGCGAACCAGGCCGGCGCGGAATCCCCATAGCGCCTGCTCCAGCGCGCCCACCGCTGCCAGCGCGCGTCCCAGGTTGGCGCAATCGCGCGGGCTCGCACGCAGCGCGCCGATTCGTCCGGCCAGCCGCTCGAGGTCGCCGATCCGCGCCAGCGCGGCGCTGAGCGCGCCGCCCAGGTCGGCATCGAAAAACTCCTCGACCGCATCGTGACGCTCGCGAATCGCCGCCAGGTCGAGCAGCGGATAGACCAGCCAGTTGGCGAGCGTGCGCGCGCCGACCGGCGTGAGGGTTTCATCGATCACGGCGAGCAGCGATCCGGCACGGCCGCCGTCGCTGGAGGCGACCAGTTCGAGATGGCGGCGGCTGACCTCGTCGACCGTCATGTACTCGGTAGCGCGATACAGCGCCGGCGGGCGCAGATGGTTCAGGTCGTGGCCGAAATTCTCTTCGACGTAAGCGAGCGCCGCGCCCGCCGCCCGCGCCGGCCATTCCTCGAGCGCCGCCGCGTCGATGCCGAAGCGCAGCGTGACAGCTTCGGCGGCGGCCGTGCCGAAGCTCGCCTCCGCCACGCGCGTGAGCGGATATTCGAGCCGGGTGAGCGCCGCTTCGAGCCGGGCGTGATCGCGCGGAATCAGGATTTCGCGCGGCGCAATTCTCGCCACCTCCTCGCGCAGCGTCGCCACGCTGCTTAAGCGGGTCGCGATGAACTCGCCGGTCGAAACGTCGAGCGCCGCGATCGCGAAGCCTTCGCCGGGGTCCGCAATCGCCAGCAGAAAACTCTTCTCGCCCGCGGTTAGCGCGGTCTCCTCGCCGACCGTGCCGGGCGTGATGACGCGCACGATATGCCGCGGCATCAGGCCGCGTTGAACACCGTCGGCGGCCGCCTGCTCGCAGATCGCGACCTTGTGGCCGGCCTTGAGCAGCTTCGCGACGTACGGTTCGGCGGCATGGTACGGGATGCCGCACAGCGGCACGCCGTCCTTCGAGCGCGAGGTCAGTTGGATATCGAGCACCCGCGCGCCGATCTCGGCATCCTCGAAGAACATCTCGTAGAAGTCGCCGAGGCGAAAAAACAGGATCGCGTCGGGCACCTTCTGTTTGACGCCGAGATATTGCGCGATAAGTGGTGTCTGCTTTACCGGCACGGCGGCGTCAAGGATAACCGCCCCCGCCGGCGCGGGCAAAGTCGACTTTCAGCTTGCGAAAGGCGGGCGCTTTCTCTTATTTTTGGAATCTGGATCGAAGCCGGTTCCCAGCCCGCCGCATCAGACCGATGCGACCGGCATCCTCAAGGTTCTGAGCAACCCGTCAAGGAGGTAGTTTCCATGGCAGCGACACCGTCGGTAGAAATTGCGGCGCGCGGCGCCAAGCAGAGTGGAGTCCTTGAATTCCTCAAGAGCGGCCCCAAGAAGCTGCTGATCGGCGGCCAGTGGGTCGCGGCCAAGTCCGGCAAGAGCTTCGAGACGCTCAACCCCGCCAACGAAGAGGTGCTGGCGCTGGTGGCCGAGGGCGACAAGGCCGACGTCGACGCTGCTGTCACCGCCGCCCGCAAGGCCTACGAGGAGAGCAAGTGGGCCCGGATGGGGCCCCATCAGCGCGCCCGCCTGATGTTCAAGATCGCCGGCCTGATCGACGCCCACGCCGACGAACTGGCCGAGTTGGAGACGCTCGACAACGGCAAGCCGCTCTCGCAGGCGCGCGCGATCGACGTCCCGGCCGCGGCCGAAACCTTCCGTTACTACGGCGGATGGTGCTCGAAGATCTACGGCGAGACCAATCCCTCCGACCCCTCGATGTTCAACTACACGCTGCGCGAGCCGATCGGCGTATGCGGCCAGATCATCCCGTGGAATTTTCCGCTGCTGATGGCGGCGTGGAAGATCGCGCCGGCGCTGGCCTGCGGCAACACCACGATTCTGAAGCCCGCCGAGCAGACCCCGCTGACCGCGCTGCGGCTGGGCGAGCTCATCTGCGAGGCCGGATTGCCCGACGGCGTGGTCAATATCATCACCGGCTTCGGACCCGGCGCCGGCAGCTCGATCGCCGAGCATCCCGGCATCGACAAGGTCGCCTTCACCGGTTCGGCGGAAGTCGGGCGGCTCATCCTGCAGGCCTCGGTCGGCAACCTCAAGAAGGTCTCGCTCGAGCTCGGCGGCAAGTCGCCCAATATCATCTTCCCCGACGCCGAGATGGAAGCGGCGGTGCCCAACGCGATGATGGGGGTGTTCTACAACTCGGGCCAGGTCTGCGCGGCCGGCACCCGGATTTTCGTGCAGCGCGACGCCTACGACCAGTTCGTCGGCCAGCTCACCAAGTACACCGAAGGGATGACGATGGGCGACCCGCTCGATCCCAAGACCAAGATGGGTCCGCTGGTCTCCAAGGAGCAGTTCGACAAGGTCAAGGGCTATCTGGATATCGGCAAGAAAGAAGGCGCCAGGATAACGATCGGCGGCGACGCCGGCACCGGCAAGGGCTATTACGTCAAGCCGACGATCTTCGTCGACGTCAACAACGACATGCGGATCGCGCGCGAGGAGATTTTCGGCCCGGTCGCCGCAGCGATCCCGTTCAAGGACGAAAACGACGCGGTCTTCCAGGGCAACGACTCGACCTATGGCCTGGCGGCCGCGGTCTGGACCCGCGACGTCGGCCGCGCCCACAAGGTCGCCCGCGCGCTCAAGGCCGGCACGGTCTGGATCAACTGCTATGGGATGGTCGATCCGATTTCGCCCTTCGGCGGCTACAAGCAATCGGGCTTCGGCCGCGAGCTCGGCAAGTACGCGGTCGATCTCTATACCCAGGTCAAGACCGTTTTCCTGAAGCTCTAGCCCGGGCTTGCTCACGACGGCATCCGAGGGCGTCCCGATTCGGGGCGCCCTCTTCAATTCCGGTCACGCATGATGGGCATCAGCCATCGGTCCGTCTTGAGCTGCAGAGTATGATGGACGCGGGCTGATGGAACGCGACATGGGAGCCGTGGCGATTATCCTGGCCGGCGGGCGCAGCGCCCGGATGGGCCGCGACAAGGCGGCACTGCCGATCGGCGACACCACCCTGCTCGCGCACGTCGTCACGCAACTCCAACGGGCCTTCGCCACGATAATCGTGGTCGCCGGCGGCGCAGCCGATCAGCCGTCGGTGATCGATGCCGCCGCCCGCGGCGTCGTTCTCGTCCGCGACGAAGTCGCCTATCAGGGCCCCGTCCATGCGCTGCGCGCCGGGCTCGGCGCCGCCGCCGGCGACCCGGTCTTCGTTGCCTCCTGCGATCTGCCGTCAGTCCGTGCCGAGGTGGCGCTCAAGTTGTGCGCGATGCTGGAAAATCATGACGCGGTGATACCGCGTGTCGGCGGGCGACTGCAGATGCTGCATGCGGTCTATCGGCGGGAGCGATGCCTGGGCGCACTCGACGCGATGGTGGCGCGGGACGAGCGGCGTCTGCATCGGATCGTCGATCACATCCGGGCCCGGATCGTCGAAGAAGCCGAGATGCGACTTATCGATCCGCATCTCGAGAGCTTTTTCAACGTCAATACGCCCGACGATTACCGCGCGATGCTGAACGCGATCGCTCGCGGCTGAATGGCCCAGCTTACCGCTGCACGCCCGGGTAGCCCTGGCCCAAGCCGCTCCCCGCGCCCGCGGACGGCTGACTCAACGGCAGCCCGGGCGGTGGATTGATCAGGCCTTGCAACCGCCGATCGTTATCGGCGAAGCAGTAGGCGGCGGCGGCCTGTTGCCGCGTCATCAGTTGTGCCGGCTGCTGGATCATCGGCTGGTTCGAGGCGTAGCCGGAGGGCATCCCCGAGTAGCCGGGCGTCACCTGATAGCCGGGCTGCATCGCTTGAGATCCGGGCGGCATCCCCTGGTAACCCGGCGGCATGCCCTGAGCTCCGGGCGACATGCCCGGGTACCCCGATTGCCCCATCGCCGCGCCCGGTTGCATCGGCGGATAACCCGGTTGAGCTCCGGGGTATCCGGGCCGCATCCCGCCATAGCCGGGCTGCATCCCTCCGTAACCGGGTTGCATCCCTCCGTAACCGGGTTGCATCCCTCCGTAGCCGGGCTGCATCCCTCCATAGCCGGGCTGCATGCCGGCCTGCGCCGAGCCCCCGGGTACCGCATCGAGCGGGATTGCACCGCCGGTCATCTGTGCCGGTAGTCCGGAGTTGGGGATGTCGCCATTGCGGACGAACTGGATAGTCGTGCTGCATTCCTTAAGCGTGTTGTAACGGCCGTAGACGATCCAGCGCGCGAGTCCGCCTTGCGTATCGACGCTCAGGCCGGAGTGGGTGGTCGGCGGCGCCATCAGCAGCCATGCGGAAGGCGGCTGATCGCTAGCCTGATCATTGTCCAGGTACGGTATGACGGGGCCGATCGCCAGCGCGCGACCTGTCAGCCACGGCACCGCGCCCATCGCGAGCGCTACGACCGCACCGGCGACGATCAAGCAGCGCGATCGGCGAAGCATCGATCTCATTGTCAACTCCTTGGGCAACAAGTCTCGATTCTATACCGCTGACCGGCGCGATCCCACCGGGCGCACGCAGGTGGTGTTAGCCAAAACAGCCCCGAATCAGCTTACGACGACGACTTCCAGGCCAATATTGGATGGCGGGCGGCGGCAGCTTCGTCGACCCGGCCGACCGGCAGACTGTGCGGCGCGCCCTTGACAGTCTCGGGATCGCTCAGCGCCTCGGCATGAATGCGCTTCATCGCGGTGGCGAATTCGTCCAGCGTAGCGCGGCTCTCGGTCTCGGTCGGCTCGATCATCAGGGCGCCGTGGACCACGGTCGGGAAGTAGATGGTTGGCGGATGAATCCGGTAGTCGAGCAGGCGCTTGGCGATATCGAGCGTGCTGACGCCGGCGCGATGTTCGAGGTCATGGGTCAGCACGCATTCATGCATCGAGGGCTCGGCGGTGGCGCTCGGAAAATCGCTTTCGAGCAGCTTGCGTAGATAGTTGGCGTTCAGGATCGCGAGCCGGCTGGCCTCCGCCAGACCGTCCCCGCCGAGCGCCAGGATATAGGCGAGCGCCCGCACCACGATGCCGAAGTTGCCGTGAAACGCCCGCAGCCGGCCGATGGAATCGGGCCGCTGGTAGTCGAGGCGCCAGCCGGCGTTGGCGTCCCCGGCCACGCGCGGCATCGGCAGGAACGGTTCGAGGAAGCGTTTGACGGCGATCGGCCCGGCGCCCGGACCACCGCCGCCGTGCGGCGTCGAGAAGCTTTTGTGCAGGTTGAGCTGGACGATATCGGCGCCCATGTCGGCCGGCTTGGCGACCCCAAACAAAGCGTTCATGTTGGCGCCATCGAGATAGAGCAGCGCACCGGCTTCGTGCAGCGCCGCGGCGATCGCCTCGATCTCAGGCTCGAAAACGCCCAGCGTGTTCGGATTGGTGACCATCATGGCGGCGACGTCGCCGTCGAGCATCCGGCGCACTTCCTCGGCCGGGACCACGCCGCGCGCGTCGGACCGCGCCACCATCACCTCGAATCCCGCCAGGCTGCAGCTTGCCGGATTGGTGCCGTGGGCGGTGTCGGGGATGATCACCTTGCCGCGCCGCTCGCCGCGTTTACGATGATAAGCGCGGGCGATCAGCAAACCGCTGAACTCGCCCTGCGCACCGGCGGCGGGATGGATCGACACCGCGTCCATCCCGGTGATCTCCGCCAACGCCTGCTCGGTCGTGGCGATAAGCTCGAGCCCGCCCTGGGCCAGATGGTCGGGCGTCAGCGGATGGAGATTGGCGAAGCCGGGCAGCGCCGCAAGCTCGTCGTTCACCACCGGGTTGTACTTCATGGTGCACGAGCCGAGCGGGTAGAACTCCAGCGCCTGGGCAAAGTTGAGCCGCGACAGGCGCAGAAAGTGACGCATCACCTGCGGCTCGCTGAGTTCCGGGAAGCCGGGGAGATCGTCGCGGCACAGCGCCGCGCCCAGAATTTCCACCGCGGCTGCGCCGGCCGGGGCAAGATCGGCGGCGGAGCTTCCGGGCGAGGATTCCTCGAAGATTAGCGGGACCAGTATCGAGGCCTGCGCGTCTTCCGGTGAAGCGGGCGACGATGGCGCTCTTTTCGGGATTTTTCCAGCACTCGCCATTAACAGACCTTATTTCACTGCATCGACCAGACGCCGCAGATCGTCATCGGCGTTCATCTCGGTTACCGCTATCAGGATCGCGCCCGAGCGATCCGAATCCTGGCGCCCGACCGCCACCCCGGCCAGCACGTCGTGGTGCTCGGCGCGTCCGAGCAGCGCGGCCGGATCGTCGGTAGCGATCGCGAATTCGTTGAAGAACGGGCCGCTGAAGCGGCGCGGCAGGCCGGCCGCCTCAAGCATCGCCGCCGCGCGATGGGCGCGCTCGACGTTGAGTCCGGCGAGATCGCGCAGCCCGCGCCGCCCCATCATCGCGAGATAGACGGTCGCTGCCAGCGCGCACAGCGAGTTATTGGTGCAGATGTTCGAGGTCGCCCGTTCGCGGCGAATATGCTGCTCGCGCGTGGCGAGCGTCAGCGTGAAGGCGCGATTACCGCGATCGTCGTGACTCTGGCCGACCAGCCGCCCCGGCATCTGGCGCACGTGCGCCATCCGCGTCGCCATGAAACCGACCCCGGGGCCGCCGTACTCCAGCGGCATGCCGAAGCTCTGCCCCTCGCCAACGGCGATATCGACACCCAGTTCGCCGGGCGATTTCAGCAGCCCGAGCGCCAGCGCCTCAGCACTGGTGGAGATCGAAATCGCGCCGGCCTGATGGGCGATCGCCGAGACCTCCGCCAGCGGCTCGATGATGCCGAAATAATTCGGATAGCCGGTGACGACGCACAGCAGCCGCTCGTCGGCCAGCGCCCGGAGCGCGTCGAGGTCGGTGGCGCCGACCACGGGATCGAGCGGCGTCTCGATAATCTCAAGCCCGTCCTGCGCGCTCAGGTAGGTTCGCACGGTCTGCCGATAGTCGGGCCACAGCGCGCGCGAAATCGCGACCCGCGAGCGGCGCGGCATCATCCGCCGCGCCATCAGGACCGCCTCCGCGGTGGCCGACGCGCCGTCGTACATGCTGGCGTTGGCGACCTCGAGTCCGGTCAGCTGCGCGATCAGCGATTGAAACTCGAAAATCGCCTGGGTGGTGCCCTGGCTGGCCTCGGCCTGATACGGCGTGTAGGCGGTCGCGAGTTCGGCGCGGGCGATAATCGCGCGGACCGCGGCGGGCACGTAATGGCGGTAGTAGCCGGCGCCGAGAAAGCTCGCGCCGTCCGCGCCGGGGCGATTCTTCGCCGCCAGCGCCGCCAGCCGCGCGGCCACCGCCTGCTCGTCGAGGCCGGACGGCAAGCCGATCGCGGCGCGCTCACGCAGCCGCGCGGGCACGTGGGCGATCAAGTCGTCGAGCGTCGGCGCACCGACCACCGCCAGCATCGCGGCTATCTCAGCCTGCGTGTGGGGATGAAATCTCATCTCTGTCTGAAGCGGAAAACAGGTCGAATCAGCGGGTGCGCCGTCACTTCCCAAGCACTCCCGATGCTCTCCCGGCACCATTTTTATAGCCGATGGCGGCGGCCGATTCCATCGCGGGTCGCCGGCGCCGCGCCGCCGTGCGATCACTTTATTGACAGCGGCAGCGCGCAATGGGAGAGACTGGTCTGGCTAATTTTTTTGCCTGATGGGGAGCATCGATGGCAGAGCTGACAAGACGTTTCGAGGGCCACAGCGCGATCGTTACCGGCGCGGCGCAGGGTATCGGTAAAGCGATCGCCGAGCGGCTGGCGGCCGAGGGCGCCAACGTGATGGCGGCCGACGTGAAACCGTCGATCGGACGCGCAGTCGAAGAGATTGCGAGCCGCCACGGCGACGTGCGGGTGCTGCCCTTCCAGGGCGACGTCAGCCAGCCGGCGATCGCCGAGCTGCTGATCGGCGACGCCCGGCGGACCTTCGGACGCATCGAGATCCTGATCAACAACGCCGGCGGCGGCGGCGTACAACCTTACGACCAATTCACCGACGAGCAGATCGCCGCCACCTTCTCGAACAACCTGTGGGCGGCGTTTCGATGCACCCGGGCGGTGGTGCCGATCATGCGCGAGCAGCAGTACGGCCGGATCGTCAACGTGACGGCCAACGCGGTCTTCGGCGGGCTGACCGATCACGCGGTGGTCAACTCGGCCAAGGCGGGCGTGCATGGACTCAGCTCCGGACTTGCGATCGAGCTGGCGCCGGCCGGGATCACGATCAATACGGTCGCACCCGCGATCACGCTGATCGAATCGACCGCCGAAAGCCTCGGCCAGAAAGAGCCGCCGGCGAGATTGCTGCGGGCGATCGCGCGAGTCCCGATGGGACGGGCGGCGAAGATGGAGGAGGTGGCGGCGGCGGTCGCCTTCTTCGCCTCGCGCGAGGCGTCGTTTATCAGCGGTCAGGTGCTGCGCGTCAACGGCGGCAGCGCCTGAATCACTAAACGGCCCGGCGCCGATAGAACGGGATGCGTACGACTTCGGCGGCCACCGGGCGCTGGCGGATTTCGACCTCGATCCGGTCGCCGACCTGCGACTCGCGCCCCTCGCCATAAACGTAGGCCATCGCCACCGGGCGTTCGAGGCTGGGCGCGTAGCTGCCGCTGGTGACGACGCCCACCTCGCCGCCCGCGCGCAGCAGCCGATAGCTCTGGCGCGGCACGCTGCGCCGATCCTCGCTCACGATTCCGACCAGCCGTTTGCGCGGTCCCTCGCGATTCTGACGCTCCAGGACTTGCGCGCCGACGAATTCGCGTCCGAAGCTGACGAAGCGCGCGAGCCCCGCTTCGATCGGCGTGGTTGCGCGATCCAGTTCATGGCCGTAGAGCATCAGCCCCGCTTCGAGCCGGAGCGTGTCGCGCGCGCCGAGTCCGCACGGCGTCAAGCCGTGCGCTTGTCCGGCGGCCAGCAGCCGCTCGAAGATTGCCGGGCCGTCGGCGGCGGCGGCGAAAAACTCAAAGCCATCTTCGCCGGTGTAGCCGGTGCGGGCGGCGATGACCGCGAGGCCATCGATCGAGCTCCGTGCGACGCCGAAGCGTCCGATCGCCCGGAGCGACGGGGCGGCGACGCCGGCGGCGATCGCCACGGCCTGCCGACCCTGTATCGCAACCATCGCGGTGGCATCGCTCTGATCCTCGAACTCAGCGCCGATAGCGCGGTTAAGCGCGAGCAGCCATTCGCGATCCGCGGCGATATTGGCCGCGTTCACGCACATCAGGTAGCGTTCGGCTTCGACCCGGTAAACGATTAGATCGTCGATCGTGCCGCCGTCGTCCGCGCACATCACGGTGTAGTGCGCATGGCCGACCGCCAGCGCCGCCGCCGAGTTGGTCAGCGCCCGCTCGAGCAACTCGATCGCGCGGGGTCCGCTCACCATGAACTCGCCCATGTGGCTCAGATCGAACAGCCCGGCGCAGCGGCGCACCGCACGATGCTCCTCGATGATGCCGCGGTACTGCAGCGGCATCGCGAAGCCCCCGAACTCGATCATCCGGGCGCCGAGCCGGCGATGCAGATCATACAGCGGGGTGCGTCTGGCCTCAGCCATCGTGGAAGTCATCGTTGCAGATGGCTATGCCATGAGGTGCCCGTGGCTCTATCCGCTAGCCCGCGGCGGCGGTGTGCGATGCTTCGCTGGCGGCGAGGATGGCCTTCAGCAGCCGCGGCGGCGACATCGGCAGCTCGCGCATCCTGACCCCGGTTGCGCGGTAGATAGCGTTGGCGACCGCCGCCATCACCGGCACGATCGATACCTCGCCGACGCCGCGGACGCCCAGCGGATGGCCCGGGTTCGGAACTTCGACCAGGATAGTGTCGATCATCGGCAGGTCGAGGCAGGTCGGCATCCGGTAATCCAGCAGCCCGGCATTGCGCATCACGCCGTTGCGGTCATAGACGTATTCCTCGTTGAGCGCCCAGCCGAGTCCCTGCACCGTGCCGCCCTGCATCTGGCCCTCGACATAGCTCGGATGCACCGCGCGGCCGACATCCTGCGCCACCGTGCAGCGCAGGATTTGCACCTTGCCAGTGTCGGGGTCGACTTCGACATCGACGCAGGTCGCGGCGAAGGCATTGCCGACCGCTCCCACCAGGCCGGCGTTGAGCGTCGCGCGACCGGTGATCGGGCCGCCGGTGCGCGGCAGGCGCGTGGCGAGCTGCTTGAGGGTCAGCGGGGCAACGCCGTTGCCGCGCAGGCTGAAGGTGCCGAGGTTGAATTCGATCTCCTCGGGCTTGCGCTCCCAGATCATCGCCGCGCGCTGCTTGAGCTGCTGCAGCACATCCTGCGCGGCGTTGTAGACCGCGAGGCCGGTGGCGACCGTAACCCGGCTGCCGCCGGTAACATCGGTATGGCCGACCGAATCGGTGTCGGCCACGATCGGACGCACGTCGTTCACGTCGACGCCGAGCACTTCGGCCGCGATCATACCCATCGCCGCCCGCGAACCGCCGACATCGACCGAGCCGGTCACCACGCTGAGCGTGCCGTCGGTGTGAAAGTTGACGGTGGCGGACGATTGCCCGCCGGCATTGAACCAGAATCCGGTCGCGACGCCGCGGCCGCGATTGGGGCCGGCAAGCTCGGAGCGATAGTGGGCGCTGTCGCGGAGCGCCTCGCAGCATTCGATCAGGCCGATACGCTTGAAGGGCGGACCGGCGGGTTGCGGTGTGCCCTCGCGCGAGCCGTTCAGGATTTTGAAGTCGAGCGGGTCCATCCCGCACTGCTCGGCCAGCTCGTCGGCCGCGCTCTCGTAGGCAAACGCGGAATGCGGCGCGCCGGGCGCTCGATAAGCGGCGACCTTGGGCTTGTTGACCACCACGTCATAGGTATCGATCAGCAGGTTGGGAATATTGTAGGAGGCGGTGGTGGTCATCGCGCCAGCCATGAACGGAGAGCCGGGAAAGGCGCCGGCCTCGTAACCCATCCAGATTTTCGCCGCGGTGATGCGGCCGTCGCGGGTGGCGCCCATCTTGACGTCGATCCGCGTGCCCGAACTGGGGCCGGTGGCGCGCAGCACCTCGCCGCGATTCATCACCATCTTGACCGGCCGGCCGGTTTTCTTCGCCAGCAGCACCGCCATCGGTTCGAGATAGATCATGGTCTTGCCGCCGAAGCCGCCGCCGATTTCGGCCGGGACCACCCTGATTACTCCGACCGGCAGTTTGAGCAGGTAGCCAAGCAGCAGGCGGACCTGGAATTGACCTTGCGACGAACAGTAGACCGTGACGTGGCCGTCACGATTGCAGGTCGCAAGGGCGTTTTGCGGCTCGATGTAACCCTGATGCACGGTGGCAGTCCGGTAGGTGTGCTCGACCACAAAGTCGGCCTGCTTGAAACCCGCCTCGACGTCGCCGCGCTTGAACTGTCCGTGGGAAGCGACGTTGGTTGGCTGGTCGGGACCTTCGGGCTGGCCCGGCTCGTTGCGGCTGGCGAGCAACTGGCTGCGCAGCTCGGGCAGCAGGATCGGCGCACCCGGCTTCATCGCCTCATCGACGGTGAGCACGGCCGGCAGCGGCTCGTAATCGACCTCGATCAGCTTGAGCGCCTCTTCGGCGATATGCGGACTGGTGGCGGCGACCGCCGCGACCGCGTGGCCGTCATACAGCGCCTTGTCACGCGCCATCAGGCAGATCGAAAGATGGCGCGGATTGCCCATCAACTCACCGATCGGCACCTGGGCGTCCTCGACCTCGGGAAAATCAGCGCCGGTAATCACCCCTTTGACGCCGGGCAGCGCGAGCGCCTTGTCGACCCGGATCGCCTTGATGCGGGCGTGGGCGTACGGGCTGCGCAGGACCTTGCCGTGCAGCATCCCGGGCAAATAGTAGTCGGCCCCGAACTTGGCAGCCCCGGTCACTTTGTCGAACCCATCGGGCCGGATCGGCCGCGTTCCGATCACCCGGAACTTGGGAGTCTCGCTGTCGGTAGATTTCGCCATGTCAGTCACTCTCGTGGGTTGGGTTGGCTCATTTTATACCACGGTCGGGCGCAGGGTGAGAGGCTCCGGGCTAAATCCTGCGCGCGGCGCATTTCAGGGGCGTCATCAACGCCTACCATGGCGACCTCGGGCGATGGGCATAAATAGCGGCAGGTCAAAGGCGAGGTGACTCCTTTGGCGACAATCGCTGCTGCTCGGAGTCACACCAGTGCTTCCAGCCTCACTGCGAATCGCTGGCACGGGCGATGCTTCAACAGAAGCTGGGAACATGATGCCGACAAGTGGCGACAAGTTAATCGAAATCCGCATTCATGGGCGCGGCGGCCAGGGCAACGTGGTGGCGGCTTACCTGCTCGCGGCAGCAGCCTTTGAGGATGGCAGCTTCGGCCAGGCCTTCCCGAGCTTCGGGCCGGAGCGTCGCGGAGCGCCGGTCACGGCTTTCGTGCGGATCGCGGACCATCCCGTGCGCCGGCGATGTCAGGTGACCACCCCCTCGTTCCTGCTGGTGCAGGATGAAGCCCTGCTGCGGACCGGCGATATCACGGCCGGCCTTGGAGAAAAGGGCGCGATACTGGTGAATTCGTCGCGACCCGCGGAGGAATTGCCGGCGGCCCGGAACTTCAAGCTGGTGACCATCCCGGCCACTGCGCTGGCCCAGCAGATGCTCGGACGGCCGGTGCCGAATACGGCTTTGGCGGCCGCCTTCCTGGCGCTGACCAAGCTGGTCAGTCTGAGCGCGCTGGAAGCGGCGCTGGCGCAGCAATTCAGCGGCGAGACGCTCGATCGCAACACCCGGCTGGTGCGCGAGGCGGCGCAGATGGTGCCGGCCGGGGCATGGAAGGAGTTATGCGATGGCGCAGCCGCTTGAAGGTTCGCAGGCGATGGCGCGGGCGGTAGCGCTGTGTCGTCCGCAGGTGGTGGCGGCTTATCCGATTACGCCGCAGACCCATATCGTCGAAAATCTTGCCAAGCTCATCGCCGACGGTGCGCTGGCCTGCGAGCTGGTGAGCGTGGAGAGCGAATTCTCGGCCGCCTCGGTGGCTCTCGGAGCGGCGGTGGCGGGATCGCGCGCCTACACCGCCACCAGTTCACAGGGGCTGCTGTTGATGACCGAGGTGCTGTTCAATATCGCCGGGCTGCGGGTGCCGCTGGTGCTGACCTGCGCCAATCGCGCGGTCGGCGCGCCGGTCTCGGTCTGGAACGATCATCAGGATTCGATGGCGGTGCGCGACGCCGGCTGGGTGCAGTTGTATTGCGCGGACAACCAGGAGGCCGTCGACACCACGATTCACGCCTTCCGAATCGCCGAACGATGCGAGTTGCCGGTGATGGTATGCGTCGACGGCTTCACGCTGACTCACACGCTGGAGCCGCTCGAACTGCCGACGCAGGAGCAGGTCGATGCGTTTCTGGGCCCCTATGCGTTCTCGCGGGCGCTCGATCCCGCCAATCCGTTGAGCATGGGCACCCTGCTGTCACCCGAATTCTTTCCGGAAATCCGCCATGCGCATCATCGGGCGCTGCTCAATGCGCAGGATGAGATCATCGCGACCGATCGCGCCTGGCAGAATATCAGCGGTCGGTCGACCGGCGGGCTGCTGTCCGTTGAGGGGCCGCAGGAGGCGCGGCTCGCAATCCTGACGATCGGGTCAATCCTGGGAACGCTGGCCGAGGCGCAAGCCGAATCCCACGATCGCACTCCGGCCAAGCTGATCAAGCTGCGCGCTTTTCGGCCGTTTCCGGTCGACGCGCTCAAGCAGGAATGCGCCGGGCTCGACGATCTGATCGTGTTGGAGCGCGCCGTTTCGCCGGGCGGAGGCGGAATCATCGCTGCCGAAGTGCGCGCCGCGTTGTCCGAGCTGAGCCGTCCGCCGCGCGTCCATAGCTATGCGATCGGCCTGGGCGGACGCGACGTGCCGATGACGGTTTATCCGCAACTGCTGGCCGCGGCGCAAGCCGCGACTCCGTCGCGCTTCGCGGTGTTCGATCTGCAGCCGGCCAAGCTTGCGGAAACGGATCGCTAGGAGATTGCTTCGATGACACCCGACCAACCGCCGCTGTCGACTGCTGAGCTGAGGCGCCATCAGCCGGTATTTCGCGGCCTCGAGGCGGGCCATCGCGCCTGCCAGGGATGCGGCCAGGCGCTGGCCGCGCGCCTGGTCACCGAAGCGATCGGTCCCGACGCGATGATCGCCAACGCCACCGGATGCCTCGAAGTCTTTACCACCGCCTGGCCGCAGAGCGCGTGGCGCCTGCCGTGGATCCATTCGGTATTCGCCAACGTGGCGGCGGTCGCCTCCGGGATGGAAGCCGCGCTCAAAGCGCAAAAGCGCCGGACCAAGGTGGTCGCCTTCGGCGGCGACGGCGGCACTTTCGACATCGGGCTGCAGGCGCTGTCCGGGATGCTCGAGCGCAATCACAATGTGCTCTACGTCTGCTTCGACAATGAAGCGTACATGAACACCGGCGTGCAGCGATCGAGTTCCACCCCGCATGCCGCCGCCACCACCACCTCACCGGCCGGGCGCGAGCGCGAGGGCAAGCGCCATCTCAAGAAAGATCTGGTGACGATCATCGCCGCCCATCGAATCCCTTACTCCGCCACCGCGACCGTCGCCTATCCGACGGATCTGCGCAAGAAAGTCCGGCGCGGGATGCAGATCGAGGGCGCCGCCTTTATCGTCGTGCATTCGCCCTGTCCGCTGGGCTGGGGCCATGAGAACGCGCTCGGTATCGAGGTCGCGCGCCTGGCGGTGCAGACCGGCTTGTGGCCGATGATCGAGCTGGAGCGCGGCGAGCTGGTGGGAGCGATGGAGTTGCGCAACATCCGCCCGGTCACCGACTACCTGCGCTTGCAGGATCGCTTCAAGCATCTGTTCGCCGACGATCCGCGCGCGCGCGAAGAACTCGAGCATCTGCAGGAACTCGCAAATCACAATATCGAAGTCTATCGGCTGCGCGCCGAGGCGCCCGACCGCTTCGATAGCGAAGGCATGGATACGGTAATTCGCGGCGGTCTGCGGACCGCCTGAGCGGGAGATGACCATGACCATCCTGACGCGCGGGGCGGTGGCGAAGCCGGGAACCTCGCTCGATTTCAAAACCGGCGATTGGCGCCTCGAACGGCCCGTGCACGCGCATCGCAGCGCGCCCTGCCACACCGGCTGCCCGGCCGGCGAGGATCCGCAGGGCTACCTGGCGCGGCTGGCCGAGGGCGATCCGAAAGCCGCGTGGGAAACCCTGGTCGAGGCGAATCCGTTGCCGGCGATCACCGGTCGCGTCTGCCATCATCCGTGCGAGGCGGCGTGCAATCGCGGCCAGTACGACGAACCGCTGGCGATCCATGGGGTTGAGCGCACTCTCGGCGACCAGGCCATCGCGGGCGGCTGGCATTATCCGCTGCGCGCCCCCGCATCCGGGGCCGCGCGGGTGGCGGTGGTCGGCGCAGGTCCGGCGGGACTTTCGGCGGCCTATCAGCTTATTCGCCTGGGCTACCTGGTCACGCTGTTCGAGGGCGAGAGCGAAGCCGGCGGATTGCTGGCCTCCGCCATCCCGTCCTACCGGCTGCCGCGGGCGGTGCTCCGCGGCGAGCTCGAGCGGCTGCTCTCGATTGGCATGACCTTCATGCCGCGCAATCGGCTGGGACGCGATTTCATGCTCGATGAGCTGCGGCCGGATCACCGGGCGATCTTCCTGGGCGTCGGCAATCAGCGCGGCCGCGATTGGAGCGTCGACGGCGTGGTGCCGCGCGACTCGCGCCCCGGCCTCGACATCCTGAAGGAATGGCTCTCGATCGGCTCGCTGCCGGCCTACAAGAGCGTGGCGATTATCGGCGGCGGCAACACCGCCGTCGACCTGGCCCGCGTGCTGCGCTTCAGCGGCATCCCTGAAGTGCACATCATCAGCTACCGCGCGGTCCCCGGCCCCGGAGTGCCGGTGGAGGATGCCATGCGCGCGACGGCGCGCGAAGTCCATCAGGCGCTCGACGAGGGCGTTATCATCCACGAGCATCGCGGCGTGCGTCGCCTGATTATCCGCGGCGAGCGTGTGGCCGGCGTCGAGATGGTACATACCAAGAAGCTGACGCGCGCGGCCGGGCGCCGGGAGACGGTCGAGTTCGAGGGTACCGAGACCATCATGCACGTCGAGCAGGTGATACCGGCGGTCGGGCAGGAGGTCGATCCGACCGGTCTCGAGATGCTGCTTCGCGGCCATCCGTTTCTCCATCCTGATCAATGGGGCCGGCTTGAGAACTTCGACGGCATTTTCGCGGGCGGCGACGTGCGCGAAGGCGCCGCCACCGTAAGTGAAGCGATTGGCGACGGGCGCCGCGCCGCGATCGCGATCGATCGCTACCTGCGCGGGGCGGCGATGCCCGCGTTGGAGAGTAACGAGGTTCGCTTCGCCGATTTGAACGCCAACTATTTCGAGCATCAGCCGCGCGCCGCGATCGGGATGCTGGCGGTGGCCGAGCGCAACGCCGAGCGCGAAATTGAGCAGCCGCTTTCGCTGGGCCAAATCGAAACCGAAAGCCGGCGCTGCTTCTCATGCGGCGAATGTATGGCGTGCGACAATTGCTGGACGTTATGTCCCGACAACGCGGTGCTCAAAACGCGCGAGATCGCGGCGGGCGGCGACCATTACGTCTTTGACTACGACTACTGCAAGGGCTGCGGACTGTGCGCGCATGAATGCCCGGTCGGCTACATCGCCATGCAGCCGGAACGCTAGCGGAGCCGGCGTCTCGAACCGAGAGTTCCCCCCGAACCGCCGCCGCGCGGCTAGTCTCGCCGTGCGGCGCAGTGATAGGTTCCGCAGGTATTCTCCCGCGCAGGAGTCTGATCGATGAAAGTCTTGTTCGAGAAGCAGGGGCCAGTCGCCTACGTGACTATCAACCGGCCCGAGCGGTTGAATGCCTGCGACTTCGAAACCTACGGTCGGTTGGCCGATATCTGGCGCGAGTTTCGCGATGACGCGAGCCTGCGCGTCGCGATCCTGACCGGCGCCGGCGAGCGCGCCTTCTGCGCCGGCAGCGATATCAAGTCCAATTACGTGGAACGGCCGGGAGAGGAAGTGCCGAATTCGCCGATGCCGGTGATGTACGACCTGTACAAGCCGATCATCGCCGCGATCAACGGCCACGCCAATGGCGGCGGGCTGGAGCAGGCGCTGGCCTGCGACATCAGGGTGGCCGCCGAGCACGCCCAGTTCGGTCT
>Ga0307372_10003784_pt1 | contig 23892 bp, 18 predicted proteins | sample OX1MG_FD_202533 | JGI IMG/M metagenome (GOLD analysis project Ga0307372, IMG submission 202533) | Soil microbial communities from Risofladan, Vaasa, Finland - OX-1 | ecosystem: Environmental > Terrestrial > Soil > Coastal area > Acid sulfate soil | place: Finland: Risofladan, Vaasa | collected...
GCCGAGCGGCACTTCGCCGGGCATCACCAGCGACGAGACCGAGGCGCTGCTGGATATCGATTACGCACACGCAACCGCCCCCGGCACGCCGATCCATGTCTATGTGAACAGCAATCTCCTGACCTCGATCCAGGGCGCGATCACTGATAACCAGTGCGGCGCGCTCAGTATCAGCTTCGCCTATTGCAGTTCGTCGTCGTCGTTTTTCACCAGCCTGGACAATTCCTTTGCTCAGGCCGCGGCGCAGGGCCAGTCGGTATTCATCAGCTCGGGCGATTGGGGCGCAGCCGGCCTGCAATACAGCTCCACCAAGAACAGTTGCGTGATCGGCACCACCCGCAATCCAAGCGAGATGGCGGGCAGTCCGCACGTCACCGGCGTCGGCGGGACCCAGTTCACGCCCCAGTACGACGGCTCGGGCAACGACACCAGCGTGGTTGGGGTGGCGCCGGGCGGTATCGAGAGCGCTTGGGGGTCGAGCGGCGGCGGCGCCAGCAATATCTTCTCCAAGCCGACGTGGCAGAGCGGCCCTGGCGTGCCCAACGATTCCAAGCGCGATATCCCGGATGTCGCGATCATCTCGGCCAACCCGTGGGTGTTTATCGGCGCCGACTCGGGCGGCAGCCCGATCATCCAATGCTGCTGGGGCGGCACCAGCCTGTCGGCGCCAATCTGGGCCGGCTACTCGCGGGCCATCGCCCAGCAGGCCGGCAACGCCCGGCTGGGGTTGCTCAATCCGACCATCTATAGCGTGGCCAACGCCGGCCTGCTGAGCAACGGGATCGAGGACGTGACCAGCGGCAACAATAGCTACAACGGCGTCACCGGCTACAATGCCGGCGCCGGCTTCGACCTGGTCACCGGCTGGGGTAGCGTCGATATGAACAGCTTCGCCACCGCCTTCAACAGTGTCGGCCAGGCGACCCCGACTCCGAGCGCGACTCCGAGCGCGACACCCTCCAAGACCGCTACGCCGACGGCAACCCCTACCAAGACCGCTACGCCGACGGCGACCGCGACTCGCACGGCGACTCCAACCGCAACGGTGACCCGGACTGCAACGCCAACCGCCACTGCGACACCGTCGTCCGTAACCGCGACCGTTTCGCCGACTTCGATTTCATTCGGAACGATTAAAGTCGGCCGTTCGAGTAGCAAGAGCGTCACGCTGAGCAATCCGCGAGGCAGCTCGGGTTCCTTCACGGTCGGTTCAGTCGCGATGACGAGCGGAACCGTCTTCACGATCGCGTCGACCACCTGCACGCCGGGTAAGACCCTCGCCCCGCGTAACTCGTGCTCGGTCAAAGTGAACTTTGCGCCGACCGCCAAGGGCGCCGCCGTGTCCGACACTTTGACGTTCACGGATACTGCCGTGAACAGTCCGCAAAGCGTCAGCCTCAGCGGCACCGGCGGCTGAGCGATTCGGGTAGTGGGCCAGTATGCCGAACTGGTCCACTACCATCGTTCCCGACAAGCAATGCGATGACGCCCCGTCAAAACCGGGGACGACTCACCATTTTCGAAGCTCGGGAAAGGCCATCGTCATCCCGAAGTTGACCGTGGTCTGCGGCGTGATCGGAGCGAATTGGCGGTAGAGCGTCCATTCTCCGGTGACAAAGAAGCTCATCGGGGGCAGGCCGGGACGGACTAGCGTTCGGCCGACTCCCAGGCTTAGCGGCACGTTCGTCGGCGAATGGCGATGCCACCCCATCGTCCAGTTTGCCTCGGCGGATCGCAGGTACCAGCCGTCCCACAGATGAAAGGCCATCACCGGTTGAAACTCGAGCGTGTTCTGGGGCGGCCGGCCGCGCGAGGTATAGGCGAAGGAAATCGGGTTCTGCAAGATGAAGCCGACCAACAGTCCCGGAATGCCGGTATAGATCGTGCCGAAGGCCGGACCGGCCTGCCATGCGCCCTGGCCGGCGCTGCGTGAAGTCGCGGTCGGAAACACCAGGGTCGGCCCCAGACCTATCAACAGCCCGGTTTTCTTGCGGTCAGGCCATGGCAACACCGCGATGTCGAATATCGGCAGATCGCCGAACTCGGTGCGGCTTCCGCCCCGGCTGCTGGGGACGGTCACAAGCTCGAAGGTCGGGCGGACCAGCTGGTAAAAGGGCAACAAGGCGTAGGGCGGCAGACGCGGGATGATCGGTCTGATGAGCGCCAGATTGGTTTGGACGTGCGTGCCGTAAGTGGCAGGCGAGTAACTGTCACGTATCAGCAACTGCGGCAGAGTCGTAAGCGGGTCGGTGAAGTCCTGCTGCAGCTGCTCCTCCTCGGTGAGCGAGGTCTGCGCCGCGGCGAAGCCGACGCCGACCATCAGCCACAGTATCGCCACCGTCGACTGCGCAACCAGACGCCATTTCGTATCCGGTCTCGTCATGGTCGGGCTCGACTCCGATGCGTAGCTGCTCAAGCCGGGCGCGAGGTCAGGGATCGATCAGCACGCCCGGGTTCAGGATGGCGTTGGGATCGAGTGCGCGCTTGGCGGCTCTGAGAGCCCGCGCAAAGCCTTCAGGCCGCTGTCGATCGTACCATGGGCGATGGTCGCGGCCGACCGCATGATGATGCGTGATAGTGCCGCCCAGCTCGATCAGCAGGTCGGCGGCGGCACGCTTGATCTCCGCCCATTGCGCGAGCTCGCTGCCCGCCCGCGCCGGACCCATCACCGTGTAGTACGGCGCCGCGCCGTCCGGATAGGCATGCGTCAGCCGGCAAGTGACCGTCGCCTGGCCGCACACGCGCCGCGCGATGTCCGTGGTCCGTTCCATCACGCGCGCATGGAAGTCGGCGAATCGATCCCAGGTGATCGCGGTCTCGAAGGTCTCGCTCAGCATCCCGATCGCGACCATCGCGTCGTGCACGTAGGGTCCGGCCAGAAAGGCCTCGCGCCAGGCGCCGGCCGCGCCCTGGTGAGTGGCGGCCGCGTCGTGGGCGGCAGCCTCGGGGTCCGGGATACGCCCGCCGTGATCGGCGCAGCATTCGAGCGCGCGCTTCATCCAGGCGTCGAGCGGATGGTCGGCCGACTCGAAGGCCAGCACCAGCACGGCGCTGCCGTCGGTGCTGGCGCCGGAGTTCGCCGCTTCGCCCGGATCGAGCAAGCGACAGTTGGCGGGATAGAGACCGCTCTGCGCGATGGCGCGGACCGCCTCCGCGCCGCGCATGAAATCCCCGAACATCACCGAGGCGCCGGCACGATAGGTCGGGCGGTCCTGCAGGCGCATCCAGGCCTCGGTGATCACGCCGAGGATGCCCTCGGAACCGATAAACATCCGGTCCGGACTGGGCCCGGCGCCCGAACCGGGCAGGCGGCGCGATTCGACGATACCGGTGGGCGTCACCACGCGCGTCGATTCGACGAAGTCGTCGATATGCGTGTAGAGCGTCGCGTAATGGCCGCCCGAGCGCGTCGCGATCCAGCCGCCCAGCGACGAGAACTCGAAGGACTGCGGGAAGTGGCGCAGGGTCAGACCGTGCGGCTTGAGATTTTCTTCGAGCGCCGGACCGAAGATGCCGCCCTGGATACGCGCGGCGCGCGAGCGCCGATCGATTTCAAGCACCTGGTCAAGCCGCGCCAGATCGAGCGACACCACGCCGCGGTAGTCGCCGCCGGCGGGCGGCTCGGTGCCACCGACCACCGACGATCCGCCGCCGTAGGGAATCGCGACGATGCGCCCGGCGTCACACCATTCGAGAATCGCGACGACTTCCGCCTCGCTGGTCGGAAACGCCACCAGGTCGGGCGGATTGGGAAACTCGCGGCGCAGGCCGCGCACGATGTCGCGAAAGCTTTTGCCGTAGGTATGGCCGGCGCGCTCGTGCGGGTCGGCGCTGCACACAGCGGCCAGCGCCGGCGGCGGTACGACGCGCGGCTTGCGCAACTCGATCTGATCGATCGTCGGCGCCGCGACGACCTTGAGGCCGCTCAGCCCGAAGCGCTCGCTCATCCGCTCGGCGAGCTTGCGATGCTGCTCGGCGGTCAGCCCCTGGTCCTCGTATCCCCAGCCCCAGAACTTTCGTTTGCGTGTCGCCATTTGTTGCCTGCTCTTCGATACACGTTTCGCGGCGGTGGCATCAACCGTGGCGGATCGCCCGGCGGCGCTCAGCGCGCATTTGCAGGCAACCCGCTGCGGTCGTATTTTTCAAGGCTGCCACAGTGGCTCTCAACGGCAGCACATCAACGGACGATCAGGAGCTGAATCATGGCCCAGTATTCAACCTTGCAATTCGAGGTTCGCGGCAACCTCGCGCATCTGACGCTCAACCGGCCCGAGGCGGCCAACGCGATGAACGCGGAGATGGTCCGCGAGCTGGAGGATTGTATCGCGCGTTGCGAGGACGACCATGCCGTGCGCGCGCTGCTGATGACCGGCGCCGGCAGGGCCTTCTGCGCCGGCGGCGACCTGAAGGGCTTCGCTGCGCAACCGCCCGAGGAGCTGCCCGGCTTCATCGAGGACATGACCGGCCATCTCCATCGCGCGCTCTCGCAGATGGCGCGGATGCGGGCGCCGGTGATCGCGGCCGTCAACGGCGCGGCCGGGGGCGCCGGGATGAGCCTCGCGTGCGCGGCCGATTTTGTGATCGCGGCCGAGTCGGCGCGTTTCACGATGGCGTACACGCGCGCCGGGCTGACGCCCGACGGATCGTCGAGCTACTTCCTGCCGCGCATCGTCGGCTTCCGGCGCGCCGCCGAGTTGATGATCACCAACCGCGTGCTGAACGCGAAAGAGGCGCTGGACCTCGGCATCGCAACCCGCGTGGTCGCCGACGCCGAGCTGATGGCCGCGGCCGAGAGCTTCGCGAGCGAGCTCGCGGGCGGCGCGACGCTAGCCTACGGCGCGGTCAAGCGCCTGCTGGTGGCGAGCGCCAACAACACGCTCGAGGAACAGATGGAACTCGAGAGCGGCGCGATCGCGCGGATTTCGGCGACCCGCGACGCACGCGAAGGAATCAACGCCTTCATCGGCAAGCGCGCGCCGGCTTTCACCGCCCGCTAGACGACGATAACGCGACGGACTCCAATCCCAGGATTGGCGAGGTGACATGGAATACATCAAGCTCGGCAAGACCGGACTGACGATCTCGCGCATCTGTCTCGGCTGTATGACCTACGGCACCCGCAAGTGGCGCGAGTGGGTGGTCGAGGATCCGGCCGAGGTGCGCGCGCATTTCGCGCTCGCGCTCGAACAGGGCGTCAACTTTTTCGACACCGCCAACGTTTACTCGGACGGCGCCAGCGAGGAGCTGACCGGACGGATGCTCAACGAGATGGCGTCGCGCGACGAGATCGTGGTCGCCACCAAGGTCTACATGACGCTCAGCCCGCGGCCCAACCGCGGCGGCCTCAGCCGCAAGCACATCATCGATCAGTGCGACGCCTCGCTGCGCCGGCTCGGCATGGACTTTATCGACCTCTACCAGATTCATCGCTTCGATCCGGCCACGCCGATCGAGGAGACCCTCGAAGCGCTCGACGCGCTGGTCCGCGCCGGCAAGGTCCGCTACCTGGGCGCCAGCAGCATGGCGGCCTGGCAGTTCGCCAAGATGCTGTTCGCCGCCGACCTCCATCACTGGCAGCGGTTCGTCGCGATGCAGAATCATTACAACCTGGTCTATCGCGAGGAGGAGCGCGAGATGATTCCGCTGTGCATCGACCAGGGCGTGGCGGTCATCCCGTGGAGTCCGCTGGCGCGCGGCCTGCTGGCGGGTAATCGCAAGCGCGGCGGCCAGGGTGTGACCAAGCGCGCCGCGGAAGATCAGATGGCGCGCAATCTCTATCGCCTGGATTCAGACTACGAGGTCGCCGACGCCTGCGAGAGCGTGGCGCGCAAGCGCGGAGTGACGCCGGCGCAAATCGCCTGCGCCTGGATACTGCAGGCGCCGGGCGTGAGCGCGCCAATCGTCGGCACCACGCGCCTCGAGCATATCCGCGAAGTGATCGGGGCGGTCGAAATCAAACTCAGCGCCGAGGAGATCGCGGAACTGGAAAAGCCTTACCAGCCGCACCAAGTTCTCGGCCACGCCCAGCCGACGCCGGCCGCGATGAGCGGACGCGGGGTCAGCCGTTAAGCGCCGCTCTTTGCGCCCAGCGCGGCGCGCAGCCGGGCGCCCTCGCGACTGCGAAACGCGACCGCGACCGCCAGCCGCTCGAGGTGCTGATCGATAAGCTTGCCGCCCACCCGCAAGCGATGGGCGGCGAAGAACTCGCGCACCTCCGCTTCGCGGTCGAGCAGCGCGACCACTCCCTCGCACATCCGCGGCAGGGCGGAGTCGGGAAACTTGCTGGTCATCTGCTCCCAGTTGCGACGCAGGAAATCCCAGGCCTCGTAGCGGCAGACGCGGTTCACGAGCAGCGCGTGCATCAGGTAAGGAGCGTTCTGGGTGCGCACCTCGCCATTGAGCGTCATCGCCATCGTTTCGCGCAGCAGCTCGGGACGCGTGAAGGCAGCCAGCGCGAACAGGTAGCGCTGCTCGTCCTGCGGGGTCCGGGCAGACTTAAAGTTCTGCTTGAACTCCGCATAACGCGCAGCGTCGCCGCTATGGGCCGCGATCGCCACCAACGCCGGCATCACGTCGCGATCGACCGCCGCCGGATCCTTGCGCGCCCGCTCGTAGAGCGCGAGCGCCTGGCGCTGGACACCGGGGTCTTCGCCCAGTGTGCCGCTGACGTTGGCCAGCGTGCCGCGCAGCTGGCGCGTCAATTCGTCTTCACCGGGCTTCGGCTCCCAGCCCATCCGCTCGAAGGCGGGGCCGCTTAGCGAGCGCACCGCCGCCGTCAACGCCGCCCGCTCTTTGTCGTCGACGATCATATCGAGGTAGTTGAAGGCGCCGACCAGCGCCCGCCAGACGTTCAAGTCGGTCTCGCCATCGAAGCGGCGCGCGAAGCCGAGAAATTCATCCACCGGCTTAAGTCCGGCCACGGTCGCCGCCCAGCTATCGCTCACCAGCCCGAAGCGTTCGGTGGGCCGCAGCTCCTTGAGGCCGCGGGTCAGATCGGCGAGCAGCTCGGGCGCGTATCGGACGCGATAGAAACCGTGGCCGCCCTCGTTGACCAGCGCCCAGTCGATCGGTTGCCCGACCTCGAGCTTGGCCTCCGCCCCGTCCATCAGCAGCTTGTGATTGACCGTGCCGGCGGCGGTCCGCACCCGCACCATCACCGGGATATGCCAGAGCTGTGGCTGGGCGTCGGATTGCGGCAGGTAGAAGAAGCGGCGCTGGCTCAACCGCAGTCCCTTGCCGTCGGCGGTCTTGGCGACCTCGACGATCGGAAAGCCGGGCTGGAAGATCCACGAGTCCATCAGGCGGCGCACCGGCTCGTGCGATGACTCCTGGAGCGCGTCCCACAGATCGCCGGTCTCGGTATTGCCGTATTCGTGGCGGCGCAGGTAGAGCGCGATGCCCTGGCGAAATTCCTCGGCGCCGAGGTACTGCTCGAGCATCCGCAGCACCGCGGCGCCCTTCTCGTAGGTCAGCACGTCGAACATCGCACGCGCATCCTCGGCGGTGCGCACCGGGTACTCGATCGAGCGTGTCGAGCTGAGCCCGTCGATCGCCATCGCCGATCCGCGCGACAGCGCAAAGCTTTCCCAGCGTCGCCAAGCCGGCTTCCAGGCATCGACCGCGAGCATCTCCATGAAGGTCGCGAAGGCCTCGTTGAGCCAGATGCCGTTCCACCATTTCATCGTGACCAGGTCGCCGAACCACATGTGCGCGTTCTCATGCGAGACCACGTCGGCGACCCGTTCGAGCTCGGCGCGCGAGGCCTGCCGATCGTCGACCAGCAGCGCGGTCTCGCGAAATGTGATCGCGCCCAGGTTCTCCATCGCCCCCGAAGCGAAATCGGGAATCGCGATCAGATCGAGCTTGTCGCCCGGATAGGGGAGCCCGTAGTAGCGGGCGAAGAACTTGAGCGAGAAGGCGCCGATTTGGAGCGCCCAGCCGCTCAGCGCCTGCTTGCCCGGCACGTGGACCACGCGCAGCGGCGTGCCGGCGTCGACCGGCGCGGTGGTCTCGAATTCACCGACGATGAACGCGACCAGGTAGGTCGACATCGCGATGGTGTCGTGGAAGACGACTTCTCTGCGGCCATCGGGAAGCTGACGCTCGCTCTCGACTCCGGCGTTGGAGATCGCGGTCAGTCCCGGCGCCACCACTAGCGTGACTTTGAAGCGCGCCTTGAAGGCCGGCTCGTCCCAGCACGGAAAGGCGCGGCGCGCGTCGGTCGCCTCGAACTGGGTACTCGCGATCAGCCGTTCCTGGTCGCCGGCATCGCGATAGCGGCTCAGATAAAAGCCGTGCAACTTGTCGTTCAGGATGCCTTTGAAGCGCAGCCGCAGCGTCCACTCGCCGGGCTCGAGCGCCTTATCGAAGCGCAGCCGCGCCTGCTCCAGCGCCGGGACGAATTCCGCTTTACCTTGCAGATGGACGGCGCCGCGCTCGGCCTCGACCGTGAGAATTTCGAGTTCCAGCGCATGCAGCACGATCTCACTGGTCGCCTGCTCAACCTTGATCGCGACGCGCTCCTCGCCGAGGAAGCTGGCGGCGGGAAGATTCGGCTCCAATCGCAGCTCGTAGCGCGTGGGCTTGACGATAGTCGGCAGGCGGGGATCGGCCCCGACTTCGACGGCAGTGGGATTTTCCTGGTCATGCATCGGTCTGGCCTCTCGAAACGATGACGGTGGATCGGGCGCGCTGGCGCCCGCTCGTATGCGTAGAGATTACGTTATGCGCCGGAACTCTGCGAGAACTCGCCGCCGGCGGCCAGCTCGGCGAAGTTGGTCAGGACGGCGCCGGCGCGATCCAACGCCGCGCGGATCGCGGGGCTCGTCAGGAGCTGCAGATCGCGCTGCGTGCCGGGCGGCGGTGGCGTGCCGCCCACATCCGCGGCCGGATGGAAGTACAACTCGGTGATTCCTGCGGGCAGCCGCTCGATCACGCCAACCAGGTAGCGCTCGGTGAGATGGCCACTCTGATGGAGTCCGAACAGACAGTCGGTCGAGCGAATGCCCCGCGCCGCCATCAGCCGGCGCATGCGCCGCGACAGCGCGCGAAAGATAATCGCCTCGACCAGTTTGCGCGGCGCGTGATCCGACGCCAGCGCCAGCGTGGTCATCACCGGCTCGCGCGGCAGGCGGATGAACGGCACGCGATGCTCGGCCGCCAGATCGATCGCGATCGCGGCGAGCACCGGATGGACGTGGAAATTCAGATGGCCGTCGATATGGTTCAGATAGCCGACCAGCTCAAGATGGCGCTCGAGCTGGGCGCGGCATTCGGCCCGCAACGCATCGCGGATGCGCCGGTCGAAGAAGTATCGCATCCCGGCCAGGGTTGGATTGCGCGCGAACTGCGAGGCCGCGTCGACCAGGCCGCCAAGCCGCTCCGGCGCGAGCACGCTGCGTCCGTGGCATACCGCCAGATGGAGCCCGACATCGAGTCCCGGCGTCTCGCGCGCCGCCGCCGCGGCGGCCGGCGCCGCCGCCTCCGCGACCATCAGGCTGGTCCCGCGCAGCACGCCCTCGCGATGAGCGCGCAGGATGCCGGCGTTGACCTCGGGCGACAGGCCGAAGTCGTCACCGGTCACGATCACGATTTTCGGTCCGCTCACGCGTTGCTCATCGGCCGGCGCTTTCGCGCGCGCGGCGCATCTGGTGAGATGGGTCTTTGGACGATCGATCGAACAGACTCATGATTCTGCTCTTCTATGCATTCGGGCTCGAGTTGAGGCCGTTTCGCCGCCGCCTCGAGCATCGCAGCGCGCTCGGACTCGACGGGCTCAAGGGCTTCCGCTCGCGAATCGGAAACCTCGAGCTGGTGGCGATCGCCACCGGTATCGGTCCCCGCCGGGCCGCCAAGATCGCGCAGCGCGCGTTTCAGGCGCTGCCGCATGCCTCGCTGGTTATCACCGCCGGCGTGGCGGGCGCGCTCTCGCCCGGCCTCGCAGTCGGCGACGTGGTGGTCGCCGATCGGTTGATCGTCGCCGCCGCAGAGGGCCTCGGTCCCGAGCGCGTGCTCACCGTGGCGCCCGAGCGAGTCGAGGAACTCAGCGCGATTCTGCTCGAAGCCGGGCTCGCGGTCTCGACCGGCGGCCTGCTCACCATCGGCCGCGTGCTCGCCACCGGCGCCGACAAGCGGCAGGCCCGCGAAGCGAGCGGCGCAATCGCGGTCGACATGGAAAGCGCCTCGATCGCGGCCGAGGCGGCCAGCGAGGGCTTGCCGCTGGTATGCCTGCGGACGGTGATGGACGCGGCGGACGAGGAGGTCGTCGCCGCCGGCTTTACCGATGCCCAGGGTCACGTGAACGCGCTGCGGACCATGCGCACCATCGCCACCGAGCCGGGCACGATCCTGCGGCTGCCGCGGATGATGTACAACCTGTCGATTGCGGCCCACTCGCTGGCCGACGCGCTGGACGCGATTATCCACGCCGCCACCTAGCAGTCCGTCGTTCAAGCTCGCCGGCGCAGCGCTTTATCCGGCGGCGGCGGAGCCAACCTCGGCGGCCAGATCGCAAGGTCGCGTTCGTACGGGAAGTCGTCGAGATGGCGCGCGATCGCCTCGGCGTTTGCGCGATACTCGCGGCGAGTCAGGATATGGATCGCCAGCGCGACCAACGGCACGAAGATGAAGATGCTGGCCCAGGCGACCTCGCGGGCGCCGATCCGGAACAGCATCGTGATGCTGAAGCCGACGATCCCCGCATACAGCGCCGGCCCGAGCAGGGCGCGCGAGGGTAGCCCCGGAATCACGCCGTACGGCCGGCCGCGGCCGCGGTTGAGCCGGCGGTCGATCACCTGAAAGATCGCGACCGTCGCCGCCGCCACCAGGAACCAGCCAAGAAAATTGCTGATCGGAACGCCGAAATACGGACCCGGCGGATCGTACCAGAAGAGTTTGCCGAGGAACCATCGGTCGCCGCGCACGCTCAGCGGATCGGCCACCAGGTCGACCATCACCATGAACAGTGCCGCCAGCATCCAGACCCGCAGCGCGCCGCGCATCCGCCAGGTCTCGAGCAGCCGCAGGTCCCATCCGCGCCGGTAAAGCGGCACCGACAGCAACATCGCCACCGTGTAGCTGGCAAAGGCCAGAAAGGTGAACGAGATCGAGTCCATGAAGGGCACGCCGGCGACCCACAACTCGCGGCCGCGCGTGGCCGGAAGATAGTGGTAGAGGCCGAACGGAAAGCCGTTGTGAATCGAGCTCCATTCGCAGCCGAGCGCGATCGCATAGCTCAACACCGTGAAGGCCATGGTCGCGCGCCATCCGTAATTGACGATCCCGGCGATCAGAAAGCTGCCTAGAAAGATGAATACGTACGGGCGCAGCTTGATGGTGTCGATCAACAGGTGCATCACGGTACTCATGCGGCGTTGCGGGCGGCGCCAATCTCGCGGAAAAACGCGATCGCCCGCGCCAGCGCGGCGTCGATCGGTCCAGGGTTATAGCCGAGCGCGGCGCGGGCCTTGGCGGAATCGAAGAACATCCGCTTGCGCGCCATTCGCACTTCCGTCAGGCTCGCGCGCGGCGGCCGGCGGGTCACCGTCCGCGCCACCGCTTCCGCGCCGAGCGCGAATCCCCACGCGACCGCATACGGCAGCTTGACCCGCGGCGCGGGCAGGCCGGACAGCCGCGCCAGGCGCGCCAGGGTTTCGGCCAGCGTCAGGTTCTCGCCGCCCAGGATATACTTCGCACCGATCTCACCACGCTCGGCGGCCAGCAGATGGCCGCGGGCGACATCTTCGACGGCGACGAGATTCAAGCCGGTGTCGACGTACGCGGGCATCCGGCGATTGAGGAAATCGACGATAATCCGGCCGGTCGGGGTGGGCTTGTAATCGAGCGGGCCGATCGGCGTGGAGGGGTTCACGATCACCACCGGCAGCCCCTCACGCGCCGCCTTGAGCGCCTCCTGCTCGGCCAGAAACTTGGAGCGCTTGTAGGCGCCGACCATATCGGCGAGCGTCACCGGCGTATCTTCGCGCCCTACTCCGCCGGGCGGGATACCGAGCGTGCCGACGGTGCTGGTATGCACGATACGGCGTACGCCGGCGTGCTGCGCGGCGGTCAGCAGGTTGCGGGTGCCCTCGACATTGGCCGCGTACATCGGCGCCGGATCGATCACCCACAGCCGGTAATCCGCCGCGACGTGATAGACCTCCTCGCAGCCGCGCACGGCCCGCTCGATCGCCTCGCGATCGCGCAGATCGCCGCGCACCAGCTCGCAATCGAGTCCCTCGAGGGCGCGCAAGTCGGCATGCTCGCGCACCAGCGCTCGCGTCGTTGCGCCCTCGCGCAGCAGCGCACGCACCACGTGCGCACCGACAAAGCCATTGGCCCCCGTGACCAGCACTACCCGCGACGCCATCGCCCGCGACCCCTCAGGCCGCCTCCAGGACGCCGACCCGCGCCGCCAGCGCCGTGGCCGCCATCCGCCCCGACATCACGGCGCTCTCGATCGTCGCCGGCAAGCCGGTCTGGATCCAGTCGCCCGCAATGAACAGGTTCTTGATTGGGGTCACCACGCCCGGCCGCAGCCGATGCGACTCGAGATCGGGCGCCATGGTCGCCTGCTTTTCCTTGATGACCAGCGCCTTGACGACGCGGGCCGCGCCGGCCGCCGGAATCATCGCGCGCAGATCGCCAACCACCAGTTCCAGCAGTTCGTCGTTCGAGCGATCGACCAGCTGGCGCGCGCCGCTGATCACGAAGCTCAGGTAGCCGCCGTGATGGGCGCCGTGCTGCGCAAAGATGCGCCGCTTGTTGAACAGCCATTGGGTGGCGGTGCCGATAAAGCCGATGAAGGCGGCCTCGGTGACCTCGCGATCGAGCCATACGTGCACGCAGATGATCGGCGAGACGCCGAGTCCCTCAAGCGGCGCGAAGAACGGATCGGCCGCAAGCGGCGCCGGGAGCATCCGCAGCAACTGCGGCGGCGCCACCGCCAGTACGAAGTTCGCAGCCTCGAGCGCCCCGCCGTCGCGCAGCCGGATTCGCGCCAACTCACCGTCGGCGCCGAGCTCCAGCGTTTCGACCGCGCTATGGCGCGCCACCACGCCGCCGCGCTGCTCGATAAATTCGGCCGCCGCCGTGCAATAGAGATCGCTCAGCCCGACCCGCGAGTAGACGAACGCCGAGTCGCTGCGCCGGCCGAAGAAGGCCCGCTTGATGACCTCGGCCAGAAGCGCAGCCGAGGCGATTTCCGGATCGTCGTTGAGTGTGGCGGTGGCCAGCGGATACCAGAAGCATGCGCGCTCGCGGGCGCCCTGCCCCAGCCGCTCCATCAGCGCGGCGACCGTGAGGTGCTCGAGCGCGGCCGGATCGCGCCGGCGCAGCCGCAGCATCTGCGCGCTGCCCGCCACCACCCGCCAGCGTTCGCGCGCCGTCAGCAGCCGGTAGCGCAGCAGCGCGGCGCTCATGTGCAACGGTCCCGGCATCGGTGCGGTGCGCAGCCATCCACGTCGTCCGCCTCGCTCCAGCATCTCGATTTCCAGATTGGGATGGAAAAAAAGCTGCTCGCGGGCGCCGATGCGGCCGAGAAAATCCAGCGTCTCCCGATAGCATCCCATCAGCACGTGTTGCCCGTTGTCGATAAAGTCGCCGCTGTCCGGATCCTTGAAGGAGTAGGCGCGGCCGCCCAGCGCCGGCTTGCGTTCGACCACCGCGACCCGAAAACCGCGCTCGGCCAGCGCCACCCCGGCGCTCAGGCCGGCGAAGCCGCCGCCGACCACCGCCACGTCGCGCTTTTCGATCATCGCCGACGCCTCAGCCACGCACGCCGTGCAGATGGCTGCTCGCCCACGCGCGTCCGACCAGGAACAGCTTGCGCGGGGCCGACAGGCGGCAGCGACGATCGAACACCCGGTAGTCGGCGCGCACGATCCGTTGCAGCAGGTCGCCGTAGATGAGACGCATCGCCTCGGCGGTCAGCAGCGTGCCGCGATCTTCCGGCGGCAGGCTGTGTTCGGCAGCCGCGTAGAAATCCTGCGCGCGCGCCGCCTCGAACGCCATCAGGGCGCGAAACTCAGCGCTGTAGACGCCGTTGAGAATCTGCTCCTCGCTGACGCCGAAACGGACCAGGTCTTCCTGCGGCAGATAGATCCGATCGCGCGCCGCATCCTCGCGCACGTCGCGCAGGATGTTGGTCAACTGAAAAGCGATGCCGAGATTTTCCGCGTAGACCTCGGTGCGCGGGTTGCGGTAGCCGAAGACGTCGATGCAGATGAGGCCGACCGCGGAGGCCACGCGATAACAATAGAGCCGCAGCTCTTCGAAGTTCTGGTAGCGCCGCCGCCCCAGGTCCATCTCGACGCCGGCGATTACCTCGTCGAAGTAGCGGCGCGAAATATGGAACCGCGCGGCACTGTCGGCCAGCGCCCGCGAGATCGGATGGCTCGGCGAGCCGCCGTAAACCGCGTCGAGTTCGCGCCGCCAACGCGCCAGCATCGCGGCCGGATCGGGGTTGCGCTCGTCGTCGGCGATATCGTCGATAAAACGGCAGAAGGCATAGACCGCGTAGAGCGCGCGCCGGCGCGCGGCCGGCAGCAGGATGAAGGCGTAGTAAAAGTTCGACGAGGAGCGCCGCGTGATCCAGGCGCAGCGTTCATAGTCGCGCGCCAGGCGGTCTTCGTCGGGTTCAGACCTCAATCGTTCCACGCCACGCACGCCATCCCAGTTTCAGATAATCGAGTTTCCCGAGCCGCGGCCGGCGCTGAAACACCTGGTAGCCGACCGCTTCGATGGCGCGCAGGATCGCCAGCCCGCCACCCGCGAACATCAGCACGTCGTGGCCGAGACGCCGATCGACCAGGCTGTGCAACGCCGCGCCCTCGGACAAGAGCCGGCGCGCAACGGCAACTTCATGGCGCATCAAAGCGCAAAACTCGGCCGTCGCCTCGCGCCGCGCGAGCGCCTGCTCGCTCAGGTTGAAGCGGCGGAGGTCGGCGCGCGGAAAGTAGATGCGGCCCTTGTCGAGATCGATTGCGACGTCCTGCCAGAAATTCGCGAGCTGCAGCCCGCTGCAGACCTGGTCGGAAAGCTCCTGCCGGCGCGCGTCGCGATAGCCGAACAGATAGAGCACCAGGTGGCCGACCGGGTTCGCCGACTCGCGCGCGTAACCCATCAGATCCTCGATGGTCTCGAAGCCCTGGAAGTTCACGTCGGAGCGAAAGGCGCGCAGCAGCGCCGCGAACGGTTCGCGCGGAATGTCGAAGCGGCGGATGGTGTCGGCCAGCGCGACGAACACCGGATGGCGCGGACGGCCGGCGTAGGCTAGGTCGAGCTCGTGCTCCCAGTCATCGAGCCGCGCGAGGCTCCGCTGCTCGTCGGCAAAATCGTCGGCGTATCGCGCATAGGCGTAAATCGCATGCATATGCGGCCGCATCGCACGCGGCATCAGCCACGACGCGATGGTGAAGTTCTCGTAATGGCGATGCGCGAGGCGTCCGCAGAACGCGTAAGCCTCATCGAGGCTCATCGCCGCCGCGGGCGGCGGTTCGGCGCGCCCGGTGCGATTCGCTTCCAGCGGTTGCGCGTCTGCCAACGGGCTTCTCATATCAGGGCGGTCGAAGCGCCCGGCTCGAGCCCCGCCAGTTCGCGGGCCGCAGCTCGCGCCCAGCCGTCGGTCGCAAGCAGATCCTCGAGGCTCGTGACCGGCCGATTATCGAAGCGCTCCATCACGGTCTCGATATAGCGCGCGACATCGATGAAACGCACGTGACCGGCGAGAAACGCCGCGACCAGCTCCTCGTTGGCGGCGTTCAGACAGGCCGGCATCATGCCGCCCTCGCTCAGCGCTTCGTAAGCCAGGCGCAGACACGGAAAGCGGGTCACGTCGGGCGCTTCGAAGGTCAACTTGGCGCGTTCGATAAGCGACAGGGGCGGCAGATGGTCGAGCGGCAGGCGCTCGGGAAAGGCCAGCGCGTAGGCGACCGGGATCGCCATGTCGGGGATCGCCATCTCGGCGATCACCGAACCGTCGATCAGTTCGACCATCGAATGGATCACGCTTTGCGGATGAATCACCACCGCGATTTGCGCGCGATCGAGATCGAACAGCCAGCGCGCCTCGATCACTTCGAGGCCCTTGTTCATCAACGTCGCCGAGTCGATCGTGATCTTGCTGCCCATCTGCCAGGTCGGATGGCGCAGCGCATCGGCAACCGTGACGCTGGCGAACTGCTCGAGGGTAAGTTCGCGGAACGGCCCGCCCGAGGCGGTCAGGATGATGCGCCGCAGCGTTGCGCGATCGCGTCCCTCGAGGCACTGGAAGATCGCGTTATGCTCGCTGTCGACCGGCAGCAGCTTAACGCGATGGGCGCGCGCCGCGCGTATCACCAGCTCGCCGGCCACCACCAGCACTTCCTTGTTGGCGAAGGCGATATCCTTGCCGCTGGCGATCGCGGCCAGCGTCGGCCGCAGCCCCTTGGCGCCGACCAGCGCCGACACCACCAGCTTCGCCGCCGGATGGGTGGCGACCGCGATTGCGCCCTCCATGCCATGGACGATCGCCGGGTGCTCGGGCTTGAGACGCTCGGCGAGTTCGCCCGCCAGCTCCGCCGATGCGACCGAGACCAGCTCGGGCCGAAAGCGCCGCACCTGCTCGACCAGCAAGTCGAGGTTGCGCCCGGCCGCCATCGCCACCACGCGGAAGCGATCGGCGAAGCGGCCCACGACGTCGAGCGTGGTCACGCCGACCGAGCCGGTCGAGCCGAGAATCGCGATCGGCTTCATGGTTCGCCCGCTAGCCTCCCGCGTGATCCTGCAGACGGCGCCGGAGGCGTCCCAACGCCATCAACGGGAAGTAATGACAGTACAGGTGATAGCGCAGGTAGAAATGATTGGGGAAGCCGGTGCCGGTGAATTCGGTTTCGTCCCAGCCGCCGTTCTCGTTTTGACGGTCCATCAGCCAGGCCGCGCCGCGCCGGGCCGCGTCGCCGACCTCATCTTCGCCGGCGGCCAGTCCGATCAACGCCCACGCGGTCTGCGAGGCGGTGCTGACACCGCGTCCGCGCCAGGCCGGATCGCGATCGCTCAGGCAGCTCTCGCCCCATCCGCCGTCGTCATTCTGTTTGGCTTTGAGCCATGCGACGGCGCGCCAAATCCAGTCCTGGTTGAGATCGACGCCGATCGCGCGCAGACCCGACAGCGCCGAGGCGGTGCCGTAGACGAAGTTGACGCCCCAGCGGCCCCACCATGAGCCGTCGTTCCCCTGCTCGCGCTTGAGCCATTCGATTGCGCGGCGCGCCACCGGATGGTCGGCGCGATAGCCGACCGCGGCCATCATCTCGAGCACGCGACCGGCGACATCCGGGCAGGTCGGATCGGTCGCGGCCTCGGCGTCGGCGAACGGCGCCTGGTTAAGCCAGGTCGCATCGTTGTCGACGTCGAAGGCGGCGAAGCCGCCGTCGCTCGATTGCATCCCCATCACCCAGTTCGAGCCGACGCGCAGCGCCCGCTCTTTGGCCGCGGCATCGTCACAAGCGGTGTCGGCGATCACCATCAGGATCACCGCCGAGTCGTCGACGTCGGGGTACCAGTCGTTGAAAAACTCGAAGGCCCAGCCGCCCGGTTCCAGGCGCGGCCGCTTCACCGACCAGTCGCCGGGCTTGAAGATCTGATGATCGATAAACCAGCGCGCGGCCCTGGTCAGCGCCGGATCGTTGCGGTCCCATCCCGAATCGATCAGCGCCTTGGCGGCGAGCGCGGTGTCCCAGTTGGGCGAGACGCAGGGCTGATAGAGGATGCGATCGCCGTAATCCCAGATCAGCTCGCGGCTCGCGGCGAGCGCCTTGCTGATCACCGGATGTTCGTTGCGGTAGCCGAGCCCCTTGAGCGCCATCGCACTCAGCAGGTAGCAGGGCTGGATACCGCCCCACGAGCCGTTCTCATCCTGATGGTCGAGAATCCAGCGTTCGACGTCGCGGATCGCGCGCGCGCGCAGATTCTTCAGATGGTGGCGATTGTAGGCGCCGAGCGCGCCGTTGGTCAGGTTCAGCGCATTGCGCAGCGAGAACAATGACGCTCCGCGGCCAAGTTTGAACTTGGTGAAATGCGGCGGCTGGATATAGAGCTCCAGCACGCTGTCGCGGTAATCGACCTTCACCACCGGCTGCGTCGCCTGCAGCAACATCAGCGCCATCACCGTGCCGCGCGCCCATGAGGAAAGCTCGTAGATATTGAGCGGCGACCAGTTCGGCAGCAGCGCCAGCTCGATCGGCATCGCGGGCGTCGCGCTCCACGGCACCTGGTCCATCGCCGCCAGGTAGAAGCGCGCCAGCGTGCCGGCCTTGGCGATGCCGCCGTGGGCGAGGATCCAGCGGCGTGCCTGCAGCATCGGCTCATCGCCCGCTCTCATCCCGGTCAGCTTGAGCGCGAAGTAAGCCTCGATACTGGTCGAGAGGTCGCCCTCGCCGCCCGGGAACAGATTCCAGCTGCCGTCGGGCTGCTGGATATCGAGCAGATACTTGCTGAGCCGGGGCTCGAGTTCGGGGTCGGCAGCGCCCATGAAGCGGCTGAAAATAATGAACTCCGCATTCATCTCGGCGTTGGCTTCGAGCGGCGCCTGCCAGAAACCCTCGGGACGCTGCATCGCGACCAGCGATCGCTGGGCGTGGCCGATCGCGGCGTCGAGGCGGGCTCGGAAATCCGCCGCGGCGGCGGTCTCGGCGGCGTTCTCAACGTTTGGCTGCGCAGCAGCTGGCGTGGTCACTTCCAAGGAAGATCCTCTCTATGCTGGCGAATCGTACGCGGCGATCAGGCCGCGGCTGGACCGCGCTCGGCGCGCGATGATGGACCCGGACAGGTGGCGCTCAGGATCGGACCGGACGCAGCGGCCGGCCGCTGCCCGCCGGCGGCGCCGGGGGCCGGCGTCACGGGATGACCGCACACTTCAGCAGCTCGCCGCGATCAAGCATCTCGAAAACCTCCGTCAGCTCGGAGAGCCGGCGGTGCCCGTTGACGATCCGCTCGATGCCCAGGTGGCGCTCGCCCAGCAATTCAAAGGCGCGCTTCACATCGCTCGGCCGGTAATGGAACGGCGCGAGCAGCGTCAGGTTGTCGTAATGCATGCGGCGGGTGTCGACCTTCAGCACGGTGTTGGCGGGACATCCGCCGAAGAACATTACCCGACCGCCGCGGCGCACGCGCGCCAGCGCGTCGTGCCATCCTTCGAGCTGGCCGGTCGCTTCGATCACCAGGTCGGGACCGAAGCCGCTGTTGAGACGCGCGACCTCGGCCGCGGCGTCGGCGCGAGTCGCATCGATCACCCGATCGGCCCCCAGATCGGCCGCCCATTTGAGGCGCCGCTCACCGTGTCCGGCGACGACAATTTCGCCCACACCCGCGGCCCGGAGCACCAGCATGTGGAGCAGTCCGAAGGGACCGGCGCCGACGATCAGCACGCTCTCGCCCGGCTCCGGCCTGGCCATCTCGTGGGCATGGATCACGCAGGCCAGCGGTTCGAGCAGCGCCGCCTCTTCGAAGCTCAGGGCGGCGGGCTTGCGAAACGCGTTACGCGCCACGATATGGGCCGGCAACAGCAGGAAGTCGGCATACGCGCCCATCAACATCCTGCCGACCGCGTCGGCGCAAAGATTTTCCTGGGCGCGGAGGCAGAAAAAGCAGCGGCCGCACGGCGCGGTCGGCGCCGCCATCAAGCCATCGCCGACCCGAAACCGGTCGACGCCCTCGCCCAGCGCCGCCACCACGCCGGAGAACTCATGGCCGAAGGGGGTCGGCAGGCTGAACATCGGATGGCCGCGGCGCCAGGTTTTCAAATCGGTGCCGCAGCTCAGCGCACAGCGGACCTGGAGCAGCACTTCGCCGGGTCCGGGCGCCGGCGGCGTGAACCTGCGCAGCTCAAGGTCGCCCGGCGCCTTGAGGATCGCCTGGCGCGGCCCGGGCGGTGCGGGAAGCGGGCGGCGACTGAGCGCCGCGTTGCCATGAATCTGGTGCGCGCTGCTCACAGCTTGCGCTCCACGACGAAATTCGCGAGCCGGCGCAGCGGCTCGGCGTGATGGTCGAAGCCGGCCAGCGCCTGCTCGGCAGCGCCGCGCAAGCGCGCGGCGAGGCGGCGTGATTCGCCGATTCCGAGCAGCGCCGGATAGGTCGCCTTGCCGCGATCCTCGTCCTTATGGGTGCGCTTGCCGACCTGCTCGGTCGAGCCTTCGACGTCGAGCAGATCGTCGATCACCTGGAAGGCCAGCCCGAGCGCGCGCGCATAGCCGTTGAGCGCCGCCAACTGCGACGGGTCGCCGCCGCCCAGCCGGGCGCCGCCGACGGTCGCAGCGACGAACAGCGCGCCGGTTTTGCGGCCATGCAGATCTTCGAGCTCAGCGATGCTGATAGCCTGGCCCTCGTCCATCAGGTCGAGGGTTTGTCCGGCGACCATCCCGGCCGATCCGGCGGCGGCGGACAGCTCGGCGATGGTCTCGACCAGCGCCCCGCGCGGCACGGCTGACGGCGTCAGTCGCGCCAGCACGCCGAAGGCGTCGGTCAGCAGCGCATCGCCGGCCAGCGTGGCGATCGCCTCACCATAAACCTTGTGATTGGTGGGCTTGCCGCGGCGCAGGTCGTCGTTGTCCATGCACGGCAGGTCGTCATGAATCATCGAGTAGGTGTGAATCATCTCGATCGCGCAGGCCAGCCCCATCGCGGCTTCGATTTCACCGCCGACCGCTTCGCAAGCCGCCAGTGCCAGAATCGGGCGCAGCCGCTTGCCGCCCGCCAGCAGGCTGTAGCGCATCGCCTCCAGCAGCCGCCCGGCCGGCCCGTGCGGTCCGGGCAGGCGCTGGTCGAGGGCCTGTTCGATGAGTCGCACGCGCTGTTTCAGATAGGCGTTGAGATCGAAGTCGGCCGCCGAGAGGACTGCCGAGTCCTGGGCCGAGGCTTGCGCAGCATAACCGCCAGCGCGGGCCGTTTTCAGGTTCTGCATCGGTCGACGCTTCGCCGCCCGGAAGTTGGAAGATCCCATGCCGGCAAAACGACCTCGCTTCCCCCACCGCCACACTTCAGCCGACGATTCTCAAGGCGCGCTCGCGCCATGCTCGCCCTCAGGCCACGTAATGGCGGACCATCCGCCACGAATCCTTAAGGTTCTTGCCAAAATCGAGCGCCACCGTCCCCTCGAAGCCGGAATGCAACTTGCAGTCACGGCAGCGGATATCCTGCTTGGTACGATAATACTCCCAATCGGTGGCCGCGTGCAGTTCGCTGAAAGTCTTATAGTGGCCGTTGGTGATCAGGTAGCAAGGGCCCTTCCAGCCCTGCGGATTACGCGTCACCGTGGTCCACGGACTGCACAGCAGGTCGCGATCGCCGACCAGGTAATCGAGATAAATCGGGGTGTTGATGATCTTGTAATCGTCCGCCATCTTGCGGACCTTGCGGAACTTGAGCGGCATCTCTTCCCGCGTCATGTAGAGATTGTCGTTGCTCAGCACCTGGTAATGATAGCCCGGCGTAAGCAGCATTCCATCCACGCCCAAACTGCTCAGGAAGGTGATTAGCTCCTCGAGCTCCTCGCCGCTGGTCTCGCGGAAGACGGTGGTGTTGGTCTGCACGCGGTAGCCCTTCTGCTTGAGCATCGTGATCATCTTGACCACGATATCGAAGTGGCCGGCGCGATCGACCACGCGGTCGTTGGTCTCGCGCATCCCGTCGATATGGATATTGAAGCTCAGATAGGGGCTGGGTGCGACCTGCTTGACGAAGCGCTCGAGCAGGATGGCGTTGGTGCAGATCTGGACGTGGCGCTTCTGTTCGCTGATCAGGCGCTGGGTCAGCGGCGCGATATGCTTGTACATCAGCGGCTCGCCGCCGCAGATCGAGACGATGGGCGCGTTGGCTTCCTGAGCCGAGCTCAGCGCGTCCTCCAGCGGTATCATGTCGCGGATGGTGTCCTTGTACTCGACGATCCGGCCGCATCCGACACAGGCCAGATTGCAGGCGTGCAGCGGCTCCAGCATCAGTACCAGCGGGAAGTACTTCTCGCCGGCCCGCTTATGGCGACCGACGTAGCGCCCGAGGTCCATCATCAATTTAAGCGGCATCCGCATGAGCGTAAATTCTCCTCACCGGTCCTCGGGCTCAAGCCAGGACTTGACCGTCATCGGGACTGTCTTGCGTAGTCTCGTCAAACAACCATTCGCGCACCATCCGCAACGCGTGCTGCGGATCGAGCGCCGACTGGCCCATGAACAGGAACTCGATCAGAAAGCCGTTGAGCGCCGACAGCAGGAAAGCGGCGGCGCTCTCGGGACTGGGGCCGCGGGCGCATAATCCGCTGCCGTAGGCCTGCGCTATCAGACTGGTCAGCAGGCTGCGATACCCGTCGTACAACTGCATGACCTGCGATCCCAGCCCTTCGCCGCGATGCTCGTCGTGCAGCAGCTGGGTGATAAAGAAGCGCACCGAGTTAGCGTGATCGCGCACAAATAGCAGATACATCTCGACTAGCTTCAGAATCTGCTCGCGCTCGTTCAAGGCGCCCGACTCTTCGGTGAAATCGATAAAATAAGGCTCCAGCAGGCGGTTCAGGACCGCCATAAAGAGCTCTTCCTTGGTCTTGAAGTGCCAAAAAATCAGAGCCTTGCTGACTCGCGCCTCGCGCGCCACTTCCGACATCGAGGTCTCGTGGAAACCGCGGTCGGCAAACAAGCGGATCGCGGCCCGCAAAATCTCGTCGCGCGAACCCTGGGCTGGTTCGCGGGGGTCGCTCGCAGCAACTTTCACCTGATCTTGAGCCATCGCACTAACTTCGCGTTTACCCACTAACTTTGGGAAATTTACTGTCAAAGGGGCGCTTCAACCTGCCCGTCACATTCCCCTAACCATGCGGTCAATAGCAGGCAGCATTATCCGCTCGGTCAGGAAAGTCAATAGTGATAGATTGGGCTCATGAATCGGACTGCCGCGAGCCTGGCAGGTCAATTCGGAGGCAGTCGGACTGACCGACGGTCAGGGATTTGCCCCGGCCGCCGCGCGAGCTTCGAGAATAATCGCTAATGCAGCGCGGGACTCGGCCAGATTGGTCGCGACTATCGCCCCACCACCGCGCTCGATGGCCTGCTCGAAATCGCCCGCCAGCGACCCGAACCACGCCGCATGGTACGAGTCGTCGGCGGCATCGATTACCGACAAATCGTGGCTGGCCTGGGCCTCGGTCAGGCGCAGCGCATTGCCCTCCAGCTCGAGCACGGCGCGGTCGCCTCTGATCGACGCCGAGGTGCGGCGCGCCGCGGCGTGCCAGGAAAGCTGAATCGCCGCGCGCCGGTCGCCGTCGAAAGCCAGCTGCAAGTCGGCTTCCTCCTCCGCGCCACCCTCGCGATTACCGCCGAGCCGCGCCGAGACCAGCGTCGGCGCCGCGCCGCCCATCAGCCATTGCGCGAGGTACAACGTATGCCAGCCGTGATCGATCAGGATTCCGCCGCCCAGCGCCGCCTCGCGCCGCCAACGCGCGCCCGGTCCGTCGCCGCCTGCCGGTCCGGTGCGCAAGCGCTCCAGGGTGATTTCACGAACCTTGCCCAGCCGTCCCGAGGCGATCAGCTCGAAGGCGCGACGGTAGGCCGGAGCATGCTTCCAGTTATGGACGCACATCAGGACGCGCCCGCGGATCCGCGCCAACTCGGCGAGCGCATCGAACTCCTCGAGCGCGAGACACAGCGGCTTCTCGACGATTACGTGCGCGCCAGCTTCCAACGCCGCGCGCGCCGCCGCGGCATGGAAGCCGGGCGGGCTGGCGACGTCGACGAAGTCCGGACGCTCGCCGTCGAGCATCAGGCCGAGATCGTCGTAAACCCGCACGCCCTTGAGGATCCGAAAGGCATGATGGCGCCGCGCGGCGACCGGATCGCAGATCGCGACGATCTGGACTTCGGGCCGCGTCGCCCAGCC
>Ga0307372_10003787_pt1 | contig 23885 bp, 23 predicted proteins | sample OX1MG_FD_202533 | JGI IMG/M metagenome (GOLD analysis project Ga0307372, IMG submission 202533) | Soil microbial communities from Risofladan, Vaasa, Finland - OX-1 | ecosystem: Environmental > Terrestrial > Soil > Coastal area > Acid sulfate soil | place: Finland: Risofladan, Vaasa | collected...
GCCTACTGCGGCTCGCCGTATATGGCGCCAGCCGCGACCGGGAGCACCTCTCAGCCCAACCCAGGTGGGGCGAACGCGACCGACCAGTACGTGCCCAAGCACTTCCCGTTCCCCTGGTTCCAGTCGATCCTGTCCTCGGGCGACTGCAACGCCAAACACATCGCTAACGTGTTCGATCCCGCCAACGGGCTCTACCACGACCTGCAGAGCGCATCGACGACGCCGGCGTTCAGTTGGATCTCGCCGAACAACTGCAGCGACGCGCATGACGCGGTGTGCCACGCCAACAACCTGTCGGGCGGATTCTCCAACCCGACAACCGCCAACCCGCCCGTCAACTACACCGGCGGCCTGTATGCGTCGGACCTCTTCCTCGAGCACGTCGTGCCGGAGATCGAGGCCTCGCCGGCATTCAAGCAGGGCGGCCTGATCGACGTCACCTTCGATGAAGGCTTCCCGCCGTTCACCTACACCGGCAACAGCTTCGCGAACTCCGCCACGGTCTCGCCGAACGCGGCGGCATCGATCGCGTCGGATTCCGCGGCAGAGACCCTGTTTGGCAAGACGGTACACAGCGAGCCCACCGGTCCGAACACGCCGCTGGCCACAGACGCCAACGGCTACCAGCTCTACCCGGGCCCGGGCTACAACGCGTTCATCGATCGCCCGGGCGACTGCGTCGCCCAGACCGTTCCGGCCAAGCCGGCCAGCCAATGCCTGCTCGGCGGCGGCAGCCCGATCGCCGGCGCGCGCACCGACGCCGCAGCAACCGCCGCGAGCGGCGCCAGCCTGATCACCGACAGCTCCGCGGTGGCGACTGACGTCGGTCGGACCGTGTCCGGCACCGGCATCCCGGCGGCGGCCTATGTCGGTCAGGTCTTCGACAACCCGACGACCGCGACGACGGCGGCGCCGACCGGAACGGCCGTCACTGGCTCGTTTACGATCGTCGACAACACGGGTGTGCCGCTGAAGTCCACCGGCGCGGTCAGCGGCGTCAGCCTGGGTGCGCGTACGGCCCAGACCGACCCGCTCTTCAACGCAACCGACCCCACCACGGGCGGCGGTGACACCGGGTCCGTGCTGATCAGCCCGTTCATCGGACCGGGCACCGTTAGCGGTGTGGCCTACAACCACTACAGCTGGCTGCGGACCATGGAGGACCTCTTCGCGGTCGCGAAGGCCTCTCCCGGTCTCGACGGCAAGGGGCACATCGGCTACGCCGCGCAGCCGGGTCTCGCCTCATTCGGCGCGGACGTGTTCACCAACCCGGCGGGCCCCTGGGTCCACCGATACCCACACCACCACTGACAACGCCAGTAATGGACGCGACGTCGCATGACACCGAGCGTCGGGCCTCCGGGCCCGGCGCTCGGCGCGTACTGTTTTCCGGGCTCACCGGATTCATCGCTGCCGGCCTGATCGTGGGCGCCTATGCGGCCTTGCGGCCCGGCGCCCGAGCCGGCTCGCCGGCCGCTGCCGTACCGACATCGTCGGGAAATGCGGCCTACGGGACGCTTCCGTCGTGGCTCCCAACCGCGACGGCGCCGGTCGGACGGGTGGTCCAGGCGAGCGCCGCACATCCGTGGATCGGGATCGAAGGCGACACCGTCATCGTCCACATGGACGGTCAGGCGGTCAACGCGACCCTCGTCGGACCACAAGTGCCGTCGGAAGGCCACTTCCCACTCCCCAAGACCACACCATGCACCTTCTTCCTCACGCTCACCGCAGCGACCGGCATCATTGCCCTGGCGCCGCATCACATCGCGATCTTCGACGAGCGCGATCATCGCTATCAGCCGACGGTGCGCTCACGGACCGGTGCAGCGCCGCCTGCGCGCATCGGACCGCATCAGTCGGTGACGCTGCGGCTCACGACGGTGCTGCCGACCGGAAGCGGCGAGGTCGTGTGGACCAGTGATGGGACGACACCGATCGTCTCGTACGAGTTCGTTGCTGAGATCGACTAGCCGGATACGATCGTCGTATGCGTCCGGACCGCGAATGGCCAGCGCGCGCAGGGACCGCGAGGGCGCCCGCCGAACATGTCCGTGCGTGGCCACGACCCGCCACGGCTGCCTCGACTGCCCGGCGACCGGACCCAGCGGGCGCCGACCCGCGCGCGGGATCTGGACCGCGGCCGCTCGCTACCCGGCAAGGATGCCCTCCCGACATGCCCCGCACCCCCCGACACTACGACGATCACCGCCGTCCCGGTGTGGCAGCTTGGGGCTGTGTGCTCGGGGTGATTGCGGCGATCCTCGCGTGCGCGACCGCGGTTGGCTCCGTCGCGGGACCCGGCCATCACTGGGGCGTGGTCCCGAGGCGATCCGGGGGCCCACTGCTCGTCGGCAACGCCCCGGTCACGCGTGTTCCGGTCACGAACGCCGTGACCAGCACCAACACCTTAAGCTTCGGCGGGACGCTCAATGGCGTCGGCGTCGTCACCGGCCTCCCCAAGGTCTACCTGGTGTTCTGGGGCACTCAGTGGGGCACACCGGGGACCACCTCCGTCCAGGGCACGGGCGGCTACACCAGCTTCAGCCACGATCCATCCGGCGTCGCGCCGGACCTGCAGGCATTCTTTGCAGGACTCGGCACCCACACCGACGGATGGAGCGGCGCGCTTACCCAGTACTGTCAGTCGAGTGCCACGGTGACCGTCCGTGCCGGGGCCACCAGCTGTGCGGCCGGCGCCACCCCGGTCGGCGCGCCGATCAACGGCGCACTTGCCGGCGTGTGGGAGGACACCCACCAGGCCGCACCGGTGGCAGCCAATGGCGCGGCGCTCGCGGCCGAAGCCGAACGCGCCGCCGGGCACTTCGCAAACACGACGACCGCCGCGAACCGCAACGTGGTGTACATCGTGGTCTCGCCGACCGGGACGATGCCCGACGGCTTCAACACGGCCAGCGGTGGGTTCTGCGCGTGGCATGACGACAGTGCCGACACGGCGTCGGGGACGGCGACGCCGCAAGTTAACGGGACGGTGGCCTTCGTGAACCTTCCCTACCTGCCCGATGCCGGCGCGGCGTGCGGAGCCGGCGCGGTCAATGGCTTCAGCGGCGGCGTCGACGGTGTCACGATCGTGGCCGGCCACGAGTACGCCGAGTGGCTGACGGACCCCATGCCGGGAGGCGGCTGGTACAACACGACCTCGGGTTACGAGATCGCCGACGAATGCGCGTGGATCAACTCAGGCCAAGGGGCGATGGTCGACATTGCCCTGGCCACGGGCTCCTTCCCGGTGCAATCGAATTGGAGCAATGCCAACGGCGCCTGTGAAACCGCCGGGATTGCGTTCACGACCACGTCACCGACCCAGACCGGATCCTTCGGGACGTCGATCGCGCCGGTCAACGAAGCGGCCGTCGATCCGATTGCGGGTCGCACCCTGACGTACGCTGCGGCCGGACTTCCCCCGGGGCTCGCGATCGACGCAGCCACCGGGCAGATCACGGGGACGCCGACCGTCGTCGCCGTCAGCCACCCGTCGGTGATCACCGCAACCGACAGCGCCGGCGTCTCGAGCGCGATCACCGTACTCTGGAGGATCGCGCCGGCGACCCCTGTGATCACGAGCACGCCGGCCAGCCTGGCGAGCCTGACCTATGGGCAGCGGCTCGGCGATGCCGCCCTTGGCCCGGGGGTGGCGAGCGTCAACGGCGTCCCGGTCTCGGGGACCTTCGTGTTCACCAGTCCGGCGGTGATCCCGGCAGCTGGGACGACATGGCAACAGGTCACCTTTCTGCCGGCTGACTCCATCGACTACGCCCCCGCAACGGCGCTCGTGTCCGTGACCGTCGCAGAAGCGCTGGTCTACGTGATCCCTGATCCTCAGACGGTCACCGCCGGGCAGCCCGAGCCCGACGACCCGTTCACTCTGCGCACGACACTCGCCGACGGCACCACCACGGTCCGCTTGCCGACCGATCCCCAGTACGTCGCGCCGGTGTGCCGCGTGCCCAACGTGCCCGAAGACGCCGCGCCGCGCACCAGCCCCGCCACGATTACGTGCTCGGGTGGCTCGGACGCGAACTACACCTTTGACACGACGGCGGTTGCGCAGCTGACGATCGTCAACGCCGTCACGATCCGGGCGGCCGACCGCGTCACGAGCTTCCAGTCGGCGTTCGCGACGCTCGGCGTGGTCGGCACCGACAGCCAGCCGAACCAGACCCTGGCGTTCACCGCACTCGGCCTGCCGGCCGGGCTTGTCGTCGATCGCACGACCGGCCGCATCAGCGGGCGCGTGATCGCCACGCCGGGGACGTACCGCGTGCGCATCAGCGCAGTCGACACGACGGGCGCCCGCACCACCCACACGGTGGTCTGGCTGGTGCGCAGCCCGATCGCGCTCACGCGGCTCGCAACGCGGTCCAGCACGCGTCATCAGGCCGTCGGCCTGCAGTTGCGGGCGCGGGATCTCATCGCGCATCGGACGCTGCGGTTTGCGGCCGCCGGCCTGCCCGCCGGCCTGCGCATCAATGTCCGCACGGGCGCGATCGGCGGAACTGTCGCCGGCCCGCGGCGCGCTTACCTCGTCACGATCACGGTCACCGACTCGGGTCGCGCCCGGACCACCACCCGCTTCACGTGGAGGATTCGCTAAGCGACCCCCCGCAGCGGTCCGGTGCCGGGGCGCCCGGCACCCACCCGACCCGACGCCACTGCACGCCCCCAGGTGCCCCTCCAACAGCGACGTCCCCTCGCGCCGGGTGCCACCCACATCCGCCTGCACAAGTCGTTAAGTCGCACAACCGGGTGACCGACACAACCAGTGACGGGAATGGCCAGGGCCCGCATGGCACAGGCCATCCCGCCGGGGCTCTCCTGAGGCCCGCCGCACGCTTCGCGTTCCCAGGAGGCCAGACGCAGTCGTCCGAGCCCGCCGTCGGCGCGCTCGGACACGGAAGAAACCGCGCCCGTGTCCCACCCAGTGCACCCTGTCCTGCCCCGCACGTGCCGCACTCGGCTGTGCGCGTCTGCGGCCGTAGCGGTCGCGGCGCTGGGCCTTGCGGCGATCCCGGCGCTCGCCAGCCCGCACCCGGCGCAGGTCATCGGGACGCTCGCCGCCGGCCACGGGATCATGCCGACCCGGACCGCGTCGACGGCGACGACCCGCAACGCCAATGAGTTGCGTGGCGGAAGCGGGACGGCTGCGAGCACAGCCGGGAACGCGTCGGGCCTGCTGGCCTATCAGGGAGGGCTATCCGGCGCGGGCGTGCTGACTGCCGCGCCGAAGGTGTATGTGATCTTCTGGGGCACGCAGTGGGGGTCCGAGGGGACCACGCAGCTCAACGGGGCGAACTACCCCTCGTTTAGCGCCGATCCAGCCGGCATGGCCCCGAATCTGGTCTCGTTCTATGCGGGCCTCGGAACGGCCGGAGAATCGTGGAGCGGCGTGCTCACCGAGTACTGCCAGTCCAACCAGACGGTCGCGGTACCCACCGGTGCGACGTCGTGTCCTGCAGGCGCGACGCACGTCGGCTATCCGGCCGGTGGCGCGCTCGCGGGTGTCTGGGGGGACACACGGGGTCCGGCGCCGAGCTCAGCGACCCAGGCCCAGCTCGCCAGCGAGGCACAAGCAGCCGCCGCCCACTTTGGTCGCACCGCACCCGGATCGAACCGCAATGTCCAATATGTGATCGTCTCGCCGACGGGGGCAACGCCGGACGGGTTCAACACACCCAGCGGCGGCTTCTGCGCGTGGCACGACTACACCAGCGACGGGTCCGGCGTGAGTTCGGCCAACACGGCGATCCTCTTTACCAACCTGCCCTACATACCGGACGCGGGCTACGGCTGCGGCGCCAATTACGTCAACTCGGGCGCCGCTGGATCCCTCGACGGCGTCACGGTGATCGCAAGCCACGAATACGCCGAAACGGTCACGGATCCGTATGTCGGATATGGGTGGTACAACGGTTCCTACGGTGAAAACGCCGATGTCTGCGCATGGGCGCCGCTCAACCTGAACGGTGGCGGAAATCTGACCCTCGCCACCGGGACCTTCCCGGTTCAGGGGGTCTGGGCCAATGACGCCAACGGTGGCGCCGGCGGTTGCGCGCTGACGCACGCGATCATCGCCGGTCACACGATCGCGATCGCAAATCCGGGCGGACAGACCGGCACCCTCGCCACGCCCGTGCGACCGGTGATGATCCAGGCCAGCGACGGCCAGGGTGCGCCGATGTCGTCGGACGGCATCGTGCTGGCCTCCCAACCGACGCTGAGCTACCGGGCGATCGGCCTCCCCACGGGGCTGAGGATTGACTCGACGACCGGCGTGATCTCCGGTGCGCCGCACCGTACGGTGGACCGCGCGATCGTCACGATCCTGGTCACGGACTCCACGGGCGGCAGCGGCGTCGTCCGGTTCGTGTGGACCGTTCGTAGCCCCGTGATCATCGGCCACGTTGTGCGGGCGGTGACCGTACGGGGCCACCGGGCGACCGTGCGCATCCGCGCACGCGACACACGCCACGCCCGCCTGAGTTTCTCGGTTCGCGGCCTGCCGGGCGGCTTGCACATCAACCGCCACACCGGCGTGATCTCGGGTCGGGTCACGGGCCGCCGCGGGACCTATCGCGTGACGGTCATCGTTGCCGACGCCCTGGGCGTCCGTGCGGCGGTCCGATTCGGCTGGCGGGTGCGCTAAGGCGGCCAGATCGGGCACCGGCATTCGGTGATCCGTCGGACGCCGGTCGCACGTCCCGGCACCCCGCGGTCCGTGCGCTATCGTGGCCCCGATCGACCCGAGGCGGGAGCCCCCGGAATGTCCCAGGAGATTGCCCCGACGACCGGACCGGCCGCGCCGCGGTCCACGCGTGTTCCGAGCTGGTTCGCCCTCGCCAGCGCGGCGATCATGATCGCGATCGGGATCCTTGTCGGCCTCCGCGGATTCCATCAGACCGCGCTGGTTTGGGGGCGGCCGTTCTGGGAGGTCACCTACTCGAGCGGCTTCATCCGACGGGGGCTCGTCGGGACGATCTTCCAGGGGCTCTTCGGCGGGCTGACCTTCGGGACGCAGACCGACTTGGTGATTGAGATCACGATGGTCGTCGCGCTCGCCTTGCTTGTCGGCCTCGCGACGTGGCTCGCGCTGCTCGTCGGCCATGCGCCGACACGTGCCAACGCGCTGCGGCTGACACTGATATCGCTCCCGATCGTCGGGTCGGCGCTGTTTTCGATGCTGGTGTTCACCACCGGCTACCTCGACGGCATCCTGTTGCTCTTCGCAGCCGCATCTGCCGCGCTGATGGCCCGGGGCCACCTCTGGCCGGCAGTCGTGCTCGGCTGCCTCGCGCCCGTCGTTCACGAGCTGTTCATCTACATGTGGATTCCCCTCGCCGTCTTCGGCTATTCGGTGCTTGCCCGCCGGCACCCGGGCCGCCCCGTGCGAGTGCTCATCCCGGCACTATGCGCGCCGGTGCTGGCCGCGCTCCTCGTCGTGTCGCTGCCGTCGCGGACGACGACCGCCCGCGAACTGGCGACGCACGTCACGGGTTCGGCCCAGTACAAGGCCGCGCTGCTGCATTGGGAGTTCAGCCAGACGTTCGCGACCGCGCTTCATCGCATGGACCACCTTCAAAACCGGTTCTGGTGGCCGACCGAACCCGCGGCGTTTCTCTACTTCTGCTGGCCGGCGATCCTTGCCGTCGCCGTCTACATGACCTGGCGCTGGAGCCTGCTCGACAGCGTCGCACGAGCAGCCCTCGTCCTGGCGCTCCTCAGCCCCTGGGCCGCACTGGTGCTTGCATGGGACTTGTCGCGCCTGGTCCTGCTCGCCAATGCGCTCGTGCTCATCATGATCTACGGGCTCGAGACGACCGTCGTGAAGGAACCCGGCGGTGAGCTGCGGATGGTCACGATCGGCGCACTGGTCGGGTGCACGGTCCTTGCGATGGCACTGCCCTACATGTTCGTCCAGTTCAACGTGGGCTATTACCTGCACGCAGGCCCGTTGCGATGGAGCCTGATGCCGGTCTTGCATCCAGCGCTGGCCTCATGGTTCCACCTGGTCTAGTGCCCACTCCCCCCGACGCTCCGTCACGCTGGCCCGGGCGCCCGTGACTGATCCGGCCATGCCGACGGCAGGTCCCGTGCCGTCCGACCCGCGCATCGTTCGGTGGCTGGCCCTCGGCATCGGCTCGGTCGCCATTCTCGTCGGCATCGGCGTGGCCTTGCGCGGATGGCGCCACACGCCCGCGCTGTGGGGTCTGCCGTTCTGGCAGGTGACCTACGGGGACGGATTCATTCGTCGCGCCCTGGTCGGGACGATCTTCCAGGGCCTCGCCGGCGGCGCATCGCAGGCCGCGCAGGCGCGGGCGGTCGTGACGATCGCCCATGTGTTGCTGGTGGTCCTGATCATCGCGTTCGCCGCATGGCTGGCGGTGCTGTCCGCCCGCGCAACCTCGACCACCCATGCACTGGCGCTCGGGCTGCTGGCCCTTCCCATTGTGGGGTCGTCGCTGTTCCCGACGATGGCCTTCACCCCGGGCTACCTCGACGTCGTGATGCTGCTGTTCGCGCTCGGAGCCGCCGCGCTCCTGGCGCGCGGCTCGATCGTGGCCGCTGGCGCCCTCGCCGCCCTCGCGCCGTTTGTCCACGAGATGTTCTTGTACCTGTGGATACCCCTGGCGGTCTTGGGCTTGGCGATCCTGCACCGACAGGGCCAGCGCCGACCACGCTGGCAGGATCTCGCGGCGCTCGCCGCGCCGTTCGTGACCGGTCTCGTCGTCGTGACGGCGTCGTCGGCGTCCGATGCCCGCCGGGAAATCGACCAGCACGCGACCGGCACGGCCGCGTTCAAGCTCACGCTGCTGCACCAGCAGTTCGGCCAGACGCTGTCGTCGGCACTGACCCGCATGGGCCATATCCAACGCGCCTACTGGTGGCCGACCGAGCCGTTTGCGCTGCTCTATTTCTGCTGGCCGGCCCTCCTCGCCCTGACCCTGTACATGATCTGGCGTCGGGCCGTGCTCGACGTCTGGGCCCGGGCCGCACTCGTGCTCGCACTCGTGTGCCCATGGCTGATGCTCGTCCTCGCCTGGGACCTGTCCCGCCTGATCGTGCTCTCCAACGCACTCGTGCTGATCGTTGTGCTCGCACTCGAGACCGGGATCATCGGCCGGCCGTTTCCGCGCGTGCGCCCCACCGCGCTCGGGCTGCTCGCAGGCGCCGGGGTACTCGCGGTCGCCCTGCCGTTCCTCTACGCCAACTTCAATCTCTACAACACCTATCACCGCGCCGACGGCCCGCTGGGGTGGGACCTGATGCCCGTGATCCACCCGGTGCTGGCGCGCATGTTCCACCTGGCCTGAGCGCTCCCGCCCCCCACGGCGGGTGCGCGGCGACGGCCGCCCACCCGCCACTCGGTCAGCCCTGCAGCGCCTCAGCGCCGGGGCCGGCGTGGACCACGTCATACTCGCGGACGTCGTACTGGGCGAGCCCGTGAACGACAAACGGGTCGTCACTGATCCAGGCGTTCACCTCATCGCGCGTGACACCGACCGCGGCGATCACCGCGCCTTGATACGGCACCTCGGGCCCGCCGGCCACGAAGTGACCCGAATCCGCGTGGACACGCACCCAGGCGCGATGCGCTTCGGTCTGGTCCTCCACCTGCGACGGGGGCACCGCAAATCTCAAGATGAGCCGGAACATCAGATCTTGCAGGCCGACAACGACGCGATGAGCCGGTCGACGTCAGGTGTCTCGAGGGGCGCGACCTGATCGACGTCGCGAATGATGCCCTCGGCGTCGATCACAAACGTCGCTCGCCCGGCCATCCCTGCCTGGTCGAGCCAGACGTCGTACAGGCGCGCAACCTCGCCCTTCGGGTGGAAATCCGCCAGGAATGTCACCGCGTCGGCACCCAGCTGGCGCTTGAACGCGGCAAGGCTTGCCTTGTTGTCGACGCTCACGCCGACCACCCGCGCTCCCGCATACGGGCTCGCGTCGGTCACGATGTTCGTGAAGTACGGCGTGCACACGCCCGAGAACGCGGCCGGGAAGAAATTCAGGTACACGGGTGCGCCCCGCAATTCCGAAAGCGTGACGGGAGTGCCGTCAGAGTCGTTCAGGGTGAAATCCGGCGCTGGGGTTCCGGCTTCGAGGGCCATGTCTGCTCCTGCGTGATCGGGGTTCGGTAGGCACGAGGCTAGCGCGTCCGTGCGCCCAATGGCCTAGAACCGCCGCGCAAAGATCACCCGCCCCGAGAAGAGGATTCGTGGCCGTCTGCGGATCGCCCCGGTCGCGCCACGAGGTCCTGTTCCACGCGCTCGATGGCGGCCAGCACGTCCGCAAGGCCGCCGGCCGTCGCGAGGTCGAGCCGGTCCAAGATCTGCTCGGTGTCCTCGAAGCTCTTTTCCGAGCGCGCATCCGAGGCGGCGTTCTGGACCCGCTGGCCGACCATGATGATCGACAGCAGCACGAGCTGGAGGAAGGTCTGCGCGATCCAGGCGACGATCAGGATCAACCCCGTCTTGAGCAGGAAGGACGGCACCCAGGACGACGGGATCGCACCGGCTTGGACGAGGATGATCGGCAGGCTGGTAAAGGCGATCAGCGCGAACAGGTAGGCGCAGGCCATCGTGCCGACCCCGGAGGTGATCACCACGGCCAGCTTGGCGTTGAAGCCCTGCACCTCGCCAACCGCGGACCGTATGGCCCGCGGGCGCAACCTGATGACGTCCGTGAGGTGATCACGGGTCTTGGCATGCACGGGCATGCCGGATTTTGTGGTGCCGAACGTGGGCTCGGTGGCCATGACGGGCTCCTGGAGTTCGCGCGGATTTGCCGGCCGGAACGCACACCCCCGACGCCGCACGTGTTCGCGGTGCCCCGATCGGATCCTGCGCGTGCCGGAGGGCGGACGGGGCGCTAGGCGCGGACGAGCGCGGCGGCCTGCGCAACGCGCCCCAACCCCTCCCGGTCGCCCGCCGCACGGCGCTCGGGGTCCGCCTCGATCGGTGTTTCGGCGCGCAGCTGCGCTGGCGGTTCCGATCCGAGGGCCAACCGGGCCGCCTCGCGCCATCGCTCGGGGAGCGCGTGGGGGGCCGGACGTCCGGTCAGAGCGCCCAGTTGCAGTGCCCAAAGCCGACCCAGGGTCATCGGGTTGTATCCACCGCCGGCAATCGCAAGCACCCGTCCGTCGGTCATTTCGTCGGCGAGCGCGACGAGTCCAGCGTAGACGGTCTCCAGTGCCGGGATCGTCACCTGCAGATGCGCCAATGGGTCGGCGTGGTGCACGTCGGCTCCCAAGTGGACCACCAGCACATCGGGACGGAATGCCCGGACGGCCGGGACGATGACGTCGGTGAGCGCGGCGACATACGGCTCGTCTCCGGCGAACGGCGGCAACGGAACGTTGAGTGTCGCGCCCTCCCCCTCGCCCGAACCGCGCTCGGTCACATCACCGGTCCCGGGGAAGAACCCGTAGGCAAATTCGTGCACGGAGATCGACAGCACCCGAGGATCCCCATAGAAGATCCACTGCACGCCATCGCCGTGGTGCGCATCCACGTCGACGTACGCCACGCGACGTGCGCCCAAGTCCAGCAGCTCACGCACCGCCAAGGCGCAATCGTTGTAGATACAGAACCCCGACGCGCGGTTGGCCATGGCGTGATGGAGTCCCGCCGGGGCGGGACAAAAGGCCCGTCCGGTGCCGTCCCATACGGCGCGCGCGCCGGCCAGGCTCGCGCCGCAGACATCGGCGGCGGCCTCATGCATGCCCTCGCGTGCGACGGTGTCCATCCCGGGAACAAACCCCCACTGGCCTGCCTCCCACTCCATGGCCCGGCGGGGGTCCGCCGAATACCGCTGGACCGCCCGAATGTACGCGCCGGCATGAACACGCTCCAATTCCGCGATGGACGCACTCGGTGGATCCATCTGATGGATTCCCGCGCCATCCAGAAGGCCGGTGTGGAGCAACAGATCCCACGCCAAACCGCGGCGCAGCGGACGATCTGCGTCCTCGGACGGGTTGTACGCCTGGAGCCGCGGACTCCAGACAACGATCACGTCGCCCATCACGATGCCCCTCCTGGTCCGCGTGCAGTCCTCGGGTCAGAGCAAACCACGAACATCAACAAATCGCCCACCCCAATGCCGCCGAATTCCGCGCTCCCGGCGTACGATCAAATAAGCGCGATCAACCGGGACGCAAGGAGGGCTTTTTGGCGCATCACCTGTTCGACGTTCGTGAATCGGCGACGCATGGGCTGGTGGCCCAGCAGCTTCGTGACCTCGCCGACCAGTTTGCCGCAGGGTCCGTCGAACTGTCCTATGACGACTGGCAGGGGGCCGTGGAGGTCATCGACCCTGTCAACGTCGTCGTGGACCTCAAGAAGAGTGGGCACCAGATGGACCTGGTGATCCATCTGAGCTGGGGGACCCACGGGGTCTCAGGCTAGGCCCCGCGCGACACGCCCGGAGCCCGCGCCCTCAACAGCCGTTCGGCGTGCGCCAACAGGCGCGCGCCACGGTCGGGCTCCCCGCGATCCGCCAGCCACGAGCCGCACCAGCACGCCATCGACGGCCGCCACGCGTCGACGCGCATGCGCAGCTCGCGACCCGCGCCGTAGCCGCCGAGCACGCCCCGCAGCGTGGCCGCATCAAGCTCGTCCAGCGCCGCGAGATACGCAAGGTCTTCTGCGCGTTCCCCGGGGCGCGCGTACTCCCAGTCGACGAGCACGGGACCGGACGCGCCCCAGACGACGTTGCCGCTCCAGGGATCGCCGTGAAGCAGGACCAACTGCTCGGACGTCGCCGGCGGTACGAGGGCGAGTGACGACTCGGTGAGCGCGCGCGCGTCCCGGCGGCACTCGCCGCGCACTGCGGCGATGCGCCCGTCGCGGTACCGATCGTCCGCCGAGATGGGCGCGTGGCCGGGCGACGATATCGGCAGGTCGTGAAGCCGACGCAACAGCCGCCCGAGCGCCTGAGCCTGGGCCTCAGTCCACGCCCTGGGCGGCTCCGGCGCTCCCGCGATCCGCTCGGTGATCAGGATCCCCTCCCCGCCAGCGACCAGCCGCGGGGCCAGCGCGGATCCGGCAAGCCGTTCCAGGATGTCCGCCTCGTGCGCAGTGCGCGCCGCCTCACCGACCTTGATCACGCGCGGACCCGCGGGAGTTGAGAGCTCCCACACGCGTGTGCGAGCGCCGCCGCCGAGCAGGCGCGGTCGATCATCGGCTGATGCGTCATCGGGCGGCGTCACGGTCTCCAGTCTGGCGGATCGCGCACCGCAGATCTGCTCCGGCGGGACGGTTCGGTCGTCGCTCCCCCATTTGGGGCACGCGACAAAACGCTAGTGAACTGGCAACATATGCGATGCACGTGGTGGTGTTGCACATGTGCCCATACCGATTCGGACAGGCGGGACAGGTCCGGTCGCGTGGCCACAACGGCTGGTACAGCGCATACAGCGTGCGGGTGGACACCTGCACGCGGCGGCGTTGCCCGGAAAGGCGTACATGCTCGTCGAGATCCAGGTGCTCCCCAACCCGCCCGGCACGGCGGATGCGCCGTACCGCCACATCGACGCGGCAATCGCGCGCATCGCCGGCAGCGGCGTACGGTATGAAGTCGGTGCGCTCGGGACGACCCTCCAGGGCGCGCCCGACGACGTGTGGCCATTGGTGCGGGCCGCCCACGAGGCCGTCCTCGCCGCCGGTGCGGGCCAGGTGGTATCCGTGATTAAGGTCGCCGAGGCGTCCGTCGACGATGCGGCGCTTTCCATCGAGCGCCTGACCGCCGCCCACCGGGGGCGGCGATGACCGGCCACGCACGGGGCGGCCGGCGGCGCGCACGCCTGCTCGCCGCGGTCGCGGCCCTGGCGTTGATCGGCGCGACCGCGGCGGGCTGCGGCTCGTCGGCGAGCAACCCGGCGGCGGCGGCCGACGTGAGCGTCGCGCTCGACTGGGTGCCCAACACCAACCACACCGGCATCTACGTCGCGAAGGCCCTTGGCTACTACCGCCAGGACGGCGTCAACGTGCAGATCCTGCCGTACGGCACCACCGCGCCGGAGACGCTCGTGGCGTCGGACAAGGCGGACTTCGGGATCTCATACGAGGCCGGCACGATCTTCGCGCGGGCTGCCGGCGAGGATGACGTCGCGGTCTTCGCGATCCTGCAGCACGACGCATTGCAGGTCGGCGTGCGGGCAAGCAACACCGCGATCACGACACCGAAGGATCTCGACGGCAAGACCTATGCGGGGTTCGGGACGCCCGATGAAGGACCAACGCTCAAGTACGTCATCCGCAGAGCGGGTGGCACGGGCAAGTTCACGACCGTCGACCTCAACACGTCGGCCTATGACGCGGTGTGGAACGGTCAGGCGGACTTCACGTTGTCGTACATGACGTGGGAGGCCATCCAGGGCCAACTCGCCGGCAAGCCATTCAAGCCAGGATTCGCGTTGACCCAACTCGGGCTGCCCGACAACTACTCGACCCTGATCATCTCCAGCAACCACTACCTCGCCGCGCACCCGGACGTCGCACGCCGGTTCCTCGCGGCGACCCAGCGCGGCTACGAGTACGCGGCGGCCCACCCCCTCCAAGCCGCCAAGATCCTGATCGCCGCCGATCCCAACGGGCTCGGATCGCAACAAACGCTCGTCACTGAGAGCGCCCAGCTGCTGGCCCGCAGCTACTACCTCGACGCTGCCGGCGTCGCCGGTCCGCAGACCACCGCCGAGTGGTCGGGATACGGCAATCTGCTCTTCGACGCCGGGGCGCTCACCGACGCCAACGGCAGCCATGTGACCACGCGTCCGGACTGGTCCACCTACTACACCAACGCCTATCTGCCGACGGGATCCAAGTGAGCACGCGCGGCCCGGTCCCACTGGTCGGCGGGCGTCGCACCACCAGCGGCTGGGGCTGGCTCCCGGCGCTGGTGATTATCGGACTCGGGGTCGCGGCGTGGCAGGTCTATGCCACCCGCAGCGGGGTGAGCGCGCAGATCCTGCCCTCGCCCGCCCGAGTCGTGCATGCCGGGTGGCTCGACCGTGGCGCACTGTGGACCAACACCCTGGCCACCCTCCAGGAGACGCTGTTCGGGTTCCTGCTGGCCGCGGCCGTCGGGTTCGTGCTGTCGATGATCATCGATGCGTCGACCATCCTGCGCAACGCGCTGATGCCGCTGCTGATTGGATCACAGACCCTGCCCTTGGTGGCGATCGCGCCCCTGGTCATCATTTGGTTCGGGTTCGGCCTCACACCGAAAATCCTGCTGGTCGCACTGCTGTCGTTTTTTCCGATTACGGTGGCGCTTCTCGAGGGTTACCAAGCCACCGATCCGGATGTCGAGCGGCTGCTGATCTCGATGGGCGCCAGACGCTGGCGGGTGTTCCGTAGCGCGCGCCTGCCGACGTCCATGCCCTTCTTCTTCGCCGGTCTGCGCATCGCCATCACGTATTCGGTCGTCGTGGCGATCTTCGCAGAATACGCCGGCGCGACCGCGGGGTTGGGCGTCTACATCGAAGAGGAGACCCACGTCTTCCGGACCGATCTCGTCTTCGCCGCGGTGCTCGTGACCACGCTCGTGACCGTCGGGCTGTTCGCGGCGACCTACGCGCTCGAGCGCATCATGATCCCCTGGTATCGAATCTCCCGTCAAACGACCCGCCGATGACGAGCCGTCCGCCGATCACGCCCGAGCGGGCCGACCAGGAGGCACCCAAGCTGCGGTTGGACGGCGTGCACCACGCCTACCGTGACCTCGAGGTGCTCGACGGCGTATCGCTGGAGCTTGCAACCGGCGAACTGGTCACCATTGTGGGCCCGTCCGGATGCGGGAAGTCGACGATCTTTTCGATTCTGACCGGTGCGACGGCGCCCACGTCCGGCCACGTGCTGATCGACAACGCCCCGCTGGGCCCCGCGACCGAGCGGTTCGCGGTGATGCCCCAATCCGACGCGCTGCTGCCATGGCGCCGGGTCCTCGACAACGTCACGCTCGGGCTTGAGGTGCAGGGGGTCTCACGCCGCGAGGCGCGCGAACGCGTCCAGCCGCTGCTGGCGACCTTCGGGCTGGAGCAGTTCGCACGCGCCTACCCATTCCAGCTGTCGGGCGGCATGCGCCAGCGGGCTGCGCTGCTGCGGACGGTCGTCCAGGACCGCTCGGTGCTCCTGCTCGACGAGCCGTTCGGCGCCCTGGATGCCCTCACGCGTACCGACATGCAGGCGTGGCTTGAGAGTGTCTGGGACACCTTTCGCTGGTCCGTGCTGCTCATCACCCACGACATCCGCGAGGCGGTCTTCCTGTCGGACCGGATCTATGTGCTCTCCCCGCGCCCCGCCCGCGTTGTCGCCGAGGTCGCGGTCCAGTTGCCGCGTCCGCGCCGGATCGAGCACCTGTCCAGCCCCGAGTTCGTACAGACCGAGGCGGGACTCCGGCAGGTCCTGCACGACGCCCGCGGCGATGCCGCACAGCGCTAGGCGGCCGTCGGCGTGTCGAGCACGGAGACGGCGCCTGCGGCGTGGTATCTATGTGCCGGCGCGGAAGGACGAACCCGCGCTCGCTTGCATCACCAGGACGCCGGCATCCGCCGTGCCGACCCCGCCTGACACGGGGATCAGCGAGACGATCTGCCCGATCAGTACGATCAGCAGCGCGATGACCACCAAGACGACAGTGACGGCCTCGCAGGTGACCGCCGCCGGACGTGACGGCCGCCGAGCGGCGCACCGCGGCGAGGCACCGCGAATCGGTTCCCGACGACCGGCCGACGGTCACGTGCGAGGCGGCCGATGACCGTGTTCTCCGGCCTGACCGCTGGCGAGCGCACGCTGATGGTGCTGGCCGCGGTGCTGACCGCCGGAGCCGCCGTATGCCAGGTCGCCGATGCCCCCGGGGTGCTGCGGTTCGTGATATGCGCCGCGGCGCTGGCGTCGGTCGCGTGGCTGGTGGGGTTCTCCACGGAGATCATCGGCACGCGCTTCGGGCCCGGCGTCACCGGGGTGATGCAATCGACCCTCGGCAACGCACCGGAGCTGTTTGTGGTGCTGTTCGCGTTGGCCGCCGGTCAGACCATCGTCGCCGAGACGGCGATCTTCGGTTCGATCTTCTCGAATGCCCTCCTGATTCTCGGAATCACCATCGTCGTCGGTGCGCACGCCGCGCCGGACGGAGTGATGCGGTTCGGACACCGGCTGCCCAATGACACGGCCACGTTGCTGCTGATGGCGGTGTTCATCATCACCATGGTGGGCCTGTCGGGGTACGCCAATGACCGCGCCAGCCACCATCTGGTCGCGATTTCGGTCGTCGGTGCGATCTGCCTGCTGGTGGTCTACGGCGCGTGGCTGCACGCCTATCTGCGCCATGACATCCGTACCAACGCGACCGCAGTGCAGGATCGGCCGCACCCGGAGGCGGCCAGCGTGTCGTTTCGTGCGGCGATCATCCTGCTTGGCGTGGCCGGAATCGCCGCCGCGTTTGTCTCAGACTGGTTCGTCGGCGCCATTGACCCGGCGGTCTCAGGCCTCAGCCTGCCCAAGCCGTTCGTCGGTCTGGTGATCGTGGCGATCGCAAGCAATGCGGTCGAGCACGTTGTGGGGATCCAGCTTGCGGCCAAGCAAAAGAACGAACTGGCCATGTCGATCATCAAGAACTCGATCGCCCAGATCGCGGTGTTCCTCTACCCCGTACTCGTGTTGATCTCGCTGATGTTCGCCACGCACCTGACCTTCGCGGTCTCGGGAATATTGATTGGCGGCCTCGCGCTGACCGCCATCAGCGTGTGGCAGATCACCGGGGACGGCGAGGCGACCGCGTTTGAGGGCTGGGCACTCGTCGGGCTCTATGTGATTCTCGCGGCGCTGTTCTTCTTCGAGTAGTGGCGCGTGCGATCAGGCAGCCGGACCGACCGCCAGCGTGATCGTCGTCGTCTTGGGCTGGCCGGTGCCGTCAACCCACGCCAAGGTGACGCTCTGGCCGGGGTGTAGCTTCTGCATCTCTCGGGTGAGCTGATCCGGGGTCGTCACCGCGACGCCGGCGACGGCGGTGATGACGTCGCCCGGCTGCAGGCCGACCCCTGTCGCCGGCTCGTTGGGGATGATGTTGCTGATCGCGACACCCGATTTGCCGGTGTTCTGGTTTTGGGAGATCTGGACCCCGAGGAACGCCTGCGGCCCGATGTGGATGTCGCCGGACGCGATCCCGTGCTCGATTTGCGCGGCGATCGCCAGTCCCTTGTTGATCGGGATCGCGAAGCCCGCTGTCGATGTCTGCGAGCGAAAGTGCAGACTCGACGACGCTGCGGTGTCCATGCCGATCACCTGGCCGCGAGAATCGACCAGCGGTCCACCGGAGTCTCCGGGCTGAATGGCGGCATCGGTCTGAATCAGCCCATCGAGATTCTCGGAGGACCCGGTGACATCGTCATAGGCGGTAATCGATTGTCCAAGGCCCGTGATGTGGCCCGAGGCGACGCTGGGGGTCCCGCCGACCCCGCCGGCGTTCCCAAACGCCGCGACCGCATCGCCGACGGCCACATTTGCCGAATTCCCGACAGCGACCGTGCTGAGACCGGACGCACCCTGCAGCTGCAGCACCGCCACGTCGTCCGCCCTGTCGGTTCCGAGGACCGTTGCCGTGTACGTGCGCCCGTTGCCGACATCGATCACTTGGACCGACGTCGCACCGTTGATGACATGGTTGTTGGTGAGCACCTCACCGCTCGAGGTGAGCACGATGCCGGTGCCTGCCGCACCGCCCTGGTCGATCCCCAAGTCGGAGTTCACGTCGACGACGCCGGGGTTCACCCGGTGCACGACGGTCGTGACGTTGACCGGGGGCTGTGGCGTCGTGCGCGTCAGAAAGTGCACGCCGACGACGATGACCGCAACGGCCCCCGCTCCGATCAGCGCGCTGCGGACAAACCGCGTCGCTGATCGCCGCCGAGCACGGTCGCTGCGCAGGTACATCGCCGGGGGGTGCGGAACCGGATCCGGCCAGCGCGGGGGCTTGTCGGGAGGCCGGATGTGATCGTCGAACGGGGACTTGGGTTCCATGGGCTGCGTCAATCTTTCCACGCAAATCCTGTCCCGACCATCTTGACGGTCATGGGCGACCCCGCGCCACACCCATCCGGACGGGCCGCCGCGGCGCCGTGGCTGCAGTCCGGCGGGCGCAACATCCGTCACGCGGGCCGCGCGGGCGGGGCCACCGGCGTCCTGGTGGGCCAATCCGCCGCATGGCGTTCGCGTTCCCGTTCGGGCTCTCGATGGACTACGACATATTCATCCTCACCCGCATCCGTGAGGAATACGACGTCACCGAGTCGACCGAGCAGGCGGTTGTGGTCGGCATCGGCCTACCGGTCGACCGGTGACCAGCTCCGCGCTTATTCTCTTTCTGGCGTTCGGCTCGCTGGCATCCGGCCCTGAGACCACCATCACGATCTTCGCGACCGGCCTGGCGGCCGGCATCCTCCTGGGTGCGACCGTGGTGCGCGCGCGGCTGGTCCCGTCGCTGACGATGCTGTTCGGCCGTTGGCACTGGTGGCTGCCCAGGATGCCCGCACGGGTCCCCAGGCTGGAGCCATCGCCGGCGACCGGCGCCGAGCCGGTCGCCGGCGAGACGTAGTCCCCGCTGTGCGCGACGGTGGTGATTCCCCCGCCTCCGCCGCATGCCGGCCGGCGCCTTGCGCCCCCAAAGGCGGAGCTGTAGAAGTACGGAGCCCGGCGATGCCGCCGGGCGGCACAGATGTCAGCGAAGCCGGTGCGAATCCGGTGCTGTCCCGCAACTGTGATGCCCCAGTCGGACTGGGGACAAGCCAGGTCGCCTGCGCTGTGCCGACAGTAAGTCCTCGGGTGAAGGGCTGCTTGTCGGCGGAGGCAACGCCCCGCTCTCGAGCTTCCTTTCATCCTCCACCTCACCTGGAGGATGAACATGATTAATCGGATGTTCCGGCGCCGGTATCACCTGGCGGCGGTCCTTGGCGCGGCGGTTGCGGCGGTCGTCGTCGCGATTCCCGTGCTCGGCCGCGCGGCCGCCTCGACCACCCGGTGTCCGACGCGCATCGTGTCGATCTCGCCAACGGCGACCGAGAGCCTGTTCGCCATCGGCGCGGGCAACCGGGTCGTCGCGGTCGACAGTGACTCGAACTACCCGCCCTCGGCGCCCCGGAAGTCCGGATTGATCGCCTTCTCGCCCAACGCCGAAGCGATCGCGGCGAACTACCGGCCCGACCTCGTCGTGGTGTCATTCGACGCCAACAAGGTGATCGAGAACCTCAAGCGCCTCGGTGTCCAGGTGGTCTTCCAGCCGACGGCGAAGAATCTGGCCGCCGCGTATCAGCAGATCGCGACCCTCGGTGCGGTGACCTGCCACAAGTCCGGCGCGCGGCACGTCGTCGCGACGATGCAGCACCAGATCACGGCGATCCGGCACACCGCATACGCAAAGTCGAGCGGCCTGACCTATTACGACGAGATCAGCGCGCCTCCGTTCGACTTCGCGGCCTCGTCGAAGTCGTTTATCGGTCAGCTGTTCAGCCTGCTGGGGATGCACAACATCACCAATGACTCATCGGGGTTCCCGCAGCTCAGCCAGGAATACATCATCAAGTCGAGCCCTCAGCTGATCTTCCTGTCCGACAACCGGCCAAATGACGGCGGGGTTACCGCGCACGCCGTGGCGACGCGCCCCGGCTGGTCGCACATCCGTGCCGTCACGAACCACGCGATCTACGGCCTCAACGACGACGCCGCATCGCGCTGGGGCCCGCGGGTCATCGTCCTGATGCGCCAGATCTCGAACGCGGCGTTCTCGTACCGTCGCGCACATCACTGACGCGTCCGTGACGACCACGCCCCTCCCTGATGTCGTTCTCCCCGCGCCCGCGGTGCTGCCGCGGGCGCGGGGGCGCGACGCGCTCTGGCTCGGGGCCGGTGTGATCGTCCTGGCGCTCAGCATGCTCGCGGGCCTGTTTGTCGGCGCCGTCGACATCCCGCCGCAAGACATCGTCGGCGACCTGATCAGCCGCATTCCGTTCGTGCACATGCACTCGCCACTGAGCAGCATCGATGCGGCGATCGTCTGGCAGCTGCGCTTGCCGCGGGTCGTGCTTGGCGCGCTCGTCGGCGGGATGCTTGCCTTGTGCGGCGCCGCATACCAGGGGATCTTCCGCAATCCCCTGGCGGACCCATACCTGCTGGGCGTCGCCGCCGGAGCGGGCCTGGGCGCGACGATCGCGATCGTATTCGCGATCGACATCACCGTTGTCGGAGTCCACGCCCTGCCGATGTTCGCGTTTGTGGGAGCGATCGTTGCGGTCGGCCTCGCGTACATTGTCGGGCGGTCCGTCGGCGCGGGGCGCAGTTCGACCACGCTCGTGCTCGGCGGGGTCGCGGTCGCGGCGTTCCTCACGGCCATGCAGACGTTCCTACAACAGCGCCACACCGACCAGCTCGCGCTGGTCTACAACTGGATCCTCGGCACGGTTGCCACCGACGGATGGTCCGAGGTCATCACGATGTTGCCCTACGCCCTCCTCGCGCTGGTGGTGATCCTCTTGCACGGTCGGCTGCTGGACGTCATGGGCCTCGGGGATGACGCCGCCCGAACACTTGGCGTGCGGACCGCCCAGGTCCGAATTGCGGTCATCGGCGCCGTGACGATCGGCACCGCGGCCGCCGTCGCGGTCACCGGGCTGATCGGGTTTGTCGGGCTGATCATTCCGCACGTGGTGCGCCTGTTGGGTATCCGTACCCACCGCACCCTGCTCCCGCTGTCGATGCTTCTGGGCGCCTCGTTCCTGGTGCTGTGCGACTTGGTCGCCCGGACCGCCGTCAGCCCCTCAGAGCTGCCGATCGGCGTCGTCACGGCGGTGATCGGCGCGCCGGCGTTCGCGTTGGTGCTCCGCACCAGCCGGGTCCACGGATGACCCGGGTGCTGCTCGAACGCGTGAGCGTCGCCCGCGGCGATCGCGTCGTGGTCCGCGACGTGTCGCTTGATGTCCCGAGCGGTGCATGGGTGTGTCTGATCGGCCCCAACGGTGCCGGCAAGACGACCCTCCTGCATGCGCTGGCTGCGCTGATTGTGCATTCCGGCACGATCCGGATCGGCGACGGCGAGCTCTCCCGGATGAGCCGGCGCGGCCGGGCCCAGCAGCTGGCCCTGGTCCAGCAGGATTCGCAACTGCCGACGGGCCTGCGTGTCGCCGACTACGTGATGCTCGGACGGACCCCATACATCAGCTATTTCGGCCGCGAGGACCGCAACGATCGCCTCGTGGTCGCCGAGATCCTCGAACAGCTCGACCTGCTCGGGCTGGCCGATCGGCTCCTGGGGCACTTGTCGGGCGGCGAGCGGCAGCGGGTCGTCGTCGCACGCGCGCTCGCGCAGCTGCCGTCGATCCTGCTGCTAGACGAACCGACGACGGCGCTCGACCTCGGCCGTCAGCTGCAGGTGCTCGAGCTGATCCGCGAGCAACAGTGTGCCCGCGCGCTGACGGTCATCAGCGCGACACACGACCTGACCCTCGCCGCGGCGTACGCCGACCGGCTGGCGCTAATCAGCTGCGGGTCGCTCGTCGCCGAGGGGACCCCGCGGGAGGTGCTGACCACCGCGACGCTCGGCGAGCACTACGGCGTGTCGCTGCGTGTCATCCACGACGAGGACGGCAGCGTCGCCGTCATCCCTGTGCGCCCCCCGTCGGTGACCCGGAGCCCCGGCGAGGCCTGACGCGGCAGCCATGCGACTCCGTCGGACGCCGTCCCGGCATCCACCGCGGCACGGTACTGCGCCGCGAGATCGCGCGTACGCGGGCCGACGGCACCGCCTCCGACCGGCGCCCCGTCGATGACCGTCACCGCGCTGACGCCGCCAAGGGCGCTGACGACGAAGATCTCGTCCGCGCGGCGCCAGGTCGCCGGGTCGGCCGCCTCCTCGACGGCGACGCCGGCGAGTTGCATGATGGCCCGGCGCCCGATCCCGGGCAGCAAGCCCTCGACCGGCGCGGTCCGCAGAATGCCGTCGGCCGCCACGAAGACCGACGCTCGGCTCGACTCGCCCAGATGGCCCGCCTGGTCGGTCATCAGCGCGATATCGGCCCCCGCCGCGGCCGCTTGGCGTTCGACCCGGCCCCAATGGCGCCGATCGGTGCGCTTGTGCTCGGCGTCGGCATCGACAGGCACCCACCCACCGGTCACAGTCATCGCCGTGCATGCGCGCGGGCCCTCCGGAAGCGGCTCGATCGGGGCAATCTCGACGGCGCAGGCCTCGCGCGCGCCGACGACGAGCCGCACACGGGCATCCCCCGGCGGGATCGCGGCTAAGGTCAGGTCGAGCGATCGGGCGATGGCGTCGGCGTCCGGCGCGTCGTCCGGCCCAACTGTCCGGATCGACGCCGCAAGGCGCGCCAGATGCCACGCGCGATGCGCGATGCAGCCCTCCCGCGCGCGCATCGTCTCGATTAGGCCGGCCCCCACGTGAGCATCGAGTTCCGCACGCGACGGCGCCGCGGCTCCCCGGTACACGCTTCCTCCGATCATGACTACCCGCACCCAACCGCCTCGAGGAACGGCCGGGCTTTCACCATGGCCTCGGCGTGTTCGGCCGCCGGGTCGGAATCCCAGGTGACCGCGCCGCCGCTCCAGTACGACACCCGGCCGTCATGCAGCCAGGCGGTGCGAATCAGGACGCTCGCCTCGATTCCGCCGTCCTCGCCGACCGCCACCATGCTGCCAAACGCGGGACCGCGCGGCACGGGCTCAAGCTCGGCGATGACCCGCATCGCCGCAAGTTTCGGACAGCCGGTGATCGAACCGGCCGGAAACAGCGCGCCCAGGACCTCGGACACCCGGACGCCCGCCACGAGCTCGGCGCGCACCTCGCTGACCAGGTGCTCGACG
>Ga0307372_10003788_pt1 | contig 23877 bp, 21 predicted proteins | sample OX1MG_FD_202533 | JGI IMG/M metagenome (GOLD analysis project Ga0307372, IMG submission 202533) | Soil microbial communities from Risofladan, Vaasa, Finland - OX-1 | ecosystem: Environmental > Terrestrial > Soil > Coastal area > Acid sulfate soil | place: Finland: Risofladan, Vaasa | collected...
CTCGAAGCGATCCTCACCTCCGTGACGAGCGGCGCGACGTTGATCTTCTCATCGATGGCGTGGCCGCTCGTCTTTACGGTCCTTCAAGTTGCGTGGTATCTGCTGCTGGGGACCTTGCTTTTTGGGCTCAATATTGGGCATGCGAACGTTTCCGTTGCGCTCGTATGCTTGGCGTTGATCGTTACGTCGACGTTACCTTTGGGCATTCTCAGCGCGGCGGCGACGCTGCGTTACAAGCAGATAGGCCCGGCTAATTTCTTCGTCGGTGGGGCATCGTCGCTGCTCAGCGGCGTGCTCTTCCCAACGACGCTCCTTCCAAAGCCGCTGCAGTGGGTTTCGTGGCTGCTCCCCATCACCCACGGGCTCCAAGCCGTGCGAGCGGCCCTGGCCGGTGCCACCTTGGGAAGCGTGCGTTTCGATATCGTGTGGCTGGCATTGGCAAGTGCGATATTGATTCCACTTTCACTCCTCGTGTTCGTACGCGCGCTCGAGCGCGAGCGGCGGAACGGGTCGTTAGCGCACTACTAAAGGAGGCACTATCTATGACCGGTCCACAAGCGGTATCGACGCTCGACGTGCGCGACGTGCGGGATGAAACCGTCGTGCACGATACCGGATCCCAGCGAATTCACGTTCTCAATCGGAGCGCCGCCGCCGTCTTGCGGCTCTGCGATGGCCGGCATTCGGAGGAAGCGATCGCACGCGAGCTCGTCAACGGAGACGCCGCGCTTCTGCTGCGAGCTCGGAACGACGTGGTGCGGATCCTGGGTACGTTTGCTTCGCTACAGCTGATCGAGCCTTAAGCCGCGCGAAACGGCGGCAGCAGAAGCGCGAAGGCCGCGACCACGGGCGCAAGCGCCAAGCGTGACAGGATGCGCGCAGCGGCGCCGAGCCGCCCTACGTACCGGGTCGGCGAAGTGCCGGTCCCAAAGGCAAGAGCACGGTGGGCATCGGCGATGTCGCCGGCCGCAAGGGCGATCAGCGCGTCGATCGCCGCGCTCCGCTCGCGCAGCCACGTGGGCAGGTCCTCGCGACGCTCCAGCCATTCGCCATAGATCCGTTCGAAGGGACGCCGCGAACCGGGAAGGCCGGCCAAGCCGGCTGCGTAACGCGCGAGTGCGCGGACGCGGAACGAACGTGTCGGCAGGCGATCGATAAGCCCGGGTTCGCGAGCGAGCGCGTGCGCGCAGAGCACGGTATCCCGGAAGCTGAAGTCGCCGACTTGGTGGAGCGACAAGTGCAGCAGGGTGGCGACATCGTCGAAACGCAGCCGCTCGCCGTCGCGCAGGACATGAGACGCCAACGTGTCCGCATTGTGGCGCTCCGCAAGGAGCGTCGAGGGTGCGAGGGCCACGTGCAATTCGACGGCGATATTGTCCGTGCTCGCGTACGGGACCGCATGATGGTGCGAGCGGTAGTCGTTGACTCCTCCGCGCTCGACGTATCCGCACACGCGCAATGTTTCGCACGCGCGAGCGAGATCCGCCGCGCCCACGAGGATATCCACGTCGCTGGACGGGTGCGTGCGCGCCAGCTCGGGTTCGTAGAGCGACCGATGCGCCCCCTTCAGTGGAACGGCTTCGATGCCGGCGCTTGCGAGTTCGCCAAGCACGGTCCGCACGCGATCGCCGATGCGCCGGGCCTGAAAGTCGGCTACGATGCAGATCGGCTCGCGGTCGCCGGTGCCGGATACCAGCTGCATAGCTTCAGCGATAAACGGTCGCAGGCGCCGCCGCCGCGCTTCGTCGAGAACGAGCGGGCCGTCGCGTCGCAGCGCGCGTTGTAGGCCGTCGCGATCCTTCGCAAGGGCTGCGTGCGCGGCAGCGGCGAGTGCGGCGAAGCGTCGTGGGCGACGCGTCGGCAGCGCGCGCGAGGCGGCGCGCCAGAGAGCGCGAGGAACTCGCGTCCAGACGAGCGCGCGCCCGATCAGCGGCGATCCCCGCCAATACAGAGCGGGGGCGTCGAGTTCGGGCCCCGCAAAGACGCGCGTAACGCGTCCCAGCACGTTCTCGGGGGGGATGCTTTCCAATCGTTCCGGCTGGGCGTCGCCGGCCGTGACGAGGTGGCCGGAACGTACGGAGACGAGGCGATGGGCCACTAGGCGCCTGCCGTCGTCGAATACGAGCACGTCGCCGATGCGCGTGCGTTCCAGCGGACCGACTTCAAGCACCATCGGTTGGTGAAGCGTTGGAAGCATACTCCGCCCGGTCATGCGCACGCGTATGCGTTGACTCATGCCGCTGCCACGTTTCGCCCGACGGCCTGCGCGATCGCGCTCACCGTTTCGTTCGGATCGCCGACGACCAATTTGTAGCACGCAAGCGAACGCAGAAGAAGGAGTACCTCGGCTAGCCGTTCCAATGGCGGGCTCGCGCTCTTCGCATAGCGTGCCGCCACCGGAAGCAGCGCGGCCGGCGCGAGAGGCTCGATCGAGGGGTGCTCGGCTCGCCCGTCGAGCAGAAAAATCGCGCGTAACGGCGCTCTTTCGTCGGCGGGGACTCCGCCGAAGAGAGGATCGAAGCGAACGTTCGTCCAGCCGCCTTCATGGAGACGGAGCTCTTCGCGTAGCGTTGCCGGCACGGCTCGAAGACGGTGCAGCACCGCCATTCCGCCGGGCCGCAACGAGAGACAGCGCGGGAACGGGCGCACGCTGCCGTTTGAGACGATGCAGAACTCATCCGAATAGACCTGGAATCCCGAGAGCGCGCACGTCACGGCGGTGGTGGTCTTACCGGTGTTCGAATCGCCGACGATCGCGAACGCATCATCCCCGGCCCGGATGGCCGCTGCATGGAGCGTGAGCGTGCCGGGCATACGCGTGAATGCGCTTGTGGTTGCCACGGCATCGGCGAGGAATGCTACGTCCTCGGGCCCGATCGCGCCGTGCCGCCACGCATACGTCGCACCGGGCGTTACCCTGAAGAGCTGGGTTCCATCCCGACCCTGGACGACATCGAGCGCGAACGATACGTCGCCCTCGGCCACGATCATGTGGTAATAGCGCTCGGCAAAATACGCGGCCGCGCGCGCGTCCTCGAATGAGACGCGCAAGCGCATGCCGGCTCCGAAATCGAGGTGCAATGACTCCATCGGAGACGACGTGACGACGGCCGCTTCAAGGCGGATGAGCCTTCCGGCATCGACGATCATAGCGCGTCAAGGAGTTCGACGATGGTATCGGCCGCCGCTCCCGGTGCATCGATTCGCAGGCGATATACGGAAACGTTCATCAGGTCGGTGAGGACCTGCATCGTCGCAGCCGGGGTAGAACGCTCCAGATAAAAGCACGACGACATCGAGCAAACGTACCGGGCGGTCGAGAGCTGGACGAGCCCGCCGGGTTGCCCGCGCTCGAGGTGCACGATGGCGCGCGGATGGACCGGCGGCGAGAATGCCGACTCTCCGAACAAAGCGCGAGCGCCTACGTGATATACCAGACGCATACCGTCGGTCGCGTGAAACCCGAGGCGCTTGCATCGCTCTTCGAGCGTCGGATCCGAGAGCAAAGGGAACGACCCGGAGCGGATCATGAGCGCTCGTTCCAACGGGAGTAGGCGCTCCTGAGTGCGGTCGTAGATCGTCGTTTCATCACCGAGCAAGGCGTATCCGCGAGACGCAAGCTCGAGAGCAAGCGTCGTTTTCCCAACCCCGCTTGCGCCGGCCAACAGCAGCCCGTTGCCGCGGTCGCCGATGCCGGCCGCGTAGATGCCGAGATAGCGTTTGCTCCTCCGAAGCCCCTGCGCAATGCGAGCATTGCTTTCGCGGAATAGCGTATCGAAGGCGCTCTGAGTCGATGTATTCATATGACGGCAGCGAGCGAACCGGGTTGCCACCCTCGCGGCAACCCGTGTTCGCCTCCGGCGAGCCTCAGTGTGAGAACTGACAGCTTCCCGAACCGACAACCTCGAGTAAGAGGTCGCCGGCTTCATAGGTCACGAGAACCTCAGGCGATTCGTACATTAGATCCTCCTTCAGTATCGCGAACTGACCGAATTCGGTCCTCTCGAGCCTACGCTACCCACGGTCGTATGCATAGTAGCCAATGCCCTAATCCCACCGGTGTCCAAAGTCGCGAGGAGAGCCGTACCGGAAACGCGGAATGCACCGCATGCCCATCAAGCGACTTGCGCGAATTCGCATCGCCGCGGCGGTGATCGCCACGCTTGCCGTCATCCTATTTGCTTCTTTGAATGATGACGTCTATCAAGCGACATCGCCATCGTGGATTCCGCATCACGTCATCGTGCGCAAGCTCCTAAGCATCGTCGCCTTCTCTATCGGCGGCTACGTTGCGGCGGTCGTCTTCGGACGGCGACGGCCGATTCTCCGCGCCACGATGGCGATCGCGCTGCTGAGCGCGCTTATCGAAGTATTGCAGCGAATCGATGGGTCTACCGAAACGCTACTTTGGAATGCGTTCGACGTGCTCTGCGGTGCGATCGGTGGCTTCATCGGCGGGGTTGTGGCTTCGTGGACCGCTATTCGCCGTCCCGATACTGAGTATTAATCCTTAACGCGCGAGCGTAGAACGACTCTGCTGCCCGCGACGCCGGTACATTACAATAGTGGCATCGAACCTGCGCGCTGTGGAGGGGCCTATTCTGCGTTCGTCATCAGCCACTATCACGTCGCTCATGCTGGAGAACGCACTTCCCGCACAGACGCGACCGCGCGGTCACGATCTCTCACGTTGGTGGGTCGTCGCCCTGGTCATCGAAGATCTGTCGATGTTCGTGATGTCGGTCTACTTGGCGACGGCACTCGTCTTTCACAGCTGGGACGGTTTGTTCGTAAAACCCAACGAAGTGCTTTCGACCGGGATTTTCGTCGTGCTGTGGCTGACGATGTTCGCTCGGCTCGGTCTCTATCGGCGATCGTTTGCCCTATCGGCGCGAGACGAACTCTACTACACCATTGCCGCGCTCGCGCTGGGCGCTCTCCCGCAACTCGTCGTCTTTACGGTGTGGCCGTCGATCTCGACCTCGCGCTTCGTCCTCATCATCGCGTTGCTGCTGGCGATCGTGCTGGTTGGAGGCGTCCGCACGCTCGAGCACTTACGGCGCTCCGGCGCTCTACGCCGCCGGCCGAAGCAAGTGGCGGTTGTCGGTAACGCTCGGTTCGTCTCCGACATGGAAGCCTTCGTCGCTCGCAGAGGCGATGCCGAACGTTTCTCCTTCGTTGTAGCGGACGTCGCCGCCAGCATGAATGCGAATTGGTACGATCGAGCCGTAGCGGGCGGCTGTCAACGCATGATCCTTTCGGAGTCGATTCCAGAAACGGTGCTTTCGCAGGTGATGCAGCGGGCCGCTCAGACACATGTCGAGCTCGCGTTCGCGTCCCACAATCTGCGGATTCAGGGGCACATGTTCGGCGTCGAGCGCGACGGGGAGCAGGTGTTTCTCGTTCCCCAGCCGCTACCGGCATGCACGCCGATAGCGAAGCTAATCAAACGTCTCTTCGACATAGCAGCGGCATCGCTTGCGCTCGTCCTGTTCGCGCCGATCATGTTGGTCGCTGCGGTTGCGATTTACCTCGAAACGGGCCGTCCGATCGTGTATCGGCAAACGCGCGTAGGCCGTTCCGGCGTGCCCTTCGAGATGTATAAATTTCGGACGATGCGCAGCGATGCCGAGGCAAAGACCGGTGCCGTGTACGCAAGCCTCGGCGATCGGCGTATCACGTCTATTGGCCGGAGGCTAAGGCGCCTAAGCCTCGATGAAACGTTACAACTGATCAACGTCATCAAAGGCGACATGTCGCTGGTTGGGCCGCGGCCGGAGCGACCTGAATTTGTCGATAGGTTTCGCGCGATCATACCACGATACGACGACCGCCATCTGGTTCGTCCGGGCATTACCGGATGGGCGCAAACGAGCCTCCCGCGCATTCTCGATGCGTCGCACGCAGCGGAGAAGCTCGCATACGATCTGTGCTACATCGAAAACTGGAGCATCCTTCTCGACGTATCGATCTTGGTCAAGACGGTCTTCGAGTTTCTTTTCCACCGAACGGTATAGGCCGTGAGGCACCGGTACATCCTCGACCTAATGCCACAGAGCGGCGATACCCGACGCCTCTGCCGCGTCCGTCCCGCATCGCGTAGACTTTAAACATGAAGCTCGCCGTCGTCTCCGTACACTATCCGTACGGTCGAAACGAAACCTATCTCGAGCACGAATTGATGGCGTTGGCGACGATCGTCGGCCAGGTGGCGGTATATCCGCTCTGCGCTTCGGGAAAAAACACTCGGATGCTTCCAGCCGGCGTAGAACTGGGCTCGCTTTCGCGCGGCGTCAAGTTGTATTGCGGGGCGATTCTGTTCGCGCTGCGACACGCCGCCCGCGTCCGCGCAATTCTTGCGGACCTCTTGCGTTCGCAGTCGCCGGCGCTCACGAAGCTCAAGAACCTAGGCATCCTCGCGCGGGCAATCGATCTTGGGCGGCGACTGCGAGCGGACGGGGTGGAACACGTCCATGGTTATTGGCTCTCGACCCCGGCTACGGCTGCGTACGTAGCATCGCGCATTGCGAACATTCCGTGGAGCGCGACGGCCCATCGCTGGGACATCTACGAACGCAATGCATTGGACCTGAAGTTTGCCGGCGCCGCATTTATCCGAACGATATCGCAGCGTGGCCGTAGAGACCTCAACGGCTTTCGTCAAGCCGGCGCCCCGATCGTGTGCGTGCCGATCGGCATACCGATTCCCCCGTTCGTCTCGCGCAACTTCGGCCCCATCGAACGATTACAACTGCTCTGCCCGGCGGCGCTGGTACCGATTAAGGGGCACGAAACGCTCCTGGAATCGCTTGCTCTGTGCGCGCGCAAGGGGATATCGGTGCGCTGTACTCTTGCGGGCGATGGCCCCGAGCGCCCGCGACTCGAGCGGCTCGCGCGGTCGTTGGGTCTAGGCGACTCGGTTGTCTTTGCCGGGCACGTCGAACAACGAGCGTTGCACGCAGCCCTTGAAAAGGGAGCTTTCCATGCGGTCGTACTCGCCAGCCACGAGCATCCGGGAGGCCTCATGGAAGGCGTGCCTGCGGCGCTTGTAGAGGCGATGGCACGCGCCGTTCCCGTCATCGCAACGAACTCCGGGAGCGTCGGAGAGCTCATCGATGCTACCACGGGCCGGCTCGTCGCGCCGGGAAACCCTGCGGAACTCGCCGAGGCCATCGTACATCTCCAGCGCGACTTTGCGAGCGCGAAAAAGCGTGCCGCGCGAGGCTTTGCCCGCGTTGCATCGAGCCACGACGCGTATCGGCAGATGAGCGTCCTGGCCGGTCTCCTGGCTTCTCCATCCTCCGACGTTGAAAGGACAATCGCGTGAACATCTCGGTCCTAGGTCTGGGCTATATAGGGCTTCCTACGGCGGCAATGCTGGCTCAAGCCGGGCATGTCGTGTACGGCTACGACGTCAATGGAGCGCTGCTGGAAGAGTTGCGCGCGGGACGCGTCTCGATCGGAGAACCCGAAGTACGCGCGCTCACCCAAGCCGCCATAGAGACCGGCTATCTGCTCGTGTCCGACGTGGTTCCGCGGGCCGATGCATACATCGTCTGCGTGCCCACGCCGACGGTTGGGAATAGGCCCGATCTGCGATGCGTCGAAGACGCAGCCGCGAGAATTGCGGCCGTCGCTCCGCGCGGCAGCATGATCGTCCTCGAGTCGACGGTGCCGCCAAGAACCACCGAACGTCTCTTTGAAGCCGCCTTTGCATCGGCCGGGAAGTCGATCGATGAGATGTGCCTCGCGCACTGTCCGGAGCGTGTGTTACCCGGAGCGATCGTTCACGAGCTCCGCTATAACGCCCGCATCGTCGGCGGACGCCGGCCCGAGGATGCGCGCGCGGTGCGAAAGTTGTACGAAACGTTCTGCAAAGGGGAGATTACCGAAACCGACTGCGTTACCGCGGAGCTTTCGAAGGTCGTGGAAAATACCTATCGCGACGTCAACATCGCCTTCGCGAACGAATTGGCGCTGCTCGCGGAAGAACTGGGCGTCGACGTATGGGAGACGATCGCCCTGGCGAACAGGCATCCGCGCGTCAATATTCTGGCTCCCGGCCCCGGGGTGGGCGGGCATTGCATCCCGGTCGACCCGCATTTTCTCTCCAATGCAAATCCGTTCGTGACCGAACTGATTCAAACCGCTCGGCGCGTCAACCATCGCATGCCGTATCGTATCGCCCATCGCGTCTGTGAATTTCTTCCGGGCAATGCGTTTGGGAAGCGAGTGGCCATATTCGGCGCCGCGTACAAGCGAGATGTCGACGATGCCCGCGAGAGCCCGGCGCTCGACATCTTCGCGCTGCTTCGCGAGCGTGGAATTGAGACCACCCTGTACGATCCTCTGGTTCGTTCCTGTGGGGTTCCTCTTGCAGCAACCGTGCAAGAGGCTCTTCGTGAAGCCGACGTGCTGGTGATCGCGACGGATCACTCGCAGTTCGCATCACTCGAACCGGCCGAGGTAATGGCGCTCATGCGCGGTCGCGCAATTGTCGACGCTCGAAGGATGCTCGACGCCGATCGGTGGCGTCGCGCCGGGTTCGATGTGTACGTGTTGGGCGAGAAGCCGCCCGCCGCTGCCGCTCGGGCTGCGGTCGCATGAAGCGCGCCGAATCCGACGATGCCGCACGTGCGGCCGGCTAACGTGCTCGCATCCGGTCCCATGCGCAAAGGACGGCAGGCCGTCCGGTTGGTGGACGCGCTTCCGCCAAATCGCCTCCGTCAGCTGGCGCTGGGCTTTCCCCTGGACTGGTCGCACCGGCGTTACTGGAGAGCTCCATCATCGGTCCCATATCGCGGCGCATACTACGTCGAATGGTTCGCCGATAGCGGGACCTACGGAGAAGACTGGGACGGCAAGCCGCGTGACGACGAGGGCGTTTTGCTGACGAACGGCGTGGTGCCGACCTATCACCCCATCCGCATCGCGCAGTTTGCACTGCATTGCTACGGACGCTGGTTCGAGCGTGGAGACCGCGTCGCACGCGAGTCCTTTCTCGCGCAAGCGCGATGGTTGCAGCACAACCAGCGTCGCATCGGCCTCGTCGGCGGATGCTATCCCTTTCCGTTCCCATGGCCGAAGTATAGAGCCCCTTCAGGGTGGCTTTCGGCCATGGCGCAGGGTGAAGCAATCTCGGTGCTCTTGCGGGCTCATGGGCTCGCGCCCGGCGCGGGATTCGATGCGGCGGCTCGCGCGGCCGCTCGGCCGTTCGATAGCGCGATCGAGCGTGGCGGCGTCGTCTTCAAAGACGGCCAAGATGTCTTTCTCGAGGAGTGTGCGGTTCTACCGGCGCCGCATATTTTGAATGGCTGCATCTTCGCGTTGTGGGGCATTTGGGAGTTGGAGCAGTTCGATCCGCAGTCGCGACGCCGAGAACTCATCGACGCGGTTCTGCAGACGATCCTGCGTTGGATCGGGGCTTTCGACACGCGCTGGTGGAGCCGGTATAGCCTGCAGCGGTCGGCCGGCGGCAGAGATCACCTCGCCACCCTCAAGTATCATGCATTTCATATCGCGCAACTCCGCGTGCTTGCCGAGATGACCGGCGACGCCCGTTTTTCACGTATCGCCGAGCGTTGGGAAGCGTACATCTCCCATATCGCCTCGCGCGCACGCGTGCTCCTCGAAACGGCTCTATCGCTTCCGGAGCGCTTTGGTGCCGGCTGAACGCGTCCGAATCGTCATCCTGATTCTTGCCGGGGTCGCGTGCTCGTGTTTCGCGTGGCGTTTTGCGATGCACGGGAAATGGATCGAATCGGCGATCGTGTTCCTTGGGCCGGCCCTGGTCTGGCTGGCGCTTGCGCGCCCCGTCCTCTTCCCGTATGCGCTGTTCGCGCTGCTGGTCCCGTTCGATAACCTTTTGGGAATCGGCAGCTCGGGAACCGTCACGCGTCTGCTGGGCCTGGCCAGCGGCGCCTGCTTTCTGTTCACTATCGTTCGCACGCGACGGATTATCGCTCCCGGCGCCACGATCGGCTGGATTGCGGCGATGCTCCTGTACGGAGCGATAACGCTGGTCTGGAGCATCGACCCGACGACCGGGAATGTCGATTGGCGAACGCTGTTCGAATTGGGCGCGCTCTACACGATCGCATCGCTCGTCCCGATCCGAGGGAGCGATCTGCGGGTTATCGTGGCGGCCATCATTTTCGGAGGCGTCCTCGCCGGACTGTACGGCATCTACACATTCCACGGCGAGCGCGGTGCGTTGCTCTCTGCCGACGTCACCGGGAGATTATGGTTTTCTTTCGGTGGGCACCGTATGGACGTCAATCTTTTTGCGGACTCGTTGATTCTGCCGGTCGCGCTTGCGATGTGGGCGTGGTTGAACGCGCGCTGGGGGGCTTACAAGCTTGCCGTGAGCGCTGGCCTGATCGTGATGCTCTATGCAATATCACTCACGGCTTCGCGCGAGTCGTTTCTGGCCATCGGGACGATGGTCGCCGTATTCGGTTGGCGCTCCCGATGGGGCGCTCGCGCCGTTCCCGTCCTCGCCGGCCTGGCGCTTTTCGGCTTGCTGAACCCGACGGTGCGCGAGCGCTTCTCCGATGCGATATCGACCGGCGGAGCGGGACGCTCGGCAATCTGGCACGTCGGCCTCAAAGCCTTCGAGCGACATCCCGTTTTCGGCTGGGGCTTTGGAAGCTTTGCGGACGCTTACAATCGCGTCTACTTGCAGGTATTCCAGCATTACGACGCTGGATGGACCCGCGCGTCGCACAATCTCTTCGTACACTATGGAGTAGAAGGGGGAATCTGTGCTATCGTCTTGGTGTTGACGGTCTGGATGTCGCAATGGAGGCAAGCTCGCGACCTGCGCGCGATCTCTTCGCTAACCGATCTTTCAACCGCGCTCTGCGCGGCCCTCGCCGGGCTCTTTATTGCCGCAATGTTCATCGATCTCTTCGCCACGAAGACCCTTTGGCTAGCGTTTGCCCTCATCGCGCAAGCGCGCTCCGCCGCCATTGCGGCGCAGCGGGGGGAGCGCGACGTCCCCACATTGCTGCGTGCGCCTGGGCCGGCGGTCGCCGTGAGCGCGCTGCTGGTCGCGATCGCTCTTCCGATGGCTGTACGCGCCGACCCGATACCGACCCACGTTCGCACCTATCTGTACTACACCGCGGCGAACACGAATACGGCGCTCCCGGCGCGCTTCATGGCGCAGTATGCGACGTTTATTGAAACCGCGGGGGGGCACGCGGGCCGCGTGCGCGCTTTCAGAGCGGCCGGCGGAAGGTACGCGCTCTCGTACGCCGACCCCACTTTCGTCCCGTACTGCGAACCCCCGTTCGCGCCGCCGGCGGGGCGTTGCGCCGGGCCGATCGGCAACGATCCCGCGCTGACGGAGAGCGCGTGGCTCCATACTGCCGGCGGCGTGCGCTTGCACCGCCCGGACGCCTATACGGGCGAGTATCAAGATATTCTCAATCCTCTATCGCCCGAGGTGGCGGGTGCCGTACGCCGCGACACGCAGACGCTTTCGGAGGCCGGCGTTAACGCCGCATTTTTCGACGAAACCGGCAGCGAACTCGACGGCGACTTTCCCTCGTTTGGGGGGCAAGCGGCCGAAATCTCGACCCGTAACGCATGGTTTTTAGGAGAACGCGCGATCATCGCGGCATCGTCTCTTCCGGTTATCCTCAACGGCTCCGGGCCGGACTGGGGGCCGGCGTACGGCGGCGCGGTTTTGAGGCTGCCCAACGTACTCGGGGTGAACTTCGAAGGGTGTTTCAGCAACCGGGCTATCGGGCTGATGAACGTTCGGCACGGCTATTGGGGCCGAATGGAGCGCGCGTTGCTCGCCGACGAACGTCTTCGCAAGTACGTCGTATGCATGATGAGCGGCCCCTTCAACCCGGATCAGCGCGTCTATGCGCTCGCCTCGTGGTGGCTGACGTATGATGCGCGGTGGTCCGTCGCCGCTCCGGTAACGCGCGCGGCGGACGGCTACGCGGTATATCCCGAATACGATATCGTGCCGACGGAACCGGGTCGGTCGGCGCGCGCCACGATCGCGCAAGGCGAAACCGGCGGGGTGTACGTCCGAACGTTCGCGCGCTGCTACGATCGTGGCGTTTCCATCGGCGCGTGTGCGGCTGTCGTGAATCCCGATCTCGTGCCGCATGCGATACCGCGCTCCTTACGCGCGTTTGCGCGCGCGCTGACATTGGAGGACCGCAGCGTTTATACCGGTGGTTCGGTGCGGTGGCAACCGCGTTCGTCAAATACGATCGGTGCCACCAGCGGCGAGATCTTACGCCGATGAAGGTCGCCGTACTCTCTCATTTTTGTGCTCCGGAGCCGTGCGCGGCGAGCCATCGCGTCTCGGCGCTCTGCGCGGCTTTGCTGGAGTGCGGCCACGACGTAACGGTGATAACCGGTTTCAAGAGCTTTCCCGCAGGAAAGCTCGATGCGAGCGATCGTCACGTGCTGCATCGGGTCGAATATCGGGGTGGCCTGCGGATCGTCCGTCTCCTGACGTTAGATCCGGCCCGCGCGCATGGCGGACGATTGGTGAGTTGGGTGGCGAGCGCCATCGCGTCGTCGATCTATTTGCTGCTGACGCGCGAGCGATTTGACAGTATTGTGGTGACTGTCCCGCCGATCACGTTGGCGTTGCCGGCACTGATCGGCCGGCTGCGCCATCGATGCATGCTCGTAACCGACGTACGTGACGTCTTCCCCGATGTTGCCGTTGCTATGGGCGAATGGCGCGAAGGCTCGCTCGTGGAGCGCGCCGTGGGGGGGCTCGCCGGCGCCTTGTACCGGGCCTCGCGCCTCGTGGTTGCGGTGACGCAGACCGCGCTCGAGCAAATCGTCGTCCGCGGGGTCGAGCGTTCTCGTCTCGTCTTGGCCCCGAACGGCTTTGACGATGCTTCTTTTTCCGATTTCGACCGCTCGCGCCGAGAGCGGTTTCGCGCGGTATTTGCCGGCAATCTCGGGATCGCGACCGGCATCGATGTCGTGCTGGACGCGGCCGGCTTGTTACGGAACGAACCGATCGAATTTACGATCGTGGGCGACGGTGCCGATGCCGCGCGCGTGCGTAGGCGCATCCAGGAAGGGCGGCTGGAAAACGTGTGTATGACGGGCTCGCTGCCGCGCGCAGATGCGATGCGCGAACTGGCCGAGGCCAGCGTGGCGATCGTGCCGCTGCGTGCCGGGCTGATCGATACGATACCTTCGAAAATGTTCGATGCGTTCGCTCTCGCGCTTCCGGTCGTGGTCTGCGCCGAGGGCGAAGCCGCTTCATTGGCAAGGGCCAGCGGAGGGGCCGTGGTCGTTCGCCCGGGTGATGGGCGGGAATTAGCGACGGTGTTGCAGCAACTCGCCGCGGATCCCGGCCGGCGAGACGCCATGGGCCGGCGTGGCCAGGCCTACGTTCGGGAAAGGTTCGAGCGGCGCGGGATCATGCGTGAGCTTTGCGCGCGCTTCGCTCGGTAACCGACGCGAGTACGTTGTCGTAGAGGCGTCGATAGGCCATCGCCGTGGCGCCGATTCCGTAGCGCTCGTTCGCCAGTTGCAATCCGCGTTCTATGACTTGGCCGCGGCGGATGGGATCGCTTAATATGCCGAAGAGCGCGCGCTCGACGTCGATCGGCGACCACCCCGCGGCGATCGCGCCGGACCCGAGCAAGACCTCGTCAACACCGCTCCACGGCGTGCTGACGACGGGCACCCCCGCGAAGAGCGCTTCGAGCGCCGCAATCGGCATCGCTTCGTTGGTTGACGTGACGAGCAGCGCGTCGGCTGCGGCCAGCAGTTCGCGCACGTTGGGCCGGAAGCCGAGAAACGTTACGCTCGCGCCCAAGCCGAGGGCGTCGCGCTCGCGTTCGAGCGCGGGTCGATCGCTACCGTCGCCGAGAAAGACGAGCCGTGCCCGTGGAAGCGATGTCGTGAGGATCGAAAATGCGCGTAGTGCCAGTTGCTGGTTCTTCACCGCCATTAGGCGGCCGACGTGAAAGACCACCACATCGTCCGGCGCTAGGTCGAGCCCGCTGCGAACGCGCGCGCGATCGGATGCGCTCGCCGGCGGCTCGGGACAGATGCCGTTCGGGATGATGGCGAGCTGGTCGGGTCGCAGGGGCTCCGCCTGCAGCAACGCCATGGCTTGGCTTTGCGTGAAGACTGCAATACGGTTTGTAAGCGGATGAAGGATCCGGTTCCCGAAACGAGCGACGGGCCCGCAGTGAAAGTCGCTATTATGCTCCGTATGAACGATCGCACGAACCCCGGCCGCAACAGCGGCGGCGCGGCCCCAGTACTTTCCGTTGTGGACGTGCGTATGGACGAGGTCCGGGCGAAAAGCCCGAATTGTCCCGATCAAGCGCGGCAGGAACGTCAGATGTCCCGTCCCGCTCCTGCGCACCGGAAGCTCGAGTAACTCCGGTGGCGATGGCAGCGGGCTATCATACATCGTCAGCACCGCCGCGCGTATATCGGCCGCTCCTTGCGCTAGGACGAGTTCGCGCACGAAATTCTCGGCGCCATAGTATCCGAGCCGCGAGACGACATGCATCACGCGCAACGTGCTAGGTGAATCCATACGCTTCAATGATCCGATCGGCCCACGTTGCGAGGGAATGTGCGTGGCGTACGGGCAGCGGAAGGGCGACGCGCGGCCTCCCGAACTGAGCAAAGAGTGCGTCGGCGAACGCACGCGGGTCCCGAGCCTCGGCTCGAACGGTCGCACGATCTTGTGAAGAGAAGCGATCGAATGCATCTATTCGCGAAACGACGGCGGGCAATCCACTGCCGCGAGCCTCTAAGAGCGCCAATGGGAGGCCCTCGGTTCGGCTCGGCATCGCAAGCACATCTGCCGCCCACATTGCCGGGCGTACGTCCTGGAGCGTGCCGGCATCGATCACGCGCACGTGTGGTGGCAACAGCCCGGTTACCGCAGCCGGGGACGCGACACAGAGCACCGTTACGGGTTCGGGGCGTTCGCGCAGGGCGGCAGCCAAAAAGTCGGCGCCTTTGACGTGCCCGTCGCGCCCAAAAAAAAGAATCGTGCGCTCGTGCTCTTCGATCCCAAAGAAGTGTCGAGCGCACCGGCGCTCCCCCTCGTCCGGCTCGCGGAAATACTCAAAGTCAACGCCGTTAGCTACGACGCTGATTTTACCCGGTGCGATGCCCGCATCCACCAGTGATGGGCAGAGTGTCGCGGAGACCGCAAACACTCGATCGGTTCTTCGCGCCAGCCCGGCGAACTTCATCGTGCGCGCGGCGCGCTTGAGCGCCGAGCCCGGGGACTCCAACTTCGAATGGATGTGCCAGAAAACTTTCGCCTCACGAGCTAGTGCCGCCAGCGTTGCGGGGACGATATAGCCGCTGAAATGGGCGTGTATGACGGCGGGCTTGTATAATCGTATGCTGTGAATAACTTGCGAATAAGAACTGGTGGCGATCGTAACGATGCCGCGGTCGGCCAGCCGCTGCGGCCACTGCATCGAAAATGCGCGGAGTGGAAGTGCGACGACCGAGCGCACGTGGCGGTCGCGGAGCCTCAAGGCCAGCGCTTCGATGCCCGCGATGAAGCTGCCGGGCTTCTCCGCTGGATAGTCCAAGGCGTGTAAAACGGTAATTTCAGTCATCGGCTCGCAATCTTGCCTGCTCAACGGACTATATCGAGTCCGGCCGTCCGTTCCGGTAGCGTATCATTGGCTCGCGCGGTTTCGCCACTTACTAATGTCGGAAACCATTAGGCCTTTCGGCGATGCCCAGTGCCAGGCGATCTCTTCGAGTTGAGAACGAACATGGTTGCCGCATTCCCATGCAACCTAACCCAAATAGGATAGCGCGTCGCCGTTTGTCGATTTTCGATTGGGCCTAACGGACCGCTGCGAATTAGTATTTGGTACAAACTCGTAACAATCTGCCCCAAATAGGGAATGTTCTTTGATCCCGTTTCGTATAATCTCACTTCTGTGGGATGCGTTCGTTGCGAAATATCATCGATGAACGCCGCTTCCAAAGCAGCCGTCCTTTCCAGCTTTAGATGGAGATTGCGTTCGAAGTGCTTTTGAACCAAGGAATAGTTCGACTTTATGTCGTCGAGGGGCAGGCGCTGTTCGGAAAGGCGCTCTGTCAGATCTTTTCCTTCGACCCGAATTTTCAGGTTGTGGGTGACTCCAACGCGCTAACGGTAGAAAAAATCGCGCTGGCAAAACCCGACGTCGTCATCCTCGATCTCGACGGCCTTGCCGGCGATGTAACGAGCATCGTGATGCGATGCCGCGAGGCCGCACCTGACGCAAAGATTTGCGTGCTTTCGATGCGCATCGAACCCGAGTTGGTCAATCGATGCATCGTTGCGTCGGCGGAAGGCTTCATCGTAAAAGACATCATGCCGAACGAGCTGCTCAACGCCGTGAAAATGGTCGTCGCCGGAACAACCTATATCGATCCGCGCGCGGCGGGGTCGCTGCTTCGGATGCGATCGTGCGGACGCGGCCGTCCCGACATCGGCGAACTTTCAAAGCGGGAGTTGGACATCGTCCGTTTGGTGGCCGAAGGACTCTCGAATAAAGAAATTAGCGTTCGGCTCAACGTTTCGGAGAAAACGGTGAAAAATCACATGGGACGGATATTTTCAAAATTAAATATCAATGCACGTTCGCAAGCGGCCGTGTATGCCATAAAGAACGGGCTGGTGTAGAGAATATGGAACAAGACGCACCAAACTATGCCGGCGGCTTCTTTTCTTTCTTTCGCGGTCGTAGACGGCGCCGGATCGATCCGTTACCCGACGAGATTCAGACGTTTTTCGTAGACGACGCGGTGGGCGAAATAGAGCAGCCGAAGGGGGCCGAGGCCGCGCCGGAGCCGGCACCGCAAGACACGACCGGTGTTGAGACCGGAGTCGAGCCGAGCGCCGAGGCACAGGGCGAACCGGTGTTGCGCGCGACATCGGTCGATATCGAACCGAATGCCGATATGCGTTTGCTCGAAATGCAACGGAACGCACTGGCGCTCAGGGGCGAGACTCCCGCCCGCGAGAAAGCCGCAGAATCGTCGCCGCCCCAGCCGTCGAAGCCGGCCGCAACCGGCGAGACCGCCGCAGGCGGGCTCGACTACGCGTACCACGATCCGCTGACGCTGATTCCGAATCGTCGGGCGCTGGAGGAGCGGCTTAGCGATGCACTCGCTCTGGCGCGCCGGTACGACTCGAACGTCGGCCTAGTCTTTATCGATGTCGATAACTTCAAGCAGGTCAACGACACGCGCGGGCATATGATTGGCGACGCGGTCTTAATGGAAATCGCGAGGCGCATGAAGCAGGCGGTGCGGCACGGCGAGATCGTAGGCCGCTTCGGCGGGGACGAGTTTGCGGCCGTCTATCCTACCATCACGTCCAGCCAGGAACTTGCGGATGCCGCAAGTCGGATGCTCCAAGTCTTCGCGCAGCCGATTATCATCAGCGGGATGAGCTTCGGGCTGAGCGCGAGCATCGGCGTGGTGATGGCTCCGGCCGACGGCGAGACGGCGAAGGAACTCTTCGAACACGTCGACGCGGCGATGTACCGGGCCAAGAGCTTAGGGAAGTCCGGAGTGTGCTGGTACAGTCTGGAGATCGACGACGAATTGCGTACCCGCGAGGAATTTTTGATGCGGCTCAACGAGCCCTCAATCTTCGGCGAACTCTTTCTGGCGTTTCAACCGATGTACGATGTCGCGACCGATGAAATCGTCGCGGCAGAGGCTCTGCTCCGCTGGCAACACCCGCGACGCGGGTTGCTTAATGCACAGCAGATCATCGATGTCGTCGGCGTTCTTCCTACGCCTATCGAGAAGTGGGTGATTGCGAAAGCGATCGCACACGCTGCGGAGTGGGCGCTGGCCGGGGCTCCCCTTCGCATAAGCGTGAACGTGAGCGATTTTGGCCCGCAGGCGTCGCTATCGTTGCTCGAAGCGCTAAAGGCCGGGAAGATCGACCCGTCTTGGTTCAACGTCGAAATCGCGGAACAGCATTTCGCGCGGGAGCGGGAGCAAGTATTGACGTTCGCGAGGAGCTGTGCGAACGCGAAGATCGGGGTTTCGCTCGATAAATTCTCGGGAGGCGTGAGCATCGCGGAATTGCGCCAATTACCTATCGGGTCGTTGAAGTTATCCGCTGCATTGACGCACGAAATTAGAGCGGACGAGAAAGCTCGCTCGATCGTGGCGGCCACGACACATCTCGCTCAATCGTTCGGCTTCGATGTGATCGGGACCGGGATAGAGCGTGCGGACGAGTACGCGAGGCTGCGATCGATGGGCGTGCGCATCATCCAGGGCTATGCAAAGGGCCTGCCGGCGACCGCCTCGGACTTTACCGCGTGGCTTCTGTCAGCAACCGGGGACGTCCCGAGTCACTGCGCATGACTTCGATGCCGCCGCTGACCGCGAGGACGAGTTCGACGCGGCCGTGCGTGCCGGTCTTCGACATCGCCGACTTGATATGCTGAATAACGGTCGATCCTGCAATCCCAAGCGAGGCGGCGATTTCGGACGTGGCCGTCCCTCGCACCAAAAGTTCGACGACCTCTTGCTCGCGCTTCGTCAGGCCGAACTTACCCAGATCTACGCTCGGCCGTCGCCCTCGCCGGAACGACGTGACGGAAACGGCTGCACAGGGCTCCCCCGCGGGGCCGGACATCGGCGTCATGTGAACGATGTGGAAGCCGGTCGGCGAAAGAAAGATGTGCTCTGATTTTGCATCGCGGATCCGCAGTTCGCGCACGATTTCATCGATCTCAGGCGGCAGCACGGGCGTCGGGACGTTGACGCTCGTGAGGATCACATCGCCATTCTGATTGAGGATATAAAGAGGTGCGGCCCGCCGTCTGCTCAGGCTGCTGAGATCGATTTCGCTGGGTAGCTCTCCCCGCCCGGAAAGCCGCACGGGGATATCATCGGCAAGACGCTGTCTCACGAATGCTCTCCCTTCCTATCACTATGGCGATCGTACACTATGGTGATCGTGCGCCGTTCGAGTTCGGATGTATCCATAAGCGCATAAGTCCGCCCCATCCGTTGGACAGACAAGCAACGATGCCTCAAAAGAGCCAATCGGCGTAGTGCTTACCTAATGCTTCTTCGGACGGCGGCGTACGCGTTGCTACCACCTTAATCGAAAGTTTACAGAAGGCTCCCCTCGGAATGTTGACTTGGGGCACTAACGAGGGGGGCTTGCTTGGTGCACCATCCACCATTTGCCGCTGGATGGTATGCAATCGGTGTTGCGAGACATCCTACAAATAGTAGGGATTCGCAATGAGCCTGGGCCCAACGGCGCTCTGCCCATTCCCCAAACTCGGGTCGCGGACTCGTTCCCTAGCGTCTAACCTTAACCGTAACGATGTCTGGGGGATTCATGATTCGTTTCTTTGCGTGCGTCTTGATCGGGGCACTATCCACGCTCTGCCTTCCAGTTGCAGCGCGAGCGGAAAGCGCACCGATCGTACTCGAAGTTCTCGGCCGCGCACCGGTATTGGGCCAGCTTCGGTCAACCGCGGAGCTGCGCGAGAAGATGCGTTCGGATAGCTCGGTCTTCTTGCAGGCGGCAGCGCTTATCGGCCTCACGAACGTGCAAACCGATACGTTGATGCACGATATCGACGCGGGTAATCTGCGTTATGTAGTCATACCCCGTCATCTCGAGCGCACCACGTGGTCGGCCGACGGCCAGGCGCACGTGCTGAATAACGTTATCATCCCGGCCAACACCCACGGTTGGGAAATCGACATTCGCGACGGGCGAACCCTCTCCGAAGTTTTTATCCCGGCTGCGTGCGGAAATCTCTCGATCAATCATCGGCGACTGCCACCGCCCCACCGGGACGCCGTACCAACGCCGCCGCCCCACCGGGACGCGGTACCGACGCCGCCCCCCGTCGTCGTGACTCCGCAACCCTTGCCGCCGGTGCCGCCGCCGCCGCCGCAGACCATCGTGCGGGTTCAACGCCAAAGCATCTTGCCGTGGCTCGTCGCCGGCCTTGCGCTCTTCATAGCAGGTCACAATACGACGAACACGACGACGATCATCAACAACATACCGTCGACGCCGCCGCCATGTTGGCCGTAAGTCGTCGAGCATCGGCCGAGGTGAAAGAGGCCCCGGTCCGAGCCTCAATTATACTGTGCGCGATGGGGCATAGCAGACCTACTTCACGGGCGTATGCGAGTGTAGGATAAGGATATGAGTGTACGCGCCAAGGCCGTTCTGCTTGCAGGCCTCCTCGTTTTCTCCGCTATCCGTAGCGCGCATGCTGCCGTTGCAACTGCGACTGCGGCCGTCTATCACATTCACGCGGGCGACACGCTCGCGGTCAGCGTCGCCGAAGATCCGACGTTCGCTACGACGGGCAAGGTGCTCGACGATGGCACGCTGGGCTTGCCCCTTATCGGCCGAGTCGCGCTACGCGGTCTTCCGATCGACGAAGCGCAGCAGCGATTGGCATATATGTTGAGCGAGTACGTCCGCAATCCGCAAGTAACGATCGATGTCGTCAAAGTGGGCACCGATTCCGTCCTGGTGCTCGGCAACGTCAAGACCCCGGGGAAGTACGCATTGCGTGCCGGCTCGCGCTTTACCGATGCAATTGCCGCCGCCGGAGGACTCGGGCCGGTTGACGGCCCTTTGCCCGATGCTCGGCTGGGTAATCCGACCGGCTCCGTGCGCTATGTATCCTTGCAAGACGTTCTGCGGCGGGGCGATATGCAGAGCGACCTCCCGGTTACGAACGGCGACGTGATCTACGTCCCATCCCCGATCGATATTCGGGTCACCGTTTTGGGAGCGGTCGACCGGCCCGGCGAGTTGGCTTTGCATTATGGCGATCCGATAACCGCCGCGATCGCATTGGCGGGCGCCGGCGCCAAGGCGCAGGCCGACTTGAGCCATGTCTATCTAACACGCGTGCTGCCGAACGACGTCAAACATACGTACGAAATCAATCTTTATCAAGCGTTGCAAGGCAATAACGAAAAATTTGACGTGCCGCTTCAGCAAGGCGATATCGTGTACGTCCCACAGGAGAAAAAAGCCGGCGGCGTACTGTGGGGATCCTTACTCATTCTGCGCCGCATTCTGCTGGGGTACTGAGGAGATGGTCGAAGTTTCGAATTTCAACTACGAGCCTCGCACGACGACGCGTCGATATGAGGCCGGCGATCTCGGGCGCATCTTGCACCGGCGCCGTCGCGCCATGACTGCAACGTTTGGAGCGATCGTAGCGATTACGCTCCTCGTCACGATATTTACGCCGAGGTCCTATGTAACGACGGTAAAAGTCATTACCGGCAATCCCGCCGGGCCCGCGATGCACTCATCGTCGGACACCTCGAGCGACCTGCCGATACTCAATGCCTTGTTGACTGCGGCCGTGAGCCAAAATACGCAGACCTATGCCGCGCTCTTTCAGCAGATCCCGGTCGCGCAGCAGGTCGTCGATTCGCTCAATCTCCCCATATCTGCGGCGGGTTTGCTTTCGCACATCAGCGTAACCCCGGAAACGAACACGTCGCTGCTGGATCTCTCGGTGAGCTGGAGCGACCCTGGGGGCTCGGCCGACATCGCGAACGCTTTCGCACAAGCCGTTATGGACCGGGAGCGCCAGTTGGTGGGTGCTCAGGCAAAATCTGCGATGGCATTTTTGACGAAAGAACTGGTAAAGGAGCGCGCCAGCGTCCGCACGTCCGCAGGGCGTTTGGCGGCGTTTGAGGCCGCGCACACCTTGGCCGACGTCAACACGCAGACGCAGGGTCTTCTGACGCAAGTCGCGGCCGTCGACACGAAAATGAGCGAGACGAAGCTTGCCGGGCGGCAGGCCGAAGCGCAGTTGGCGGCCGCGCAAAGTCAGCTGGCATCCGTTCCGGCCACGGTGCCCGGCGCACGCCAGTTCACGCAATTCCCTGGAACGCAGGCCTTGCAGACGCAACTGGCACAAGTGCAGGAGCAGGTTCGTGATGACTTGCAGCGCCTCACCTCAAAACATCCGGCCGTCATAGCGCTCAAGGGGCAAGCGCAAGCGCTCAAGCAACAAATCGCCTCGCAACAGGGCCAGGAACTTGCCGGCACGACATACGTTCCGAATCCCGTCTACCAACAATTGCAGCAAGAGATCGCGCAACAGCTGATTCTCGTGCAGTCGGCCCGCGCGAGCCTGACGGATTTGCGGCATCAGCAGCAAGCACTCACGCCGCAGGTGCGCGCCTTGCCGCTCGAAACGATGCAATACGCCGAACTGAGCCGTGCGGCAACGTCATCCGTGGCCGTTCTCAACGCGCTTACGCAGCGTTACGACGAGGCGAAGATCGCGGCCTCAACCTCCCTGAGCGATGTGATGGTTACGCAGCCGGCGAGTGCCTCGCTCTACGTCGTGCGCCCCGATACGGCATTGGGCGCGCTCTTGGGGCTGATCGTCGCGATTATCGCGAGCCTTACCGTCGCATTCGTCTCCGATGCGATCGATCGCCGGGTCAAGGACCCGACTGAGGTGGAGCGCGTGGTCGGCCTGCCGCTCGTCGCGGATATCCCCGATGTCGTGAGCGGCGATACGAACGCGATGCGGCAGATAGCGGCGTCGTCGTTCTTACGGCTCGCTTCGACCCTCCATTTCGCACACGATCGTCCCGGAATCATCGCCATTACGAGCTCGGGAAGATCGGAGGGCAAATCCACCGTCGCCCTCAACCTCGGGCTCGCGTTTGCCGAACTCGGCGCTCGAACGATCGTCATCGATGCGGGGCACATTGCTTACGAGCATGCCGCACAGCGATATGCGCACGGGAAGCGAGGTTTTTTCGACACCCTTCGCGACCCGTCGGTAACCCTCGAATACGTCGAATCCACCAGAAGCTCCCTGCTCGATGTGATGGCGCCGGGGCAGATGTCGGGGACCATGCTACAACATTTGAGCGGAAGCGGGGTCGCCTCAACGATGGAAGTCCTTCGCAAACGATATACCTATGTGATCGTCGACGCCCCCGCGCTTTCGTGCGGCATCCAGACGGATCTCATCCTACGCCACGCGGATCAGACGCTGCTGGTTCTCCGGGACGGGGTTTCCGATCTCACGGTCGCTCGACGTATGGTCGGGGAGACGAAGGCCGTCGGGGTGGCGTCATTCTACGGTGCCGTCCTCAACGGAACGCCCACCATCGACTGGGATCTGCGGCGGCATGCCGACAAAGTTCGCGCATCTTTGAGGGTGGCGTTGAATGATGTTGCCCAGCAAAGCGCCAGCGCCCAGAGAGCTAAATAGGCGCCGGGTGCGAGCATTATTAATCGAACCACAGCGCATCTTTGTCCCGGCGCTGTGGGATATACTGGAGCGCGGCGGCTTAGAGGTCAAGCACGCGATTCCCGAACCGGATCTACGCTCGCTGGTAGAAGTGCAGCCGCAGTTCATATTTTTCGACATCGATTTCATCTACGGCGAACCCATGCAAATACTTCAGATGATTCGCATGTCGCTGCCGCTGGCGGCGATCTGCCTCTACACATCGACGGAAAGGCCGCTTCGATGGCATGCCGCCTGGTGCAGAGCGGTTGGGCAAACGACCGGCATTACCGGGATCATCTCCAAATCTGCACCGGAGGAAGAAATGCTCGAGGCGCTCGGCACGTTGATCCGCAATGGTACGTATGCCGACTGGCGTACGATTCCGTGGATCCGCGACGCTGGCTGGGACCCTTCGCTACCGCGATAGATAGCTCGCAAGCGATCGACGTTTTAAGCTCCGCTTCAATCCTCGCCTGTACGAAAGAAGATGCATCATTATGCCGAGCGTAGCCCGCACATGCTAATCCCGCTCGCCTCGCGTCCCTGCGGTCTCCCTGGATGAAGGCACCACAGGATAGCTTTAGCGCGGGACTGTGCTCGCTTC
>Ga0307372_10003790_pt1 | contig 23862 bp, 18 predicted proteins | sample OX1MG_FD_202533 | JGI IMG/M metagenome (GOLD analysis project Ga0307372, IMG submission 202533) | Soil microbial communities from Risofladan, Vaasa, Finland - OX-1 | ecosystem: Environmental > Terrestrial > Soil > Coastal area > Acid sulfate soil | place: Finland: Risofladan, Vaasa | collected...
TTCCACAGTGCTCACAGATGTGGCGGGGCAGGTGATCACCGGGCGGGGTTTTCACCACCACTTCATGACCGCATTGGCCGCAGTATTTCATTGTGTATCGAAGTCGAGGGTGGTGCCCGGAGTCGGGTTCGAACCGACTCTGTGCCTATTTTGGGTGGATTCTAGAGCAATCCAGAGTATATAAGAGGTTGTTCTAAAAGGGAAAGTCAAATCTTCGATCAATCCTTAGTGCTCAGATTTGCTCTGAAATGCTCTCTGGTTGGTCACAACCAGGTCACAAAGAGGGCCTATAAAAGGATCTAGTGCCAATGACACTGACTTAAGCATCTAACAGATGTCCATAGTGACGTATCTGTTGGCGAGCCTGAGCACGCGGGACCTTCAGCCACGGATAAGACTTGGGTCGTCGTTTGCGAGCGCGCGGTTCTATTCGGCCGGGTCGGTTGCCCACTTTCCGCTGGGCGATCAGCCGGAACAGGACGGTGGCCACTGTGTTCGGGTGGTTGCCCAGGGATCTCGCAGTCCATTCGGTCCACATCTGCACGGTATGTTTGAAGCTCAGCTCGCGCGGATGCACGTTGGCATGGAGCGCCGCCTGCGCCATAAGCAGGCGGATCACGTTGTAGGCCAGCAGATAAACCCACATCTCTTTCTCATTCATCTGCGGTGTCCTGTCCGCCCGTCCGCGGCAACCTGCCAAGCGGCTTTCGGGTGAAAATTCGGAAAATAGCCAGCTCTTGAGTATCGGCATCGTGATTTCGGGCCAATATTTGTACCATAGACCGATCAAATCACACAGGTCGATTGATTCTTGACCCAATTCCTGCAGCCAGCGGTGCGCCAGCGCGGACGTACTGCCGTCTATCTACATCACGCTATCCATCTGTCTGAGTTAGGTGGGCAAGTAATAGCCCGTCAACAGCCCATCCCAGGCTTCAAACCAGAATTCCTTCTGGGAACAGCGTTGAAAGATATTCTTGCCCGTCCAGGCCTCGGCGGGCGTATGCCCTTGCAGATTCTGGTGCGGCCGGACGTGGTTGTACCAGAGCCGGAATAGATGCAGGGAGGTATTCAGTTGATCCCGGTTCTCTACCGCCCAACGATCCAGTGCGTGTTTCAGTGTGCCGAAGAACCGCTCGATTCTCCCATTTTGCCAGGGGCAATGCGGTTCGATCCGCTGATGGCGAATACCCACGAGCCAGAGGGTGATTCGGAATAGCCAGGACCTGAACATGGCTTCGTTGTCGGTGCGCAGAGTCTGGGGCCTGCCAAAGTGCTCAATACAGTTGGCAATTGTATGGAGCAGGGTAGCTGTCGATTTATTCGTTACCACTGCAAGGGTGAGGTTGGCTCTCGTACCGTGATCCAGTATGCCGAGGATGGAGTGCAGCTGGCCTTGGCTATCGGTCTTGCCGGTGAGATCCAGGCCCCAGAGTCGGTTCTTGGGCCCGGCCGTCAGCTTCCGGCCTTTGAGTTTTTGACGAATGACTTGGATGTCGTAATGGTATTTCCGGATAACCACATTCACGAAGGTTTTGCCTACGGTCATACCCTTGTCGGCATAGCGGCGATTGAAGATCATGGTGATGTGCCGGCATCCCAGATTCGGGCCTTGGGCCTTAAGGGTGATGATCTCCTGTCTAATCCACTCAGGCTTAGCTGATATCCGACGGAGGGTGTGCGCGGGCAGAATCTTGCGCCGCCCATAGCGGGGGATATGGTTGTAGTCGATACGGCGAACGAGAAGCGTGGCGCCGATCAGTAGCAGGGGTAAGATAATCATTAAAGCCAGGACCGGCAGGGAGGGCATGTAATCCTCTATATATACGGTTACAGAACCTACCTGATCATGCCTTCGAATTCCTCTGTCCGCGAGCCTTGAGGCGCAGGGTGTGGATGTATTAAGAAACCCACCCAGTTGGACGGTGTCCAGGATTATCGGTAGCTGATATTCTGAAAAATGGATGAAGGATTGGCCCGAGGATGCATAACCATTCGAAAAAACCGGGTATGAATCCTGAGGACAACCATCGCGGATACGCGGACAGGACACTGCGATCATCTACATCTCGATTGATCGTAACCATCAGTTTATAAACCCGATGGTGCGGTGCTGGCCCCGGGGCTTATGCACACATTCCTCGGCCAGCGCATCGAGGAAAGCATTGGCATTAAGCCTCTTGACCAGCCGCAGTCTACGCAGAGCGGCGGCGAAATCACCGGGTGTGAGCTGGTCGAGCGCCTCCAGCCGGCGGGCCACCGGGTTGGAGGCATCGAGTTCGGTCTGCGCCTGATCCCGCAGGATCTGATTGCAGAGCGCAAACCGCTGTGCGTGCGTCAGCGGGCGAAATTCTATCTTGAAATCAAAGCGCCGGAAGACTGCCTGATCGAGATCGCGCAACAGGTTGGTAGACGCGATAAAGATACCTTCAAAATGTTCCATGCCTGTGAGGAATTCGTTGACCTGAGTCACTTCCCAGCTGCGCACGGCGTTGGAGCGCTCGCGCAGGAAGCTGTCGGCCTCATCCAGCAGCAACACCGCGCCATCCTGATCGGCTTCCTTAAACATTTGAGCGGTAAGTTTCTCGGTCTGTCCCACATACATATCGAGGAGATCCGAAGCACGTCGCACCATTAGGGGCTTATCCAGTTGTTCCGCCAGGTACTTGCCAAACGCGGTTTTGCCGGTCCCCGGAGGCCCATAGAGGCATAGACGGCCCGAGGGTGTCGCGCGCAGGCCCTGAAGCACAGCCTCGAGATCAAAGCTGGGATTCACATAGTCCAAGCGGTAGGTGATGGGATCGTTGGATGCCAGGAACGGCGGCAAGGGATTGCCGCAGACTTCCGACAAATGCGATAGGGTGCGTGTAATAGCCATCTCCGCTGCTTTTCCCGGCGATACCTGCATGAGGCTCGCGGTGCGTACCGCGGTTTCGATATGTGCTGGCTTAACGTGAGTTTCATCGGCCAGACGGTCAATCCAGCGCTCCGAAACCGCTAAGGGTTGTACTTTATTTTCGATCAATCGGCGGCGCGCCTTTCGGCTTGGGGTTTCAAGCTGCAGGATGTAGGTGAACCGGCGCAGGAACGCCTCATCGATTTGTTCAATTTGATTACTGATCCAGATCGCCGGCACCGGATTGCTCTCGAGCAACTGGTTGGTCCAGGCTTTCTGTTGCCCGACAGGCTTGTATTGGCCAAATAATGATGCCAGGGAAAATCGGGATGGAAATGCATCCTCGATCTCATCGAAGAGCAATACGCAAGGCAGGCGGCGTTTCAGTACCTGCTGGCTGAGCTTGAAGATCGCGAGGCGCTTTTCTCCGGGCCGTGGATCTCCATCTTCATCGATCGTGCTGACTTCATAAAGAGGCACGCTCGCTTCGGAGGCAAGCAAACGTGCAAGTTCGGTTTTGCCTGTACCAGGCGTGCCATAGAGCAGAATGTTAATACCGCGTGTCTGGTTCTTGCAGGTATTGGCAAGCAGCGGCCGCAATAAGGCGATGTCTTCAGCAATATGGGAATAATCTTCGATTGTCAGGTTAGTAGGCTGGGCCACCTTGAAAAAGGAGCTTAAAAGATCATTCGAGGATTCTTTTTGGCTCATCAGGGCACCGTTAACCCCACCCCCCAAATCTACGCGACTGCGAATGCTTCCACAGGCCGAACGATCAAAGCGCAATAATCCCGCCGTGGTCAGCGTGCCATTGCTACCTAAAGCCTTACTGATCTCTTCAGAGGGAAAGTGGAGGATGGCCGAGAGTGCATGACAAATCAGTGGATTGGACAGGTTTTGACCCAATTGGTCGGCGACCGTGTCAAGCCAGGGCGTGGAATTCAGAATGACGTAAAATCCGAGCAGCGTGTACTCGATTTCTGTAAGACCGATCTCCTCACTCAAGCAGGCGAGATTAGTCGCGAGTGGCTCAGGGAAGGGTGGAACCTTGCGCTCTTTGACTTTGAGTATTCGCTTGATGGTGGTCTGTGTTGGCTCATCATTGGGTTCAGTGGAGTTTGGATTTTCAGCAGTGGGGATTCCCAGGCGCTTGAAGAATTCATCCTCGGGTTCAAATATGTCTCTGCGCTTGGCACGGGACAGGACACCGGGCAGTGCGAGCATGCGTAGCGCCCAGAGATCAAACAGGGGCTCGTAGACGAATCCGACCCCCCCGGCACTGGTTGCCCAGAGCGCGCTGCGTCTGTGATGTCTCATAGTATAGGTTCCTCAAGTTAGGTATGCATTGTAAGGGGTCAACGCGACAAGATATGTCGCGTGGTGCGACACCAGCAGCCCTGCCGTGCGCTACACTGGTACCAGGCATGGACAGTTGAGGGAGTAAGACGGTGGCGACAGTGAGTGGAGTGTTGATGCGGCACTGGGCGATGCTGCGCCTGGTGCCGAGTGATCCGAGCCGAATCACCACGACTGAATTGCAACGCGGGATCGAGGACCATACGCGTGAAAAAGTCCACGTCCGCAGTATCCAGCGTGATCTCGAAAAACTTCAGGATGTGTTTCCGGATCTGAAGAGCGACACCCGCAGCAACCCGTATGGCTGGTATTGGCGCAAGGGCGCCGAACGCATCGAATTCCCATCCATGGATGGCTATACGGCGCTGACCTTCCGGTTGGTCGAGCAATATATCGCAAGCCTGATGCCGCCTTCGGCACAGCGGGAACTCAAGAGCTATTTCACGCGTGCGGGCTCAGTGCTCGCGCAGCTCGCGGACAGCCCCCTGGCACGCTGGCAGGACCAGGTGCGGGTCATACCGCGGGACATCCGCCACCACCTGCCCAAGATTCCAGAAAGCATCACCCATCCGGTTTATGACGCGTTGCTACGGGGCCAGCGGCTTAAAGTCAGCTATCTGCCGCTGGGCCGCGAGACGGCGGGCGATCCCTACGAACTCAATCCCCTGGGACTGGTTGTCAGCAACCATGTCTATTACCTGGTCGCAACCGCCTGGGGTTATGAGGATATCCGCCAGTATGCGCTGCACCGCATGCGCAAGGCCGAGATCCTGCCGATCCCGGCGCTCAAGCCCAAGGACTTTTCCCTCGATCGGTATATCGCCTCAGGCGCTTTCGATGTGCTGGTCACGAATGCGCCAGTGAAACTCAAGCTGCGGATGTCAGCGGAACTTGCGCGCCATCTGGAAGAAGCGCCCTTGTCCGATGACCAGGCTGTGAAGAAGGAAACGGCGGACACTAAATTGATCAGCGCCACCGTGCAGGATTCCAATCAACTGCGCTGGTGGATATTGAGCCAGGGAGAACAACTCGAGGTGCTTGCGCCCAAGAATCTGCGTACGGAAATCGCCCGGACATTGAGGGAAACGGCTAAGCAATATGCTTAACTATGAGTGAAGTCTCAAGACTCTGCAATACAACTTTTTGGTAAAGCAAACCCCATGAGCAAATGGTACCTGTCGAAATCGAAGATTATTTCAGGCAACCAGTGCCTGAAGCGTCTCTATTTGGAAGTTAACAAACCTGAGGTTTCCGAAGTGAGTGGCGCGCTTGAGCAGCAGTTCGCCAGCGGACACAAAGTTGGCGCTGCGGCACAGGCACTATGGCCGAAAGGTCATTTGATTGCACACGATAAAGATCTGGCAGAGGCTTTGAAGGAAACCAAGCAGATCATCTCGGCCAATGCGAAGACCACGTTGTTTGAGGCAACATTCGAGGCCGATGGTGTCCTGGTACGCAATGACATCCTGGAATACGCTGCCAAGGGTTCACGGCTTGTGGAAGTCAAAGCCTCAACCTCGTTGAAAGATTACCACCTGCTGGATGTGGCCGTGCAAGCCTGGGTGCTGCAGAAAGCCGGCGTGAAACTGAAGCGCATCGAGCTCGCGCATATCAATAACAAATTTGTGTATCAGGGCGATGGTGACTATGCGGGCCTATTCACCTTCGTGGATGTCGCGGATGATATCCAGGAACACCTTCGCACCGTTCCGGATCTGGTGGAAAGGCTGCGGAATATGCTCAAGGGCTCGGAACCTAAGATTGGAATCGGACCGCACTGCCATGACCCATATGAATGTCCATTTCTTGGCTACTGCACGCCGCCTCAATCGGACTATCCGGTCAGCCTCTTGTCAGGGAGGCGAGAGGCTGTTGCTGCGCTTATCGCCGAGGGCTATCAAGATCTCAGGGAGGTCCCAGAGGGACGGCTAACCGATGCCAAGCACCAGCGCATCTGGCGCGTGACCAAGGCCGGAAAACCTGAACTCTTGACTGGCGCCAGGAAAATTCTTGATGAGCTGCCTTATCCACGTTATTACATGGATTTTGAAACGGTGAATCTTGCTGTTCCTATCTGGAAGGACACGCGTCCGTATGAGAGGCTGCCGTTTCAATGGTCATGCGAGGTCGAAGCCGCCGATGGCATACTAGAGCATCACGAATTTCTCGACACGTCAGGGAATGCACCGATGCAGGATTTTAGCCGCACCCTTCTGGATTGCATGGGCAAGAAAGGCCCGATTTTTGTCTATAACGCTTCCTTTGAGAAAAGCGTGCTTGCTGCCCTCGCTAAACGGTTTTCACGCTATGCAAAAGGTCTAAATGGGCTGATCGACCGCATTGTTGATCTTTTGCCGATTACCCGTGACCACTACTACCACCCAGATATGCATGGCTCATGGTCAATTAAGGCTGTGCTACCTACTATCGCACATCACCTAGATTACGGGAACCTGGGTGAAGTACAGGACAGCAGCGGGGCGCCAGCGGCTTATATAGAGATATTGGATGAAGCTACTCCACATGAACGACGTAAACTACTTATCGTAGATCTGCGACGTTATTGTGAACGCGATACGGTAGCGATGGTAGAACTTGCTAATTTCATCGTGAAGTAAGGCATTGTTATTCTGGGCTTTCTCTTTGTATCTAGTTGACGATCATGAACTAGAATTCTGTCATTTCAATTTATTAGGACACCAGCCTCGCGTGCGCGGTCAACTATCCAGTTTTGAGATGCCGGGTATTTCATTATTTGATATCGACTAAAATGCGGTAATCCTATGACACATAGTTTTCGACCATTAAACTCACCAACGAAATATCTAAGCTTATAGTGCCCATAGCCACTATGTACTTCTTGATGCTGGACCCCTCTCAGTTTTCCATTAAGGAACGCATAGGGCGAGTTATGTAGACCGTTGCCAACTGTGATCGTGAGAACCGGCCGTGTGATATCGAAGATCAGCGCATTGACCTTCCAGCATTGGTGAGCCAAGTTCCAGTCTAACGACTTAGTGTCACGTGTTCGCATGAAGACGAGATTCGTATACGGGACAGTCTCAACGTCCTTAATTCCCAATAGGTTCTGCAGCAGAAACCTTAGTCTGACCTGAAGTGGAGTAAAGGAGCCATCCGTTTTCCATCCAATAGTTAGCTCGTGATGTTTTGAAAATAATCGTTTGCCAATCGAAAACTCAGGCCCACTAAGTTCTGATGGTGTCCCTCCTGGGTTAGTACCAAAAATGAGTAGTGAGGAAGAATGTAACAAATCTCGGGTGCAATATAGAACTGCGCCAGACTGGCAAAGGGCTTCAACAGTAAAAGTTTTTCTCAAGCGCGTTTCTAATGTTCTTGCCGCCAAATCAGTGTCATTGGTATTCACCATGCAGTTCCCTCTTTTTGATCTTGGCATTATAATAATCTGGGACTCGATGGGATACATGTCATGACGTCATGACTTTAAAAAACCCGCAGAACATTTAGTTCCACTATATAGAGAATGTCTGTCCTGAGTTGTTAAGTCAGCAAACATGCCCGATTCTGCTGCCTATTGTCATTAGCATCTCACATATCATCAATTTATACGCAATATTTATGGCTGATATTATGTCGTCAAGACTTCGCGTTAGAACAAATAGTAAATATATCTATGACTATGTTTTGACTTAAACCATCGATATCAGCGTGATCAGCTCGGATTACAAGTATAGTGATATCGTCACTGGTGGCATGTCCATTCGTAAAACTGTATCTCAGTAGTGTTACACTCCTTAGCTTCACGTTGGACCTTAAAGAAATCGCATGAATAAAGACACTCTTAGAAAAACAATTGCTGCATCCGCAGCAGTTGCCAAGGATTGGTTCTTTGAACATGCCACAATAAAAAAACATGATGATTGGGATAAGCGTGGTAAATTAGAAGATAAGGGTATTGGTGTCGTCTATGCGTTCATTAATGCCAAGGGTAAGTGCTTGTATGTTGGTCAAACCACGGGAACGCTCAAACAGCGTGCAAACGCACGGACATCACTTCACTACCAAGCAGTATGGTGGCAAGAATGGCGGTGGCTTCGCTTTATGAATATTTCAAATCAAACAGACCAACTTATATTGGAGGCGCTCCTCATTCTCGCACTAAGTCCGCAGTGCAATATAAAACCGGCAGCGCGTCGAATTCGTCAAATGTTTTAGCCCAAACAAGGGCGCCCCATGGGACTTCGCTGGCGCTCCGCCACTGAGTTAATCGCTAGCTATTGAAAGGAATTCAAGAGCACGTCGTTACAGACAAAAAATAGTCACTATGAAATATTATTCAATAAACAGAGCGACCTTCATTGTGATGTTAACTAAAGAATAACCTTGGTATAAGTCCTATACGGATGATATAAGAGTGTAGGAGAATTATTATGTATGAACTCATTCCTGTTGTTGATAAGGAGAAAGTTCGCCGCGCACAGGCGAAGCTTATCAGTAATTTAAACATAAGCTTCAGGCACAAGCGCGAAATATGGTTCTCTACTCCTGGAACCGACCGGAATGGAGAAGTCGCTCACTTAAATGACGATGATGATTTCGCCATCTACTATAAATAGCCAGTAGCGACGACGTCACCCATCTTGAGTAGCACTGAGGTTTAGAGTCCAATCCTCAACTGAAGGAGATTGGACATGAAGAAACGGTATACGGAAGAGCAAATCATCGGGTTTCTGAAGCAGGCGGATGCCGGGCTGCCGGTGAAGGAGCTGTGCCGGCGGCATGGATTTTCGGAGGCGAGCTACTACCTGTGGCGCAGCAAGTTTGGCGGGAAGTCGGTACCGGATGCCAAGCGGCTGAAGATGCTGGAGAGTGAGAACACACGTCTCAAGAAGCTCCTGGCGGACGCCATGCTGGAACAGGAGGTGACCCGCGAGGTACTGCGAAAAAAGTTGTGACGGCGCCGGCGCGCCGGGGGGTAGTGCAGACGATGCAAAGCCGGGGATTAAGCGAGCGGCGAGCGTTGCAGGTAGTGCGGATGAGCGCGAGTGCCCTGCGGTATCAGCCGGTGGTGGATCGCAATGTGCCCCTGCGGGAGGAGATCCGGTCGTTGGCCTATCGCCACCGGCGCTACGGGGCGGGAATGATCTACCTGAAACTACGGCAACGCGGGATGCGGGTAAACCATAAGCGCGTAGAACGCCTGTATGCCCTGGAACGGCTGCAGGTGAAGCGCCGTAAGCGCAAGAAGGTGCCGGTGGGCGAGCGCCAACCGCTGCTCCGCCCGCAAACCGCCAATGAGGTCTGGTCGATGGATTTTGAGTTTGGTCAATTCTGGTGTATGACGATTCGTCAAGCGGCGCTCCTGCTGTCCTGTAAATCATTCTCCGTATCTTCGATTCCATCTTTGAACCGGACGCCCGTGATGACTTTCGCCAGGTAGTGGAACCCGCGGATTCGGCGCCAGCGTTGCTCGGCGCATTGTCCCAGCTTGAATATCATGGTGAGCAAGGTCTCGCGGCTGCCACAGCCCTGCGCCTGATGGGTACGATGGCGTATCGTCGCGAAGCTGGACTCGATGGGGTTGCTGGTGCGGATATGTGGCCAGTGTTCGGCCGGAAAGTCATAGAAGGCGAGCAGCGCCTCGCGGTCCTTCTTGAGACACTCCGTCGCCTTCGGGTACTTCGCCTGATACGTTTCCACAAACAGATCGAATGCCTGATGGGCGACGGTGCGGGCCGGGGCCATCCAGATCTCCTGCAGCGCCTGCTTGGCTTTCGGCTGCACCGACTTCGGCAGGTAGTTCAGCACGTTCGCCGTCTTGTGTACCCAGCAGCGCTGCGCGCGGGTCTCGGGATACACTTCCTCGAGCGCGCCCCAGAACCCGAGCGCGCCATCCCCGACGGCGAGCGTCGGCGTATGGGTGAGGCCCCGGGCTTTCAATTTCAATAGCACCTCGCGCCAGCTTTGGGTGGATTCACGCACGCCATCCTCGATGGCAAGAAAGTGCTTCTCGCCACGTTCGTTCACGCCGATGACCACCAACACACACAGCCGTTGATGCTCGGCCCGCAAGCCACTGTAGATGCCGTCTACCCACACATACACCCAGCGATCGTGGTCCAACCGCCGCTGGCGCCAGCGGGTATATTCCGCGCACCAGGCGGTTTTCAACCGGCTTACCACGGCGGCTGACAGGCCCTTGGCCTCGGGGCCCACCAACACCGAGAGCGCCTCCTGCATCTGTCCGGTGGAAATCCCTTTTAGGTACAGCCATGGCAATGCGGCTTCCACGGATTTCGCCTTGCGCACATAGGGTGGCACCAGCGCCGAGCGGAACACCACCGATTCCTCGGTGCGTGAGCGCACTTTCGGTACCCGGACCGGCACCGGCCCAATCCCCGTCAGGATCTCCCGGGCGGGCAGATGGCCGTTGCGTACCACCGCCTGGCGCCCCGCGGCATCCCGCCGGTCCGAATACCCGGTCAACATATCTTCCAGTTCGGCTTCTACCGCCTGCTGCAGCAGGCGCTGCGCACCCGCACGCAACAGTTCGGTCAGCGGATCCTCGGCACCGACTTCTTCTGGATTCCGAAACGCAAGTACATTACCCTCATCCACGGCGTACTCCTCATGCTGAAATGTGTTCTGGTAACCCCATTGTCAGCAGGTACGCCACTTTATTCAAATCGCCCGTACACCAGTTTCGAGCATAGCTCTGGATTGAGCTATGACCGCACCGCAGAGGGTCGCAGCGTCAAATGCCTGACGGTCGTGGATGATGGCACGCACGAAGCGGTGGCCGTGGTGCCGGAGCGCGCGATGGGAGGTAACGCATTGACCCGTGTTTTGAACCGACTCAGAGTCGAACGTGGCTTGCCCCGGGTCATTCGGACCGATAACGGAAAAGAGTTTTGCAGGCGGGCTATGCTGACCTGGGCGCATCAGCATCAGATATCACTGCGGCTGATTGAACCCGGAAAGCCGAACCAGAATGCCTACGTCGAGTCGTTCAACGGGCGATTGCGTGATGAATGCCTGAACGAGCACTGGTTCACCACCCTGGCTCATGCCCAAGGCGTTATTGAAGACTGGCGACGTGAATACAACGAGCAGCGACCGAAGAAAGGTCTGGGCGGATTAACACCCGCCGAATACGCGAAGCAACTGGGTAAAAAAGCAGGTACAGTCACTACCGGACTCTAAATGAAACTGCTACTCAAAACAGGGGTGACGTCGGCCCTAATCCAATCGTTGGTTTTGAATCAGTTGACATCTTCACTACCCCGCAATCCGCAATAAAAAAGCCCGCTAAGCATGAGCTAGAGCGGGCCTTTAATACGGGCTTCACCGCTTTAGCTAGTATTTGTAAAGCGCCCCGCAAGCTGGAATCAAATCGGCGCTATGTGTGTCATTATAACATACGACTATATCACCGGAAAAAGGAGCGCATTCCATGCGACGCAAGGGGTCAACTTGTAAGACAATTGATGCCAAGAGTTACAAGCATCCTGAATCCGAAAGTCCTTTGCGACTTGAGGTAGGAACTCAGGCGCAATTCAATAATAATCTTCCCTCGAAGACCAACCGCTGCGATTCGTCCCTCTCTCCCGCAATGGAGTGGAACGGCCAGAACTCGGCACACGAACTGGGCGAAGCATTGATTCACGAGACCCTTGAAGCAAAGACTCTCGAAGAGGCAAAGTCTGCTGCTTTGAAGCTAAAGGCCATGAGCAAGCCATTCCTGAACTGGGCAAGCAAGGCGGAGCGATTGTCATTCGATGTTCCGACGCTGCCGCTCCTCATTCACGAACGCCTCTCGACTAAGGCCATCCTTAAAAGTCTTAAAGTGGTTGATATAGGGACTAGATATAATCTGGTCGTCAACAAGAGTACTCTTGCGCCTGATGACAGGGACAGGCCATGACCATAGGATGGGCCTCTATATGGTCAGTGGATGGCGCCAGCGTGAATATTGCACGCGTCGCTATGCATGCGTTCGGGTTTTCAAGTGAGCAAAAAGCTATCGCTGTTCATGTATCCCGTTTAAGCGCCTTTTTCAGGCGCTACTACCCGACTATCTCCATTACTGGACCACTTGAGCTCCTCTGCCTATTGAAGGAGGTAATCAAGGTACCCGATGGATTTTGGCTCCCAGCTCCTTGCCGCTCAGTTAGCGTAGGTACGGCAGACTCGCTGCTGATTGCCCCACATCCAACAAATGAACTCGAACGTGGTCTTGGGAAGAGAGTTGAACGCCTTGAGTTCGGGCGTATGTGTGCAAACGACCAACTCCTACCACTTGAAAAGATATCCATCGATTCATGGAGTGAGTCTGTTGATTCACCTTTGAGCTGGTTAGAAGTCTTTACTGTCTTTAAGGCGAAGCATCTACAAGACACTGTCACAAGTGGTCGCGATATCAGTGTTTGTGAGACGTGGAATGCTGGGGCCAAATCCGCAGTTGGATCTTCATGGATTCAATACTCCTCCGTAAACTCCGTTCCTGATGGCCTTCACCTGTGCAGTGAGATGGCTCAAGGACTCCAAATTCGTAAATTTATTGGTGAATTCCGGGGCAGCGTCCTTAGGAAAGAGTGCGACATCGCAGATGACGAGGCATTGCTATTTCGATTCTCTCTAGAGCTGCAGCGTGGGCGGCGACTTGTAATTCGCCCATATAAAGTCGCCGAAGGCTATTCAATGCATGTCAGCAGAACACTCCCTCGCAGCGAAATGATGCTGTTGACCGCGTCGGCATCCGAGATTAGAAAGACGGATTACGGCGTAGTCCTCACCTTTAAGAAGAATGTATACCCGGCCATACGCAGCTCATTAGAACGTGTTGGGATTCTGCTGCAGGAGCAACAATGAGCGATACTTATTCTGCAAACTCCGCAGTTCGGGGCTTGCGTAACGCACTTCATCAGTACCTTGAAGCCCAATATCACATATGGGACGAAGATATTGTTGCCGAGCGGAAGCAACTTTTCGAATCACCTGGTACTACCTATCAAGAGCCATGGATCGAAAGTACACCATTCTATCTAGCGAAGCGTTCATACAACGAGCTCAATCTTCACCCCTCAATAAAGGCGCTTTTCGAACGCCTGATCAAGCTGGATATTGGTGTTTTTGAAAAGCCGTACGAACACCAGGCATTGGCGCTTGAACAGATAGTTACAGAAAAACGCGATACGATCATTGCAACAAGTACAGGATCTGGAAAAACGGAAAGCTTCCTCTTCCCCATACTTGCACAACTTGTGCTGGAATCCATTCAAGCTTCAGCGAGCACAGAGCAGCCAGGCTGCCGTGCAATTCTTTTGTACCCGATGAATGCGCTGGTGAATGATCAGCTCGCCAGGCTCAGGCGTCTGCTTGGACATCCAAGCGTTGCCTCTGAGTTTGTAGCCCTAAGAAAACGGCCCATCAGGTTTGGAATGTACACGGGACGAACTCCTTATGCGGGCCCGCGATCTCCGAAAAGAGACTTACAGCGCCTTGGGACTCTATTCGAGAAGTTGTTTCTGATTCCAGAGGATAAAAGAAAACAGCTTGAAATCGAGGGCAAATGGCCCGCGAAAAACATGTCAAGGTTCCGGGAATCCGGCTATGTCACTGATGATGGTGACCGAGAGCTTCTCACGCGTCACGAAATGCAGCGAAGCTGCCCGGATCTGCTTGTAACCAACTATTCAATGCTTGAGTACATGCTCCTGCGCCCGATTGAAAGTCCGATTTTTGCTCAGACCAGAGATTGGCTTGCGGCCAACAAACAGAACACCCTAATTGTCGTCATAGATGAGGCGCACATGTATCGAGGCGCCGCCGGCGCCGAGGTGGCAATGCTTTTAAGGAGACTCCAGAGTCGTCTTGGAATTGACAGAGACAGGATGCGCTATGTTTTGACGAGCGCCAGCCTCGGCAACACTGACAAAGCAAAGAAGCAAATCGCGGAGTTTGCCGCCGATCTGACCGGCCTGCAATCAACGGCAAAACCATTTGTCGTGATTAATGGAACGATCGAAGAGTTAGCAGATTTGGGTAAACCAGATGGCATTGAAAAGAAAGCGCTGTCAGAACTAAATATTCAAGCGGTTAATGAGTTCGCGATCGATCTACAACAAGCACGAAATGCAATTAATAAAACGCTGTCACAAATTGGCATTGAGCAAATCACACGAACTAGCGATGAACGCGAATTTCGTGGGCAGCTATTCGATAGACTGCTGCGATTGAAGTCCGCTATAAGGATCGCGCGATCTACAACTGGCAAGGCGTTACCATATGAACTGTTGGCTGCCGAGCTATTTGGAACTGATGGAGAAGGGATCGCTGCGCTCGATGCATTGATTGCTTTGTGCTGTATCGCAAAGAGACTTCGGGATGGACGAGTCTTTTTACCGCTACGCTTGCATCTTTTGTTCAGAGGAATATCTGGCTTATACGCCTGCGTCAATCAGCATTGCACATCTAGGAAAGCATCTAAGTCAGATACATATTTAGGTAGGTTGTATGCATCGCCGCGAATAAGTTGTGAGTGTGGTTCTCGCGTATATGAAGTTCTTACTCATAGAGATTGTGGAGCGGCTTTTATTCGCGGCTACATGCGGGGGTCTACGGGTGATTTCCTTTGGCACGAGCCGAGAAAGTTCCGGCGCGCTGATGGTGACTCACTTATAGAGACGCATTTCTTGGTTGAAATTGACCGAACCAGATCAGCAGACGAGAGAGTTGTGTGGCTTCATACCCCAACTGGCAGACTGAAATACGAACATCCTGGAACGTCTGCCGATGAGTTTATCGAGTTGGCGCGCGCACCAGATAAGATAACTGTTAATGGCCGTGAGCTAATTAGCTTTGACGGCGAATGTCCAGTGTGTAAGAAGAAGTGGAAGAAAGAAGCCTCGAAAATAATGGATCTGGTTACAAAGGGTGAAGCCCCGTTCGCGCATCTCATTAAGACCCAGGTAATGATGCAGCCGCCGACTAGGCAGGAGACCCCGGAATATCCGAATGCGGGAAGGAAAAGCCTGCTGTTTTCAGATGGCAGACAAAAGGCGGCTCGCCTCGCGAGAGATATACCACGAGAAGTCGAACGAGATGTTTTTCGACAGGTATTAGTTTTAGCAGTCAATGAATTGACTCAAATCGGGCATCCAGAGTGGGCTAGGCCCGACTGGAAGTTATTTACCTCGGTTTTGCACGTACTTAGCAAGCAGCAATTGCATCTATTTGATGGCGCGTCACGGCAATTAATCAGTGATCAAGTTAAGAAGTATCAGCAAAAGTATGGTACTGATTTGAAGGACGCAATAGACGATCAAGCTCTCAACACAATCCCAGCGGAGTACAAAGCACATCTATTGCGGCAGCTTTGCCATCCTTTCTATTCAATTCAGGCACTGACAATTGGATATGTGGAGCCTACACAACGTGCTTACACTAACTTATACAAACTCTTATCTCCGCTTCCGCAAGCAGACGTAGATAGTCTCGCCCGCATATGGATTCAGAATTTACTTAAAGAATTTGCATTTGATGATGTTCCGTCTGGCATTCGGTCAAGCGCTGCCGGATACCCGCGGTCAGTCTGGGATGAAAGCAAGGAGTTCCCTCGCGCGCAGCGTAAGATCCTTGAAAAGCAACTACCAAACTTATCTTCAATTGAAGAACATCTCGAACGGGTTCTTGGCAAGCGCTCAAACTCGTCGCTGGTAGTCGATCCTAGCTCTGTTGTGATTAAGTTGGCACTCGATGCTGAGTGGTGGCAGTGCTCAGAATGCTCATTTTTGTCTGCTACGAATCTTTTGGGTATGTGCCCAAGCTGCATGGGCACAAAACTGCGCCAAATACACCCATCAACAAGCTCATATTTGAGGGCGAGGAAAACCTTCTGGCGCGATCCAATTGTTGCGTTATTGAATGGTCTCGGCAAGCCGAGATCTATTGACGTTGAGGAACACACAGCTCAGTTGTCGTATCTCGACGTAGAAGAACCTACTGCAACCACGGAAGAATATGAGCGTCGCTTTCGGGACATACTGGTTCATCCTGAGGACACTCCCATCGATGTGTTGAGCAGCACGACGACGATGGAGGTCGGAATCGATATCGGGTCGCTTGTAGCGGTTGGGCTACGTAACGTGCCTCCTATGCGTCAGAACTATCAACAACGCGCCGGTCGAGCGGGTCGCCGGGGCGCGTCGGTATCTACAGTTGTAACGTATGCCCAGAACAATCCGCACGACAACTATTACTTCAATGATCCCAGACGGATTATCACCAGTGACGCTCCGTTTCCTGCAATTGATATTCGAAATGGCCGGATAGTACGGCGCCATATTTACGCGGTCTTACTTCAGACGTTTTTCCATTCGCGCGTATCTGGCTTGCCGACCACCAACGACATCTTTTCGGTGCTTGGGGACACCATCTCGTTCTACGAGAAATCAGATCTATTCTCGTTTAAAGCGTTTAAGGATTGGTTAGGCAACGATGAAGCGGCCAAAGCATTCAAGACCGTCGAGGCTTGGTTGCCGACTGGAATGAAGCTATCACCAGAGAATGTGGCTCAGGAATTCATTAGTCGTCTTGAAGATAACCGACCAAAATCAAAATCGCACATTGACGATACTGAGCGGTCTTTAATTGAATTTCTCTTTTCGAGGGGGCTGTTGCCTGCATATGCCTTCCCGCGTGATCTATGTGCATTGCAAATAGAAGGGAAATTGGAAAGGATGGACTGGGGCGAGCGTGCCCGGATTCTTGAACGCCCTCAGCAAGGGTTGAATGTTGCACTTGGAGAGTACGCGCCTGGTCGTTTGGTCGTTGTAAACAAGAAAACCTATCGTATAGGTACTGTAGCGGCTGCATTACCCTCAAATGTCTTAAATAGGGCCGAGCCCCTATTCGATGACGTAAGACGGTATATTTCTTGCCCCGATTGTGGATATTCCGAGAAGGCTGCGTTAGATGCTGAACCCCCGGAAACTTGCCCATCTTGTGAAGGAGACGAAATCCATTGTGTCGATGTAATTCAGCCTGAGGTCGTCTTTCCTGCTGGTGGTGGCGAGATCGACGAGTTTGATGACGATGAAACGCGCACTATGGTTACTTCTGCCCAACTGCCAGTCGTACAAGATGCTGGCGCTATTACATGGCATAGCGTGTACAAGAATGGAGAAATCGCCTCGGCAGAGAACCAGCTCTTGGTAATGATGAATACTGGCGATGATTCGGTTCCAGGAGGAACGGGCTTTCGTGTTTGTACGCTTTGCGGGAAAGCCGCGCTTCCAGGCTCAGAGCCTACTGGTAAACATCAGCGTGATTATAGCATCACTCGGCCATTTGCAGGACCAAAATACGGTCCATGCAATGGCACAATTCGCTCGGTTGTACTTGGATACAACTTTCTTACTGATGTGATGTTGCTACGAGTCCCATTGAGGGCACCATTGATTACTGATTTATCGAATACTGCTTTGAGACGCCCACTAGAGGATGCCCTGTCATCACTAGCTACGTCCATTTCAACGGCAGCTGCACATCTCCTGGATATAGATATCCGTGAGCTTAACTCCGGATACAGGTTTATTCGCAACAAGAATGGAGACACTTTTGCTGAAGTATTTTTGTATGACGCACTAGCTGGCGGGGCAGGGTATGCCAGCCAAGCTGCTACCGGTATCAAAGAGGTGTGCAGTAATGCATCGGAATTGCTGTCGAGTTGTAATTGCCAGGCGTCATGTGACAAGTGTTTGCGCCATTACGGAAACCGGCTAGTCCATGAATCTCTCGACCGGTTTTTAGCTCTCGATTTATTGCACTACGTACAGACTGGTGAGGTACCTCAGATCGCATCAGTAGAGAAGCAACGAGAAATTATGAAGCCATTGAAGGGAGTTTTGGAGCTTGAGGGGTGGAAAGTATTGCCCAGCGGTGCGAGTGCAATGACTGCGAGTATCGATGATAGGTCTTATCGACTCGCCGCCATTCCTACCTTACTTGACCCTAGTAAAATGGCTTCGCAGTTCGAAAAAGGGACTCTGCTCTTTAGTAGCTATGACATAAATCGCGATTTACCAGGGGCATTTACAAGAGTGGCTCGTGACTAACATGAAAAAACCAATAAGAATTAATCTACGTGAGGCCACGTTACGTAGATCGATACGAAAACACCTAAAGAACCTTGGCTTTCAAAAAGATTCTGAAGGGCAACTCGTTCCGCCAGACCTATCAAAGGACACATACCGCCGCCTGCATGAAGGCCAGCGCCAAACGAAGCTACAGAAAAATCTCAAGTTCGTAGAGCAAATCTCGCCGCAATTACTCACGAAATTTGCATCTGGTAGTGAGGTCTGGCCTGAATTCATAACACCAAGACTGGAGGTGGTGGAAAGCGAAACGCAACAATCGGAACTCTTCCGTTTTGCTTCTCTGTATTGGCAGGTACCAGTATCAAATGGTTATGGGCGCAGGATGAGATTTCTCGTGTGGGATGAGAGCAACAACAAACTTGTCGGGCTAATAGGCTTAACCGACCCGGTTTTCAATTTGCGGGCGCGGGATACCCTCATCGGGTGGGACCATAAGGACCGCGCCAAACGACTCATTCACATGATGGATGCATTCGTTCTAGGAGCCGTACCTCCTTACAACCAACTGCTCGGAGGAAAGCTGATTGCGTGCCTGGTGCGCACAAAAGAAGTCGTAAAGCTATTTAGAGAAAAATACGGGAGCAGTCGGGGAATCATCTCCGGAAAGCGAAAAGATCCCAAATTGGTGGCGGTGACGACTAGCTCTGCGCTCGGGCGGTCTTCTATATACAACCGCCTTAAGCTTGGTGATCAAACTTATTTCAGCCCAATTGGATTCACAGAAGGATTCGGACACTTCCACTTCCCGGACGACTTATTTGATGACTTAAGAAAATATCTACAAGAACGAGATGACGACTATTGGAAAAATCACGGATTTGGCCAGGGTCCAAATTGGAGGCTACGGGCTATCCGACAAGCTCTATATCACCTCGGGATGAGCGCCGCTATCACGCACCATGGACTTAGAAGAGAAGTGTTCTTCTGCAATGTTGCTGACAATGCAATCGATATTCTGAATGGCAATCGCAAACGTCCGAAATACAACTCGCTGCTGACGGTCGAAGAGGTGGGTATTCTTGCTAGAAACCGCTGGTTAGCAGCTCGTGGAGTACGCCGTCCAGAGTACAGAGAGTGGAAACACACGGACTTGATGAAGGCAATCACTGAAAGCATTCATCCGCCAGAGAGCCAGGGAACAACTCGTGTTGTACGCGTTAGATAAGAGAACAGGAAGAATCATATTCGCTGAATCGCCGCATGTTCAGCGATGGGGCCTCGTGTGTCCAAATCCTAAATGTGGCGCTCTTGTTTTCCTTCGTGCAGGTGGGTATAGAGTTCCTCATTTCGCTCATAGCCGTTGGAGCGCTAGCGACGAATGCGATCTTTATTATCCGTTTTTCGGCAAGGCACCATCCGTTACGGAGATATACCCCACACCTGACCAGGCGACAGAACACAAAAATATACATCCACTTCGGGAGTTGGCCTTATTTATCAGGACTAATCCAGATCTGAGTGCGGCGTTACTACTTCGTATACCCGCGGCACGTCAAGAGATTAGGTGGTCTGGGGAGATACATTGTGCAACGCCAAGTGGCGAAGCGCGCTATCGACAGGAATATCTAGCAGCCGACAGATTTGTTGATGTCAGGCCACAGCTGCAACGTTATCAAATGAAAACTGTTGGGGAAGTGGACCAGGATTACGGCCGTTTGTTGACCGATGGCATCAACGGAATCAGCACGGATAAATCATTGTTCAGAGTCGATGATGGCTTTGGGAAAAGACTGGGGTGGAATGAAGAGCTTTACTGGGGCGAGAGCTTAGTAGTTGTATTTGGCTCTGAAGCATCTTTTAGCAAATTCATGCAGTTCGTAACGACTGCATCGCTTGAATACCAGCCGTTAAAGCTTCTCTCTGATTTCAAATGTGTGGAACTGGTATTGCCGGAAGAATCAGATGAGTCCTTGAGAGCAGGAATATCAGATTACCTGGAACGCGAAATTAGGCCATCGCGAGCAAGAATACTTGTACTAGATCCACCTCCTCATCATTTCTCTGAAAATGGCGAATGGGTTGTCGCAAGCGGAGCCGAACAAATCAGGCTATATCGTTCAAGGCGAGAGAACGTAATCGTACTAAGTGGAGTTGGGTCATCTATTCCTGTACAAGAAATCTCAGACGACACAGTGGAATTCTCAATCGAACACGAAGGCAATTACAATGCGAGTATAGGATCCGATTCAATCAATATTCGCGTTGAGTACTGCCGATTTAATCAAACCTTCGCTGTTAGGCTAAGGCTTGGTGATCAAACATATCCCCTTGAAGAGTTTGCAACATCAAAAGAGCTACGTGAACAAATCTGGTCTAATCTCGATGAAGTTAGCCTCGAGTTCGATAACACATATATCAGTACGATTTGTTATTTAAACGGGAACTTGTGGCCTGGAAATGAAGTGTTTCGTCAGGTACTTCGGGACACATCATTGGATATTGTTCTTAATATCGGCTCGTACCTAACCATTGAGATTCATAGAACTATTAGGCTCGATGCTGATGAACAGGTGGGCCACAGCGAATTGATAACGGATACAAGCAAGCACGCACTGAGAGCATATTTCACAAACTATCAAATGTATTCTCGACATAGAACGCCAATCGGTACAGCTGAGTCTAAAACTACGACGATGCCAATGGATGTGTCTATTGGGGTGATTCCGCACTTGCGTTGGCTGAATCGTAGAGGGAAATAGCCATGACACTTAAGAACGCAAATATCGACAGATTGAGATACGTGTTGACATGGGGCATAGATCAGTCGGAGCTCCAGTTGTTCTTTAAGCAAAAGAAAAAAGCACTAATTCTTGCCGGCGAAAAGTTGCAGAATCTCCCTGAATATCCAACGGACAGAATAGCCGCTGTCCTACGGTTTTGCGCAAAAGCCAACTCACTCTTTGCGCGATGGTGCCAGGAGAAAATTGTAGAAGGAAATTTAAAATCAGCAGAGGAGATCGTAGCCAGGTATCAGCAGGCGGAAAGCGACGGCGAACTACTTGGCGATGAAGAAAAGCGTCTTCTTAGTAGGTCAATACTCGTACATCTGGTGCAAAACGATTCTCCGGATGTGCTGCTTTCCTTCATCTGCAGTTCGATAGGTGGGGACGATTCAGATGATGGTGACGCGGCAGCTAATCCAGGATCCGAGCAGCCAGATATAGATTCTGACATGGCTAATGAATTCACCATCCGCCCGGACGATCTATCCGCCCTTGCAAATGTAATTCTTGCTCATCGGCCATCATTAGTTGAGTTAAATTCATACACGTATCCCGATTTGCTACGTTTTGTACTGGCCATACGGTTCGTGCGCGAAAAGAACTGGGAATCTCTCGCAAAAATAGAATCAGAACTTCCTGAAGGAAGCGTATATAAGGACACCTTAGATGCAACGCTTAACAGGCTTAGGGCGGACAGCCCACATGGCGTGGTGAATCTACTTATCAGGGAAGTAGCAACGGCGTCTGAGATCGATCTCGAAGCAATACAGGTAATCGCCGAATGCACATTCGTCCATCCGGATGGCTATGTATTCTTTGAACCGATATTTCTTTTAGACAGTGATGGGTTAATCCGCTGCTCACACAAAGTATTTACCGACCTCTTTCCCAATAATGGGACCGTAATGGCGTTCACGGACCAGCTGTCGAGAGTACCTGACGTACATTCATTGGGAGCTTGGATAGTTGAAAGTCGGGATACAGATAAACCCGTTAAGGTACATGTAAGAGCTTTCGCGGAACCTATTTTTGAAGTAATAGAAATTGGTGTGTCATCGGACGATTACGAGCAATTCCGGACGGCAATATTTTCATCAAAGTATTCGAATACTGGCAGGGCCATTTTCCGTACAACGGACAATTTATTAATTCGTCCCAGGCGTGATATCGCTGACATTGCCCGCGAGGGTATGAAAGAGCCCTTTGATGCATGGCCATCGATGCCTGGCTTTGTTGTGGAAGGCAGAACATTTGTCGTAGGGCCGCTTCCGCCTGCGAAGATGACATATGACTGCTCACCGCCTGATCAATTGTTGTCACATATTCTCTCTTTAGTTAATGACGTAGAGGGTGCTCCCAAGCTTACAAAAGTTGAAATAAGAACGATTGTCGATGCGGCGCGAGACACGATAACAAAGGTGGATCCAGCTCGGATTAGTGACGTTAGAGAACATCTAGAAAACTACTTACTCGCTACTGAAAATCTTAAAGGCATAATGGATCAAATTATTCAAAACCCGAAGGTTCAGAGAGAGATTCAAGAGGCAAAAGCAAATGCCACTGTACAAGCATTGTCCGTACGTGACGATCTGAAGCGTGATATTAGAAACCTTCAAGAAGAACGGGCAGGGCTTGAAAAATCGATACGTCAGCGAGAGATCGAACAACAACAGCTGCCGGCGAAAGTTGGGCGAGCGGTACGTAAGGCATTCACAAAAGCGAAAGATGAGGGGATTGATGGCCTTGGCGAGGTGGCAGTATTAGCGCAGCTGCTAAGAATCGGACAAGCAGGCATACAAAGCCCAGTTGATTCGCAAAGAGCTTCAGAACCAGAACTTGTCTGGTCTCCAGTTGAACCAGAAGGTGGGTCTTTAGAAGATGTATTCGCTAAATATGGTGTAGTTGGAGAAAGGGCTGCAGCGTTAGATTGCGCGGTTCGTATAGCTGCAGCTGCCGGCCTAATTGTGATTGTGGAGGGAGTGGCTGCAAATGCCGTGGCTGATGCGACCGCTCGTACGCTAGCCACTAAACCAGGTGTCTCCACTACTGTCAGTATAGGTGTCTATGGACACGATCAGCTTAAGGAACACGTTGCAAAGCTGGGTGAAACGACAGGCGTACTCGTATTAAAAATGGCGAACCACTCCGATATCAACACCTATGGGTCGGAGTTGCTGGATTACGCGATTAAGAGACTTGCGGAGAAAAGAACAGATTTGCCCCTAATCGTTCTGACACTTAGCGATGGCCCCAGTGCATTACCCATACCAATGAGGCTTAGACAACTTGCGATGTCAGTCGATCTAGATTCGCTCGGTGTACAAGATAGCGCGAGTGGTCCAGATAGCTTAAGAGACATGATCGAGGAAGCTGAGAACACAAGAAATCTAAAGCTGTGGTTGCCACTTCGTAAGCGATTAAATGATGCCTTTGATGCTATCGCCAAAAAGCCCAACAATGAAGTTGTTTCTCTGATACGCACTGGATTTATAGATCGCGCGTTAACGAAGGAAAAAATGTAGCGATTGCGAATATTCAGCGTACCAAAGCGGTAGTTTCGGCATCCAAGAGAACAGCACAGCGATAAGCCCACGATGTCAGACACGTCCCGCGCATAGAGCGCTGGCGGCTTAACTAATTGAAATGTAACGATTATTTTAGAGGTAACTTGACTTTGGGGTTGTGCCGACATGGAAAGCCCAACAGCCTTATGCTAAACTTTCAACCGTTGGGTTACTGTAAGAGCATC